>Ga0182736_1001792_pt1 | contig 18857 bp, 23 predicted proteins | sample eDN5th30CKraftBY_FD_128882 | JGI IMG/M metagenome (GOLD analysis project Ga0182736, IMG submission 128882) | Enriched backyard soil microbial communities from Emeryville, California, USA - eDNA 5th pass 30_C Kraft BY (version 2) (version 2) | ecosystem: Environmental > Terrestrial > Soil >... | reverse complement strand
TACAGGCCCCCCGGATTTGTATATATCCTACAACACCCAACAATATATCTTGTAGGAATCCTCAATAGGTTAATTTGCTAACATATGCTATACTACACATTTCCAATAAGTAAGTTTCCTTAACTTAACGAAATCTACAACAATACACTCCACCCTTTGTATGACACCTACAAATACATCGACTGTGGAACTCTACAAATTCCGTTGTAGGAAACTAACAAAGGTTTGACTTATGCACGATAGTGTGGTATGGCTGTAGAGTTCGTACAGGGAAGTTTGTAGGTTCCCTCAATAGACGTGGTATGGTGACTTCGCTAGTGTTGTTGATATCAGGGAGAGCGAAAGCCAAGAAACCTGATAGTGTTACCAATAAAGGTAGGGTCTGAATCCCAAAGAGTACGTAACTGCTCATTCCGGATCGGTGTATGAAGTGCACGTTATTTGTAACACATTTAATAAATTGATAGGGTCGCTGTAGCTAAATGGCAAAGCAACACATACGCCCTGGGGCATGTGATAGCATGGTATTGTGTGAGTGCAGGGTTCGATTCCCTGTCAGCGAACGATAATTTAATATCAGGTATAACCCGGTATCTGCATGTCAGACCGTAATGAATCATAAGTCGCCACTGGTGAGGGCGCGCCTGACGGTAACCGTCACTACCGTGAATTGTGACGGGTAATTTTCATCGGGCCATTTCAAACAAGGAGAATTTTCATGGCTGAAAACAAGGAGCAGGTTGTGGAGCAGGTTGAGACTGCTGAGGTTGAGCGTCAGTCGCGCGGTGTGACTGATGTTGCGTCGGCTATCGCGGGGCTGAACGATTCGTCTGCGGCGTTCTATACGTCGATCAAGGGTAGCGATTTCGCGGCTCGTAAGCTGATCGCGGCGGCTCAGACGAAGAGTGTTCCGCTGGCGGACAATCTGAACAAGGAGATTGCGCTTCGTAATTTCATCGTTCAGAGTGTTCAGCTTGAGGACGAAAAGAGTGGTGAGGTGAACGATGCGCCGCGCGTGACTCTTATTGATGAGGACGGCACCGCGTATCACGCAACGTCGGTGGGTCTGCTTTCGGCTCTGCGTAACATCATGTCTACGCTGGGTGAGGCTGACACCTGGCCTGAGGCTGTGCCGGTTCGTGTCGTGGAACAGCGCGGACGTAACGGGTACCGTTTTATGACAATCGAGCTTGTCTAAGTAGTTACTGCAAACCCCACACATCTTAATAGGGTGTGTGGGGTTTGTTGTATTAAGGGGAAAAATGAATGAGCTAGAGAGGTTGCGTGAGCTTGCCCGTAAGCGTCGTAGTGCGGTTACGGGCAAGATCGCGCGTATTCGTCGTAATACGGGTGTTGATATTACGGGTCGGGCGGAAGACCCTCGACGTGATATCAGTGTAATCAAGCGTTACAACAAGGCACAGCTTAATAAGTACATTGGAGAGCTTAATGCTTTCCAGTCTCGTAGCGTTGGTTATGTTGCTGGCGCTGGCGGTGTACCTATTCCTAAGGATAAATGGCGACAGTATAAGCGTTTGGAACGCCAGTATAATACTATCGGTGTTCAGCACGAGGCTAGGGTTGCCAACATTTTCTTGCCTACTGCGGGTATGACTTTGCGTGAGCGTAACGCTATGATTCATCCTACAGCGGTTGGTGAAGTTGTTAATAGGCCGTATTCTCAGGTTGATCGTGCGCCCTCGCAGATTCCTGGTGTTAAGGCGCTTGATAAGATTCTCAAAGATATGGCTCGTAAGACTACGAAGAAATATCTTCCCGGTGAGATTAAGAAATCCCGTAAGCAACTTAATGATATGCTTAAGACTGCCGGTAATGGTAATATGATTGCTCGGGCTAATAAGCTTACGGATTCGCAGTTTGATACTCTGTGGAATTATACAAACTTTGCCACACTTGTTAGCCTGTCTTATGAAATGGCTAAGTTGCGTGCGGCTGACGCTAAGGAGCGTTGGCATGATTCAGTAGTAGAGGATGCTGAAAGTGACATTGGAGAGCTTTTTAACTGGGCATCCGAGCTTGGCGAAACAGGTAGCGAGGGCGGAAAGAAGTAAGGATAAACCGCCTAGCGCTGGTAAGAAAAAGGCGCGAATTAATTATATGGCGGACTTTGAGACTACTACCGATCCTAATGATTGTCGGGTGTGGTCGTGGGGTTTGTTGGAGATTGACAAACCTGAGTATGATAACGCTGAGGTTGGTACAGATATTGACTCGTTCATAGAACGAGTCAAGCAACATAATAGCACCATCTATTTTCACAACCTCAAGTTTGACGGCATGTTTATTCTTGACTGGTTACTTAAGAACAGTTACACACATACAACTGCTGATAATCTGCGAACGGATAAAACGTTCAAGTCACTTATTTCTGATAACGGTGTTTTCTATTCTATAACTATTCAGTGGGATAATGGGCATAGTTGTGAGATTAGAGATTCTTTTAAGAAACTACCTATGGCGGTTAGTAGGATCGCCAAATCGTTCAAGTTGGAAGAAACTAAGGGTTCTATTGATTATGAGGCGTACCGGCCCGTTGGGCATGAGCTGACAGCGGAAGAAGAAGATTACCTCAGGAAAGACCTTGTTATTCCCGCTAAGGCGTTGAAAGAGGTTCTTGATTCGGGGATGACAGGTTTGACTGTTGCGGGTGACAGTCTGCGGGAATATAAGCGGTTGACGGGTTCGGAACATTTTAAGAGAATGTTCCCGGTTTTGCATGAGTCGATTGATTCAGAGATTCGACGTGCATACCGAGGCGGGTTCACATACGCTGATAAACGATTCAAGGGCCGTGTTGTTGGCGGAGGAATCGTTCTCGATGTGAACAGTCTTTACCCGTCAATTATGAAGCATAAGATTATCCCATATGGGGAACCTCGTTTTGTGCGGGGTATGGTTGAGCCTACGGATGAAAGACCGCTAGTTATTTTCAGTGTGACGTTCACGGCAAAGATTAAACCTAATCATATCCCTTGTATTCAGATTAAGGGTTCGTCAATCTTTACAGCTACCGAGTATTTGGAAGAAATTAAGGAGCCAACAACCTTGATGGTAACCAATGTTGACTGGGAGTTGTATAACGATCATTACGATATTGAGGTTCTAGCATACGGCGGCGGTTGGGCTTTCAAAGCTGTTAAGGGAATGTTCGATGTATACATCGACAAGTGGAGCGAGGTTAAGGCAAAAGAAAAAGGTGGAAAGCGAGAAATCGCTAAGCTCCACTTGAATAGCCTGTATGGAAAGTTTGCTACAAACCCTAATGTAACAAGTAAGATACCAACACTGAAAGATGGTGCTGTAAAGCTGGTGAGAGGTGAGGATGAAAAGGTGCCACCTGTATACACAGCGGCAGGGGTTTTCATCACATCTTTCGCGCGGAACCTGACAATCCGTTCAGCACAGGCAAGCTACGAACACTTTGCCTATGCTGATACGGATTCACTACACCTGCTTGGCGACCACTGGATTATCGGTGAGGATACTGACGGTAATAAGACTGTGCTCAACCCGCCTGAGGGCGTGGAGATTCACCCCTCAAAGCTAGGGGCATGGAAGTTCGAGTATGACTACGATAGTGCTTTCTATATCCGAGCTAAGGCGTACTTGGAACACCTGCCCGATACTGAGGCGCTGTGTGACGATCCTGAGTGTGATGTGCGACATGACTATGTGACAAGGATTGCGGGTCTACCAACACATATCGCATCGACTCTCTCGTTCGATGATCTGAGGCCGGGGCTGGTGCTGAACGGCAAGCTGACACCTAAGACGGTGCCGGGCGGGGTTGTGCTGAGGGATACACCGTTTGAGTTGAAAATTAATTGACGTAGAACTTGCACATGCGAACGGCACCTGTTAGTGTTGTAGTCATGCAGGGGAGTTACCACCGGCACTGGTAACTTGAAATGACGGGTTGATACCGCGCCCCTCCCAATCGTCCCAATATCGGGCATACAAACAAGGAGATAGAAATGACTGAAGCAAAGATCGAGTTTGGCACCTTTGAGCCTGAGGCTAAGGTTAACCCTTACACTGAGGTTGTTGCACAGCTTGCAGAGGCGGGTGAGAACGCATCCGTTACTCTCACTGTTGACCACGACAAGGTTATCAAGGAGCGAAACCTTTTCGCTAAGGCCGCTAACGGCATCGACAAGACCGCGCGGCTCCGCGATAAGGATGAGTCTAAGGTGAAGTACGGTACGGATGATGAGGGTGAGCAGGTCTCTGTGGGCGGCACTGTACGCCTGACGTTCACCCTTTCGCCCCGCCATAAGGCACGTCGCGGTAAGGCCGCTGAGGGGGCCGCTGAGGCCGGGGAGTAGCCTGAAAGCTGGCACCTGACGGTCGTATCGGACTACCCAACAATGCGCACGTTGGATCGTGATTGTGGTAGAATGGGCCTCGCAACCTGCCGATACTTGTATCGTTTGGATGCCCGATAGAGGGGCGGTCACACTTGCGGGTGTGACCGCCCCGTTTTCGGATTTAAGGAATGGAATAATGCCTAACCCCTTTGATGAATACATTGATAAGCTTGAGGGTAATGATAGTATTGACCCTCTTGTAGTTGTCCGCGATCTGCGGGAACTACATGCTCAGGAATTGAGCACGCGGGAAGAAAAGATTAACGAGCTTAACGGAACTGTTGCCGAAAGGAACACAACGATTACCGCTAAGGATGATGAAATCCGTAAGTGGAAAGCTAAGAATTTTGATCTTGCAATGGCAATTCCGGGCAACACCGATAACAACCCTGGTAATCGTACTAATGATGGTGATAAGCCTGATAGTTCGAGTATCAAGATTTCCGATTTGTTTAAACCAGAAGTGAGGAACCGTCATGGTCTTTGATTCCCGCGATCTTATTGATTCGCCCTCTAATATTGATTGGCTTAATGCTTTCCGTAACGAGCTGGGTTATGATTACCAGTCTCGAATTCCTGAGGCAACTCAGGCAAACGTGCAGGACGTTGTGCAAAAGCTGTGGACTTTCAAGCCACAGATGAACCAGTTTATTGACGCACTTGTTAACCGAATCGGCCTTGTCATTTTCTCTGAGTGGTCGTGGAACAATCCCCTTGCACCGCTTAAGCGTGGAATGCTCAATTGGGGTGAGACTATTGAGGAAATCATGGTCGGGCTCATTGAGGCAGATGAGTATGACAGCGACCGTGATGAGCTTGAAAAGGAGCTTTTCGGTTCTAAGACCCCTGAGGTTAAGGCGAACTATCACACGGTTAACCGTCGTAACCGTTACAAGCTGACGGTTAAGGAGCCTCTGCTCCGTAACGCATTCCTTTCCGATAACGGTCTTTCCACCTTTATTGGACAGTTGCTTGGCGCGGCTCAGAAGTCCGACCAGTACGACGAATTCCTGCTTATGGCTAATCTGTTTAAGGAAATGGATCAGGCCGCAGACGGTTTCTTTAACGTCAATATCGCAGATATTGGTGCTGAGGAGTCCACGCCCGAGCAGAACCGTTACGCGCTACGTCGTATGCGTGAGTTTGGTCAGACGCTCCAGTTCCCGTCGCGTGCTTACAACCTGGCTCACATGCCTCAGGCTATTAACCCGGATGACCTTATCCTGTTTACTACGCCTGAGGCTGATGCGGCTATGGATGTTGAGGCGCTTGCCGCCGCGTTCAACATTGATAAGGCGCAGATTAATAACCGTAAGTTTGTGCTCCCGTCGCACTATTACGGTATTGAGGGATTCCAGGCCGCTCTGACGACTAAGGAATTCTTTGTGGTTGCGGATCAGCGTATCGACACTACGAGCCTGTACAACCCTGCTGCTCTGTTCACGAATTATTGGCTCCACCACTGGCAGGTTGTTTCTGCCAGTACGTTTGCCCCGCTGGTTATGTTCAATAGCTCGCGTGAGTCTACCGAGCTGAACCGTACCGAATACGTGGTTACTGACATTACCGCGTTCACTGTTACGGATCAGGATGGTGCTACTCAGGCTACGTCGGTTGAGCGTGGCGGTCTGTACAACGTCGGCGCGGAGGCCGTGACAACCCCGGCTGGTGGCCCTCTGGTTGCGGTTCGTTATGCGGTTGAGGGTGGGACGTCCATCTTCACCCGTATTACGAATAACGGTGTTCTCGCGGTTGGCATTGATGAGACGGCGGCTACGCTGACGATTCGCGCTACGGCGGTTGATTCGTTCGATGTGCCTCAGTACACCGAAACGACGACCCGAACGGTTACGGGTGAGTATGTGCGACCGTGGCCGCACCCTGAGGTGCGTGAGGATGGTGATGGTGATGGGCTGTTTGAGGTGACCCCCGATCAGCTTGTTATGAGTGACAACAAGGTTGTTATTCCTAGCGTTGTCGGTGTCCAGTACCGCAAGGGCGGTGTGAATGTCAACAACGGTAGTGTTAATGACATTACCGCTGAAACTACGTTTGATGCTGTTGCTCGTAGTGGTTACGAGCTTACGGCGGGTACGTGGGAGTGGACTTTCACTAACGTCTAACCCGTAGTACAATGGGGAGAGGGTTTCGACTCTCTCCCCATTGTCATATATTAAGAGGAATGAAATGGTAAATCAGATTACCGATCCGCCGAACAATTATAATTTCGGTCTTGATTTTAACTATGCTGTGTGGACACCTGGAACGAGTGTTAGTCTCGTTAACGTTCCTTGGAATAATGATTACAGAGATATCGTGCGTTTTGCCAACAAGGCGGCGCTTGATTCGTACATTGACGATCTTGAGCCTAGCGGTGTTCGCATTGAGCAGTTGTCGTACATTAAGCCTAACCAGCCGGTACGCATTAATAAGCCAATTAACACTGTTGTTAATTACAACTATCTTAGGGCATCCAATCCACTGCAACCGATTCCTGGTAACGATGTAGCAAAGAATTACTACTATTTCATTAACGACGTTCGGTATCTTTCACCTAATACTACCGAGCTTGTTCTACAGCTTGATGTGTGGCAGACGTTTGGTTATGACGTAACGTTCGGTACAGCGTTTGTTGAGCGCGGACATATCGGCATTGCTAACACTAAGCAGTTTGACAATTACGGTAGAGATTATCTTACGGTTCCTGAGGGTTTTGACCTGGGCGGAGAGTATCGAACTATCGCTAAGCGTAGTGACGATATTATGGGTTTCAGGCAGGAGGGCGGCTTTTTCCAGATTGAGACTGACGTTGTTGTAGTTTCAACTGTTGATCTACTGGCCGATCCAGGAACGGTTGATAACCCTAACCTTGTTAGCGCGTCCGGTAACTTTGTAGAAATGGGTGTTAGTGGCGCATCCGTTTATGTATGGGATAACCTAGAGGGTTTCCTGTCTTTCCTTAGCGCTATGGCTGAAACACCCTGGGTTACGCAGGGCATTATTTCGGCGGCTATGATGCCTAAGATTACAAGGTATGACCCGAGCTTTACTTATCAGCCTAATGGCATCCCTACTGAGCTTACGTATATTCCTAAACCCAAAAAGCGTAATTTCTTTTCCAATTGGCGTAATTCGACTGAGATTACTAATGCCATTCCTGCTAGGTATCGCCATTTGAAAAAGCTGTTTACGTACCCTTATATGGGTATTCAGATGACATGCTTTACGGGTAATACGATTCCTATTAAGCCTGAGTCGTGGAATGAACCTAACGCACTTGTTATGGAGCGTGTTACGTATGTTCCGCCGGGGCGTAGGGTTGATTTCACCCCGCGTAAGTATAATAGTGATGGTCGTAAGCCTGAGAACTTTGGGGGGCTTAGTGATGCTATTGTTGCTAGCGTTCCTGAGTGGCAGGAATCTGGCGATGATTTCGGCGATTATCTTGACGTTTCTGTCGGTGTAACGAATTTCCCAACTATCCCCATTGTGAATAATGGTCAGTTGGGTTATTTGGCGGCTAATAATTCGACGATTAATTATCAGCGGCAGTCGGCTGATTGGTCACAACAGAAATCGCTGAGGGCCGCACAGACCGGATACGATCAGGCATCGAGCGCTATGGATACCGCAGACGCGATCACCGCTACAGGTGTCATGGCAGACCGTAACCTGACGGGTAACACGAACCGGACACAGGTTGCACAGTCCATTGTGAGCGGTGCGGGGAGCATTGTTGCTGGCGCGGCTGGCGGTGCTATGGCGGGGCCGGTTGGCGCGGCGGCTGGTGCCGGTATGGGTGCGTTGAATGCTGGCACGAATTTGATTAATGCTGGTATTCAGACGGCGGCTAATGATGAGGCGTTGGCTATTCGCACGTTGGCGGCTAATCAGAACCTTTCGGCTGAACAGTGGAATCGTGGCTTTGTTCGGGATACGAATAAGAATCTTGCGGACTGGGCCGCTCGCGGAGACTATGCTAACGAGATTGCCGGTATTAATGCGCGTGTTCAGGATGCGCAGATGATTCAGCCTAGCGTTTCCGGTCAATTTGGTGGTGAGACTATCAACCTTACTAATGGTAGTATGGAAATTGCTTTGCGTTGGAAGTTAATTGATAATGCAACGATTAAGCGCATTGGCGATTTCTGGCTTAGGTATGGGTATGCAATCAATATGTTTATTGATAACCTGCCTACCGATATGATGGTTATGCAGAAATTCACCTATTGGAAGATGACACAATCATACCTGTTGTCGTCGCCTATGCCTGAGGCTATGAAGCAGACTATTCGAGGTATTTTTGAAAAGGGTGTAACGGTATGGCGGAACCCCGCAGATATTGGTACAGTAGACATTGCAGATAATCAGGCTTTGGGAGGAATCAGCTACTAATGAGTAAGAATAAGAGAGGCGGTGGGGCTGATGCGCTGTACGCGGAACACTTGTACGGTAATCAGCTTGTCGGGACACCCTTTCAAGGGAACCCCGGTAATAACCGCAAAATGATTATTCAGCGCATGTATATGCGTCTGTTGACAGAGCTTGCCGCTAACCGTTTCAAGTGGACTGGTCTACCCGATTCTATAGATGAGCGTTTCATGGAGCTTACGCTTTTCTATCGGGCATTGGCAGTGTTCTATAAGGATGAGGATTTTGATAAGTACCTTGTTCTAGAGGCCGGTGCCGTGGGCTATGTGGATTTGTTGAAGAATCCCACGCAATTTATGACTATCGGTAACGATTACATTAGTAAGACTCTCGGAGCATATCAACCACATAAGGAATACGGTGAGGGCGAGGCTCAGCGTAAGGCTATTCCGATTTGGTCTAACTATATTCGCATCCCTGATTGGGATATTGTGCAAATCTATTCAGAGCGGTTGGCTGAAATGGATATCACTATCGAGATTAATGCCCGTAATGCGAGGCAGAGCGTTGCCGTTATCTCTAGCGAGAATACAAAACTGTCGGCTTTAAACCTGGTTCGGCAGTATCAGGAGGGTAGTAATGTCCTACAGATCAACGCTGACGGGCCGCTGGGGGATATGCAGTGGATTCAGGCTATCGCGCTAAACGTTGACGTTGACGCTATTGAGAAACTACATATTGTACGCACTCGCATGTGGAATGAATGTATGGGCCTCATGGGTATCAATAATGCTAACCAGGACAAAAAGGAAAGACTGGTGGCATCTGAGGTTGAAGCTAATGACGATCAGACAGACATGATGCGCTACGTTAATCTGAACGCACGCAAAAAGGCTGTAGAGCAGATTAACAAGGTTCACGGTCTAAATATTGACGTGGAGTATCACACTGATGAGCCTGTAGAGGCTCCCGAACTCCTGACAGGTGGTGGTGACAATGGCGACGTATACGCAGAGGTTGATTGACGTTATCGAGAGTACAAACGGCACCGTTGAAACTCAGAATATGACGTTTAAGGGTGTCGATATGGGAGCAATTTCACTATTGACAGGTAGTGAGATTGGTATTCATGGGATGCCAATTTTCGACGCAGAGTATAAGCCAATTCTCATTGGTAAGATTGTTGACCATTTCTGGCTCAGGGAAATCGGTTTTGAAACGGTAGATATCTTCCGTTTGAAAATGCGTACAAAGCTTAACGAGTCTATGGCATTCTACAATCAGCTTTACAAGTCAACACTTGTAGAGTATGAAGCTCTCAGCACGATCAACTTGAAAACGGAAAGCACGTCTAAGACTGACGGTACGGAAAGCTCAACGGGTAATAATACTGGTGAGAGTACGAGTGAAAGTGGTTCTCGCGCGGTTGCATCGACCACACCTCAGACGCAATTGTCAGGTTATGAGGATTATGCCAGTAGTGCAACGGATACCACGTCTAAGTCGAAAAACAATAGTGTTAACGATACGACTGCTGAGGCTACTAGTTCTACGGAGTCGGAGGGTGATACACTGGTTTCAGGGTATCAGGGGACACCTGCTGATTTGATTATGCGGTTCCGCGATAGTCTTATCAATGTTGATCTTATGGTTATCCGGGATTTGGAAGAGTTGTTCATGCAAACGTTTGACAATGCCGATTCATACACAGGAGGTTTTGGGCATTATGGTTATTATTAATCCGGTTCCGCTCCCGCCGTTCGGCGGTCACGCATACACCAACATCACACCGTTCACTTACCGCGACGGTTGGACTTTCCAACGAGTGTTGGAAGAACTGCGTAAGTATATTCGTGAAACCCTTGTACCTCTGATTGACGGGTCTTTTGAGAGTGTGGAGACTTACGTTAACAACGCTGTTTCAGAGCTTGTTACGTATGTTGATACGTCTATTGAGGAAACGGAAACGTGGACTACTGAGCAGATTGCTAATCTGACGAATTATGTTAATGAGCAGGTTCAGCTTATTATCAATGATTCTATTGAGGTTCAAGACCCGGTAGTTGCAGGTATTATGGGCGATTCCGAATCGAATACGAGAAATGTAACTGACGGACTATACGCTAACAAGGATATTCAGACCGAAGTTGAAACAGGGCGTCTTTCTGAAACCTCTATTGACGCCACTATTAAAGAATATCGCGGTACGGTTGTTGACGCCGAACATACTACGTTGCAGGCGGCATATGAGGCAACACCTGTTAACGGTATTCTGGAAATTCGTAATGCTCACAGCTTTGACACACCGTTTGTTATTGATAAGCAGATCAATATTGTTTTCACGACTGGTAAACTGATCTCTCTAGATAGGGATATTGACCTTATTAGAGTCGAAGCCGACAACGTTACCATTAACAATGTTCAGCTTGAGGGTGAATTTAGCAATGTTGTGGGTATCGGCGTTGGTCTTAGGGCGGTTAATTGTGTAAATATTACCGTTAATGGTGGTCATATTGACGGGTTCTCTTGGGCTGGTGTGAGATTTGACCACGTTAAAGACAGTGTTACAAGAAACATTCTCATTACTAATGTTGCATATTCCGGGCATATGGTTCTGTCGTGCGACAATATTCTCATTGAGAATTGTGAAGTGGACACGGTAAACCAGCCTGACGGGTTTGCTAATGGGTACGGGTTTGCCGCCTCACGTTGGTCTGCGAATAGTATGTCTACTGATCCAAATTCCTCAAACATCACATATCTAGGCTGTATTGTACGCAACCATGTAAAGTGGGAGGCTTTTGACACACACGGCGGGATCAATATTTCTTGGATTAACTGTTCAGCTTATAACGTATGGCAGGGTTTTGCCGTTGTTGGAAATACGACAATTGTTGGCGAAACACCTACAGCGGCAAAGAATTTCTTTATAAGCAATTGCTATGCGGAGTCGGGTGTAGATAACGGTTCTAGAAGTGGGGGTCTTGTTGTTACAGGTGTGAATTCCGAAATTGGTGTCGCAACAGATTATGCAACAGGTATTGTTGATGGGCTTGTTCTAAAGAATTTTGGAACAACCGAGAATACTAACTATGGTGCTACATACATTCACACCACGCAGGGTCTTTCACTATCGAACATCACAATCATTGAACCATATTTTGCGGGTCTACTATTTTTCCACACTAACGATGAGTTTAACGCATCTAACATTGTTGTTATTGACCCTTGGCGAGCGGCAAGCACAACAAAGCCTATTGGAATAGGTTTCCGAAGCACACATAACAAGGGTAGTATTACCAACGCACTCGTTATTAATACGGGTAAATATAACGATAGCGCTGTTAATGATGAAGTTGAAAGTATCATTAGAGCTTTTAGCGCAACAGAATGCCGCATCACAATCTCACAGGTTAAGAGTTCTGGAACCATTAACACACCATTTGTAAACCCCGGCGGGAACACAATTGGTTACGAAATGAATGGAAATATACCTTTCATTGGAGCTAAGCGAAATCTGACAGGTGTTCGTGGCGGTAACACAGCCCTTACAAATCTTATTGGTATTTTTGTTTCAATGGGCCTCATTACTGATAGCACAACGGCGTAATAATGGTTAAGTTGACAAAGATTCAGGAATACGGTAATCAATTACTGGCATTGTTTGATGACGGGTCAAGGGTATTAGCATACCCAACAATGGGTGGAATGTGGGTCGCCTCCGATAACGGAGGCGGCTCCGGACCCGGTACAGGTGAGTTCATGTTCCCGTTTGACGTATCAACAATCAGTAGTGAATACGGGCCGCGCACAGGCGGGACGGGCACTTTCCATGAGGGAACAGATTTCGCCCCAGCAGGAGGAACACCAATCCCAGCTATTGGTGACGGTAACGGTTCAGAAAACTACTATCACGCGAACTTCGGTAACATGCTCATTATCGACCACGGCACACTGACAACGGGCACGTATTCGGGTAAGCAATGCCGTTCACTGTACGCACACATGGAAAACCCCTCACCCGTCGGTGTCAGTGACCCGGTTAGTAAAGGTGATACGGTGGGAACCGTGGGTAATACGGGCGCTTCACAGGGCGCGCATTTGCATTTGGAGATTCATATTACCGATCCCGGTGACCCTATTGTGTGGAATACAAACGATGATGGTGGTTACAGGTCGGCTGTGAATGCTAGAACGTTTTTGGATGAGTATAGTGTCTAAGCGTAAATGGTATGATTTCGGCCCTCTGCTGAGCTATAACGCGCCGTATTGTATGGCGGTTGGCGGTCGAGGTATTGGTAAGACTTATGGTGCTAAGAAAATGGGGATTCGTGATGCTATCCGTAAGGGTGAGGAATTCATTTACCTTAGGCGCTATAAGACTGAGCTTGCCGCCGCGCGTGACACATTCTTCGCTGACGTAGGAATAGAATTCCCGGATAAAGATTTCAGAGTTCACGGTAACCGCGCACAAATGAGTGACCCCGTAGACCCCGACAATTACGAGGATGAAAAGGAATACAATAAGGCTGTAAAGTCTCGGGTGTGGGTAACTATCGGATATTTCATTGCGTTGAGCACGGCACAGAAACAAAAGTCTGTTTCATACCCTAAAGTCACAAAGATCATTTACGATGAGTTCATCATCGAAAAGGGCGCGTTGCATTATCTGCCTAATGAGGTTGATGCATTCAACAATTTCTATGTGACTGTTGATCGTTACACTGATAGGGTGCGGGTATTTTTCCTGGCTAACAGTGTGAGCATTATGAATCCCTATATGACTGAGTGGGACATTGTTCCTACAGAGTCAACAGAATTTGTACGTCGCGCAAACGGGTTTATTGTGGCACACTTTCCCGATTCGTCTGAATTCGCGGCAGACATTTACAGTACACGATTCGGACAATTCATTAAGGGAACAGAGTACGCCGATTATTCAGTGGGTAACCAATTTGCGGATAAGAATGGTCGCCTACTCATGGTTAAGGGTAATAAGGCTAAATACCAGTTCACCCTGGAATGTGAAAATGGCAGGTTCTCCGTATGGTACGATCTTGTTAACAACAGGTTCCATATTCTTAATCGTGAGATTAAAGACCCTGTAGTGTACACCCTCGTTATCGAAAAGATGGATGAGGATAAGACGCTTATGACTGTGCGGGATAAGCCGCTTGCCTACTTGCGCTCTGCGTTCAACACTGGTAGGGTGTACTTTGATAAGGATTCTACCCGTAACACGTTTAGAGAAATATTTAAACGATAGGATTAAAAGTGAATATGCCAGACATGAATGATCCCGTTATTCAGCTACACTTATCGGTAGCTGAAATCAAGGGGATGATATCAACGGTTATTACAAATCATTCCGAAAAGATCATTTCAATTGAGGCTAGGCAAGATATACATGAAAAGCGTTTGAATGATAAAGCAAAGATGCTTGCAGGTCACACGGAACGACTATCCGATATTGAGGATGACATTAAAGATATTCGCAATGATAGTAACGGAAAGCTTGGACGTAACATCGGAGTTGCATCCCTAATAATTTCTGCTATAGTAGGCTTTACAGTCCTGATTCAATTCATACAAGGAGGATAATAATGAGCGACACACCTATCTACGACAACGTGAACAACCAGCCCACGCCTGACGCAAAGCCACAGCCTAAGGTTGTTGCGGCAACAGTGGGAGCTGGTGTTGGTTCAGCACTGGCAACGATCATTGCTTGGGTGGTTGGCACGTCATCCGGCATCGCTATTCCTGAGGCTGTTGAGATGGCAATCGGCGTAGTTCTCACCGCTGGACTTGCGTTTGTCGGCGGCTACTGGAAAAAGAACTAATAATGCGCCGTAATAGCCTCATCCCCCGCCCGATCAAACCCGAGTTGATTGTGGTGGGGGATGAAATTTCCGTACAATATCCCGAGGACGGCGGGGTTACCGTCACGAAACGGGGTGTTGTTGACAACGTGGAGGCCCACGCGGGTATGAGGTATATTCTCACCGCTCAGGGTGGGGTTTTGGCTGTGTGGCAACCGGGTAAGCCTGACAAGCTGACGTTCACCCTAGAAAAACGAGCAACAATAATTGAGCCAATGCTTGACATGTTCACAGAACTAGGTAGACTTGCATAATGGAATACACACTTGTACTAGGTATCATGTGCATCGTATCCGCCTGTTCAATCTTTATTGGCTACATGGCAGGACATGCACGCGCTTACAGTAAAGGATTCAAGGCGGGGTCTTACCATGAGGCCGCGAAATGGAAACTCAGGATCGGGTCAATCTATGGAAAGCACAACGATGGAAACTAAGATTGAGGAAACGGAAACACCGCCACAGCCTGTACCATACGACTGTGATGAATGTGACATGGTTGTCGCATTCTACCCTGGTTTTATTATGACTCACGCGGGGCGTGATCGTCACGCATTCACTATCAGCAGGAAAGGATAATCATGGGAGCCTTGAAAAATCATCCGGGAATGTGGTTGAGGGATGATGCCGCAGACGCAATCAACGCCCTAGAGGATAAGTACGGTAAAATCATTATCAATAGTGCGGGGCGAACTGTTGCTGAGCAACAGTCGCTTATCAACCGTTGGAATAAGGGTGGGGCGGCAAACCGACCGCCGAACCTGTACATGCCAGCCATGCCAGCGGCCTCATCCAACCATGTGACTAACGGCGGCGTGGCTATTGATGTGTACAATTTCACTAGTGACCGGGCAAAGCTCAACGAGTTTGGTTTCGAGTGGTACGGTACGAGCGATCCTGTGCATTATACTTTTGTTGGTCGTAAGAGTAAACCGTCTAACGCTAAGCCTAAGCAGTGGAACCCGTTTGGTATCGCTTACTGTGCCGGTCTGCAAAAGATTGCACGGTTCGGGGGATACCGTGGAGAAATCGACCAAATTTGGGGTAGGGGGTCGGCGGCAGGTTTCGCACAATGGTTGCGAAACAACTGGGGATATCGTGGAAACGATGTTCTCGGCCCGGTCATGTGGAAAGCCATTCAGCTCTGGCTTAAGACTAACAAGCGATGGAACTACACAGGAAAGATTGACGGCATCCCTGGCCCTCTGACAAGGGCTGCTTTGCAAAAGGCTGAAACCGCGAACTACAGGGAGTTGCCGTGAATGTTCAGCATGGTGAGGATCGCCCTGTACGGTCTAACGATCACTGGTTGCCAGTCTCCATCATTGTCATCGAGCTGGTGATTATCGGGATACTCATTGGCATGATGTGAGAAAAGTTTGAAACCCCTGCTTGACACGGCAGGGGTTTCATGCTTTAATAAAGACATGGAAAACAACGAAACCGGCATCACGTTCCCCACAACCTGGTCTGAGTACGTCGAATGGATGCACACAGAGCGTAATACCACACCCGATGAAACATGTGCGGCTTATCAACAGGTTGCAGGAACCTAACCTGAAAACCATCACGCAGTAACCCAAACTCTTCACAAGAAAATCATAGTTGTTATTTTGGAAATGTATGCTAAGGGATGGTGGTAAGCAATGCATAAAGATATCCAATTGCACATTGATAACGCTACAAAGATGATTGAACGGCATAAGCGGATCATGTGTAGAATTGAGAGGCTTTTGACGCTGGCAGGTGTTATTGAGAAGTGTGCAAACTATCACACAAATAAAGCACGAGAAATGTTGGGTGGCATGAAATGAGTGAGAACCCGCAAAACCAAAAAGCACTAGCATACTGGACAAACCCCAACAACTTCCCAGTATATACACCACCACGAACACGAATCGACAAACTCATTAACCCGCAGACACGGATGGAACGGAAACGTGCTAAAAGATTCCGTGGCCTTGTCGGCGCGGTTGTGCTTATGTCGATGATGCCGAAACCCGAATTTGGAGAATAATACTGTGAAAACATTTAATCATGTAGAAATATTCGTGCGCTTATCAAAGGATGGTTACGAGGGGCAAACACTTAGATTTGTGACACTAAACGAGGATTCAGCTATAAACAGATTTACTACAGATGATAACTCTGAAGTATATGCCCCCGACTACTCAGGTGAAGTATTGCAGATATGGGTGGACGGTGAATACATTGAGACATATACAAGAACTACTGATAAGAAGTGGGTTAAGAATTATTATAGTAATAACCCAGAAGAATACGGTACAGTTAAAATAGCCGAAAATCGAACCCCATACCCGTAAAATAAAACACACATTTCCTGAAACCATGAAAATGAGTTTCAGGAAATTTGTGTGAATAATCCCAAAGCAAAACGGGCCGCGCTCGCGTATACAGTGTGAGGCGCATCCGTTGTCGCGCGGTCGCTACAATAGGCCGCCGGTTGTCGCGCGCTTACTACAATGGGATGCCTACTACATAACGCGCGCACGCGATACCACACAATGATGTGTAGTGTCAACCCTAATAAACTGTGAATACGCCTAATTAATGTTCACAGCAAACATTCAGCTAACGGTCAGACTAATCCCAGGTTTGAGGTGTGCCGAAAACAGTGTTTTCTGTGGATAACTATGTGCAAACTGGGGATAACTTTAATACAACTGTTAATAACTTGATTAGTAATGTGGATAATATCGGTGAAACTGTTAATAACAGCTACAAATCTGTTAATAACCCTGTGGATAACTAGCGTTTGATACACTTAAAGCACACAACAAACAACAACCGAGAGGTGAGAACAGTGAACGCAACTATTCGCACAGTAGACGTGAGCGACTACGCCGAATTTGAGCGACCGGACATGACGCGACCGTATGAGGTTGTTTCGTCACCTGCAGGTGAGACAATCCGCGCATACTTCACTACGGAAGATGAAGCGCGCGCTGAGGTTGCCACTATCGAAGCACTGACCGGCACCTATATGACGTCGTGGGGCGAGCAACCTCTCAACACTGATGCGCACATTAACCACTACGTAGACAACGGTTATCCTGAGGGCGATGAAGTTATGTACAGTGTGTACACATTGGCTGACGGTATTGCTGACGATTATGACGTGCCTAACGATATTGAAGAGGCCTTTATCGTGTTTCGTAAGGCTTGCGATGACGCTAAAGCACAATCCGTAAACGGTGTTGAGGTAACCGCACACCTATACGACCCTGTTTTCGGAAACATGATCGCGGAACAAGTATTCAACTATGGTGAGAGGATTAACTAATGTCCAAGAGAACAGTTTTCGGCATCGGACTCGAAACGGGCGACCAGTTCGCTGATGGTAGCTATATCGCAGAAATCACCGGCGACCGATACACCCAGAGGTTCGCACACATTAAGCGGCCCGGCCGTTTCGGTGAGACTCGAATTCGGCTAGACGATGAGCAAACCTATCAGGTGCCAGCTAATCATCACGCGCCATATCGCCGTTATGTTATGGGTGTTGTGACTCACGTTGAGAGAACGGGTTACACCGTTTACGGCAACCCCATTATGACAGTTGAAATCCGATTTAACAGCGGGAATTACCAGTCATACCGGATAAGCGACAATTCAGCTATTGCGTATTGTATTGAAAACCCCGAATTTCGGGAACACGTACACTATTTCGAGCTGACACGCGCTAACAGAATCAGTGGTCGTCATAAGAGGTACTAGATGAAATGGCAGGTAATACTCATAAACCCTAATCAAGATAAATACGATAGGTGGCTCATACAAACCGACGAAAACAAACTATACCCAATTAAAGTAACCCCTAATAAAGAATCACGAAAAGAGATAGCACGACACATAGCGAAAATAGCAAACATACCATTAGACCGCGTAATGTTTATGGGTGAGAGGCGGAGAAGAGACAAACTAATCGTATTTAATTATATGGTTCTCTATGATGAGCTACCGCCATTCTAAAGCACCTACTGTATAGCACTTATACAGTAGGTGCTTTATTATGCTCGAATGAGAGTCTGTGAATATGATAACAATATAGTTAATAGTGTTGACAATGGCAGTAGGTATAGGGTATGGGTTGAATGAAACTGTGAATATGGTAACAGAATGGTTAAGAGTGTTGACGGCCCTAGCATTAGTATGCTAGGCAATGGGGGAATCAATAAAATCCGGGGGGCCTGTAC
>Ga0182736_1001790_pt1 | contig 18888 bp, 15 predicted proteins | sample eDN5th30CKraftBY_FD_128882 | JGI IMG/M metagenome (GOLD analysis project Ga0182736, IMG submission 128882) | Enriched backyard soil microbial communities from Emeryville, California, USA - eDNA 5th pass 30_C Kraft BY (version 2) (version 2) | ecosystem: Environmental > Terrestrial > Soil >... | reverse complement strand
GCGCGGGAGAGCGGCATCGCGCCGATGGTGATGCGGGAGGCGCCGCTGTCCGCATCGCCCAGCGCTTCGGTCAGCCCTGCTTCCAGTTCGGCGCGAGCGAGGCGGAAAGCGCGGGCGGTGCGCTTGCCCGGTTCGGTCAGCGCAATGCCGCGTCCTCGTCGCTCCACCAGCGTGCGCCGCAGGATCAGCGCCAGATCGCCCAGGGCGCGGTGCAGCGTCGGCTGCGAGAGGCCGGTGCGCGCGGCAGCCGCCGCATAGCCGCCGCTATCCGCCACCGCGAGAAAGGCGCGCATCTGCGCGGTGGTGACGCGGCGCGATCCGATCAGCCCCAGCGCCAGCTCCACCCGCGCGGCGAGTGCCCGGGCCGGCGGCAGCGGCGTCATCCCGTCCGTCCGCCGTTCGAACAGTTGCAGGCCCAGCAGCGCCTCGACCCGTGCGATGGCCTGTGTCACGGCCGGCTGTGTCAGGTGCACCGTGCCTGCCGCCGCTGAGACGCTGCCGCGCGTGACGACCGCCGCCACGGCCGCGAGGTGGCGCAGGTTGAAGGACCATGGCGACTGGCGCGGTGACTGGCGATGGGATATCTGCCGGGGGAGCGATTGACCGGAAGGCTGCATATCGGCACACTTAGCAGGAGCTTATGGTCGGCGCAAAGATCGCGCTTGCTTCGCGCGCGAGCGCGGGTGGATGACCGGGCGGATTGTCGCTATCCGGGCGTGGAAACATGGCTCGGGGTGACGGGCGGGTGCAGCGTGCCTGCCGCATTGCCGGTTTTTCGAGCTGCATAGTGTTTTTTCGAGCCACCTAATCAAGGAGAGCTGTCATGGCCAATGTCGTCGTCCAGAATATCGAGCGTGCGGATCAGGCGGTGATCGACGGGCTCGCCGCTTGCGGCGTGGCGACCGTGCATGAGTCGCAGGGTCGCACCGGCCTGCTCGCTTCCTATATGCGCCCCATTTATCGTGGCGCCCGCATCGCCGGCAGCGCGGTGACGATCAGTTCGGCGCCGGGCGATAACTGGATGGTCCATGTCGCCATCGAGCAGTTGAAGGAAGGCGACATCATGGTGCTCGCGCCCACCAGCCCGTGCGAGGATGGCTATTTCGGCGATCTGCTCGCCACCTCGGCGCAGGCGCGCGGTTGCCGTGGCCTCATCATCGACGCTGGCGTGCGCGATGTGAAGGACCTGACGGAAATGAACTTCCCCGTCTGGTCCAAGGCGATTTACGCGCAGGGCACGGTCAAGAACACGCTCGGCAGCGTCAATATCCCGATCGTCTGCGCCAATGCGGCGATCAATCCGGGCGATGTGATCGTGGCCGATGATGACGGCGTCTGCGTCGTCCCGCGCGCCAATGCCGCCAAGGTGCTGGAAGCCGCCCGCGCACGGGAAGCCAATGAGGGTGACAAGCGCGACAAGCTGGCGAGCGGTGTCCTCGGGCTCGACATGTACAAGATGCGCGAGCGGCTGGAGAAGGAAGGCCTGAAATATGTCTGAGTCAGCGCGCTGCATGTGGATGCGCGGCGGCACGTCCAAGGGCGGCTATTTCCTCGCGGAAGATCTGCCGGCCGACACCGCTGCGCGCGATGCCTTTCTGCTCGGCGTGATGGGCTCGCCCGATCCGCGCCAGATCGATGGTATGGGCGGCGCGGACCCGCTCACCAGCAAGGTCGCCGTCGTCAACAAGTCGCAGCGCGAGGGCTGCGATGTCGACTATCTGTTCCTGCAGGTGTTCGTCGATCAGGCGATCGTCACGGACGCGCAGAATTGCGGCAATATTCTCGCCGGCGTAGGCCCCTTCGCCATCGAGCGCGGGCTGGTGGCGGCGCAGGATGGTGAGACGCGCGTCTCTATCTTCATGGCGAATACCGGGCAGATCGCCGTCGCCACGGTGCAGACGCCCGGCGGCAAGGTCAGCTATGCCGGCGACGCGAAGATTGACGGCGTGCCGGGCACTCATGCCCCGGTGCCGCTGGAGTTTCGCGATACGGCCGGCTCATCCTGCGGCGCACTGCTGCCCAGCGGCAATGCCTTTGACGAGGTGAACGGCGTGCGCGTCACCCTCATCGACAATGGCATGCCCTGCGTCGTCATGAAGGCGGCCGATGTCGGCATCACCGGCTATGAGGATCGCGAGAGCCTCGATGCAAACACGGCGCTGAAGGCCCGTATCGAGGAGATCCGCCTTGCCGTGGGCGAGCGGATGAACCTTGGCGACGTTACGGCCAAGTCCGTGCCCAAGATGATGCTCGTTGCACCGCCGAACGATGGCGGGGCGATCTGCGTGCGCAGCTTCATCCCGCATCGCGCCCATGCCTCCATCGGTGTGCTCGGCGCGGTGAGCGTGGCGACTGCCTGCCTCGTGCCCGGCTCACCCGCCGCCGAGGTCGCGGTCATTCCCGAGGGTCGGCGCAAGACCTTGTCCGTTGAGCATCCCACTGGCGAGACGACCTGCGTTTTGGAAACCGATGAGAATGGCGCGGTGGTCACCGCCGCCATGTTGCGCACCGCGCGTAAATTGATGGATGGGGAGGTATTCGTCCTGTGAGCACAGCCAATGAAGATCGCATCCTCTCCTGGAACGAGGCGCCGTCCAGACCGCGCTACACACCGCCCGCCGGCGCGGTGGATGCGCATTGCCATGTGTTCGGGCCGATGGCGCAATTCCCGTTCAGTCCCAAGGCGAAATATCTGCCGCGCGATGCCGGTCCGGATATGCTGTTCGCCCTGCGCGACTATCTCGGCTTTTCGCGCAATGTCATCGTGCAGGCCAGCTGCCATGGTACGGATAATGCCGCCACACTGAACGCCATCGCCCTGTCCAACGGCAAGGCGCGCGGCGTCGCCGTGGTCGATCCGGCGATCAGCGAGGCCGAACTGCACAAGCTGCATGAGGGCGGCATGCGCGGCATCCGCTTCAATTTCCTCAAGCGCCTCGTCGATGATGCGCCCAAGGATAAATTCCTCGAAGTCGCAGCGCGCCTGCCCGCCGGCTGGCATGTCGTCATCTATTTCGAGGCGGATATATTGGAGGAACTGCGCCCCTTCATCGATGCGCTTCCCGTGCCTGTGGTCGTCGATCATATGGGCCGCCCGGATGTGACGCAGGGTCCGGACGGTGCGGATATGAAGGCCTTCCGCAGCCTGCTCGATGGCCGCGAGGATGTCTGGTTCAAGGCGACCTGCCCGGACCGGCTCGATCCCGCCGGCCCGCCATGGGATGATTTCGCCCGCAGCGTAGCCCCGTTGGTGGCCGATTATTCGGACAGAGTCATTTGGGGGACGGACTGGCCGCACCCCACCATGCAGGATGCGGTGCCCGACGACGGGCTGGTCGTCGATATGATTCCGCGCATCGCGCCCACGGCGGAGTTGCAGCATAAACTGCTCGTGACGAACCCGATGCGTCTATATTGGTCAGAAGAATCTTGATCTGAGTCATAGGCGAACGGCGTCGCGGCGCCCAATATGGGCGAGTAGCAATCTGGAGAGTGTCAATGTCATTTCCCGCGACGCCGGACTATACCGGCCTTAACAAGCCGGTCGGTCAGGAAGTTTCGATCAAGGGCCTCAAGGCGGCGGAGGGTGCGATTCCGGCGGATGTGCGCGGCGCCTTCTTCCGCGCCGTGCCGGACCCGCAATTTGCGCCCTTTTTCCACCCGGATACGGCGCTGTCCGATGATGGTATGGTCTCCCGCCTGCTGTTCAACGAGGATGGCACGGTCGATTACGACATCAGGTTCGTCCAGACTCCGCGCTGGAAGGCGGAGCATGAGGCCGGCAAGCGTCTGTTCGGCCGCTATCGCAATCCCTATACCAATGATCCGGCGGCGGCCGGTGTCAACGGCACCGTCGCCAACACCACGCCGGTCTTCCATGCCGGCAAGCTGATCATGACCAAGGAGGATGGTCCGGGCCAGCGCGTCGATCCGCACACGCTGGAGACGATCGGCTCCTATGATTTCGGCGGCGTGCTCAAGTCGGAGACGATGACTGCCCATGTCCGTATCGACCCCGAGACGCAGGAAATGTTCGTCTATGGTTATGAGGCGGACGGGCTTTGCTCCAACACCATCGCTTATTGGTGGACGGACAAGGACGGCAAGCTGGTCAGGGAGCAATCGTTCGAAGCGCCGTTTTGCAGCCTCGTCCATGATTTCGTCATCACTGAAAATTATGCGATCTTCCCGCTTCAGCCGACCACGTCGGATCTTGAGCGCGTGAAGGCGAAGGGGCCGCACTGGGTTCACCAGCAGGATCTGGAATATCATGTCGGCATCATGCCGCGCTATGGCGATGTGTCGCAGATGCGCTGGTTCAAGGGCACGAAAGGGTCCTCCAGCTTCCATATGATGAACGCCTTCGAGACGCCGGACGGCAAGGTGCATATGGATCATCATATCACCGATACCGTCGCCTTCCCGTTCATCCAGGCGGATAGCGGCATCAACGTGCCGATGCAGCAGATGACCGGCGGTTTTCAGCGCTGGACCATGGATATGAATGCGCCGGGCGACGGCGTGGAGGTCACCCCGCTGGGCCCTCCGGGCGATATGCCGCGCATCGCCAATGCGGATCAGGGCCGGCCTTACAAGCGCGGCTGGTATTGCTCCATGAATCCGCAGCCCATGGGTCCGCCGGTGATGGGCGGCGTGGTCGGCGCGATGTTCTCGGCCCTGTTGCGCAAGGATTTCGAGACGGGCGAGATTGTCGGTTATAATCTTCCGCCCGCCCACGGCATGAGCGAGACGGTCCATATTCCCGCCAGCGAGGCGGGGCATGAAGGCTGGCTGGTCGCCATCGTCGATCATCAGACCGGCCCCGACAGCTTCGAGCATGCCGTCTGGATCTGGAATGCCGGCGATCTGCCCGCCGGCCCTGTCGCCAAGGTGCCGGTGCCCACGCGCGTTCGCCCGCAAGTGCATGGCTGGTGGGTGCCGATGGCCGACTATGAGGCGGCGCGGGCAGCCTGAATGCCTGTATGAACCGCTCCCTGCCTGCGCATGACTCCGCGCGGGCAGGGCGGTTTTTCTATCTCGGCTTAACGGAGTGAGCCGCAAGCGAAGGCAATGCCCGGCGTGAGCCGGCGTTCAGTCTCATTCGGATGCCGATTTTCCTTCCCGGATGCCTGCCGCGTCAGATTTCTATCATACCGAAGCAGCGCCTTCATGTGTGCATCGGCCCAGGCCGGACGCAGCGATAAGCCGCTCACCCGCCGCTCGCCCGTGCTCGGGCTATCCAGCAGCTCTGGCGGTTCTGGCTCGTTACGCTGGTGGGCGTCGCGCTCGGTGGCATCGTCTGTCGCTGGCTGAGTCCGGCCTCGCCTGCCGCTGTCGGTATGACCGGCGATATCTGATTGCCCCTCGTACCCCGGCTTGGCCTTGACGGCCAGCCGGGGGGATCATCGGACGGCCGGAAAATGCAGCCAGTCAATGGTCTGGAGCGGTGATCCGATGTAATCGGGTTGCAAGCCGCTCCAGTCCGTCTCGCGCCACGCCGGGGCCGCACAGCCCAGCCAACAGCGGGATGGCCGCCCTTGCGCGCGCATCCATCCGCCCGGCTGGTTTTCAGGTCAGGTCGTTGATGCTGATCGTGGCGCCTTCCAGCGCGGCCTTGTTGGCGGCGCGGCGCAGGCGCTCGACTTCCAGGCGCTCGGGCGGCGCTGTTTCGTCGGGCAGCGCGGCCAGCGATGTTTCGTAAATATCCTTGAAGTCCTCGGCAAACTCCGGGTGGGTGAAGATCAATCCCTGATTGTGCTCCATGCCGCGCAGGATTTTTTCGCCCACTTCCAGCGGGTCCATGCCGTTGGCAAAGGCGGTGCCGAACTGCGTCAGCTCCGCCTCGTTCACCGGCGCGAAGCCGCTTTGCGCAAACTCGGCGGGGCGCTTCAGAGCGCTCGTCCATGCGTCGGTCGCCACCAGCGCCGGGCAGACGAGCGACACGCCGATGCCGTGAGGCACGCAATTATAGCGCAGCGATTCCGTGAGGCCGCGCACCGCGAATTTGCTCGCCGTGTAAATGCCCGCTTGCGGCCCGGAGAGATAGGCCGCCATGGAGGCGATATTGACGACATGGCCGCCTTCGCCCGTCTCCTTGATCCGGGGCAGGAAGGAGACGACGCCATTCACCACCCCGCCGAAATTGACGCCCATGATCCAGTCATAATCGGCATAGCTCGCCTCGTCGGTCGGGCCGAAGACGCTGACCCCGGCATTGTTGACCAGCACATGGCATTTGCCGAAATGCGCCATCACCTCATCCGCCGCGCGGGCGAAGCCTTCCCGGTCGGTCACATCCAGCTTGATCCAGATAGGTTCGTCCTTGCCATTATCCACGAACCATTTATTGCAATTCGTCCGCTGCTCTTCATTGCGATAGGAGAGGGCGAGGCGCATGCCGGCATTGCTGAATGCCCGCGCAACGCCGAAGCCGATGCCGGTTCCCGCCCCGGTGATGAAAGCGACCTTTCCGTTCCAGTCCATTGACTTTTTCCTCTCACATGGGTCTTTGATCGATCAGTGTTACTTACAACGCAGGAGAGGAGAGTCGAGTATGTCCGACGTGGAAACACGCCTGACCCAGCTGGAAAAGAAGGTCACCGAGCTGGAGGATATCAATGCGATCCGCAAGCTGCAGTGGGCCTACGGCTATTATATCGACTATAATCGCCCCGAAGAAGTCGCCGCGCTGTTCGCCAGGGATGGCGTCGTGGTGTTCCTGTCCGGCGAATATGTAGGTTATGAAGGGGTTATGCGCCTTTACGGTACATGGTTCCAGAATCTGTTCACCGGCGGCCGCCGCGGCCCCGTCAAGGGCCTGCTGCTCGATCATTTCCAGCTTCAGGATGTCATCACCGTCGCGCCGGACGGCCAAACGGCCAAGGGCCGCTTCCGCGGTCTGCTCGCCGGCGGCTGGCACGATCAGGTGCTGGATGAAAAGCCCAATGAGGTGCCCCAGCAATTCTGGGAATCCGGCATTTACGAAAATGACTATGTCAAGGAAGACGGCGTCTGGAAGATCCAGCGCCTCGACTATATGATGCAGTGGCAGGGTGATTATGAGACGGGCTGGGCGCACACCGTCGCGCATCTCCAGCCCGCGCAGGTCGCCTATCCGGAAAATCCGGACGGCCCGGACCGCATCTTCCCGGAGAAGGAAGTGCGCCAGACATGGCCGCATCGCTACGAGGTGCCGATGAGCTTCGCCCATCCGGTGCTGGGGCAGGCCTTCATGGTCGAGCATTTCACGCCGATGATGGTCAAGAAAGGCCGCCTTGGCTGAATGATGCAAAGCCCGGCGGCGCAGGCGATAGCCGCGCCGCCGGCCGCTCGCCTGCATGGGGCGTTTGCCCACGCTGGCGAGATGGGTAATCCATGCGGATGATCGGCACGGTCGCCCGCGCGATCCGCCAGTGTCGATCGTCGACCAGTGTCGATCGTCGACAACGGTTTACGCACGCCGTCCCCCGCGCCGCCTCCCCAATGCGCTCCCCTCATGTCGATCGCTCTGCGCCCGAACGGCGAAAGGCCGGCCAGTCATGTTCGCGCGTTTCGCGGCGCTTGCGGCAAGTCAGCTTTCCGGGCGGCAACGCCCGTAATCATCCACTGTATTTTCACGTCGTCCTGATAGGCGCAGGGCAAGCGGCCGCCTTATCGCTTGTCCTGGGCAAATGGTCGGCCGTTCTGGCGTTACCAGCCAGTTTCAGCGATGAATGTCTGTTGTGAATCGTTGCCCTGCCGTTCGGATAAGGCAATCCGATCAGGGAGATGGTGGTTCCCTCGTGAACGCCTCATGGGCAAATATGGTTCTCTTCCCGATGGCGATCAGGTCAGGCGTCTTCATCACACGGCTGTGCAGGTCATTTGTTGGTTGACAAAATCCAGTCACACTTTGTTGCTAAAATATCACCACTCCAGGGTGGCGCGCCCCATTCATGCCATAATGGCGAGACAAATGGCTTAAATCCGCTCATAACAAACCTGTTCATGCCAGAAAAAAGGGATGTCATGCGTTACCAAGTGAAAACCAGTTTCGGCCCGGCGTTGCTTTTGTCCGCAAGTGCGCTTGCTCTTGGTCTGGCGCAGCCGGCGCTGGCGCAGGATGCTGCTCCGGCCGCTCCGCCCGCCGCTGACGATGATATGGTTGGCGAGATTGTCGTCACCGCGCAGTTTCGCACGCAGCGCCTGCAGGATACGCCACTGTCGATCACGGCCGTGAATGCCGATCTGCTTCAGGCTCGCAGCCAGACGGATATCGCACAGGTCGCCGGGCAGGCGCCCAACGTCACGCTGACCCCGATGGGCAGCGCTTATGGCGCGTCGATGGGCGCGTCGATCCGCGGTGTCGGCCAGTTCGATTTCAACCCGGCCTATGAGCCGGGCGTCGGCATGTATATTGACGATGTCTATTATGCGACGCTCACCGGCGGCAATTTCGACCTGCTGGACCTTGAGCGCGTGGAAGTGCTGCGCGGCCCGCAGGGCACGCTCACCGGCCGTAACTCGATCGGCGGCGCCATCAAGCTGTTCTCGCGCAAGCCCAATGGCGATGATGGCGGCTCGGTCGAGGTGACCTATGGCTCGCGTCACCGTGTCGATCTGCGCGGCAGCGCGGATTTCACGCTGGCCGACAGCCTCTATGGCCGCGTCGCGGGTGTCTACAAGCGGCAGGATGGCTATGTCGACATGGTCGATTATGGCTGCGCTCATCCGGGTAACCCGGAAGGCATCGCCCCGCAGCGCGCGGAAGGCAGCTGTGTGACGGACAAGCTGGGGGCCCGCAACTATGCCGGCGTTCGCGGCACGTTGCGCTATGATCCCGGCACTGGCGTCGAGGTCATCATCAACGGCGACTATACCAATGAGGACCGCACCAACAGCGCCGATGTGCTGACGATGTCGCCCAACCCCAATTTCATCTGCGGCGATCGCTGCACCTATGCCAACTGGTTCCTGCCGGCGCTGGGCGATGCGGCGGCCCGCTCGTTCGAGCACCGCACCACCTATGATGGCTGGGGCGTTTCGGGTCACGTCAATGTCGATCTGACCGACCGCATCAAGCTCCAGTCGATCACCGCCTATCGTCACTATGTCACCACCTGGGGGACGGATGACGATTATACGCCGGACGCCTCGATCGGCGCGGGCGGCTACAACCACCTCACGCATCGCTTCTTCAGTCAGGAGCTGCGCGTCAACGCGTCGCTCAATGACATGGTCGACGTGACGCTGGGCGGCTTCTACTCGGATCAGAAATCGGTCTATTATACGATTCAGGACATACGCTACACCGGCCCGCTGCAGTTTTACGGCGATGATCCCATCAACGCGAGCAGCAAGGCGGTTTTCGCCACGGCGATCATCAAGCCGATGCCGGATTTCACGCTGACGGCCGGCCTGCGCTACACGGATGAGGAGAAGGATTACACCTTCCAGCGCCGCACCTATGCGGGCGCCGTGCATCCGATTCTGGGTGCGCTGGATGGTTTCACCTCCACCTATGCGGGCGATCGTGTCGACTGGCGCGTCTCTGCCGACTACCGCTTCTCGCGGGAAGTGCTGGCCTATGCCACCGTGTCGACCGGATTCAAGGGCGGCGGCGTCTCGGCGCGTCCGTTCAATGTGACGCAGGCGCAGAACGGCTCGTTCAATCCCGAGACGCTCACCGCTTATGAAATCGGCCTCAAGACCGATCTGTTCGATCGCATGGTGCGCCTGAACATCGCCGGCTTCATCAACAGCTATAAGGATGTCCAGCTCTCGCTGCGCGATTGCGCGGCTTATGGCGGCGGCCCTTGCGGCGTGGTGGCCAATGCGGGCGACGCAACCTTCCGCGGTGTGGAGGCGGAGCTTTCGGCCGAGCCCGTCGAAGGCCTCAGCTTCGATGGTTCGGCGTCTTATCTGGAAGCGGAGTGGAAGCAGGGCAGCCTGTCTCCCGCGCTCGGTGCCTCGGTGCTGGAGAGCGACCGCGCGACGACCGCGCCCAAGTGGAAGTTCAGCGGCGGTATCCAGTATAAGGCCGATCTCGGCGAGTCCGGCAGCCTGACGCCGCGCTTCGACATCGCCTATAACGGCAAGCGCTTTAACGGCCGTGCGGTGAATGGCCTGCCGTATAATTTCGATAGTTATACGGTCGCCAATGCGCGGCTGACCTGGCGCAATGTGAGCGAAGACCTTGAGGTCGCGCTGGAAGTGCAAAATCTGTTCGACGAATATTATTATCCGAGCCGGTTCGATGCGATCCATCAGTTCACCGGAACGGTTTACAATAATGTAAGCCGGCCGCGTGAATGGGCGGTCACCGTCAAGAAGCGCTTCTGATCTTCTCAGGTAAAATATGGGGCGGCCGTCACGCGATGGCCGCCCTTTTTGTTGTAATCGCCAGCGCTCCTGCGCTAGCCAGTTGATGAGGGGGGTCGGGCAGACGTCCGGCCCCATGAATATGGGAGAGAAAGCCGAGATGAAGCTCACATTGCCGCCCCGCATGTCGCCGCAGGGGTTCGATGCGGCGGTCAAGGCGTTGCAAGGCGCGGTCGGTACCGGCTGGGTGATGACGACCGATGAGGATCGCGATGCCTATGCCGATATTTACGCGCCGGGGCCGGAAACCCTGTGGAGCGCTTCGGGTGCGGTAGCGCCCGCCTCGGTGGAGGAAATTCAGGCGGTGGTGCGCATCGCCAATGAGCATAAGCTGCCTTTATGGACAGTCGCTCGCGGCAAGAATCTTGGTTATGGCACGGCGGCTCCTCGCATGCCCGGCTCCATGGTGCTGGACCTTGGCCGCATGGACAAGATTCTGGAGCTTGATCCCGAGCTTGGCTATTGCGTGATCGAGCCGGGCGTCGGCTTTCTCGATCTTTACGAGCGCATCCAGCGTGAGAAACTGCCGCTGATGATGTCCGTGCCCGGCAATGGCTGGGGCTCGGTCCTCGGCAATGCGCTGGATCATGGCATCGGCTATACGCCCTATGGCGTGCATGCGAGCAATTTGTGCGGCATGGAAGTGGTGCTCGGCACCGGCGATCTCGTCCGCACCGGTCTTGGCGCGATGGGCAATAATCAGGCCTCGCACCTCTTTCCGTTCAACTATGGGCCGACATGGGACCAGATGTTCACCCAGTCCAATCTGGGCATCGTGACCAAGGCCGGCATGTGGCTGATGCCGGAACCGGAAAGCTCGCTCGAACTCAATCTCGATATTCCCGAGGCGGAGGATATCGGTTGGGTGATCGATACGCTGACTCCGCTCAAGCTCGCCGGCATCATCAATCAGTCGATCTTCATTCCCAGCTGGCTCGGCAAGATGGTGATCCTCGGCCAGCGCAAGGATTTCTGGGACAAGCCCGGCGCCATTCCGGACTGGCGTGTGGCCGAACTGCTCAAGGAGCATAAGCTGGGCTATTGGAAGGTGCAGATCCGCGTCTATGGCGACGAGACTGTGAACAGGGCGAAGGCGGAGGTCATCAAGGCGGCCTTCAAGAAGCATATCGCCACGCCGATGGAGGAAGTCTGGTGGCGCAAGGGCGATCCGACCAATGTGATGGATACGACGCTCGGCGTGCCTTCCGCCGTGCCCCTGCAAATGGGCGACTGGGTGGGCGGCAAGAGCGCGCATATGGGCTTCTCGCCCGTCGTGCCGGCCACCTCGAAGCATGTGCTCGACCAGATGAACCGCAGCCGCAAGATCATCGCCGATCATGATGTGGATTTCTACGCCAGCTTCACCATTGGCGGGCGTTTCTGCAACAATGTGAACATGCTGATGTATGATCGCGACAAGCCCGAGGAGGTGGAGACGATCAAAAAATTGTTCGACGCCCTGATCGCGGATGCGGCTGCCCATGGCATGGCCGAATATCGCACGCATCTGGGCTGGATGGACGCGATTGCCGATACGTTCGATTTCAACAACCACGCCATGCGCCGCATGACCGAGACGGTGAAGGATGCGCTCGATCCCAACGGTATTCTCTCCCCCGGCAAGCAGGGTATCTGGCCCAAAGCCTATGCCGATCAGCGTGGAAAGGCTCTGGCATGATGCGCAGGTCGACAGGCTTCATCGCGCTGGCCGCAGCGCTCGTTCTCGCCGGCTGCAACGCGGCGGATACCGCCACTAATGCGCCTGCTGACGGCGCCTCCGGCGGTCCGCCGCCGCTGCCGCCGCACCAGATGCGCGCGCAAATGGCCGATGGCGACCGGCTGCATACGACGATGAGCGGCGAGGATCTCTTCTCCAACCGCTGCGGCACCTGCCATCTTGATGGCGGAATGGGCACCAATCTCATCATCGGCCAGCAGGTGGCGCTGGGCCAGCCGCCCAGCATGGGGCTGCTCGCCAATCGCGATGATCTCACCGCGGATTATGTCACATCGGTGGCGCGCATGGGCAAGGGCGCCATGCCGCGCCAGACCCGCGTGGACGTGACCGATGCCGAACTGGAGAAGATCGCCGCCTATCTGGGGAAGGGCAAATGACCGTCTCGCGGCGTGAAATGCTGGGCGGCGCGGCGCTGCTCGGCGCAGCCGGCGCGTTCGGCCTGCACCGGATGGCGGGGCAGGGGACGACCATCCCCGCGCCCCGCTTCGTCATCTATGATAGCCGCAAGCCGGCCAGCCTTGCCTATGCGCAAGCCCAGGGCGGCGTTGTCCGGATCGATCTGGCGCAGGAGCAGGCGGCGAACTGGCGCTCGATCCGCGCGCTGGACGGCCAGAGTCCGGTCGCCGGCGTGACCGGATGGACCGACTATGTCGCCGCGCGTGGCTGGCTGGAGCAGCGCGGCCTGCGCGTTGCGGTGCAGGCGCATGACCGGCGGCATGATCTCATTCGCTGGACCATGGCCTGAACGCGATCAGACGAGCCGGAACGCCCGGTTCAAATTGACTATATCCGCGCGCGCGCTCTAACCTGCCATGGAGCAGGGCGCCGCGCGCGGTCCCGGAAACGAAATCGAGAGGAGGCGGAGCCATGTCCCCGGCTATGTCACGAACAGCGTCAGGAGCATCATCATGAGCGATGATCTCACCCTCTATCACTGGGAGCCCAACGCCAATAGCGGCAAGCCCATGCTCACGCTGGTCGAGAAGGGGGTGCCCTTCAACAGCCATTATATCGATCTGCTGGCCTTCGATCAGCACAAGCCGGATTATCTCGCGATCAACCCGATGGGGACGATCCCGGCCATGGTCCATGGCGGCCGGCTCATGAACGAATCCACCGCCATCATGGAATATGTCGAGGAAGCGTTCCCCGGCCCGGCACTGATGCCCGCCGATGCGCGGGATCGCTGGCGGGTGCGCTGGTGGATGAAGTTTTTCGACCAGTGGCTTGGCCCCAGCCTGTCGATGCTCGGCTGGAATGTCGGCATCGGCCCCAAGGTGCGCGAGCGGGACCCCGAAGAGCTGAAAGCGGCCATCGATCGCATCCCGCTGCCTGAGCGCCGCACCGCCTGGCGCAAGGCGATTTACGGCCTGTTCAGCGAGGAGGAACTGGCCGAATCCACCCGCCGCATCCTGATCGGCATCGACCTGGTGGAGAAGACGCTGGGCGAGCGCGCGTGGCTTGCTTGCGACAGCTACAGCCTTGCGGACATCAACGCGTTCAACTCGGCCTATTTCCTGCCGATCTCGCAGAGCGAGCACTGCAATGATGAGAAAACGCCGCACATCATGCGCTGGCTGCGCGCCATTTACGCCCGCCCGGCCGTGAAGACGACATGGGCGATGGGCCGCACCGCCATGTCCGATCGCATCAAAATCTTTGAGGGGGAGGAGGTCAAGCCATGGTGATGACGCTTTATCATGGCGAGCCCACCGGCCCGTCGCTCACTGTTCTCGCCGCGCTGTTCGAAGCCGGCCTCGACGCCGATTTGCAAGCCATCGATCTGGCCATGGGCGAGCGCCACGCCGGCGCGATCCCGCAGACGACCGAGACGGATTACAGCGTGGAAGGCGAGGGGCCCGTCCTCCTCGTCGATGGCGAGCCGCTGTGCGACAGCGTGTTCATCGGCTGCTATCTGGATGATGTCGCGCCCGGCTCCGGTCTGCGCCCTGCCGATCCCTATCAGCGCTGGGAGATGATGGCCTGGTGCCGCTGGATGATCGAGCGGCTCGCTCCCGGCGTGGCTGCACTCGCCAACCGGGCATGGACGACACCGCGCCTCGGCGTTCTCGATGATGCAGCTTTCGCCGCGATCACGGATCGCATCGCCGCGCAGGATCTGCGCGAGCGCTGGCAGGAAACGCGCGACGGCACGCTCTCTGACGAGCATCGCGCCGCCAGCGAGGCCCGTGTGCATGAGGCGACGAAGAAGGTCGAGGATCGCCTCGCTGACCGCGACTGGATCATGGGTGATTTCAGCCTTGCCGATCTGGAGAGCTATGCCTGGATCGCGCCCATGCGGGAGCTGCTGCCCGATGCCTTTGCCGGCAAGCCGCGCCTTGCCGCGTGGCTGACCCGCGTGGCGGCGCGCCCCTCGGTCCGCCGCGCGCTCATGCAGGCGCGCACCAAACATCCGGCCCATGGCTTCGCGCCCGGCCCGGAGATTAATCGCTGGGGCTGATGAATGAACGGCCGGACGATCCGCGGCGGAGCCATCCGTTCCGGATCGTCCGGCGCGATGCATCGGAATAATGTCCGAAAGATGGGGCTGACCCACCCGGGCACAGGCTGAGAGAGGGAGGGGCATGCGCTCGATCGACTATTTCGACAAGATGGCGCAGCTTCACCCGGAGCGGCCCGTCCTCATCTTCGGCGATACGCGCTACAGCTATGGCGAGATGCAGCGCCTTACCCATCGCCTCGCCGGGGCGATGCTGGCCGATGGCCTCGTCCATCAGGAAGCCGTCGCGATCATGTCGCCCAACCATGGCGCGATCCTCATCGCCCAGCTTGGCCTGTGGCGGGCCGGGGCCGTCTGGATTCCGGTCAACACCCGCAACGCGCTTGATGCCAATATCGCTTATCTCAACTATGTGCAGGCTGGCTGGCTCTTCTATCATTCGAGCCTCGCGTCCGAAGCCCGGCAGGTGCAGGCGCAGGTTCCCGGCATCCGCCGCCTCATCTGCCTCGACGCGGCGGATGGCGATGTGCCTGCGCTCGATAACTATATGCTCCCGGAGGACGCCCCCGATGCACCCGATTTCGGCGACCCCATCGGCAATGGCGAGGAACTGACCGCCATCATCGCGACCGGCGGCACCACCGGCCCGGCCAAGGGTGTGCGCGTCATGAACCGCAGCTGGGGCACGCTCATGGAGACAATCGGCAACCTCATGCCCGCCGACAATCCTGTGTGCCTCGCCACCGCCCCGCTCACCCATGCCGCCGGGCCGGTAGCCATGGCCGCCGTCGCCATGGGCGCCACCGTTGCGGTGCTACCGGGCTTCGATGCGGAAGGGGTGATGCGCGCCATCGGAGACTATCGCGTCACTCACATGTTTCTGCCGCCGACCGCGCTCTACACCATGCTCGCTCACCCCAAAGTGCGTGATTATGACTATTCGAGCCTGCGTTATTTCCTCCTCGCCGGCTCCCCAGTCTCGCCGGACAAGCTTAAACAGGCGGTTGAGATTTTCGGCCCCCGCCTGTGCCAGAGCTATGGCCAGACCGAATGCCATATGATCGCCACCTGGCTCCCGCCGGAGACGGTGGCGGCAGCCGTGCGCGGCGAGCACCCCGAGCGGCTGGCAAGCTGCGGCAGGCCTTCCTATTCCGTCCGCGTCGAGCTGATGGACGATGACGGCAATATTCTCCCCACCGGCGAGGTTGGCGAGATCGTGGCGCGCGGCGGCATCGTCGGCGGCGGCTATCATGAGATGCCCGAGGCCACTGCCGAGGCCGCCGCCCATGGCTGGCACCACACCGGCGATGTCGGCCGGCGCGACGAGCATGGCTATCTCTATATCGTCGATCGCAAGAAGGACATGGTCGTCACCGGCGGCTTCAACGTCTATTCAGCCGAAGTTGAGGGTGCGATCATGGAGCTGGACGCGGTGGCCGAGGCTGCCATCATCGGCGTGCCCCACGATCATTGGGGCGAGCAGGTCCATGCCGTAGTGGTACGCTCCGGCGATGTCGCCGAAGCCGCCATCGTCGCCCATGTCAAAGCACGCCTCGGCAGCGTCAAGACCCCCAAGACGGTCGATTTCGTGGACGCCATCCCCCGCACCGCTGCCGGCAAGATGGACAAGAAAAGCCTGCGCGCGCCCCATTGGGGCGATCAGGGGCGAATGGTGCACTAATTAAGGGAGAGGCCTGCCGCCATTATACACCTGATCGCAACGGTCAGCCATATGACACGCTGATGTCGGATGACGAAACTCGATATTGAATCCCCGCAAATAGGCGATCGGCTCGCCTGCGGTGTTGAATTCACGCGCGGCTTTCCAGCCTGCCGGGAGTGAACGGCACGCGGCTTCGGCAAGAGATATGTCTTTTTTCTTTGCCCATTGGGTCGGCGCGCATTTGAGAACTCCTCCTTCTGCGTTGACGGCGACCGCCAAGGCCATGCGCTTTCCATCATCTTTGGGTGCAAGGCTCTGCGTTATGTCCGTCACGGTAAGCGGTTGGGATCTGAGTCCAGTGCCGCCGCTCTTTCCCGTCGTGAAAACAGCGGATCTTTCCATGATCATGTAAGTCGGCTGTCCATCGGCCCCGCGTGACGGATGGGAACGAAAGCGCTTGAAAATGAGCTCGCAAACCAGAGCGTCAATGGAGGCATCCCCTTCGCGCTGGACGATGATGCATCGGTCCGGCATCCCCTGGGGATTGAAGATCACCTTGAACAGCACTTTGCCGTTGGCTTGTGCCTGGACATTATCGGAACTGCGAATCCACTCGGATACATTGCCGATAGGGTCGCCAAATTGAAGCGAGGCGGGAATCGTTGCGAGCAATGCCAGCCAAATCATTCGCCCCTCCATATAGCGCCGCAAACGCTAGGAACATTTCAGGTAGGCGTCAATTCCACGTGTCGGGCAACAGCTCGGCATATCCGTCTCCCCGCAATCCGCCATCGACTCTCGCCATGACTTTGCCCTAGTCTCGCCGCCTGAATGGCGACCGTGCGTCGGCTATGCCCAAGGAGCTGGATGATGAACAAGATGACGAATGTGAAGCTGGAGCAATTCCCCTATTCGGACGCGGCGAAAAAGGCGCTCGCTCGCAAGCCCGCCCTGTTCATCGACGGCGACTGGGTGGACTCCACCGGCGGCGAGACCCTCGCGGTGATCGATCCCAGCTCGGGCAAGGAAGTCAGCCGCTTCGTCGATGCGACCAATGACGATGTCGACAAGGCCGTTGCCGCCGCGCGCCGCGCCTTTGACGATGGCCGCTGGAGCGATCTGCCGCCGATGGTGCGCGAGCGGATGATGCACAAGCTGGCCGATATTCTCGAAGCCCATGCTGACGAGCTGGCCGAACTGGAGGCGATCGACAATGGCAAGCCCAAGGGCATGGCCGGCGCGATCGATGTGCCCGGCGCCATCGGCATGATCCATTATATGGCCGGCTGGGCGAGCAAGCTGGGCGGCGAGATGATCGAGCCGAGCGCCACCCCGCGCGGCGCGTTCCACAGCTATGTGCGCCGCGAGCCCATCGGCGTCGCCGCGCAGATCGTGCCGTGGAACTTCCCGCTGCTCATGGCCGTGCTCAAGATTTCGCCCGCGCTCGCGGCCGGCTGCACCGTGATCCTGAAACCTGCCGAGCAGACCTCGCTCACCGCGCTGCGTCTGGCGGACTTCATCCAGCAGGCGGGCATCCCGGCCGGCGTTGTGAACATCATCACCGGCAACGGCCACACCGCTGGCGATCGGCTGGTGCGCCACCCGGATGTGGACAAGATCGCCTTCACCGGCTCCACCGAAGTCGGCAAGATCATCAACAAGACGGCGACGGACAGTTTGAAGCGCGTGACGCTGGAGCTGGGCGGCAAATCCCCGGTCATCGTGCTGCCTGATGTCGATCCGGCCGTCGCCGGCCCCGGCACTGCGCAGGCGATCTTCTTCAACAGCGGGCAGGTCTGCGTCGCCGGCTCGCGGCTTTATGCGCATAAGAGCGTGTTCGACAAGGTTCTGGAAAGCTTCTCGGAAGCCGCCGCTTTCTGGCAGCCACGTGCCAGCCTCGATCCCGATGGCCATATGGGCCCGCTGGTGTCGGACGAGCAGTTCAACCGGGTGATGGGCTATATTGAGGACGGCAAGAAGGCTGGCGCCAGCGTCATGATCGGCGGCGATACGCCCAGCTCCGATGGGGGCTATTATGTCAATCCCACTGTGCTGGTCGATGTAAAGCCGGATATGCGGGTTGTGCGCGAGGAGATTTTCGGCCCCGTCGTGGTCGCCCAGCGGTTCGATGATCTGGACGAGGTCGCCCGGCAGGCGAACGACACCAGCTTCGGCCTGGCCGCCGGCATCTGGACGAACAATCTCTCAGCCATGCACAAGCTGGCCGCCAAGCTGAAGGCCGGCACCATCTGGGGCAATTGCCACTCGATGATCGATCCGGCGCTGCCCTTTGGCGGCTATAAGGAGAGCGGCCTTGGCCGTGAACAGGGCCGGGAAGGCGTAGAGGCCTATACCGAGCTTAAGTCGATCATCATCGCGCTGTAACGGCAGAGACGGGCAGCGCGACGCCGCCGCGGAGCGCTATCCGACCCGCCAAGCATGTTCCTGCGCAGGCAGGAGCCCGGAGCGCAATCGACTGCGCTGTTAACATAAGGCCCACCTGACATGCCCATCGATATCACCAAGGTGAAGGCCATCGACGTCCACGTCCATGCCGAGGTCTCCTGCCATGATCCGGAAGATCCGGTGATGGCGCAGTTTTTCGATGCCGCCAGCGCCTATTTCAAGGCCCCGCGCGAGCGTCCGAAAATCCCCGAGATCATCGAT
>Ga0182736_1001789_pt1 | contig 18917 bp, 15 predicted proteins | sample eDN5th30CKraftBY_FD_128882 | JGI IMG/M metagenome (GOLD analysis project Ga0182736, IMG submission 128882) | Enriched backyard soil microbial communities from Emeryville, California, USA - eDNA 5th pass 30_C Kraft BY (version 2) (version 2) | ecosystem: Environmental > Terrestrial > Soil >... | reverse complement strand
GGTGTCGATGTACAGCGGCGAACCCACCACGCGCAGCTTCATGCCCTTGAGATCTTCAGGCTTGGACACCGCCTGGCGCGAGTTGCTCAGCTGGCGGTAGCCATTTTCGCCCCAGGCCAGCGGCACCACGCCGGCCTTCTCGATGATCTTGAACATCTCTTTGCCCACTTCGCCCTGCACCAGCGCGTCGATGGCGGCGTAGTCGGGCATCAGGAAGGGCAGCGAGAACAGGTTCAGTTGCTTGACCTGCGGCGACCAGTTGATGGTGGAGCCTACCGCCATGTCGATCACGCCCTGGCGGATGGCGGTGAATTCGCGCGTCTGGTCGCCCTGCACCAGCGAGGTGCCCGGGTAGACCTTGATGTTGATGCGGCCATCGGTGCGCTCGCGCACCAGATCGGACCAGATCTGCGCGCCCTGGCCCCACGGGAAGGTCGTGCCGACCACGATGGACAGCTTGTATTCCGACTTGTAGTTTTGCGCGTGCGCCGGCGCCAGGGCCAGCGTGGCGGCCGCGCACAAGGCGGCGCCGATCAGGTTGCGTAGCTTCATTGCGTCTTCTCCTCGCGTGATGATATTTGTCTTTGACGAAGGCGGGCGGGTCTCAGTACCCCAGGTGGTGCGGCAGCCACAGCGCCAGCTGCGGAAACACCAGCACCGCGACCAGCACCAGGAACATCGCGCCCAGCAGCCACACCACCCACGGCACGGTGGACTCCATGGGCACGCGGGCGATACGGCAGGACACCATCAGGTTCACCGCCAGCGGCGGGGTGAACTGCCCCAGCGCGACCTTCAGCGTCAGGATCACGCCGAACCAGACAGGGTCCCAGCCATAGGCGTTGGCGATGGGCATGAGCAGCGGCACGAAGATCAGGAAGATCGAGATGCCGTCCAGGAACATGCCCATCGTCATCAGCAGCACGATCAGCAGCGCCAGCACGCCCCATTCGCCCAGGCCCGAATTGACGATGGCGTGGGTGATGGGGTCGATGATACTCAAGGTGGACAGGGCCCAGGCGAAGATGCCGGCCAGCGCCACCACCATCATGATCACCGCCGACAGCTCGGCCGCCTCGCGCAGGATGACGTACAGGTCGCGCAGCTTGATGGTGCGGTGGATGCACATGCCCACGAACAGGCCATAGAACACCGCCACCACGGCCGCCTCGGTGGGTGTGAACCAGCCCAGCCGCATGCCGCCCAGGATGAGCACCGGCGCGGCCAGGCCCCAACTGGCCTGGCGCAGGCTGGCCCAGAACGGCGGGCGGGGCAGGTGCGCTTCCAGTGTGCCCATCTTGTGCTTGCGGGCCAGCCACACGGTGGGCACGATCAGGGCGAAGCCGGCCAGCAGGCCCGGCACCATGCCGGCGGCGAACAGCGCCGGCACCGACGCCCCCGGCACCAGCACCGAATAGATGATGAAGGCGATCGAGGGCGGGATCAGGATGTCGGTGGCCGCGCCGGCCGCCACCACCGAGGCCGAGAACGACCCGGGATAGCCGGCGCGCGACATGGCGGCGATCATCACGGCGCCCACGGCGGCGGCGCAGGCGGGGCCCGAACCGGAGATGCCGCCCAGGAACATGGCCACGGCGATGGCCACCAGCGGCAGCATGCCCGGGCCGCGCCCGACGATGGAAATGGCCAGGTCCACCAGGCGGCGCGCCACGCCCGAGCGGTCGAAGATCGAGCCCACCAGCACGAACATGGGAATGGCCAGCAGCGGATACTTGGCCAGGCCGGCGTAGAAATTCTGCGGCACGGCCAGGAGGCCGAACCACGCGACGTCCTGATTGGACAGCACGATGGCCAGCGTGCCCGCCACGCCCAGCGCGACGCACACGGGCACGCCGATGACCATCAGCGCGGCGAATGCGGCAAACAGCAGGGCGGCGATCATCGGGCGCCCGTCCGCAGCAGGCGGCGCAGGGTACCCAGCGTGCGCAGCGCGATCGCCGCGGCCATCACGGGCAACCAGATCGAGTACCACCAGGTCGGCACGCCGATGGCGGGCGATGTCTCTTCGTAGACGTATTCGTCGATGACCAGCCGCACCGACAGCACGGTCAGCAAGATGAAGAACAGCAGCACCACGGTATTGGACGCCAGGGCCAGCCGGCGCTGGCGCGCCGGCGAGCCGGTGTCGGCCACGGCCTCGATGCGGATGTGGTGGTTGCGCACGAACGCGGTGCTGCCGCCGGCCATGGTCAGCACGATCAGCAGGAAGACCGAGATTTCTTCGGTCCAGGCGAACGACTGGTCGGTGAAATACCGCACCAGCACATTGACGAAGGTGATCAGCGCCAATATCGCCAGCACGCCGACGGCCAGCCAGTCTTCCAGGGCCAATGGAACTTTTACGGCGGGGTCTTGTTCTACGGGGATGATGGGTTCAACCGGCTCGGCCGGTTCGACGGGGACGTCAGGGCGGGACATTGGCAACAGCGGCGGAAGGCGGGGCAAGTCGGGATCGCAGCATCCTACCGTCGGTGCGCCCGGGCGTTAGTGCGTGTTTTCCCGTGGGTGAAGGGCTTTTGCAACATGCTGCTTTGCAGCAATTCGCCGTAACGACGCTACCTGAAGGCTTGCGGCAGCCAGGAATTTGCCTGCGAAAAGGCGAATATGCCGCAGGGCAGCATCCAGCCCGCCCATGGCGTTGAATTATTTTGTAACTCTGTGGGCCGGCCGGCCCCGGCCGTGTCCGTGCGCGGCGGGGGGCGTGCGCTCGGGGAAATCCCTGAAAAGGTAAAATCCCCGTTTTGCCTCTTTCTACCTTCCAAACGGCGCCCCGCATCGTGTCTCTCGTCCAGCATTTGCCCGGTTCTTCTGTCCTTTCCGCCTTCCGTCGCGAGCGTCTGCTGGCGCAGTTGCGGGAAGCCGGCCTGCCCATCGCCGACGTTTCCGCCCGCTATGAGCACTTCGTCTGTACCGATGGCCCCCTGGACGACGCCCAGCAACAGCAACTGGCGCAACTGCTGGACTACGGCACCGATGCCGCCGGCGAGGCGCCGCCCAAGAGCCTGGCGCTGCTGGTCATCCCGCGCCTGGGCACCATCTCGCCCTGGGCCAGCAAGGCCACCGACATCGCCCACAATTGCGGGCTGGCGGCGGTGCGCCGGGTCGAGCGCGGCGTGCGCTATTTTCTGGTGCCGGAACGCGGCCTGCTAGGCGCCAAGGCGCTTGACGACACCATGCTGGCGCGCGCGGCCGATTGCCTGCACGACCGCATGACCGAAACCGTGGTGGGCGGCGACTTCGACGGCCAGGCGCTGTTCCAGCCGCTGGCCGGCAAGCCGATGCGCACCGTGGCGGTGCAGGCGCAGGGCCGCGACGCGCTGGTCGAGGCCAATACCGCGCTGGGCCTGGCCCTGTCCGAAGACGAAATCGACTACCTGGCGCAGTCGTTCTCCAGCCTGGGGCGCGACCCCACCGACGTCGAACTGATGATGTTCGCGCAGGCCAACAGCGAACACTGCCGCCACAAGATTTTCAACGCGCAGTGGGTCATCGACGGCCAGCCGCAATCCGAGACCCTGTTCGGCATGATCCGCGCCACGCACAAGGCGCAGCCGGCCGGCACCGTGGTGGCCTATTCCGACAACGCGGCCGTCATGGAAGGCGGCCCGGCCCAGCGCTTCCAGGCGGGGGTGCCGCAGGCCGGCGGGCAGGGCGGCGATGCCGCGCGCTACGTGCGCCGCGACACCACCGTGCATACGTTGATGAAGGTCGAGACCCACAATCACCCCACCGCCATCGCGCCGTTCCCGGGCGCGTCCACCGGCGCCGGCGGCGAGATCCGCGACGAGGGCGCCACCGGGCGGGGGTCCAAGCCGAAGGCGGGCCTGACCGGCTTCACCGTGTCGCACCTGCGCTTTCCCGACGCGCTGCAGCCCTGGGAAGCCGATCACCACGGCCTGCCCGGGCGCATCGCCTCGCCCCTGTCCATCATGATCGACGGGCCCATCGGCGGCGCGGCCTTCAACAACGAATTCGGCCGGCCCAACCTGCTGGGCTATTTCCGCAGCTACGAGCAGACCGCCGGCGACACGCGCTGGGGCTATCACAAGCCCATCATGATCGCGGGCGGCCTGGGCAGCATCGACGCCGGGCTCACCCGGAAAGAAATCATTCCGCCGGGCGCGCTGCTGATCCAGCTGGGCGGCCCGGGTTTCCGCATCGGCATGGGCGGGGGCGCGGCTTCCAGCATCAGCATGGGCAGCAATTCGGCCGAGCTCGACTTCGACTCGGTGCAGCGCGGCAACCCCGAGATCGAGCGCCGTGCCCAGGAAGTCATCGACCGCTGCTGGCAGCAGGGGCAGGACAACCCCATCCTGGCGATCCACGACGTGGGCGCCGGGGGGCTGTCCAACGCGTTTCCCGAGCTCGTCAACGACGCCGGGCGCGGCGCCGTCTTCGACCTGAAGCGCGTGCCGCTGGAAGAAACCGGCCTGTCGCCGGCCGAGATCTGGAGCAACGAGTCGCAAGAGCGCTATGTGCTGTCGATCCTGCCGCAAGACCTGGACCGCTTCGACGCCATCGCCCGGCGCGAGCGCTGCCCGTACGCGGTGGTCGGCGTGGCCACCGAATCGCGCCAGCTGCGCGTGGTCGACGGCGAAGGCCTGCCCGGCATCGACGAGGCCTCGCCGGGCTCGGCCGGCGTGCGGCCGGTGGACGTGCCCATCGACGTCATCCTGGGTAAGCCGCCGCGCATGACGCGCGACGTGCAGCGCCGGCCCGGCGTGTCGCAGCCGCTGGACCTGGTCGGCATCGACCTCACCGAGGCCGCCTACCGGGTGCTGCGCCATCCCACGGTGGCCAACAAGTCGTTCCTGATCACCATCGGCGACCGCACGGTGGGCGGGCTGTCCAGCCGCGACCAGATGGTGGGCCCCTGGCAAGTGCCGGTGGCCGATTGCGCCGTCACCCTGGCCGACTACGAAGGCTTCCGCGGCGAGGCCATGGCCATGGGCGAGCGCACGCCGCTGGCGGTGCTGGATGCGCCCGCCTCGGGCCGCATGGCGATTGCCGAGGCCCTGACCAATCTGGTCGCGGCCGATGTGGCCCGCCTGGAAGACATCAAGCTGTCGGCCAACTGGATGGCGGCCTGCGGGGTCGACGGCCAGGATGCCGCCCTGTACGACACCGTGGCCGCGGTCAGCGAACTGTGCCAGGCCACCGGCCTGTCGATTCCCGTGGGCAAGGATTCCCTGTCCATGAAAACCTCGTGGAACCACGACGGCGAAGAGCGCCAGGTGGTGGCGCCGGTCTCGCTGGTGGTCACCGCCTTCGCGCCGGTGGGCGACGCGCGCGCCAGCCTGACGCCGCAACTGCGCACCGACGCGGGCGACAGCGTGCTCATCGTCGTCGACCTGGGCCGTGGCCGCCATCGCATGGGCGGCTCGATCCTGGCCCAGGCCTACAACCAGGTCGGCACCAGCGTGCCCGACATCGATGCGCCGCAAGACCTGCGCGCGTTTTTCGTCACCATCCGCACGCTGGCCGAGGCCGGCGTGCTGCTGGCCTACCACGACCGTTCCGACGGCGGCCTGTTCGCCACGCTGTGCGAGATGGCGTTCGCCGGCCGTACCGGCATCTCGGTCAACCTGGACATGCTGACTTTCGACCCGGACTCGGCCGACTGGGGAGACTACAAGATCCGCCCCGAGCAGGTGGCCGTGCAGCGCGACGAGCTCACGCTCAAGGCGCTGTTCTCGGAAGAAGCCGGCGCGGTCATCCAGGTGCCGGCGGCGCAGCGCGACGCCGTCATGCAGGTGCTGCGCGGCGCCGGCCTGTCGGCCCATTCGCACGTCATCGGCGGCCTGAACGACGCCGACACGGTCGAGTTCTACCGCGACGGCAAGAAGGTCTGGAGCCAGCCGCGCGTCGACCTGGCCCGGGCCTGGAGCGAAGTCAGCTACCGCATCATGGCGCGCCGCGACAATCCCGCCTGCGCGCAGGCCGAGTTCGACACCTGGAACGACGCGGCCGACCCCGGCCTGTCGCCGCGCGTCGCCTTCGACCCGCAGGAAGATATCGCGGCGCCCTTCATCGCCACCGGCAAGCGCCCGCGCGTGGCCATCCTGCGCGAGCAGGGCTGCAACAGCCAGGTCGAGATGGCCTGGGCATTCGATACCGCCGGCTTCGACGCCGTCGACGTGCACATGACCGACCTGCTGGCCGGCCGCATCGACCTGAGCGCCATGCAGGGCCTGGTGGCGGTGGGCGGCTTCAGCTACGGCGACGTGCTGGGCGCCGGCGAAGGCTGGGCGCGCACCATCCGCTTCAACAGCCGCCTGTCCGACCAGTTCGCCGCCTACTTCGCGCGGCCCGATACGTTTGCGCTGGGCGTGTGCAATGGTTGCCAGATGATGGCGGCCCTGGCCCCCATGATCCCGGGCGCCGGGCACTGGCCGCGCTTTACCCGCAACCAGTCGGAAAAATACGAGGCGCGCCTGTCGCTGCTCGAGATCGCCGCGTCGCCGTCGATTTTCTTCGCCGGCATGGAAGGCACCCGCGTGCCGGTCGCGGTGGCGCACGGCGAGGGCTATGCCAACTACGCCTTGCAGGGCGACGCCGCCCAGGCGCTGGTGGCCGCGCGCTACATCGACAACCGCGGCCAGGCCACCGAGGCCTATCCGTTCAACCCCAACGGCAGCCCCGGCGGCCAGGCGTCGGTCACCACCGCCGACGGCCGCTTCACCGTCATCATGCCGCACCCCGAGCGCGTCACGCGCAATGTGATGATGTCGTGGGCGCCGCAGCAATGGGGCGCGGCCGACAGCGGCGGCCCCTACAGCCCCTGGATGCGCATCTTCCGCAACGCCCGGGCCTGGCTGGGGTAGGGCGCGGCCCGCGCTGGGCCCTGGCCCGCCCCACGGGCCGGGCCGGTGGCGGGCGCCATTCGGCCCCGGGCGGGCATAAAATGGCGTTTTTGCCCCGACAGGATCCGTGCCATGAACGCCCGCATTCCCGACGACGCACTGCCGCCCACCCTCGACCCCGATGCCCTGCAGGCTTTCGTCGACCGCCAATGGGACGACGAGATCGTCCCCGCGCTGACCGACTACATCGCGGTGCCGGCCAAAAGCCCGGCCTTCGACGCCGACTGGGAAAAGAACGCCTACATCGAGCGCGTGGTGCGCGATGCGGCGCAATGGGTCGAAGCGCGCAAGGTCGCGGGCCTGAAGCTGGAAGTGGTGCGCCTGCCGGGCCGCACGCCGGTCATCTTTTTCGACGCGCCGGCCACCCGCGCCGACAGCGGCGATACCGTGCTGCTGTACGGCCACCTGGACAAGCAGCCCGAATTCTCGGGCTGGCGCTCCGACCTGGGGCCCTGGACGCCCAAGTACGAAGACGGCAAGCTCTACGGTCGTGGCGGCGCCGACGACGGCTACGCCATCTATGCGTCGCTGACCGCCATCATGGCGCTGGACGCGCAGGGCATCGGGCGCCCACGCTGCGTCGGCATCGTCGAGACCTGTGAAGAATCGGGCAGCTACGACCTGCTGCCCTACGTCGACGCGCTGCGCGACCGCCTGGGCAACGTGGCGCTGGTGGTCTGCCTGGATTCCGGCGCTGGCAACTACGACCAGCTCTGGATGACCACTTCGCTGCGCGGCATGGTGGCGGGCACCCTGGAAGTGCAGGTGCTCGACGAAGGCGTGCACTCGGGCGATTCCAGCGGCGTGGTGCCGTCCAGCTTCCGCATCCTGCGCCATCTGCTCGACCGTCTGGAAGACAGCGCCACCGGCCGGCTGCTGCCGCAAAGCCTGCATTGCGAGATCCCGGCCGAGCGGCGCGAGCAGGTCGCCGAGACGGCGCGCATCCTGGGCGACGAAGTCTGGCGGCGTTTTCCCTGGAGCTGCGGCGCCGACGGCGGCTTCGTGCTGCCCATGACCACGCACCCCGAAGAAGCGCTGCTGAACCGCACCTGGCGGCCCACGCTGTCGGTCACGGGTGCCGAGGGCCTGCCGCCGCTGTCCAGCGCGGGCAACGTGCTGCGCCCGCGCACGGCGTTCAAGCTGTCGCTGCGCCTGCCGCCGCTGATCGACGCCGTGGCGGCCTCGCAGGAAATCAAGCAGTTGCTGGAAGCCGATTCGCCCTACAACGCCAAAGTGCTTTTCCATACCAACCAGGGCGCTGCCACGGGCTGGAACGCGCCCGCGTCCGCGGCCTGGCTGACGCAGGCGCTCGATGCCGCCTCGCGCCAGTACTACGGCGCGCCGTGCGGCTATATCGGGCAGGGCGGCACCATTCCGCTGATGAGCCTGCTGCAGCAGGGTTTCCCGAAGGCGCAGTTCATGGTGTGCGGCGTGCTGGGCCCGCGCTCGAACGCGCACGGGCCCAACGAGTTCCTGCACGTGCCCTACGGCAAGCGGCTGACGGCCGCGGTGGCGCAAACCATGGCGGCCATGCCGGCCTGATCGCAAGCCCATGATCCATACTGCCGGCGCCTACCAGCGCATCATCGACGACACCCGCCTGTGGGTGGAACGGGCCGTCATCGGCCTGAACCTGTGCCCGTTCGCCAAGGCGGTGCAAGTGAAGAACCAGGTGCGCTATGCCGCCAGCGACGCCACCGACGCCGAGGGCGTGCTGGCCGACCTGGAAGACGAACTGTTGCTGCTGTCGCAGGCCGACCCGGCGCAGCTGGACACCACCTTGCTGATCCTGCCGGACGCGTTGGAAGACTTCTACGAGTTCAACGATTTCGCCGACCTGTCCGACCGCCTGCTCAAGCGCCTGCGCCTGGTGGGCGATTTGCAGGTGGCCACCTTCCACCCGGCGTTCCAGTTCGCCGATACCGAACCGGACGACATCGAGAACTGCACCAACCGTTCGCCGCACCCGATCCTGCATCTGTTGCGCGAAGACAGCATCGACCGTGCGGTCGAGACGTTCGGCGACCCCGCCGAGATCTACGAGAAAAACATCGATACCCTGCGCCGGCTGGGCCGGGACGGCTGGCGCAAGCTGATGGCCGGTTAGCGCCGCCAATGGCCGCCAAGGGCCCCGCTAGTGCGGCCGCTTGGCGTAGCGTGCGGCCAGCACCGCGCACACCATCAGCTGGATCTGGTGGAACAGCATCAGCGGCAGCACGATGGCGCCCACGGCCTGGCCGGCGAAGATTACCTGCGCCATCGGGATGCCGCTGGCCAGGCTTTTCTTCGAGCCGCCGAACAGCAGGGTGATGCGGTCTTCCAGGCTGAACTTGAACAGCCTGCCCAGCGCCAGGCAGCCCAGTAGCGCCAGCGCCAGCAGCACCAGGCATACGCCCACCAGGCCCAGCAGGGCTGGCACCGGCGTCTGGTGCCACAGGCCTTCGTTGACGGCCTCGGAAAACGCCGTGTACACCACCAGCAGGATGGAGCCCTGGTCCACGAATTTCAGCAGCGCCTTGCGGTGATAGACCCAGGCGCCGATCCAGCGGCGCATGAACTGGCCCAGCACGAACGGCAGCAGCAGTTGCAGCATGATCTTGCCCACCGCGTCGTACGAGATCGGCGCGCTGGCGCTGGCGGCCACCACGGTGCCCACCAGCAGCGGCGTCAGGAAAATGCCCAGCAGGCTGGAAGCCGAGGCGCTGCACACCGCCGCGGGCACGTTGCCGCGCGCCATCGACGTGAAGGCGATGGCCGATTGCACCGTGGCCGGCAGGCAGCACAGGAACAGCACGCCGGTATAGAGCTCGGGCGTCACCAGCGGCTGCAGCAGGGGCTTGAGCGCCACGCCCAGCAGCGGGAACATGATGAAGGTAGCCGAGAACACCGTCAGGTGCAGCCGCCAGTGCGTGATGCCGGCCACGATGGCCTCGCGCGACAAGCGCGCGCCATGCAGGAAGAACAGCAGCGCGATGCCCAGGTTGGTGATCCAGGTGAACGCGGTCATGCCGGTCCCGCGGGCGGGCAGCACGCTGGCGATCAGCACCGTGATGACAAGGAACAGCGTGAAGCGGTCGGGCAGGAAGCGGACGTAGCGGGACATGGAAGCGGGCGGCAGGACGGCCGCCCGCCAGGGGCCGGGGGCGGCCAAAGGGCGCTATTGTAGACGGCCGCGGCCGCCCCTCGTGTTCAGCTTCCCGTAGGCTGGCCGCCCGTCCGGCTATTCGATCTTGATGCCCGCGCGATCGATCACGCCGGTCCATTTCTTGACTTCGCTGCCGACCAGCGTCTTGAACTGCGCCGGCGAGCTGGCCACGATTTCCACGCCCTGCTTGCCGAACTTGTCGATCACGTCCGGTTCCTTCAGCATCTGCACCATGCCCGCGTTGACTTGCTTCACGACATCGGGCGGTGTGCCGGCCGGCGCCTGCATGCCGAACCAGACCGTTACCTCGTAGCCCGGCACGCCGGCCTCGACCACGGTGGGCACATTGGGCAGCAGCGGCGCGCTTGGCTGGCGGCCGAGCTCAGGAAGCGGAAATAGGCGGGGCGCCACCGTGGGCCGCGTCCGCGGCCCGCCGCGGCTAGGGCGTCATGGCCAGCGCCAGATCGAACGCGGCCACCAGCGACGCGTGGTCGGCCACGCCTTTCCAGGCGATGTCGAAAGCGGTGCCGTGGTCGACGCTGGTGCGCACGAAAGGCAGGCCCACGGTGACGTTGACACCCTGGTCCACGCCCAGATATTTCACCGGGATCAGGCCCTGGTCGTGGTATTGCGCCACGACGATGTCGAATTCGCCGCGCCGCGCCCGCATGAAGATGGTGTCGCCGGGCCAGGGCCCGGATACGTCCAGGCCGTCGGCGCGCGCCTGGGCGATGGCCGGGGCGATGATGTCCAGGTCTTCGCGCCCGAACTTGCCGTCTTCGCCGGCATGCGGGTTCAGCCCGGCCACCGCGATACGCGGCCGTTCGATGCCCATCTGTCGACAGGCCAGGGCGGCCAGCCGGATCGCCCGGGCCTCGGCCTGCGGCGTGATCGCGGCGGGCACCGCGGCCAGCGCCATGTGGATGGTGACCAGCAGCACGCGCAGCTCGTCGTTGGCCAGCATCATGGCGAAATCGGCCGTGTGCGAGCGTTCGGCCAGGATCTCGGTGTGCCCGGGCTGGTCGATGCCGGCCAGGTGCATCGAATGCTTGCTCAGCGGGGCGGTGACGATGGCGCGGATCTGCCCGGCCTGGGCGGCGTCGATGGCCGCGCACAGGTAGTCGTAGGCGGCCTGGCCCGCGGCGGCGCTGGCGCGCCCGGCGGGCAGGTCGTGGGGCAGGGGCGCGCCGCACGCGACGACCTCGATACAGCCCGGCGCGCCGCGCGCCTGGCCGGCATCGGCGATCTCGGCGATATCCAGCCGCGCGCCCAGCAGCGCGGCCGCGCGTCGCATGGCGCCCGCGTCGCCGAAGACCACGACCGGGGCCTTCAGGCCCTGGGCGCAGGCTTTCACGACGATCTCGGGGCCGATGCCGGCGGCATCGCCCATGGTGATGCCGACCGGCAACTGCTCGCGCATTACAGGACGTCGCCCGCGTAGTCGGCCAGCCGCGAGCGCTCGCCGCGTTGCAGCGTCACGTGCCCGGCGTGCGGCCAGCCCTTGAAGCGGTCGACCACGAAGGTCAGGCCCGAGCTGCCCTCGGTCAGGTAGGGCGTGTCGATCTGCGCCACGTTGCCCAGGCAGACGACCTTGGTACCGGGGCCTGCGCGGGTGACCAGCGTCTTCATCTGCTTGGGCGTCAGGTTCTGCGCCTCGTCGATGATCAGGTACTTGTTCAGGAAGGTGCGGCCGCGCATGAAGTTCAGCGACTTCACCTTGATGCGCGAGCGGATCAGGTCCATGGTGGCGGCGCGGCCCCAGTCGCCGCCGTCGCCGTCGCCCATGTTGAGCACGTCCAGGTTGTCTTCCAGGGCGCCCATCCAGGGCAGCATCTTCTCTTCCTCGGTGCCGGGCAGGAAGCCGATGTCCTCGCCCACCGGCACGGTCACGCGCGTCATGATGATCTCGGTATAGCGCTTGGTTTCCAGCACCTGGGTGATGCCGGCCGCCAGGGCCAGCAGCGTCTTGCCCGTGCCGGCCTGGCCCAGCAGCGACACGAAATCGCAGTCGGGGTTCATCAGCAGGTTCAGGGCGAAGTTCTGCTCGCGGTTGCGCGCGGTGATGCCCCACACATTGTTCTTGCCGTGGGTGTAGTCGCGCAGCGTGGCCAGCACGGCCGTCTTGCCGCTGACTTCGCGCACCTGCGCGTACAGCGGCATCTGGCCTTCGAAGTACACGAACTGGTTGACCACGAACTGCGAACACAGCGGGCCGTGCACGCGGTAGAACGTGGTGCCGCCTTGCTGCCACGATTCCACGTCCTTGCCGTGGCGGTTCCAGAAATCTTCGGGCAGCGGCATCACGCCCGAATACATCAGGTCCGTGTCTTCCAGGACATGGTCGTTGTAGTAGTCCTCGGCCGCCATGCCCAGCGCGCGGGCCTTCAGGCGCATGTTGATGTCCTTGGACACCAGCACGACTTCGCGCTGCGGGAATTTCTCCTGCAGGGCGCGCACCACGCCCAGGATCTGGTTGTCGGCCTTGCCCATGGGCAGGTCCGAGGGCAGGGTGCTGTGGATGGCCGTGGTCTGGAACAGCAGGCGGCCGGTGGCGTCTTTGTTGCCCAGCGCGTTCAGTTCCAGCCCGTCGTCGAGCTGCTTGGCGTCGTGCACCAGCGCGTCCAGCGAACGGCTGACCTGGCGCGCGTTGCGCGCCACTTCCGACATGCCCTTTTTCTGGTGGTCGAGCTCTTCCAGCGTCATCATGGGCAGGAAGATGTCGTGCTCTTCGAAGCGGAACAACGAGGTCGGGTCGTGCAGCAGCACGTTGGTGTCCAGCACGAACAGCTTGCGCGCGGCGCCTTGCGCGCGCGCCTTGGGTTTGCGGGCCTGGGGGGCGGCGGGCTTGGCGGCGCGCGGCGCGGGGGCCAGCGCGGGCGCAGGCGCGGGCACGGCGGCCGGCGCCTGCGACTTGATGCCGTCGAGCTCGGGCTGGACGGGCAGGGGGCGGGCAGCCCGCGCGGGGGCCGCGGGCGCCACGGCGGTCACGGGGGCCGGCGTCGCGGCCTTGGGGCCCGGGCGGGCTTTGCTTCGGGCGGCTTCGCCCGAGGGGAATGTCAGGATGGCTGCGGGTCGGGAGGGCAACTTCGGTAGCGGCATATAGGTGATTCTCCTGTGGGGCCGGCTCTAGCGCCTGACGATGATTCCGGTACGGACTCAACCGATACTGCGGGCGGCCTGCAGCACTTCGCTGGCGTGATTGGGCACCTTGACCCCACGCCATTCCTGCACCAGCCGGCCGTAGGCATCGATCAAAAACGTGCTGCGCTCGATGCCGCGTACCTGTTTACCGTACATATTCTTCTGCTTGATGACGCCGTACAGATTGCAGACCGTCTCGTCGGTGTCTGCGATGAGGGGAAAGGGCAGTTCGTATTTGGTCTGGAAGTTCTGGTGCGATTTCAGCGAATCGCGCGAGATGCCCACCACGACCGCGCCGGCCTGCAGGAAGTCGGCGTGCAGGTCGCGGAAGTTCTGGCTTTCGGTGGTGCAGCCGGGGGTGTTGTCCTTGGGGTAGAAGTACAGCACCACGGCGCGGCCCTGGCATTGTTCGAGGCTGATGGCGCCGATGGTGCTCTCGGCGGTGAACAGCGGGGCGGGCTTGCCTATCAGTGGCGTCATGCGGGGGGATCTCCGTCGGTAGGCAGCAGGGCGACGACCACGCGCCGGCCTTCCGCCATCAGGATGTTGTAGGTGCGGGCGGCCGCCTGGGTATCCATGGCCTCGACGCCGATGCCGGCCGCCAGCAGGGGGCGCAGCACGTCCTGGCCCAGCAGCCGTTGCCGGCTGCCGGTGCCCACCAGCAGGACTTCCGGCCCCCGGGGGCCGGCCGCCGACGCGGCGCCTTCGGGGGCGTCCAGGAACGCCAGCGGGTCGCGCGCGGCTTCGGAAAGCCCGGCGGCCTGCTGCAAGAGCGCTGCGGTGATGTCGGTGGCGGCCCGGACCGGCCATTCGGCGACGGTGCCTTCGGGGCCGAAGGCGACCGCGTGGGAAAATCGTACCTGGTTGACCTCGATGTAGCCGTCACCGTAGGCGGTAACGGTATTCAGGGCCGATGCAGGGTCGGTGTGCAGCTTCAATAAAAAACTCCGGCTTTATGATTCCGATCATAGCGCATCGGAATCGCACCATGTTGCAGGGTATCCACGGGCAAGGGGGACGGAATATACCCATTTGCCGCCCGGGCTCGCTTGCGCTAGATTACTAAGTTTTGCTGCACCGCAAACCTCTCGTCACCCCCGTCCCAATCAAGGAATGATTCCCATGAGGAAGTTCTCCCGCATCGAGCGTCTGCCTCCGTACGTGTTCAATATCACCGGCGAGCTCAAGATGGCCGCCCGGCGGCGCGGAGAGGACATCATCGACATGTCCATGGGCAACCCCGACGGCCCCACGCCCAAGCACATCGTCGACAAGCTGGTCGAGGCCTCGACCCGGCCCACCACCCATGGCTATTCCGTGTCCAAGGGCATCCCGCGGCTGCGCAAGGCCATCTGCGACTGGTACCAGCGCCGCTACGCCGTCGAGTTCGACCCCGACAGCGAGGCCATCGTCACCATCGGCTCGAAAGAGGGCCTGGCCCACCTGATGCTGGCCACGCTGGACCGCGGCGACACCGTGCTGGTGCCCAACCCCAGCTACCCCATCCATATCTACGGCGCCGTGATCGCCGGGGCCAACATCCGTTCCGTGCGCATGACGCCGGGCGTGGATTTCTTCGAAGAGCTCGAGCGCGCCGTGCGCGAATCGATCCCGAAGCCCAAGATGATGATCCTGGGCTTTCCCAGCAACCCCACGGCGCAGTGCGTCGACCTGTCGTTCTTCGAGCGCGTGGTGGCCCTGGCCAAGGAACACGACATCCTGGTGGTGCACGACCTGGCCTATGCCGACATCTGTTTCGACGGCTACGTGGCGCCGTCGATCATGCAGGTGCCCGGCGCGCGCGACGTGGCCGTCGAGTTCTTCACCATGAGCAAAAGCTACAACATGGCCGGCTGGCGCATCGGCTACATGGTGGGCAATCGCGAGCTGGTCAACGCGCTGGCGCGCATCAAGAGCTACCACGACTACGGCACGTTCACGCCCATCCAGGTGGCGTCCATCGCCGCGCTCGACGGCCCGCAAGACTGCGTCGGCGAAGTGGTCGAGCAATACCGCAGCCGCCGCGACGTGCTGGCCCGCGGCCTGCACGAGGCCGGCTGGAATGTCGAGATTCCCAAGGCGTCCATGTACATCTGGGCCCAGATCCCCGAACCCTACCGGGCCATGGGCTCGCTGGAATTCGCCAAGCGGGTGCTGTCCGACGCCAAGGTGGCGGTCTCGCCCGGCATCGGTTTCGGCGATTACGGCGACGAGTACGTGCGCTTCGCCCTGATCGAGAACGAACAGCGCACGCGCCAGGCCGTGCGCGGCATCAAAGACATGTTCCGCAAGGACGGCCTGCTGAAATGACGAACGCAATCCCCTTGCAACCGCGGCCTGGCGCTGACATCAAACCCATCAAGATCGGCCTGCTGGGCCTGGGCGTGGTGGGCGGCGGCACCTGGAACGTGCTGGCCCGCAATGCCGAAGAAATCGCCCGCCGCGCCGGCCGGCGCATCGAGATCAGCCGGGTCGCGGTGCGCGACGTGGCCAAGGCGCGCAGCCGCGTCGGCGACGCCGTCACGGTGGATACCGACGTGCACGCGCTGGTGCGCGACCCCGAAGTCGACATCGTGCTCGAGCTCATCGGCGGCGACACGCTGGCGCGCGAACTGGTGCTCGAGGCCATCGCGCACGGCAAACACGTGGTCACCGCCAACAAGGCGCTGCTGGCCAAGCACGGCAACGAGATCTTCGCCGCGGCGTCGGCGCAGGGCGTGATGGTGGCCTTCGAGGCCGCCGTCGCCGGCGGCATTCCCATCATCAAGGCCATCCGCGAAGGCCTGACCGCCAACCGCATCGAATGGGTGGCCGGCATCATCAACGGCACCACCAATTTCATTCTGTCCGAAATGCGCTCGCGCGGGCTGGCCTTCGCCGATGTGCTGGCCGAAGCCCAGCGGCTGGGTTACGCCGAGGCCGACCCGACCTTCGACGTGGAAGGCGTGGACGCCGCGCACAAGCTGACGCTGCTGGCGTCGCTGGCGTTCGGCGTGCCGGTGCAATTCGAGAAAGCCTACATCGAAGGCATCTCGCAGCTGGCCCAGGAAGACATCGCCCACGCCGAACGGCTGGGCTACCGCATCAAGCTGCTGGGCATCACCAAGCGCCGTGCCGACGGCATCGAGTTGCGCGTGCATCCGGCCCTGGTGCCGGCCGAGCGCCTGCTGGCCAATGTCGAGGGGGCCATGAACGCCGTGCTGGTGCGTGGCGACGCCGTGGGCCCCACGCTGTACTACGGCCAGGGCGCCGGCGAAGAGCCCACCGCCTCGGCGGTGGTGGCCGACCTGGTCGACGTCACCCGCCTGCACACCGCCGACCCCGGCAACCGCGTGCCGCACCTGGCGTTCCAGCCCGATGCCCTGTCCGATCTGGCCATCCTGCCGATCGAGAAGGTCAGCACCTCGTACTACCTGCGCCTGCGCGTGGACGACCAGCCGGGCGTGCTGGCCGACATCGCCCGCATCTTGGCCGATCACGGCATCTCGATCGGCTCGATGATCCAGCAGCCGTCGCACATCGGCGGCGCCGACATCATCTTCCTGACCCACCAGGCCGTCGAAGGCAACGTCGACCAGGCCATCCGCAGCATCGAGCAGCTGTCGTTCGTGCGCTCCAGCGTCACGCGCCTGCGCGTAGAGACCCTGACATGAAATACATCTCCACCCGCGGTGGCATGGCGCCGCAAGCGTTCAGCGACATCCTGCTGGAAGGGCTGGCCCCCGACGGCGGGCTGGCCATGCCCGAAACCCTGCCGCAAGTGTCGGCCGACACACTCGAATCGTGGCGTGGCCTGCCGTACGCCGACCTGGCCTACGAAGTGCTGTCGCGGTTCGCCACCGACATCCCGGCCGACGACCTGCGCCGCCTGACGCGCGCCGCGTACCGGCAGGGCGTGTTCAACAGCGAAGACATCGTGCCGCTGCGCCCGCTGGACGGCGGGTTGCAGCTGCTGGGCCTGTCCGAGGGCCCCACGCTGGCCTTCAAGGACATGGCCATGCAGTTCCTGGGCCAGGTCTTCGAATACGTGCTGGCCAAGCGCGGCGCCACGCTGAACATCCTGGGCGCCACCTCGGGCGATACCGGCTCGGCGGCCGAATACGCACTGCGCGGCAAGCGCGGCGTGGCCGTCTTCATGCTGTCGCCGCACGGTCGCATGAGCGCGTTCCAGCGTGCCCAGATGTACTCGCTGCAAGACGAGAACATCCACAACATTGCCGTGCACGGCGTGTTCGACCAGGCGCAAGATATCGTCAAGACCCTGGCCGGCGACCTGGACTTCAAGAACCGCTACCGCATCGGCGCGGTCAATTCGATCAACTGGGCGCGCATCGCCGCGCAGGTGGTGTACTACTTCCACGGTTGGCTGCGCGCCACGTCCGGTCCCGGGCAGCAGGTGTCGTTCGCGGTGCCGTCGGGCAATTTCGGCAACATCCTGTCGGGCCATATCGCGCGCGCCATGGGCCTGCCGGTGCGCCGGCTGGTGCTGGCCACCAACGAGAACAACGTGCTGGAAGAGTTCTTCCGCACCGGCATTTACCGGCCCCGCGCCGCCGAACACACCTACGCCACGTCCAGCCCCTCGATGGACATCTCGCGGGCATCGAACTTCGAGCGCTTCGTCTACGACCTGACCGGCCGCGATGCGCAGCGCGTGAAGGCGCTGTGGGCCGATCTGGCGCGCGACGGCAGCTTCGACCTGTCGGCCCTGAAGCCGGCGTTCGAGTCGCAGTATGGTTTCGTGGCCGGTACCAGCACCCATGCCGACCGCCTGGCGGTGATCCGTGCCACGCACGACGCTACAGGCGTGCTGGTCGACCCCCACACGGCCGACGGCATCAAGGTGGCACGCGAATTCGTCGAGCCCGGCGTGCCGATGCTGGTGCTGGAAACGGCGCTGCCGGCAAAATTCTCCGACACCATCGAAGCCGCGCTGGGCAAGCCCGTGACGCCGCCGCCCGCGCTGGCCAACCTGGAATCGCTGCCCCAGCGCGTCGAGGTCATGGATTGCGACGCACAGTTGGTACGACGCTACATCGAGGCCAATGCCAAAGTGTAAGGGTGTTTGCCGCGTCTTTCCGTACCCGACCCCCGGCCCGCACAGGCCGGGGGTTTTGTTTTGCGGCGCCACCCCACCGGCACGGCGCCGCTGGGGGACGCAACGCAGCGGCGGCCGCTGTCATTACAGACTTATGCATTTTGAAGACATCCCGTCACGGTCTGGGTAGAAACGTCGTCCTACAGTGAAAACTCTTTCAAGACAGACGGAGAAACGCCCCATGAAATTCAAGACCATGACGCTCGCCTTGATCGTGACCGGAGTCGGCGTACTGGCGGGCTGCTCGTCGCCATCGATGGTGGAAAAGCGCGACGGCAGCCAGGTCGTCACCCCCGATGAACCCCAATACAACAAGGACACGGGCTTCTACGAATACGAGAAGGACGGCCACAAAGTCCAGGTCAACAAGGACGATGTGAAGACCATAGAGGAAGTGAAGTAAGCGCATTGGCCGAGGCCGGATGCCTGATGGCTCATGATGCCAGGCACTCATGGCGCGGCCTCAAGGCCTGCTTTGCCGCAGCCCCGCTGTAGCCAGGTGTCTGACACCCCGAAGGGTGTCTGACTGGGCTAACCCGGATTTCCCGGACAGTTTGGTTAAGGCGCAGAGGCCTCGACCTGGGCAGGGGTTCGATAGCCTAACCCTTGGTGGATTCGCTGGCGGTTATAGAAGACCTCTATGTAGTTG
>Ga0182736_1001788_pt1 | contig 18919 bp, 17 predicted proteins | sample eDN5th30CKraftBY_FD_128882 | JGI IMG/M metagenome (GOLD analysis project Ga0182736, IMG submission 128882) | Enriched backyard soil microbial communities from Emeryville, California, USA - eDNA 5th pass 30_C Kraft BY (version 2) (version 2) | ecosystem: Environmental > Terrestrial > Soil >... | reverse complement strand
GCGTGCCCGTGGGCGCGGGACCGGGCGTAGTCGGCGGCGGAGTCGTGGCTGACCATGAACGCCCAGTCGCTCGACAGGGCCAGCAGGGCCTGCTCGGCGAGGGCGTCGCGCAGCGGGTCGCGGGCGGCGGTGGCGTGCGCGGGGGCGGGGTGCGCGGGGGCGGGGTGCGCGGTGGCCAGCAGGTCGCGCTGGACGGCCTGGCCGCGCCGCACCAGATCGGCGACCGGGTCGCCGTCCCAGACGTGCCAGTCCTTGCCCAGCCCCCACGACGACCTCGGCAGCTCCACGGGTGTGCCGACGAGTCCCGCGTCCACGGCCCCGGCCAGCGTCGTGGCCCGTACGCCCGCCTCCGGGAGCGCCCGCAGCACCGCCTCCAGCCAGGCCGGGCCCTCGTGCCACCAGTGCCCGAACAGCTCGGTGTCGAAGGCGGCGACCGCCAGTCCGGGCCGGCCCAGCCGCGCCCGGATCCCCGTCAGCCGCTCCCGGACGACACCGACGAAGTCCGCCGCGTCCCGTGCCAGGGCCGCCGCGGCGCGGTCGGGGTCGTAGGGGCGCTTGTCCTGTGGGGCAACGTGTTTCCCGGTCACGCGCGACGGTTTGAGTCCGGAGCGGTGGTCGAACGTGTGGAAGTCGCGGTAGTCGGGGTGCCCCGGGTAGCCCGCGCGCGGCGACCAGACCCGGTAGGTGACGTCGAGGTCGCGGCCGGCGACGAGCACGCCCGAGTCGCCGACCGGACGCAGCAGCGCCGTGTCGCCGTGCAACGCCGGACCGTCGACGACGAACCTGTCGACGCCCGCCGCCGCGTACCCGGTCTCCATCCCCGGTGCGTAGCCGCACTCCGGGGCCCAGATCGCGGCCGGTCGCACCCCGAAGCGGCGGGTGTGGTCGACGAGCCCGGCGTCGAGGGCGAAGGCGCGGACCCGGTCGTCGAGCAGGGGCGCGAAGGGATGCGTCGCCGGGCCGCCGAGCAGTTCGAGCGCGCCCGCGTCGGCGAGCCCGCGCAGCACCGGGGCGCCGCCGTGGCGCCAGCGGGCCTCGAAGCCGCGCAGTGCCGCCGTCGCCGCCCGGTGCTCGCGGCGGGCCAGGTCGGGCAGCCGCGTGGCCGCCTCGTGGGCGCGCAGCAGCCAGCCGCCGAGCCAGTCGTGCATGCCGCGCAGGCAGTGCGGGTCGTCGAGCTGGGCGGCGAGCACCGGCGTGACGCCGAGCGTCAGCAGGTCGCGGCGACCCTCCGCGGCGAGCCGCTCGAGCACGTCGACGACAGGCAGGTACGCGTGCGCCCACGACTGGTAGAGCCACTCCTCGCCGACGGGCCAGCGCCCGTGGTGGGCGAGCCACGGCAGGTGCGAGTGCAGGACGAGGCAGAACGTGCCGACCGGTTCGGTCATCCGGCGATCGCGACGAGGTCGAGGCTGTCGTCGAGCGCGGCGTCGTGCAGTACGAAGTCCGCGGCCGTCACCGACGCGACGTCCGCGGCGAGCGCCGGCGACAGCTCCGTGCCCGCGAGCGCCGCCGCGACCTGGGCCTCGACGATCGAGCCGCCGTGCCGGGCGTCGAGCTCGCGCAGCCGTGCGCCGTGGTGCAGGCCCAGCATCTCGACGTCGTCGAACCCGTCGGCGCGCAGTAGGTCCTCGAGTTCGGCGGGGGCGAACTCCCGGCTGTGGAACGGGTTGAGCGGCGTGTCGCGGCCGGGGGAGAACGTGAGCCGGTTGGGCGTCGAGACGAGCAGCTCACCGCCGGGCCGCAGCACCCGGGCGCACTCGCGGACGAACCGCTCCTGCTCCCACAGGTGCTCGATCACCTGCAACGACACGACCACGTCGATCACGCCCGTCGCCACGGGCAGCGCGACGAGGTTGCCCCGCGCCGGTGCGACCCGCGGGTAGCGGCGGGCGACGTGCTGCACGGTCGGGACGTCGTGGTCGAGGGCGAGGACCCGATCGGCGTGTCCGGCGACCAGATCGGCGCCGTACCCTTCCCCGCAGCCTGCCTCCAGGACCATGCCCGTGCAGCGCGGCAGCAGAGCGAGGTAGACGGCCTCATGACGGCGGAACCAGTAATTCTCGGCGGCGACATCCGGCACGGTGCGCTCGCCGGTCAGTGGCAGGCCGGGCGCGGTCATCGATCGACCGTATCCCGCGCGCATCTCGGCGGCTGGGGCGCGGTCCGACCCGTGGTGTGGCACCGCGCGCAACCTCACTGCTGCTGCTGAACCCGGGAGCCGCCGGACGACCGTGGGGTTGCGCGCGATCGGCCGATCCACGCCGCTGCCGCAACGGTTGGCCGCACAGCAGGCTCGGCGAGCACGACCAACTCGGCGGGCTCGACGTTTCCGCGACATGTGCCGCCGTGTCGCGGCGAACACGTCATCCGTGACCAGTACCCGTCGACCGCCCGGAGAGCCGCACCCCGACCGCGCGGCTCCGACGCGATTCACGCCGTCCCGAGCGAGCTTCGCACTCGGCACCGGCCGACCCGAACCGGCCGACGGAACGACGCAACGCCGATACCGTCGGCCCCCGATGTCGCAGAAACGTCGATCCGTCGCAGCTGAGCCGCATCTCGTCGTCCGGTCGGCCGTCAGCGACCACCTCGACGGCCAGGAGATCGCCGAGCACCGCCACGACTGGCACCAGCTCGTGTACGTCCGCTCCGGGTTGATGACCGTCCGCACCCCGGCGGGAGCATGGTTCGCCCCGCCGGCGTGGGCGGTGTGGGTGCCGGCACGGGCCCGGCACTCGATCCGGTTCGCCGGCCGCAGCGCTCTGCGCACCCTCTACCTGCGACCCGGCATCGGCGGCTATGGCGAGTGCCGCGCCCTCGCGGTCTCGCCGCTGCTGCGCGAGCTGATCGTCCGGGCCGCCGACATGGGGATGCTCGACGAACGTGTCCCCGTCGAGGCCGCGATGGCCGCGGTGATCCTCGCGGAGCTGCCGGTGGACACGCGCGGCGTCGACGTCCCGGGTGCCGAACCTGCCGACGCCCGCACCTCGGCGCAGGCCGCGCGTCACGGAGACGGCCCGTCGGCGTTCACCCTCCCGGAACCCGAGAGCCCGCTGATGGTGAAGGTAGCGGCGATGCTCGACGCCGGCGCGACCCTCGCGGCGATCGCGCGCCGCTTGGAGATCGGCGTCCGCACGCTCGAACGCCGTTTCCACGACGAGACCGGCATGACCCCCGGCCGCTGGCGCCGGCAACGGATGTTGCTGCGCGGGCTGGAACGCATCGCCGAGGGGGCGACGGTCGCAGCGGCGTCGGAGATCGCAGGCTACGAGACCCCCAGCGCCTACGTCGCGGCCTTCCGCGCGACCTTCGGCACCACCCCGGGCACCTGTTTCCCGTGAACCCACAAGCCTGTGAACGCTGACCCGCGGCTATGCCTGCGGGACGAAGGAGCCGTGCAGCCGCAGGCGGGCCATGCCGCCGTCGGGGAAGACGTCCATCCGGACCTGGGTCACCGGGCCTGCGCCGGGGAGGACGAAGCGGTGCCGGGTGTCGGGCTCCAGGGGCGTGCGCGGCAGCAGCGGCTCCCAGGGTGAGGCGTCCGACAGGCGACCCTGCAGGGACGCCGACCCGGGGGCGTTGTGCAGGAACCAGCTCGTGTCCAGCTCGGCGACCCGCACGACGGCCGGCCCGGCGAGGGCCAGCTCGACCCAGTCGTTGCCGTCGTCGCGCCGCCGCGCGGTCTCCCAGCCCTCGCCCATGCTGCGTGCGGGTCCGGGGAGCAGCAGGTTCTGCGGCGAGCTGTAGAAGAGGTTCGAGCAGGCCGTCACGCGGCCGCCGTTCTCGATCGCGGCGAGGTCCACCGACCCGAGCGCCGCCAGTAGCGCAGGGTCGGGCTTCGCCACGCCGTGGACGCGCAGCCGCGCCACGCCGCCGTCGGGGAAGATCCGCAGGCGGACGTGGGTGATGCGGTCGTCGCACTGCACGTCGAAGGCGTTCTCGGTGTCGCCCTTGATCGGCGAGCGCGCGACGAGCGGGACCCAGGTGTCGCCGGCGAGCCCGTCGACGGCGGCCTCGGGCGGGTAGTTGCCGGTGAACCACGCGGTGTCGACGACGATCCCGCGCACGACGCCGGGCGCCCCGAGGCGGACGACGGCCTCGTCGTGGCCGGGCTCGCGGCGGCGGCGGGTCTCCCAGCCGTCGTAGACCTTGCCCTTGGGCCCGAACGTCGACGGGTCGAAGACGGCGGGGCCGGGGGTGATCAGGTTCTCGCGGGTCGCGAAGGCCTCGTCGTTGGCGGAGACGACGGCGCCGCCGACGTCGCGGCGGGCCAGGTCGGGCAGGAGCCGGAAGTCAGACACGGGCGTCCTCTCTGCTCAGCAGCCGGCCGCGCGGAGCCTCACCGTCGGTGATCACGGTGCCGCGCAGCCAGGTCGCGCGGACGACGCCGTGAAGCGTGCGGCCCGCGTAGGGGGTGACGGGGTTGCGGTGGTGCAGTGCCCCGACGGCGAAGGTGGCGTCGGGGGCGAAGACCGTGAGGTCGGCGTCCGCGCCGGGCTCGATCCGGCCCTTGCTCGTCAGTCCGACGAGATCCGCGGGGCGCCGGGACATCCAGGTCACGACGTCGGCAAGGTCGATCCCGCGCGCCCGCGCCTCGGTCCACACGATGGGCAGCCCGATCTGCAGGGAGGCGATACCGCCCCAGGCAGCGCCGAAATCGCCGCACAAGGAGTCGACAGAGTCGAGGCGCTTCAGGTCCGGGGTGCAGGGGGAGTGGTCGGACACGACCATGTCGATCGTGCCGTCGACGAGCCCCTGCCACAGCGCGTCACGGTTGTCGGCCTCGCGCACCGGCGGGCAGCACTTGAAGCGGGTGTCGCCGTCGGGTACCTCCTCGGCGGTGAGCGCGAGGTAGTGCGGACAGGTCTCGACGGTGACGCGCACCCCGTCCGCGCGCGCCGCGGCGAGCAGCGGGAGCGCGTCGGCGGACGAGAGGTGCACGACGTGCACCCGGGCACCGGTCTCGCGGGCGGCGGCCAGCAGCCCGGCGATCGCGGAGTCCTCCGAGGCGCGGGGCCGCGAGGCGACGAAGTCGGCGTAGCGCCGCCCCCCGGCGGGTGTGATGAGCGCGCCGTCCTCGGCGTGGGCGATGAGCAGGCCGTCGAACGCGGCGAGTTCCCGGAGGGCGGGTCGTGGGTCGGGCAGGGGCGGGAACTCGGGTACCCCGGAGTCGACGAGGAACGCCTTGAACCCGACGACGCCGGCGTCGTGGAGCGGGCGCAGCTCGGACCCGTTGCCGGGGATCGCCCCGCCCCAGAAGGCGACGTCGACGAGACACTGCCCGGCCGCCGCGGCTCGCTTCGTCGCCAGGAAGGGAACGGACACCGTGGGCGGCAACGAGTTCAGCGGCATGTCGACGATCGTCGTCACCCCGCCCGCCGCGGCCGCCCGGGTCGCCGACGCGAAGCCCTCCCACTCGGTGCGGCCGGGCTCGTTGACGTGCACGTGGGTGTCGACGAGCCCGGGCAGCAGCACCTCGTCGTCGGCGAGCGTGATCTCCTGCGCGGCCACGGCGTCGGAGAACGGGAGGACCGCCGCGATCCGCGAACCGTCGACCACGACGGCGGCCGGACGCAGCGATCCCTCGACGAGCGCCCGGCGGGCCCGCAGCACGATCACGGCTGCTGCTCCCGGTACGCCCGCCAGCTCGCGAGGTCGGAGATGTCGGTCAGCGCGGGCCCGCCGTCCCACGGACGCCGCAGGATCATCGCGAGCGACCCGCTGCCGTCGGCCAGCTCGATGACACCGAGCTCCAGGCCGGCCGGCTCGCCGGGCAGGAGCACCTGGCGCAGCTGCTCGTAGGAGAGCTCGTAGACCTCGCCCTGTACGGCGGCGCCCTGGTCCGGGCCGACGTCCTCCAGCGCCGGATACGCACCGTCGACGGCGTGGAACCGGTAGCGCTTCGCCGTCGTCGTCGCGGTCACGAGCGGGGCGCCGCCGACCAGGTGGTGATCGGCGCCGCCGGCCATCGCCGTGCCGTTCAGGAACATGCGGGGCACACGAGCCTCCAACGAGTAGGGGGGTCGTGAGGGCGATGGTCGCGAGAGCGACCATCGCCGCTCACAGGGTGATGTGCTCCGGGCGGACGGGGACGCGGCGCAGGGCCTTGCCCGTCGCGGCGCGGATCGCCGCCGCCACCGCCGGGCCCGACGAGATCGTCGGCGGCTCGCCGACGCCTCGGACGCCGTAGGGCGCGTGCGGGTCGGCGTACTCCAGGACCTTCACCTGCATCGGCGGCATGTCGAGGATGGTCGGGATCAGGTAGTCGGTGAACGACGGGTTGCGCACCTTGCCGTCGGTCACGACGATCTCCTCCATCAGCGCCAGCCCCATGCCCTGGGCGCTGCCGCCCTGGATCTGGCCGACGACGGCGTCGGGGTTGATCGCCCTGCCGACGTCCTGCGCGGTGTCCAGCGCGACGACCTTGACCAGGCCGAGCTCGACGTCGACGTCCACGACCGCCCGGTGCGCCGAGAACGCGTACTGCACGTGGGCGTCGCCCTGGCCGGTCTCCGGGTCGATCGGATACGTCGGCCGGTGGTGCCATTGGACGGTCTCCTCGACGGCCTCGTCGGCCAGTACCTCGGCCAGCACGGCGAGCACCTCGCCCGACGCGGAGACGATCTTGTCGCCGTCGAGACGGAGGCCGCTCACGCCGAGCCGCCGTGCGGACAGGGCGAGCACCGACTCCCGGACCGCCTCGCAGGCCGCCTTGACGGCGCCGCCGGTCACGTAGGTCTGGCGGGACGCGGACGTGGAGCCCCCGGAGCCGACCATCGTGTTCTTGGGGTGCACCACGACCCGGTCGACGCCCAGCTCGGTGCGGCAGATCTGCTGCTCGACGGTGATCAGGCCCTGCCCGACCTCGGCGGCGGCGGTGTGCACCGTCGCGACGGGCTCGCCGCCGACGATCTCCAGCCGGACCCGGGCGGTCGAGTAGTCGTCGAAGCCCTCGGAGAACCCGACGTTCTTGTACGTGACGGCGTACCCGATCCCGCGGACGACGCCCTCACCGTGCGTGGTGTTGGACGCGCCGCCGGGCAGGTCGCGGATGTCGGGCCGGTCGTCCGGAGGCGGGGGCAGCGGCAGGTCGCGCACGGTGCGGATCAGCTCCGCGACGGGGGCGGCCGAGTCGATGAGCTGGCCGGTGATGTTGCGGTCGCCCTCGCGCATGCCGTTGAGCGCCCGGATCTCCACGGGGTCGACGCCGACCCGGTCGGCGAGCTCGTCCATCAGCGCCTCATGGGCGAAGGCGGCCTGCACGCACCCGAAGCCGCGCATGGCCCCGCACGGCGGGTTGTTCGTGTAGACGCCGCGCGCGTCGACGTGCACCGACGGGATGTCGTACGGGCCCAGGCCCAGCGTTCCGCCGTTGCCGACGACCGCCGTCGTCGACGAGGCATAGGCGCCGCCGTCGAACAGGATGTCGGCCTTGGCGTAGATCAGCCGGCCCTCCTCCGTGGCGCCGAACTCGTAGCGCAGCCACGCGGGGTGGCGGTGCACGTGACCGAAGAACGACTCCTCGCGCGAGTAGCTCATCTTCACGGGCTTGCCGGTGTGCATCGCGAGCAGGCAGGCGTGGACGTGCATCGACAGGTCCTCGCGACCGCCGAACGCGCCGCCGACGCCGGCCAGGTGCAGCCGCGCCCGGTCGGGCGGCAGGTCGAGCACCCGGCACACCTGCTGCTGGTCGACGTGCAGCCACTGCGTCGCGACGTAGAGGTCGAGGCCGCCCTCGCCGTCGGGCACCGCGAGCCCGGACTCCGGACCCAGGAAGGCCTGGTCCTGCATGCCGACCTCGAAGTCCAGTGCGACGACGACCGGTGCCGTCGGGGCGGGGTCGCCGCGGCGGATCGCCAGCTCGCGCACCAGGTTCCCGCCGGGCTGGACGAGCGGGGCGTCGTCGTCCAGCGCCCGGCGCGGGTCGGTCAGCGCGGGCAGCTCCTCGTAGTCGACGACGATCCGCTTGGCGGCGCGCCGGGCCGTCTCGGGATGGTCGGCGGCGACGAGGGCGACGGGTTCGCCCTGGTAGCGGACGACGTCCTCGGCGAGCGCGGGCTGGTCGAGGTGCTCGAGCCCGACGCGGTTCAGACCCGGGACGTCCGCATGGGTGAGCACCGCGTAGACGCCGGGGGTCGCCAGGGCGGCGCTGACGTCGATGGAGTGGATGCGGGCGTGCGGGTGCGGGCTGCGCAGCGTGACGCCCCAGCACATGTCGTCGTGCCACAGGTCGGACGAGTACGCGAACTCGCCGGTGACCTTGAGCGTGCCGTCGGGACGCAGCGGGGAGTCGCCGATCTTCCCGACGTCGCGGGTCTCGGTCGAGGTCATGACGCCTTCTCCAACAGGGTCTCGTGTACGGCGGCGCACTCGCGCGCGACGGCGGAGGTGTCGACGGTGACGACGCGGTCGCGCTCGACGACCGGCCGCCCGTCGACGAGCAGCAGCTCCAGCGGCGGCGGCGCACCGAGGACCAGCGCCGCGACGGGGTCGGCGACGTCGGCGTGGCCGAGGCCGTCGATGCGCCAGAGTGCGAGGTCGGCGAGCTTGCCGGGCTCGACGGAGCCGATCTCCCGCTGTCGGCCGAGCACGGAGGCGCCGCCGATCGTCGCCAGCTCCAGCGCGTCGCGGACCGTCAGTGCGGTCGGACCGCCCACCGCGCGGGCGAACAGCAGCGCGTGCCGGACCTCTTCCAGCAGGCTGCCGGCCTCGTTCGAGGCGGCGCCGTCGACCCCGAGGCCGACGCGAGCCCCGGCGTCGCGCAGGTCGCGGGTGCGGCAGATGCCGGCGCCGAGCCGGGCGTTGGACGAGGGGCAGTGCGCCACCCCGCTCCCGGTGGCGCCGACCTTCTTGACCTCGGCGTCGTCGAAGTGGATGCCGTGGGCGAACCAGACGTCCTCGCCGGTCCAGCCGAGGCTCTCCACGTACTCCAGCGGCGAGCAGCCGAACCGCTCGCGGCAGAACTCCTCCTCGTCGACGGTCTCGGCCAGGTGGGTGTGCAGCAGCACCCCGAGCCGCCGCGCCAGTTCCGCTGATTCGCGCATCAGCGAACCGGTCACCGAGAACGGCGAGCACGGCGCGAGCGCGATCCGCAGCATGGCGTCGGGCGACGGGTCGTGCCAACGGCGCACCGCCTCCTCCGAGGCGGCGAGGATCGCGTCGCGGTCCTCGACGACGTGGTCGGGTGGCAGGCCGCCGTCCTTGCGGCCCAGGTCCATCGAGCCACGGGTGGCGTGGAAGCGCAGCCCGACGTCGGCCGCGGCGCGGATCTCGGCGCCGAGCACGTCGCCGCCCTCGCGGGGGAAGACGTAGTGGTGGTCGGCAGCGGTCGTGCAGCCGGTCAGCGCGAGCTGCGACAGCGCGCCGGTGGCGCCGGTGTGCACGGCGTGCTCGTCGATGCCGGCCCACACCGGGTAGAGCGTGGTGAGCCACTCGAACAGCGTCGCGTCGACGGCCAGGCCGCGGGTGACCCACTGGTAGAGGTGGTTGTGGGTGTTGACGAACCCGGGGGTGAGCAGGCAGCCGCGGGCGTCGATCCGTTCTCCGGGAACCGGCGCCGGGCCGGGGCCGACGGCGGTGATCCGGTTGCCGTCGATCACGACGTGGCCGTCGGCGAACTCGGCACCGGTCACGGTGACGACATGAGCACCCTCAATGATCATGACTGCGCTCCCGCGGAAGCCGCCGCTCGCACCGCGTCCAGGATCTTCTCGTAGCCGGTGCAGCGGCAGAGGTTCCCCGCGAGCGCCTCCCGGATTTCGGGGTCGCTCGGGGAGGGGTTGCGCGCCAGCAGGTCGTGGGTGGAGACGAGGAAGCCCGGCGTGCAGAACCCGCACTGCACGGCACCGCACTCGACGAACGCCTGCTGCACCGGGTCGAGCCCGTCGTCGCCGGCGAGCCCCTCGACCGTCGTGACCTCGCGGCCCTGCGCCTGGCCCGCCGCGACGAGGCACGAGCACACCGGTACCCCGTCCATGTAGACGGTGCACGACCCGCATTCGCCCTGCTCGCAGGCGTTCTTGGACCCGGGCAGGCCCAGCCGCTCGCGCAGCGCGTACAGCAGACTCTCGCCCTCCCACACGTCGTCGGCCTCGCGGCGCTCGCCGTTGACCGTCAGTTCGATCCGCATCAGGCGGCCCTCCGGTGCTCGTCCCAGGCCCAGGTGGCGGCGCGGCGCGCCATCACCGAGAGCGTGTGCAGGCGGTACGCGGCGGTGCCGCGCACGTCGTCGATCGGGGCGGCCGCGTCGCGCACCCTGCGGCCGAACTCGGCCGCCAGACCGTCGGGCAGCGCGGCGCGCGACTCCCACAGCCCGGTGGCCTCCAGCTCGCCGGCGAGGAACGCGGCGGCGGCGTCGGCCCGGCGCGGGGTCGGGGCGGCCGAGCCCACCCCGGTGCCGACCTCCTTGCGGTCCGGGTGCAGCGCGAACCCGAACGCGGACACCGCGATCACCATCGCGTTGCGGGTCCCGATCTTGCAGAACTGCTGCGGTCCCGCGGGCGGGGCGACGAGCACGGCGGCGATCAGCTCGTCGGGCGCGAGTGCGTTGCGCTTGACGCCGGTGAAGAACTCCGCGACCGGCACCTCCCGGGTGCCGCGCGCCGCCGAGGCGATCTCGACGACGGCGTCGGCGGCCAGCAGCGCCGGGTGCGAGTCACCGGCGGGGGACGCGGCGCCGAGGTTGCCGCCGACGGTGCCCCGGTTGCGGATCTGCGGCGAGCCGACGGTGCGGGCGGCCATCGCCAGCCCCGGCAGCCGGTCGCCCAGCTCGGCGATGACCCGCGCGTAGGTGACGCCCGCGCCGAGCCGGATGCGGCCGTCGTCCCACGCCCACTCGCGCAGCTCCGGTACCCGGGTCAGGTCCAGCAGCGCGTCCGGACGACGATGGTCGAAGTTCAGCTCCACCATGACGTCGGTGCCACCGGCGACCGGCAGCGCGTCGGGCCGCTCCGCCTTCGCCGCGAGCGCCTCTGCCCACGTGCTCGGTGCCAGGAAGTCCATGCCGACGAGTACACCGGCACGCGGCCGTGCGGATAAGTCGCCGCCGCCACGAATCGGTGGCCCGCGTCACGCCGAGGTCTTGTACGTTCCTCCAATGCTCCTGCGTGACCTGCTCGCGCACCCCGGGCTGCACCTGCGGCTGCTCCACGGGTCGGACGTGGACCTCGACCGCGGCGTCCGGTGGGTCTACACGACCGACCTCATCGATCCCGGCCGCTACCTGTCCGGGGGCGAGCTCGTCATCAGCGGGCTCGTGTGGCGCAACGACCCCGCCGACAGCGAGCGGTTCGTCGCCGCCGTCGCCGCGTCCGGGGCGGCCGCGCTCGCCGCCGGCGAGGCGGTCTTCCACACCGTCCCCGACGACCTCGTGCAGGCCTGCCGGCGCCACGGCGTGCCGCTGATCGCGGTGCCGGAGGAGACGTCGTTCGGGACGGTGACCGAGATCGTCGTCGGCGCCGTCACCGCGGCCAGGGGCGACCGCCTCGCGCACACCCTGGGCCGCCAGCGCGAGCTGCTGAGCGCCGTCGCGAGCGGGGCGGGGCTCGACGAGCTGGTCGCGCAGGTCTCGGCGGCGACGGGCGTCGGCTGCCGGGTGCTCTCGGCGAGCGGACGGCGGATCGCCGGACCGCCCTTGTCCGACGACCTGCGCGACCGCCTGGTCGCCACCTTCCTGACCGCGCAGCGGCTGCCCGCCCGCGTCGGGGCGGGGTGCTCGGTCCTGCTGGTAGGGCCGGGGGCCGGGGCGCGGGTGACCTCGTGGTTCGTGGTCGCAGACGGGCGGTTCGACGAGTGGGAGTCCGAGGTCGCCGACGCCGTCGGTGAGCTGGTGGCGATCGCGGCGCTCGACCGGGCGCGGCGCGGGGAGGGACAGCGCGTCGCGTCGGCGATCGCCGACGACGCCGTCGCGCTGCTGGCGGGAGGCGCGCACGACCGGCCCGAGACGGCGGTCCGGCTGCGGCAGGCCGGGCTGCGGGCCACGGGCGCGCTGAGCGTCGTCGTCGCCGGGTTCGCCGGCCGGCCGGACCTGGCCGAGACCGCGCGGACGATCCTGCTCGACGTCGGGACCGCCGAGGCCGGCGACGCGCCCGTGGTCGGGGTGAGCGACGGGACCGCCGTCGCGCTGCTCCCCGGTCCGGTCGACGCCGTCGACGCCGCGCTGCAGCGGCTCGGTCCCGGGCTGCCCGGCACGCTGCTCGTCGGGACGAGCCGTCCCGCCGACCCCGGCACGCTGGCCGGCGCCCTGCGCGAGGCCCAGCACGCCCGCGAGCTCGCGCACGGCAGGCCGGGGACGCTGCACGTCGTCGCCGCGGCCGAGGTGACCTCGCACGTCGCGCTGCTCGCGGCCGTCCCGGACGAGGTGCGCCGGGCCTTCGCCGCGAGCGTCCTCGACCCGGTCCTGGCCTACGACGAGCGCACCGGTGCCGGGCTCGTCGGGACGCTCGAGGCGTTCCTGGAGTGCTCGGGATCGTGGAGCCGCACCGCCGAGCGGCTGCACCTGCACGTCAACACCGTGCGCTACCGCATCGGGCGGGTCGAGGAGCTGACGGCGCGCGACCTCTCGACCCTGGCCGACCGCGTCGACGTCTGGCTCGCGCTGCGCGCGCGCTGACCCGAGGGGCGCGGCGCCCGCGCGGTGTGCTGCCGGCGGGACGGACCCCGGGCCGCGGTCAGACGCCGCGGCGGCGGGCCGGGCGGATGCGGCCCGCCTCGTCGACGGTCGCGACGACCCGGTCGGCATGGTCGCGGAAGGTCGCCGAGGCGTCGTCGTAGACGCCCACCTGGTGCCCGGCCCGGTCCCGGACGGTGCCGTCGAGCTCGACGAGCGCCCGCGGGTGCCCGGCGGCGTCGCAGACCAGGCCGGTCGTCAGGTCGATGCGGCGGGAGTGGTCGAGCAGCGCGCCCAGCTGCGGAACGCGCCGGCGGGTGCGGGCGGCGCCGACCGACCGCCCCACGACGAGCCCGGCGACCGCCGCCGCCGCGAACGCCGCGGACACGACCCGGCCGGGTCTGCCGGTGGCACTCGGACGTCCCCCCACGACCGATCCCCTTTCCGCCCGCGGCGCGTCGTCGCGCCGGAGGGCTGATGTGGGGGTCGGCGCGCGATATGCGCACGTTACGGCGGACGGCGGCGTGTCGCGAACTCACCGCTCGTTGCCGAACGGTCCTGCTCCGTCCGTGGCGTCGGGCTCCGCCGGACAGGTGAGCACGGCGGCGTCCGGCCGGCTGGGTTCGGGCAGGGCGTCAGGAACGCGTGACCGTGGCCTCGATCAAGCCGTACGGCCGGTCGGCCGCGTAGAAGACCTCGTTGGGGTTGTCCAGGCCGAACGGCGACAGGTCCACGACGAAGTGGTGCTTGTTCGGTGCCGACAGCGAGATCTCGGCGACCTCGGGGTGGGCCTCCAGCGCGGCGCGGCCCATCTCCCACAACGTCTGCTGCAGCGCCTTGGAGTGCACGACGGCGAACTGCTCGAGCAGGATGCGCCGCACGTCCGACCACGTCTTGTCCCAGTCGAGCTCGGTCGTCGCGTAGCGCCACGTCGCGACGAGCGAGGTGGACATGATCCGGTCGTGGGTCTCGGCCAGCGTGGTGTACCCGTCGGTGAGGAAGCCGGCGAACTCCGAGCCGGTCGACTTGAGCAGCACCAGGTCCCGGAGCCCGGAGACGACCTGCTCGCCGCTCCCGTCGACGGTCACGACCGTCGTGCGCACCTCGGGGCCGCGCCGGACCCAGGTGTGGTCGTGGCCCTGGCCGCCGACCTCCACGCGGTCCCAGAACAGCTCGTCCACCGCCACCCTGGCCCCGGTCACCGGCTCGACGTCGGCGACGAAGTGCCGGGCCAGGTCGAGGCCGTAGGTCTCGATCTCGCGCAGGCCCTTCTCCTTGGCGTAGGCGTAGCAGGTGTTCTTCTGGGTGTCGGTCGGCAGCACCTGCGCCTGGTCGCCCTCGAGGTGGGCGGCGGTGAAGTCGCCGCGCAGCGCCGTCGACACCGTGACGTCACGGATCTCGTGCCGGGGGCTGTCGCGGTAGATGCGCACGACGCGGTTCTCGGCCTTGCCGTACTGGTTGGCGCCCAGCGTGATCGTCGACGTGGTGGTCATCGGGTTCAGCTCCCGCGGTAGGTGGAATAGGCGAAGGGGGACAACAGGAGCGGCACGTGCAGGTGTGCCGCGGGATCGGTCACCGTGAACGTCACGACCACCTCGGGGTGGAAGTGGGGCCGGTCGCCGAACCAGGCACCGGTGTCGAAGACCAGCCGCCACGTGCCGGGGGCCGGCAGGTCGGCGAATCGGGCCCGGCCGTCGTCGTCGGTGACGGCGGAGCCCACGCCCTCCAGCGACACCCGCATCCCGGCGGCGGGCGAGCCGGTCGCGGCGTCGAGCACGTGCGTCGAGAGGCTCACGACGACCCCACCAGCCGGGCGATGCGCAGCCGGTTGATCCCGGTGAGCTCCTCGAGGGCGACCTTGCGCTCGGTCGCCGGGTCGTTGGCCAGCCGGGCCTGCAGCGTCGCCAGCAGGTCCTCGGCGCTGCGCCCGCTGGCGCAGACGAGGTAGACGTACCCGAAGCGGGCCTCGTAGGCGCGGTTGCCCCTGGCGAGGGCGTCGAGGACGTCCAGCGGCGCACCGGCCACCCCCGCCTGCTCGCGCGCCGAGGCGCCCTCGGCGACCCGGTCCCCGATGCGCGGGTGTCCCTCGAGCGCGTCGTCGAGGTCGCTGTCGCGCAACGCCTCCGCCGCGGCGGCCTGCAGGGCCTCGACCGAGGGGAAGGGCCGTCGGGCGGCGACGACCCGGGCCCACCGGGGGGCCGAGCAGCACGCCAGCAGCGCGCGCTCGGCCTCCGCGGCGGGAAGGGCGTTGAACTGCTGCAGTGTCATCGAGCGCTCTTCGTCCACGACGTCCGCGCGGTGTGGATCGGGTTGGCGTCGGCGACGAGGTCGGCGAAGCGGTGGTTGGCCACCTTCGCGATCTCGATGAGCGCCGCCGCGTGCTCCTGCGCGGGGGAGTTGGTGAGCCGCAGCGCGCCGTCGCGAAGGATGTGATCGCGGTTGTGCGCGTCGCGGACGCAGACGATGAGCGGGATGCCGAACCGCTCCCGGTAGGTCGCGGCGAGCGCCTCGAACTCCTGCTGGTCCTCGTCGGCGAGCCGGGTGAGACCCGCGGCGGACTGGTCGCGCTCGGAGTCCTCGCCGATGTCGAGCCCGCCCAGGTCCGGGTACTCCGCCATCAGCGCCCGCTGCTCGTCGCGCGGCGCGGCGAACAGCGCCTCCTGGAAGGCGGTGCGCAGCGCGTCCGTGTCGGCGAAGGGCCTGCGGTCGTAGGCGTGCCCGACGACGGCGGTCTCGCCCTGGAACAGTCGCCCGAACGTCGCGACGAACTCCTCCCGGCTCATCCCGTTGACCTGTTCCAACCGGACCGTGCCCTCGCCGGGCGAGCCTGCTACGGCCGGGCCGCGGCCGCGTCCGATGTGGTGGAACACGATGTTCAGCACGATCGCGGTGATGCTGCCGAGCGTGATGCCGGAGCCGAACACGACCTGTGCCCACTCGGGCAGCGCCTTGGCGACGTCGGGCTGGGCCGTCACGAACATCGCCAGGCCGACGCTGGAGGCGACGATGACGACGTTGCGGTGGTCGTGGAAGTCGACGCGTGAGAGCGTCTGGAAGCCGACGACGGCGACGGTGGCGAACATCGCGAGCGCGGCGCCGCCGAGCACCGGGTGCGGGATCCCCGCGACGATCGCGCCCGCCTTCGGCAGCAGCCCGATGACGATCATGATCGCTCCGGCGGTGGCGACCACGTAGCGGCTCTTCACCCTGGTCAGCCGGACGAGGCCGACGTTCTCGGCGAAGCAGGTGTAGGGGAACGAGTTGAAGATGCCGCCGATGGTGGTGGCGAGCCCGTCGGCACGCAGCGCACGGGCGATGTCGGACTTCCCGACGCGCTTGTCGACGATCTCGCCGGTCGCGAACACGTCGCCGGTGGTCTCGACGGCGGTGATGAGCATGACGACGATCATCGAGACGATGGCGGCGAGGCCGAACTTCGGGATTCCGAAGAAGAACGGCGTGGTGACGCCGAACCAGGCCGACTCGCCGACGGCGGAGAACGTCGCGAAGCCGGTGGCCCACGCGACGAGCGTGCCGGCGACCAGCCCGATCAGGACGGCGACGGTGGCCATGAACCCGCGGAAGACCCGCTGGATGACGACGATCAGCGCGAGCGTGCCCAGCGCGAACGCGAGGTTGTGCCAGTCCTCGGGGTGCGGGTTGTCGGCACCGCCGACGGCGTCGGCCGCGGCCACGGGCAGCAGCGCCAGCCCGATGATCGTGATGACCGACCCGGTGACCACCGGCGGGAAGAAGCGGATGAGCTTGCCGAACACGGGCGCGATCAGGAAGGTGAACAGCCCCGCGACGATCACCGAGCCGTAGATGACGAGCAGGCCGTCGGTGCCCCCGCCCGCGGCCATCCCGATGGCGATCATCGGCGACACGGCCGTGAACGTCACGCCCTGCAGCAGCGGTAGCCGCACACCGACCTTCCAGAACCCGACGGACTGGATGATCGAGGCGATGCCGCAGGTGAACAGGTCGGCGTTGATGAGGTGGATGAGTTCGCGCTCGTTCAACCCGATGGCCCCGGCCAGCAGGATCGGCACGATGACCGCGCCGGCGTAGAAGGCGAGCACGTGCTGGAAGCCGTAGACGGCGAGCTTCGCCGGGGGGAGCACCTCGTCGACGGGATGGCGTCGGCGTGGTGTCGGAGTGGGGGGACGGGCGCGCACCTGGCACCTCGCAGGGGTCGTCGGCTGTGACGCGACCCACGATGACGGCCGCCCGACGGCAGCGACCACCCGTCGAAACGACGAAGCCGACGGGTCCCGGAGGACCCCGGTTCGGAGGATCCTCCAGGCCGCCGGGAACGGTCAGCCGGTGGGCGCGCCCGCGACGGTCACGATCCCGCCGACGGTGTGGGTCAGCCAGCCGAGCAGCACCCCGTCGGTGAGGTCGAGCGGCACCTCGGGGCCCGTCCAGCTCAGCAGCGCCACGGGCCGGTTCGCGAGCGCGTCGCGCAGCATGGCCGCGAGCTCCGGCGTCGCCAGGACGGTGAGCCCGCCGCTGGTCACGGGCGTGCAGTCGGCGCCCTCGGCCGTGTCCGATCCCGTGCGCAGGACGTACCCGCAACCCGTGCGGTCGTCGTATCCGGTGACCAGCACCTCGGCACCCCCTGCCCGTCGCCGGAACGCCCCGGCGGCGGTGTCCGTTCTACCGCCGAGCGGTGCGGCGCGCCCGCGCGCAGCACCGAACGTGAGAACCGTCTAACCGCTGTGAAAGCTGAAATGTTGAACTGATTGGTGAGGGTTCTCACCCCGGCGATCGTTTGCCGCGCCCCGGACCCGCGACGACAATGGCCGCAGGGATCGACGGTTCGCGGCGGAACCATCCGGGACACACCGCGGACGTTCGCGACGAGGGTCCGCGGGCACCGCCGACACGCTCTCCGACCACGGCGGGCAGGGTGGCGACCGGGCGGGCGGACCGTCCGAGCAGCATTTCCGAGACACGGGTCGCGCACCGGACGGGCGCGGCTCCCGCACCGGCAGGAGGTCGAAGAGGTCCGATGAACATCGTCGTGCTGATCAAGCAGGTGCCCGACACCTACTCCGAACGCAAGCTCGACGGCTCGGACGGCACGCTGGACCGCGAGGCCACCGACTCCGTGCTGGACGAGATCAACGAGCGCGCCGTCGAGGCCGCCCTGCAGCTCAAGGAGGCCAACGACGGCACCGAGGTGACCGTCGTGACGATGGGCCCGGACGGGGCGACCGACGCGATCCGCAAGGCGCTGTCCATGGGCGCCGACAAGGCCGTGCACCTGTCCGACGCCGCGCTGCACGGCTCCTGCGCGGTCCAGACCTCCAAGGCGCTGGCCAAGCTGATCGGGACCGTCGACGGCGGCTTCGACCTGGTGCTGGCCGGCAACGAGGCCTCCGACGGCCGCGCCGGCGCCGTGCCCGCCATGGTCGCCGACATCCTGGGCGTCCCGGCGCTCACCCACGCGCGCGAGGTCACGGTCGAGGGCGGCAGCGTCAGCGTCACCCGCGAGACCGACGACGGCGTCACCAAGCTGACCGCCGAGCTGCCCGCACTGGTCTCGGTCAACGAGAAGATCAACGAGCCGCGGTACCCCTCCTTCAAGGGGATCATGGCCGCCAAGAAGAAGCCCGTCGCGACGCTGTCGCTGGCCGACGCCGGGATCGACGCGTCGGAGGTCGGGCTGGCCAACGCGCTGTCCACGGTCACGAGCTCGCAGCCCAAGCCGCCGAAGAGCGCGGGCGAGAAGATCGAGGACGAGGGCGACGGCGGCGCGAAGATCGCCGCCTACCTGGTCGCGCAGAAGCTGGTCTGACCCCACCGACGAGAAGGAGAATCCACCATGGCCGAGGTCCTGGTCCTCGTCGACCACGTCGAGGGTGAGAACAAGAAGAGCACCTACGAGCTGCTGACGGCGGCCCGCGCGCTCGGCGAGCCGTCGGCGGTCGTCGTCGGCCCGGCGGGCACCGCGGGCAAGCTGGCCGACGGGCTCAAGGCGCACGGCGCCGCGAAGATCTACGTCGCGGAGACCGACTCCACCGACTTCCTGACCCCGCAGGTGTCCGTGCTGGCCTCGCTCGTCGAGTCCGCGAACCCGGCCGCCGTGCTGATCTCGGTGAGCGCGGACGGCAAGGAGATCGCAGGGCGGCTCGCCGTCCGCACCGACTCCGCGCTGCTGGGCGACGCCGTCGCGGTCTCGCCCGAGGGCGTCACGCACTCGGTGTTCGGCGGTGCCTACATCGCCGAGGCGAAGGCCAACACCGCGCACCCGGTGATCACGCTGCGGCCCGGTTCGGTCGAGGTCGAGCAGGCCGACGGCGCCGG
>Ga0182736_1001785_pt1 | contig 18945 bp, 18 predicted proteins | sample eDN5th30CKraftBY_FD_128882 | JGI IMG/M metagenome (GOLD analysis project Ga0182736, IMG submission 128882) | Enriched backyard soil microbial communities from Emeryville, California, USA - eDNA 5th pass 30_C Kraft BY (version 2) (version 2) | ecosystem: Environmental > Terrestrial > Soil >... | reverse complement strand
GCCCGCACCAGGTGAACCCGAGGCAACTCTACCACTCCCCCGCATCCCGGCCGAAAAATGACCGCGGAACAGGACCACTGAAGAACAATTTCCCAACCCCCAACCACACCCCTTCCCTGACCGGAACAGCCTGCTGTGAATGGAAACGATGAAACGACCGTCACACTTTCCGAAGTCGGTGGGTTCGTGCGCGACGAATGCCGGTTCCATCAGGTCAACACGGCGAACAGGCAGAGCAGTCCAACCCAGCCCATTCCCAGCAGATACCAGCCGACCGCACAGGCCAGAAAGAGAAAGCGATCCTGGCGCTGCGTCTCTTCGTTCTCCGGTTGGGACCGCTCCAGAGACTGGGCATAGGCAAAGCTGAACAGCAGGAACACGGCGAAGACGCACAGCAGATGCGCCGTGGCGAAGAGAATGACGATCAGCAGTCGTCCGTTCTGAACGTCGGCCTGAACCAGTGACAGGCACCAGACGGCATAGCTCTGCCATCCCAGAAAGATCGCTCCGAAAATCAGCGGGAGGGACAGACGGAGTTTCCTCCGGGGGGTGTCAGCCGTATTCATTGCGAACGACAGTGTTCCCCCGGCGATGATCATCGGGAAGCCGCTCAGGAAGAACACGGTTGGCAGCGAGGAATATCCGCTGGCGGGGGGAGGACCGAAACCCCACGCCAGCCCCAGTGCGATTCCGATCGAAAGCAGTAGTGCGAGTGAGGTCTGCCAGAAAAACCTCAGCAGCACTCGCCCGATCGCGGAAACCGGAATGAGTTCCTGCGACATGTTTTTCCTTTTCCCGGGAAGAGACTGATCCACTCCCCTCCCCTGCGTGCTGGTGCGGCGCTGCAAAGAAGGGGGGGCGTGACGCGGCAGATCATCGGGTTACTTCCAGCGAAACGCTTCTCCCGAGAGTCGTTCGTAGGCTTCGATGTATTTTTCCCGCGTCCGTTCGACGATCTCTTCTGGAGGTGTCGGTGGCGGAGAATTCTTGTCCCAGCCGGTGGTTTCCAGCCAGTCCCGGACAAACTGTTTGTCGAACGAGGGCTGATTTTGACCTGGGACATATTGATCTGCCGGCCAGAAGCGAGAACTGTCTGGCGTCAGCACTTCGTCGATCAGAATGATTTCGTCGCCGATCCGCCCAAACTCGAACTTGGTGTCGGCAATGATGATTCCGCGCTGCAGTGCGTCTGCGGCGGCCCGTTCATAGATGCTCAGGCTCAGCGTCTGCAGATCATCGGCCAGTTCATCACCGACCAATCCCTGCATCTCTTCGAGGGAAATGTTCTCATCGTGGCCCGACTCGGCTTTTGTGGCGGGTGTGAACTGGATTTCCGGCAGGCGGTCACATTCTTTCAGTCCATGAGGGAGAGTGACCCCTGCGAGGGTGCGGTGATCCCGGTACTCTTTCCAGCCGGAACCGGCCAGGTATCCCCGTACGACGCATTCGATCGGAATGACTTCGGTTTTGCGGACGACCATCGAACGCCCCTGCAGGGCGTCCACATCCACTCCGGCCGGGAGGGGCAGCGTCGTGACATCGAGACTGATCCGGTGGTCGTTGACCTGCAGGCGTTCAAACCAGACCTGACTGATCTGCGTGAGAACACGTCCTTTGTCAGGGATTCCGACCGGGAGAACCCAGTCAAACGCACTGATTCGGTCTGTCGCCACCAGCAGCAGGCGGTCCCCGAAGTCATAGACGTCCCGTACTTTTCCGCGGCGCACCGGGATGCCAGGGATGTCGGAATCAAGCAGCGCGGCCATCTATCAGCCTGTCAGTCGTGGAAATCGGTGGTGTCAACGTGGTGAGTCCCGGCAGGGACGGTCATGTTCCGGACGGCTTTCACTGAAAGTCAGACCACGTTGTCCGGTGTTGTTGTGCCGGTGTTGTTCTCCTGCCGGACCCTGCGTCCGGCGGCAGAGTGTAACATTCTGCCGTGAAGACTCCCACAGCATGGGATTTCACGGGTGAAGATCGCCAATCCCCTCAGGAATTTCTCGAAAATTTTTCCATTTCCATCCTTTTCGAACGGAATGAGTTCGGGAACAATGCTCGATTCTCATTCGAAGTCCGTGAAACACCACGCTCGACCGTTTCTTGCTCTGCCAGGTCGACACCGGGAAACGCGAACCACGGCATTCCGAATGCGAAAGAAACAACCTCTCCTTTGATTCTGGTTTCTTAACAAGAAGTCGCTGCCGAAATGATTGATCCTGCCAACTCGTGGTCTTTGGCTGACTCGGTTGATCTGTACGAAGTGGATCGCTGGGGGAATGGATTTTTCACCGTCAACAAGCACGGGCACGTGGAAGTTCGTCCGACGCGCGATCCAGATCAGGCCATCGACCTGAAGGAACTGGTCGAGCGGATTCAGGCCCGAGGTCTGGATCTGCCGATTCTGCTCCGCTTCAACGGCATTCTGAAAGAGCGATTGCGCGAACTGCACGACACGTTCGCCAAGGCGATTAAGGATCACGACTACAAAGGGAACTACGCCTGCGTTTATCCCATCAAGGTGAACCAGCAGCGCGAAGTGGTCGAGAAGATCATCGAGTACGGGCGCGACTACGGATTCGGCCTGGAAGCCGGCAGCAAGCCGGAGTTGCTGGCGGTCATTGCCATGGCCGAGCCGCATATGCCGATCATCTGCAACGGGTTTAAGGATGACGAGTTCATCGAGATGGCGATGCTGGCCACCAAGATCGGCCGCACCGTGATTCCGGTGGTGGAAAAGTATTCGGAACTCGAGCGGATTCTGGCGTTTGCCAGCAAAGTCGGCGTGCGTCCCAAGATCGGGATGCGGGTGAAGCTGGCTGCGCGGGGAGCCGGCCGCTGGCAGTCCTCTGGAGGATACCGTTCCAAGTTCGGACTGACCGTGGGAGAAATCCTCAAAGGGCTTGAACTGCTCGAAAGCAAGGGAATGGCGGACTGCTTCAAGCTGCTCCACTTCCACCTGGGAAGCCAGATCACCAATATCCGGCAGGTCAAAGCGGCCATCAACGAGTCGATCCGGGTCTATGTCGATCTTCATCGACGTGGTGCCGGGCTGGAGTATCTTGACGTCGGGGGGGGACTGGGAGTCGATTACGACGGTTCGCAGACCAACTTCCAGTCGAGCATGAACTACACCCTGCAGGAATACGCGAACGACGTCATCTATCACGCGCAGACGGTGTGTGACGAAGCGGGCGTGCCGCATCCGAATGTCATTTCGGAGAGTGGTCGGGCGGTTGCGGCATTCCACAGCGTGCTGGTCTTCGGCACTCTGGGAGTGACTCATCAGGGGGAGCTTTCCGAGTTGCCGGCATCCATTCCGGAAAACTTCGAACAGCCGCTGCATGATCTCTTTGGAACCTATCAGGGAGTCACCCCGCGGACGGCGCTCGAAAGCTATCACGACGCCCAGCAGGCGCTGGACATGACGATGAATCTGTTCAGCACGGGGTATCTGCCGATCGAGCAGCGCGTGCTGGCAGAAAATCTCTTCTTTGCGATCTGCCACCGGATCCGCAAACTCACCCAGGAGATGGAATACACTCCGGATGACCTGCAAGGGCTCGACCGGATGCTGTCAGATCTGTTCTTCTGTAACTTCTCGCTGTTCCAGTCGATGCCGGACAGCTGGGCGATCAAACAGCTGTTTCCGGTGATGCCGATTCACCGATTGAAAGAACAGCCGAACCGTCATGCCGTGCTGTGCGACATTACCTGCGACTCGGATGGAAAAATCGACACGTTCATCGACCGCCGGGACGTCAAGAAGACATTGATCCTTCACGAGTACAAAGACGAACCCTATTACCTGGGAGCTTTCCTGATTGGAGCCTATCAGGAGATTCTCGGCGATCTGCACAACCTGTTCGGGGATACGAACACCGTTCACGTCGACATCCGGGACGGGGAAGTCGTGCTCGAAACGATCATCAAAGGCGAGACGATTTTCGAAGTGCTGGATTATGTTCAGTACAAAGGAAAAGATCTGATGGATCGGGTGCAGGTCCACGTCGAAAATGCTGTCCGCCAGGGGCGGATCGACAACCAGCAGGCCGGGCATTTTGTGCGGATGTACGAAGAAAGTCTGGCTGGTTACACCTATCTGGAAGGAGCCCGGGACACCTGATCAGGGGGGCCGGGGCGTTCCTGGGGGGATGGTTTGCGATCGTTTCTGTTGCTCAGGAATCCAAAATACCGCCGTTTGGGCGGAAATCTGGATTTTTGTCCCGGCGCAGTTATACTGTGATGATGGAAAGATGCGGATGATTCCATCATCACTGAGGGAATAAGCGGAACGGGATTGAAGGAATTCCTGCGAGTGGCGACGCCGGTCGGCTCAATGGAAGTTCAACGATCCGGAGTGCATCGAGTCGTTGCTCTGAAAGTGAACGACGACTCCGCAGATTTCCAGTTCCTGCCGGATGTTCCAGCCCAGAATCCCACCATGAGGAGAGCTGTCGATTCGTCAGAGAATTCACAGCTCCGGCCCGCGGGCTTCAGGATGAATGTCTTCCTGATGACCGGAAATTCCGTGTCTTGAAGAAGTTTGAATCTGTTTCCTGTGGCGTGCTTTTGCGCGAGAGTTCGTCGCAGGTCATGTGAAGTGTCATTCAGACGGTGCCGTCACCGGGACAGTGCCATTTGTCGAATTTCCGGTCTCATCAGAGTTGTCTGAAAAGCCGAAGCTCCGCCGTCGTGTCGTCAAAACCGTTGAGTCTGGGAGAATTACGTCCATGAAGAGAATCGCTTCCGCTCTGGTGCTTTCCGCACTGGGACTAGGTGTCTGCCTGACCGCTCCTCAACAGGTCGAGGCCCGTCAGCCGTACCTGAAATCCTTCATCGCCAAATACGGTGAAGTTGAAGCTGTGAAAACCAAAGCCGAAGAACTGAAGTGCGGCGTCTGCCACGGCGAAGGGGGCAAAAACAAGAAAGTGGTCAGTGATTACGGCAAGGCTCTTGCCCAGGCACTCGGTGAGAAGAACGTGAAGAGCACCGAGAAGCTGGAAAAAGCCTATGGGGAGATTGAGTCCAAAAAGGACTCCGGTAATGACAAAACATACGGAGAACTGCTGAAAGCCGGCGAGCTGCCGAAGCAGGCTGAGTGATTTCGTCGGCCGCAACGGCTTGATGTGAAAGGTCATCAGGGAAGGAGGGACATCACGTTCCTGCCCTCCCTTTTTTTGTGAAATTCGAAATTCAAAGCAGGAAATTCGAAACCGATCCAGAAGTTCGATAATCCAGCACGGACAAGGCGGTTTGAGGGTTTGGGATTGGAAGTGTTCGAATCTGTTTCGAATTTCTCACCGTCAGACTGCCGTGCGAAGATCCACACCCCACTCGTGGAGCTTCCAACCTGACATGACAGGTGACAGAACAGGGTTTGAGCAGGTCAACGAGCCTGCGGGCACTGTTCGGGAACCTGTCAGGACAGAGTGGTCACACCACTAGGTGAAGCAGGCGGTTTCGACTAAACTCCTTCGGGAAGAACTTCGCTGCCGCCGACGGGAAGAACTGCGTTCGCCGATTCTGGCCGGCCAGGGGTGAAGAGAAGAAAGTCGCAGTCCATGTCGAGCACAAAGCAGGAACTCCGCAAAGACCCGATCGTCGGTCGCTGGGTGATTATCGCCCCGGAGCGATTGAGTCGGCCGCAGACGTTTCTGGAGCATGAAGAACTGAATGTCGACCTGTTCGACCCGTTTCTGGCCGGAAATGAAGATGCGACGACTCCGGAGATTCTTGCGTACCGTGACGGGGGGGCCCCCAATGGTCCCGGCTGGCGAGTCCGGGTGATTCCCAACAAGTTTCCGGCCGTCCGGGTGGAAGGGACGCTCGAGAAACGGGGCGAAGGAATCTACGACAAAATGAATGCGCTCGGTGCGCACGAGGTCATCATTGAGTGTCCTCACCGGGAAACGAACATGTCCCGGCTTTCGGTTGAGAACATTCGCGAAATTCTCTGGGCCTACCGGGACCGGCTGATTGATCTCAAGCGGGATCACCGTCTGGTGCACGGGTTGATCTTCAAGAACAAAGGGAGCCGGGCCGGAGCCAGTCTGGATCATTGTCACTCGCAGCTGATCGTGACTCCGATCGTTCCGATCGCCATTCAGGAAGAACTGGATGGTGCCCGGGAGTTCTATGATTATCGGGGACGCTGCATCTTCGAAGACATGATTCAGCAGGAACTGGCGACCGAATCACGAATCGTTCTGGAAACGGATCATTTCGTGGTCTTCTGCCCGTATGCGAGCCGGTTTCCGTTTGAGACCTGGATTCTCCCGAAGCACCACTCCAGCCATTACGAAAACATCACGAAGCCGGTGATTGAAGATCTCGGCAGCGTGTTGAAGTCGGTCCTTGGAAAGCTGGAAGTCGGGCTCGACGATCCTCCTTACAATTACGTTCTCCATTCGGCCCCGTTTTCCAATCAGGATCTGCCGCATTTCCGCTGGCATATCGAAATCTTCCCCCGTCTCAGCCGGGTGGCGGGATTTGAATGGGGAAGTGGTTTTTATATCAATCCGGTCGCTCCGGAAAACGCAGCGAAATTCCTGAGAGAAGTGGAGATTGAGAATCCATGATCTGTGTGACGATCGGACGAACGCGCCATAAGCAGATCATGGCGGAACATCTCAATCTGGCCCAGCGCGGAGCAGAACTCGTCGAATTGCGGGTGGACTGGATTTCCCGTCCTCCACGCATCGGTGAGTTGCTGCGAAACCGCCCGACCCCGACGGTCCTGACGATCCGCCTGCCTGCGGACGGCGGACGCTTCAGCGGCACGGAAGAGACACGGCAGACATTGCTTCGTGAAGCGATTGTCGCCGGCGTCGAGTATGTCGATCTGGAAGAGGAACTCGCCTCGAAGATCCGCCGCTACGGCAAGACGAAACGGATCATCAGCTATCACAACATGGAAGAAACTCCAGATGATCTGGAAGAGATCCATGAACGACTGTCGAAGCTCGACGCCGACGTCGTCAAAGTGGTGACGATGGCGAATTCACCTGTCGATAACGTCCGTCTGCTGAAACTGGCCAGGAATGCCAAAGTGCCGACGGTCGCCTTCTGCATGGGAGAATACGGGATCGTCAGCCGGATTCTCTGCGGAAAATTCGGCTCTCCGTTCACCTACTGCACGTTCAGCAAAGAACGTGTCATGGCTCCCGGGCAACTTCCCTTCGACGAGATGAAGAAGCTGTACCGGTTCGACCAGATCAACGAGTCGACGGCCGTCTTTGGTGTGCTGGGAGATCCGGTCAGCCACAGCTGGAGTCCCCTGCTCCACAATGCCGCGTTCAAGCGAATGAAGCTCAACGCGGTTTACCTGCCGATTCGTGTCACTCCCGAAGACTTCACGCCGACCCTCAAGGCGTTTGAGGAACTGGGAATTCGGGGATACAGCGTCACGATTCCTCACAAAGAAGCCGCCGTCAAATTTGCCGACAAGCCGGACGAAACCTCTCAGAAGATCGGTGCGGCGAATACCCTTTTTAAAGACAGCAAAGGGCTCTGGCGGGCCGCGAATACCGATCTGCCCGCCGCTCTGGAGAGCATTGAACTGGGATTACAGGCCAAGGGAGAATCCGGTCTCAGCGGGAAACGGGTTCTGATTCTCGGGGCCGGTGGAGCCGCTCGGGCGATTGCCTGGGGAGTGATGCAGGCGGGAGGAGTTCTGATGGTCTCCAATCGCTCGAAAGAACGGGGAATGAAGCTGGCCGAAGAGCTGGGCTGCCAGTTCGTCACCTGGGCGAACCGTGGAGCCCAGGCAGTTGACGTCATCGTTAACTGCACCCCGATCGGGATGTTCCCGGAGATGGCGCAGTCTCCCTATGAACAGTACTGGCTCCGGGACGGGATGGTCGTCTTCGATACGATCTACAACCCTGAAAATACGATGCTGATCCGGGAAGCCCGGGAACACCGGTGCCAGACGGTCAGCGGGATTGAAATGTTCATTCGCCAGGCCGCCGCCCAGTTCAAGTTTTTCACCGGACGGGAAACGTCGCTGGATGAAATGCGTTCGACATTGCGTCGTGCCATTTCCCCGGTTCGTGTGAAGACCGAAACGGGACATGCCCCCCCGTCAGAAGCGACGTCGTCGCAGGAAGAGACTCCTCCTGCCACTGAAACGGGTTCCGGCGAATCAACCTGACAAGGATTCTCAGAGGTCACAGGAGAGACGATTTCATGATCACAGCGGCCGTGAACCAGTGCCGGTTTCTGATGAACTATGCGGAGTCTCTCGTTCTGGAGATTCCGGATGACCGATTTGCGGAACAACCGGCCCCCAACGTCAATCATCCGGCATGGATCATCGGCCATCTCGCTTTCACGGCAGACTTGTGTGTCGGACTGCTGGAGGGGGAGAGTGTTGCGACTCCGGACTGGGTGAAACTCTTTAAAGGGGGAACTTCCCTGACATCGGTTCGGGCAGACTATCCGTCGAAGGATGAACTGCTTGAGCGATTCCGGGAACGAAACGCCACGGCCATGGAGCTGGCTCTGAATGCACCGGAAGAATTACTCTCCGGCCCGACAAAACATCCCCGATTCAAAAGCACGATGCCGGAAAACCGGGACGTGGCTACGTTCCTGCTCTCAAGCCATGTCGCGATCCATCTGGGCCAACTCTCGATGTGGCGCCGCCTGATCGGTTTTTCTCCACTGTTTTAGAGCGGTTTCGTCATCCATATGACGTACTGGCTCGTGGGAACCCAATGTTTCATTGAGGGAAAGACGTTCTTCGCGGCCACATGATAGACCAAACTGGTCTGGAGCATCTCGCAAGTTGCTCTGATGGAGATGCTCTACGGAATGCCCTTGCGGACATCTCAGTGGGGAGAGTCGTTTCGCGGGGAGGTCTCTCTGATCTGGAATGACTGTGACACCTCCGCAGGGACCGGGATCAATCGGCCCGTCTCCGTGTCGACAAATGCCCAGTTGGTTTCGGCGCGGGCGACCAGTTTCCCGTCTCGTTCCAGTTCGTATTTTCGAAGCGAGGTGAACTTCTTCATGTCAGCCACCCAGGTTCGGATCAGGATCTGGTCCCCTTGAAACACAGGGCGGCGATACTCGATGAAATGGGTCCGCACCACCCAGGCCCAGTGATGCTGACGATAGCGTTCTGCGGTCCACCCTTGAGCAACGGAGTGCCCCACTGCAGCGGATTGCAGCCAGGAGAAATAGGCGATGTTGTTGGCGTGCCCTTGCCCGTCAATGTCTTCCGGTCGGACAAGATGGGATGTCAGAGAGATGTCAGGCATGAGAGTGTCGGCCTTCCGGCAGGTTCTGGTCAGGAATGGTCCATTCAGAAAACGACGTCGAAGCGGGGGCCGATCGCTTTCTCAGTGCCAGGCCTCCTGCTAGAATCCGGCAACCTGATTCCTGTCACATGGTATCGGGAATCGGCGACTCAAGTCAGCCGTTTTTCGGTGAAGGAAGGGTGAAGGAAGACTGTTCCCGTAGCTCAGCTGGATAGAGCGTTAGCCTCCGGAGCTAAAGGTCAGAGGTTCGAATCCTCTCGGGAACGCTGAAAATCCTGTCCAGACCAGTGGTTCCTCTGATGAGGAACTGCAGGTTCGGGCAGGATTTTTTCATGACCCCGGTGCGAAGTGACGCACGGTCATCCGGTCAGGGAGATGGCTTGCCGGTCGAATTCAATTCCGCTTCCGCTTCTTCAAACTGTGTCGTCCGGATGTGGTACATCATGGTGAGCCACAGACTGCGGGCGTTCGAATAAAACAGCACCGGGAAGAACATCAGAAACAGCAGAACTCCCCACAGGGCCGTCCGCTGATCGAGCCCCATTCCGAAGACGGCGAGCCAGTACACGGCCGTCGTCAGGGCGATGGTGATCGCGTAGTTCGGGTACAGTGCTCCGATGTAGTAACCCGGAGCCGGGGTGAACGGCAACCCGCATTCCGGACAGCGTCTGTGCATTCGCAGGAACGAGGCAAAGAGCTTCCCTTTCAGGCAGCGGGGGCACCTCTTTCGCAACGCATTCCAGAGTGCCATGGGCGGTCTCCTCACCTGATCAATTACGAAACTCAACGGATCATTCCGGAAGTCATGTTCTTCCTGAGAACTGTCCGGGAAGACTCCCGGAGCGATTCACCGGTTCGCGGAGTGTGCTGCAGGATTCCAGTTCTATCCCCCACTTGCGACCGATTGGAGAAGAACATGAGATTCCCGCTGCGCCAGCCCGGGAGTTCCAGTGGTCCGCTGATTCACTTTAGTCGCGAATCGGAGAGTGGACACGGTGGAACCGCCAGGCTCCTGCGAAATTCTCATTCCTTGTGGTGGTGGAAACAGGATTGAGAAAATCCCTTGGATCGGACAGAACCTGTTTCCGTCCGATCCAAGGGATGATTTCGCTTGCAGAAGTCCGGTCGATGGAGTTCTTTACTTTGCAACTCCGACGGAGCGGATTTCACGCATCACGACCACTTTGATTTCTCCCGGGTAGGTCATGTTCTCTTCGACTGACTGGGCAATCTCTCGAGCCATTTTCGCGGCGGCCCGATCGTTGACCTGACGGGGATCGACGATGACACGGACTTCGCGCCCCGCCTGAACAGCGTAGACTTCATTGACACCCGGGAATCCGCAGGCGATGGCTTCGAGTTCTTCGAGCCGGCGAATGTACTTTTCGAGAGTTTCGCGGCGCGAACCGGGACGAGACGCCGAGCAGGCGTCCGCGGCGGCGGTCAGCACCGTGTAAATGTACTCAGGGCGAATGTCGTCGTGGTGCCCCAGTGCGGCATGGACCACTTCCTGCCGTTCGCCATAACGCTTGAGGAAATCGGCACCGATGGCGGGGTGTCCCCCTTCCATCTCATGGTCCGCGGCCTTGCCGATATCGTGTGTGAATCCGCAACGACGGGCAAGATCGGCGTCCAGTCCGAGTTGTTCCGCCATCAGTCCGGTCAGGTGGGCCACTTCAATGGAGTGTCGCAGCACGTTCTGGCTGTAACTCACCCGGAAGTTCAGTCGCCCCATGAGATACAACAGTTTGTCATGCAACCCCGGAACGCCTGCTTCTTCCGCTGCTTCCCGGGCGAGATGCATGATCCGTTCGTCCATCTCTTTACGGGTTTCCTTGACGATCTCCTCGATCCGGGCGGGGTGAATCCGTCCATCCTGAATCAGTTTGTTCAGGGAGATCTTGGCGATTTCCCGGCGAACGGTATCAAACGCAGAAACGACCACGACTCCGGGAGTGTCATCGACGATCACGTCGACGCCGGTTTCCTTTTCGAAGGCTCGGATATTCCGACCTTCCCGCCCGATGATGCGGCCTTTCATCTCGTCGCTGGGAATGTCGACGGTCGAGACGGTTGTCTCGGAAGTGTGTGCCGACGCGTAACGCTGCACCGCCATGCCGATGATCTCGCGAGCGAGCTTTTCCTGCTCCTGTTTCAGTTCCTGCTGATGCTTGAGGATCAGAGCCCCGGTCTCGTTTTTCAGCTTCTTGTCGAGGCGGGAGAGCAGGCGTTCTTCGGCATCCGGTTTGTTCAGGCCGCTGATTTTGAACAGTTCTTCCTGTTCTTCCTGCAGCATTCGCTCCAGTTCCCTCTCACGGTTCTCGATCACTTTTCCCCGTTCGGCGAACCGCTGCTGTTGCTGTTCGACCATCCGTTCCCGCTTTTTCAGGTCGGATTCGGTGTCTTTCAGGCCGGCTTCCCGTTTGTCGACCTGACGCTCATGCTGGCGAACCTCGTCCCAAAGCTTGTTGATTTCCCGATCGACGTTTTTCTTACGTTCGATCAGTTCATCTTTGGCGGCCAGTTCGCTGCGGCGAGCCAGATCTTCCGCTTTCCGCTCGGCATCTTTGACGATGTCCGCCGCTCCACGGTGGGCTTTGGCTTTGATCAGATAATCGATGAAGTAACCCAGGGCCAATCCAATGGCCAGGGCAATCAATGCGGCAACGACAGGTGGCATGGCGGTCAACTTTCGAGTCCGTACGTCGAAAGCACTCCGTCCCCAGGTGAGACACCTGGACGTTTGACCGAATTCCAAGCAGATCAGTCGTCAGTCAGCCACAGACGTTTTGTCTTTTGCCCGTGAACCAGCCAGATTGAACAGACTCGTTTCGCCACACAGAGGGGAACACCCGCATGCGGAGAAACGCTCCCGGCCTCCAGTTTCGGCCCGTCGGTTCATCTGGAACACGCATCTGGCAGAAAACGGAAGAAACGAGGGACAACCCCGGCCATCGAGGCCGTGGCTGCTCTGGACACACCGGACCGGCAAGAGATGGCCGTACCTGTGCAGGATACGGTGAGTATCCCAACAGGGTTTGGACCAGCCAGCAGATCAGAGCTTCCAGAGACTGCATCAGTGGACTTGGAAACAGGAACAGTGAATGTGGAGGACATGACCAATCATTCCGGCACTTCTGGGGGGTGACCCGGAAAAGCCAGAGGATCCGTCATGACAAACAGCCTGAAACAGACCGGCACCCTGTGTCAGAATCGACCAGTGACCGTCCCGGAATCCTGCAGGCCTGAGAATTGAACGACTTCACCCGCTCGATTGTCGGACAAACCCGTTGGACGGGACTTTGAACACGGCAAATCAGATTGGCGGAATGACTGCACTCCGATCATGAGACCTTCCCCGGAATCGGCCTGAAAATTCACAGAGAAAATTCACAGAGGGAATTCGGAAAACCGGATTCCACACGGCGTCTCTCAGCCAGTCCGGAGCGTCAAACGATCAAAATGTGAGCAGGCCGGAGCCCCTCAAATTCCATCCTAACAGAAAATTCGTTCACAGCAATTCACTTCCCTGCCTTGCTTTGTGCATCAAATCAAATCTGACGTCTGCGAAAACTGGGGACAGAGCGTTGCAATGGAACTCAGCCTCGCTATACTTGCCAGGTGTGACATTGAAACTCAGTGTCAATTTGTCTTGGCGAATGATTCGCCCTCTGCCAGCCAGGCCCGCCCGGGACAACGCCAGCATCTGTCCCGCCACGACTCTTCAGGTCTGTATTTCGGCCTGAAAAGCTGCCCTCTCCTTGCGTTCCGCCTCCGTCGACCGGCCTGCCTCATGTCCGGTCCCTGCCCTGGTTGAGTCTGCCCATGTCTGCTTCTGTTGTGTCGCATTCCGTCCCGGCTGTGGGACCGCTCCAGCTGATGGTGAATCAATCGACGGGGGTCCGTCAGATGGTTCCTCTGATCCGCCTGCCCATTGTGATTGGACGGGATTCCGATTGCGGGCTGCAGATCATCGACATGCAGGCGAGTCGGCAACACTGTCGGATTGATCTGGAGGATCGAAAACTGTTCCTGACGGACCTGCGCAGTCGAAACGGAACCCTGCTGAATTCCCGCCGCGTGACGGCTCCGACCCCGTTGCAAGTCGGAGACCGCATCATCGTCGGCCGGACGGTCATTCAACTCGTCGCCGACATCACGCGACCGATCTCGAGCCAGACCACCCTGATCGACACCCACCCCGTCGAATCAGCCACGCGACGCGTGGTCTGAAAGATTGAATCAATTTCCAACCCTGATCGCTGTTCTTCACCTGGAAAGTCGGGTCACACAATGAAACATTCTGCTGCTTTGCCACAATCTCATTCTCGGGGGTTCACGCTGATCGAACTCCTGGTGGTCATCGCGATCATCGCGATTCTGGTGTCACTGCTGCTGCCGGCAGTTCAGCAGGCCCGTGAAGCGGCGAGGAATTCCCAGTGTAAGAATAATTTGAAGCAGATGGGATTGGCGTTCCATAATTACAACGAGGTTCATCGAGTTCTTCCTCCGACAACATTAACTGGGCCGATGGCAGGGGTGACCGCTTTTGTCTGTATCTTTCCTTATCTGGAGCGAACGGCTCAGTACGAAATGTTTATGTTTGAAGAACTCGTGACGACGACGACTCCGGCTCGCCCCGGACGGCCGGAAACGACCACGACAAAGAAATCGTACACACGGCGGACTGATGCGATGTCGACGCCGACTGGAATCTATGTGTGCCCATCGGACTTCATACCTGGTGATTTTAGTCCGAGTCGACATGCGGCCAGCAGTTATGCTCTTTCAACGGGATCGTTGCAATATCGGTACAACTTTAACAATGGCGCATTTGCCGACTATTGCCATATTTTTGGCCCCGGCACTGACATTTGGGCCAATTCCGGGCGTGATGCAGCAAATCGGAATTCTAAGACATCGGTGGATGTCGTGCTCAGTGGAGACGGAACATCCAACACGTTGATGGTCGGCGAAATGGGACGCACCATGACCGATTGGTACGAAGATCTCGCCAAGACGAAATTCCTCGGCGGAATGACTCAATGGGCCGGGAACTATGCCAGTCTCGGGCAGTCGACCGGGACCATGGCCGGGACATTTAACTCACGAATCTATAACGATGACACCTTGACGGCTGAGACATTTCGCGGGCCTCATCCTGGGGGAGTGAACTTTGTGATGTGTGATGGTTCGGTTCGAATGCTTCATACTGGAACTCACAATGTCATACTTGAGCGACTGGCAAATCGTCAGGATGGTGAACCTGTCGGTGAGTTTTAGTGTGTGCCTCAAAATGGCATCGTTGGTCTGATGGATAGATCTGATCGCTGATTTAGAGTTTCAGAGGTCACGTGTCGTCTTGGTGGATTGTTCAAGGGATGAATGAGATTGGGGCGTGACCGCGGGTGACTTTTAAAAAAGGTGAGTCGATTGTGATTGAGAATTTACGGGATTCGTCGCAGTCAACTGGATTTCGATCCGTTCGGCGCTTTCGATGGAGGGGAATCTGCCTTGTGTTACTGCTGGTTTCGGCGTGTTCGTGGCGATCGCCAGAACTTGGCCCCTCAATCTCAGGGACAGTTTTGGTGGATGGAACGCCGTTACCTTCTGGGCAAATTGTTTTCCGGCCAATTGGAGAAACTGCAGGCCCGAAGGTGTCGGCGCGAATTCGTAACGGCAGCTTTGAAATTCCCAAAGAACATGGAATACAGCCAGGAGAGTTTCAAGTCATCGTGACAACGCTGTCGTCTGATGTCGCCGCATTCCAGGAGGGGGCGACACACGAGGAAATTGCAGAAGCGGCAAAGGTTCCACAGCGACTGATTTCAAAAGACTTCAATGAGAACTCCAAGCTGGCATATACTGTTCAGAAGGGGCGGCCGAATCGATGCGAATTCCATGTGAAATGGGCAACCGGGAGCCGTTAATTCATAGGAAGAGCACGTCAGACTAGCGTTTCCCTTGTTCCCAAGTTCCGGCTTGGGAACACACTCGACGCCAAGCTCTGCTTGGCCACTCCCGACCAGCCCCTGCTTTCTCTCTGCTTTTCATTTCCAGACGGCTCGCCACAACAACGCCGTCTTCAATGGGAATCACGAAGCAGAGCTTCTGGGCGAGTGCGTTCCCAAGCAGGAGCTTGGGAACGAGGGGAGAACGTTGTCACATCAGACTGCAGTTGCCAGACTCCTGATAAGTATGTCAACTGTAATTACAGTGACACACAAACACTCAGCGCAACAGCGAGACGTTTTTGCATTAGGAGTCTTCATTGACCGAGTCTGAACCAATAAAAGGACATCCTGTTTCGCATTGGCTGGCAATTGCACTGAAGGGGGCCATTGCGATTCTGTTGAGCTTTCTGACTTATCCGATCCCAGGCGGGCACGTGATTAACGGTTTTCCTTTGCCGTTGATTGCCTGGGAAAAATCTCAGGAAAGTCTGCATTCCATCCCCTTTCCACTCAGGCCCGAGTTTCTTATTCCGTTTTTTGTGCTGAATATCTGGTTCTGGTTTGTTGTGATCTCGCTTATGATGCGTTTATGCCATAATTCTTTTGGAAGAAGGTAAAACTTGGGGACGAGGGGAAAACAATTGGTCTAGCTTTTGGAACGACTGAAAGAGAAAGCATGTCGCAAACAGTGACGGAAATACTTTTCATGATAAAGAATATCCGAAATAGCATTGCACCACCCACTCCAGTTGGAGACATGGCCCCAATGGAGTATGTGTGCATACTGCGCCCCCCTTGCAGCGACGCAGAAATTTCAGGTACAGATCCATTGCCCATTCCTGAAGACCTGATTGAGTTCTGGCGAGTAACAAAGTCGGCAGATCTTTTTCTTGACCAAACATATGGCCAATGGGGGCTTCGAATTCTAGAACCAGAATTGTCATTGCATTCTACAGATATATTTAAATTCAGTCGCAAGGCTGATTATAAACCGGGAGACCTTGTTATTGGAAAATTTATTGGAGACTCGGATCTGCTTATTATAAGGTGTGACAAGTCACTCGTGGACTACGGAAGCGTCATCGTTGCTCTTCCTCTAGATTCCCGTCACGACTGGTATCAAGTTTCGCAATCTTTTACAGAATTTCTCGAACAATATGTAAGAACAGGGGGCGAGAAATATTGGGCGACCTCGCATTGATCTGCATTTCCCTTGGCTCCTGCTTGGGAATACATTCGACGCCAAGCTCTGCTTGACCACTCCCGACCAGCCCCTGTTTTCTCCCTGCTTTTCATTTCCAGACGGCTCGTCACAACGGCACAGTCTTCGATGGGAATCACGAAGCAGAGCTTCTGGGCGAGTGCGTTCCCAAGCAGGAACTTGGGAACGAGGGGAGAAGAACGATCAACTTTAAGGGATTGGATTATTTGATATATTGCGAAAACAGATCTGCATTCTTGTTTATATATTCCTCCATTTTCTTTTGCCTTCCCCCGTCTTCATCTTCTTTCCAATATCTCTTATTTATTTTAATTCGAAAATCTTTATCTGCCTGCTCATATTGAGACAATCTGTCAGTTGGATCAAAAGGGATTACGTTTCCCGGAAATGTCGAAAAAGCTTCCTGAAACGATTTGTATCCGAGTTGCAATCCTAACTCTAAATGGGATTGCGCTGTTATTTTAAAATCCGAATCCCCATCAAAGGAAGCGGAGAATAGATATTCAAACCCTCCATTGTCTATCAATCCAGATGAATGTACTACAAGAACGACTATGACCTCTTGCGGGTGGTATAGCGACACATCTATGTGACTTCCGTATTTTTGCAATATGCTTGAGAAGACAACATCTACTATAGAGTTGTTGGAATTAATAGGCATATTAACACGATGGGAATTATCGTTTACTTGAAATGTCATAGTTGTTTATTCTCTGCCAAATATTTCCCTTGTTCCCAAGCCGCAGAGCTTGGGAACGAGGGAGAAATCGGAGTCAGAAACTGCAAGTGGTGAGCGACGTGTTTGAGTTGCAGTTGCTCTGCGGTCTGGTAATCCATGCTTCCAAACAATGGGGAGGGATGGATCGATCCAGTGAATCGTCGAAATCGAGTGATCGTCTGCTGGAGTTGATCGACGGCATTGGCATCGTCCGCTTCAGAGGGGGCATGCACGGTCACCGGCAGCGTTGGAGTGCCGGCCGGGAAACCTTGAGTGAGTGTTTTCCGGAGAAGTCTCTTTCCAACCGTTCCACGAATGAATCCGGACAGCAACCGCATCGGCCAGGAGACCGTGGGAAATCCGTCCATCGGAAAACCGATCCAATCTCTCAGGTGCAGAGAGATCTGGGCCAGCGTCCAGTTTCCGTGTTGCTCATATCCCTGCAGTAACTGTTGCAGGTCACGTTCCACGTCGTCCCAGTTGGTGAATTTCAGCGAACGTAATGAAGACATCCGTCTCTCTTTTGCTCTTTTCTCGTTTCCCGGAAGGTTGCCCCAGTACCGACCAGTGATTCACATCTGACTCGCCTGCAGAAGTGTCCTCTGAACATCCTCTTCATGCTGGAGTGAAAATCGAGACGGTTTTTCGCCGCGAATCACCTGCGCCATTTCCGCGGCATCCGCGACGTAGCGAGGAAACTTGGGAAGAAGGATTTCGTGGGTGCCTGCCTGATACTTTCCGCAGTCGCGAGCGAGTGTCACCGTCGCTTTGGGTTGATCGAGCGGCTGAAGATGGACGGTTCCACCGGTTCCGCAGACGCTCAACTGGCGACGGCGAAACCCGTCCACTTCCTGTGCGGAGGAGACAATCGTGGCGATCGCTTTCGGGTATTCCAGCACCGCCTGGCAGTTGTCCCGAAGAGAATCGTCTGTCGGGCTGGCATGTTGCAGGATGGAGGTGACCTTCTGCGGAACTCCCAGCAGCAGCACTGCGAGATCGATGAGATGGCAGCCGAGTTCAAACATCATTCCGCCGGAGAACTCGGCATGTTCGATGCGCTGAGCCGGGGGAACGACCTTGCTCATGACCGCGTGCAGTTCAAAGATCTCTCCCAACCCGCCGTTCCGCAGTAACTCCTCAATGAGCAGCACACCGGGGTTGTAGCGGTACATGTACCCCAGCTGCACCATCAGGTTCCTGGTTCGTGCTTCCTGAAGGATTTCGAGAAACGGATCCAGCGACGCCCCGGCCGGCTTGTCGAGATGCACATGCTTCCCCGCCAGCACACAGGCGTGGGCATGTTCCAGTGAATGACGGATCTCGGTTTCGACCAGCACTGCCTGCAGACCCGGTTGTTTCAGCAACTCATCTCGCGTTATCCAGGGAAGATCTCGATAGATCGGATCGGCCTGCGCCTTTCGACGGAGTTCTTCATCTGGCTCGACGATGCCGACGACCTCGTAATCGGGGGATTGCCGATAGACCTGAATTTTATTGGCATGGGCATGACCGACACCGATCTGCCCCACTCGAATGGGAGCCGATTTTCTGGAAGCGTCAGGCAGTTCCGCCTGCACGCCTGCCAGCCAGCTGGTCGACGCCAAAGCCGCTGCCCCGAACGACCAGTGTTGAAGGACTTGACGTCGATTCCAGTTCATGTCGGGTTCTCCGCAGGGGGATGTCACTGAATGGTCAGGATCTCGAGCAACTGACATCATGATGGATTCGTTCATGCCACGTACAGCGTTTACTGGTCGAGCAAATTCAGTCCTTCCCGGTTTGCCAGTG
>Ga0182736_1001784_pt1 | contig 18948 bp, 17 predicted proteins | sample eDN5th30CKraftBY_FD_128882 | JGI IMG/M metagenome (GOLD analysis project Ga0182736, IMG submission 128882) | Enriched backyard soil microbial communities from Emeryville, California, USA - eDNA 5th pass 30_C Kraft BY (version 2) (version 2) | ecosystem: Environmental > Terrestrial > Soil >... | reverse complement strand
CGGAGAGGAAATGACAGCTAAATTGATTATAGCGGTGATAAATATTAATGCGCTTAACCGTGTAGGTGTTTCGCTAAGCATGCACCCATAATTATATTAGAATTTATCAAGTGCAAAAATGAGCAAATTATTAGTTATAAATGCCAGCGCGCGTAAGGAACGATCGCTAAGCAGATACATGGCGAATGTATTCGTGGAAAGCTGGAAGGAAAAGTACCCACATGACGGCATCACTTATCGGGAGGTTGGACAAGAACATATTCCTCACGTTACGGAGAAATGGATCGCAGGGGCCTTTAAACCAACAGAGCTGCGTACCGCTGAGGATATCGAGGCGCTCAGATTGAGCAGTCAATTGATTGCAGAATTGAAGGAGGCCGATGTCATTGTAGTGAGTACGCCCATGTACAATTGGTCAGTGCCAAGCGCACTGAAAGCGTATATAGACCAAGTGCTGCGTGTAAATGAAACCGTTCTGATCAGTAAAGATAATCCCGAAAACCCATATACGGGACTATTGAAAGATAAAAAGGTCTATCTATTGATGGTTCGTGGTAATAATGGGTATGAACCCGGTGAATTCTATGAACACATGGATTTCCAGACCAACTATCTGAAAACCGTATTCCATATTATGGGAATAGACGATATCGAGCATGTTGCGCTGAATGGTGTAGGCCTCGGACAAGAGCCATCAAAGGCAGCTGCGGATAAGGTTAGACAGTTAATCAACAATTAATATAAAAAGTTCCTGCTTTTATTCATCAGGAGCTTTTTCTTGCGAACAAGCTTTATTTCAACGTCGGGAGCAGGAATGATATAGCATTTCCTGTATACCTATTCACTCAATTTCTTACAATTAATAATAATCCAAATGAATTTGACAACAGCGAACATCTTCCAGGGTGCTATCTTTATTGCTTATGTGCAGAATCTGATCATTTCCGTTTGTTTTCTTTTAATGATCTGGGAGCGTAGAAGCGCCAAAGGTCAATCGCTGACAATCGGTGTCTTCAAATGTATTGGTACCGGGCTAACTGTTGGCCTTTATTATCTTTTTATATTGCACCATGGAAAAGCCCACCTGATGAATATCGTAGTGGGGATTACTTTCTTGCTAGATCTGGTTTATATATCCACTATTTTTAGACAGTTGAAGCAAGAAGGCATAAATCCTTGGACACGGCTATAACAAATCCTTATGTTCCTTTTTATCGGTAATATGTACTGGAGCAGCATCTTGACTAAAATAGGATTGATTGACGGTAAAAATACGGACACCAATAAAATAGTGTTTAAGTGTATTGTTGTTTACCATAAACACTTCGACAGATACTCTTCACAATTTTAAATATTAAAATGGAGCGGTTATTGCTTAAACCTTTTGGAGTTTTGTTACTCTAATTAGAAGACAGTGAAGTGGTGAAGTTGTTGAATAGTGGGCGTACATCCGCTCGTAACGCACAACGGGTAACTCGTAACTAAATTGTATAACCAAAAATAACAGCGAATGAAGAAGTATTTATTTTTAATTATTGGCCTGATAGGCTTAGTAGGAATGAGTGGGTGTAAAAAGACAGAAGTTGTAGAAACGGCTATTATGCCGAACAAAACGTTTATTTATACCGTAGATGGCAATAGTTCAGGATGGAAGTACTCCCCTGATGGGCTGACGCTTCAGTATGATATTAATCTTCCTGAATTGGAACAGTATTATTTAGAGCAAGGTAACGTAAGTGTTGCTATAAGCCTTGATGATGAGACAAGTTATGAAATCTTACCTGCTACCTTTAATGGATATGCTTATTCTGTCAATTATACGACAGGCTTTGTATCACTGAAAGTGGAAGACCCACTTTTAGATCCAGATTTTGAATTGGTGCCTCCAGGCGATAAAATTGTTGTTAAGATCGTGCTTTCAGATTCAGACTATATTGAATAAATATCTGCTGGCAGATCGATGCATTTGATTATCCGTTTTTAGTTACGGCAGACAAAGCAACCTCAAGCATTGAGGTTGCTTTTTTTACGCGATATTTCATTAGATTGGTTACCCTTCTATCCCGAATTTTTCCAGAATAGTGCTGGTTACACCTGTAGAAGAGTAACCACCATCATGGTATAAATTCTGCATGGTAACCATGCGGGTTAAATCAGAGAATAAGCTAACGCAATAGTCGGCACATTGTTCCGCACTGGCATTGCCTAATGGCGACATGGCATCTGCAAAATCATAGAAATCACCAAAACCTTTGATGCCTTGCCCGGCTGTAGTTTTCGTAGGTGATTGCGAGATGGTATTAACCCGTACTTTTTTCGCTACACCATAGTGGTAACCGAAACTGCGGGCAATCGATTCCAAGGCAGCTTTAATATCCGCCATATCATTGTAGAAAGAATAGGTACGTTGCGCTGCAGCATAAGTTAAAGCTACTACACTTCCCCATTCATTAATAGCATCTAATTTTTTTGCTACGCTTAACATTTTATGGAACGATAAGGCCGAAACATCCATGCCTTTTTGAAAATAATCGTAGTTGGCTTCTGTGTAAGGGATGTTTTTACGGACGTTTACGCTCATGCCAATAGAGTGCAATACAAAATCTATCTTCCCGCCTAAAATCTCTTGAGATTTGGTGAAGAGGTTGGTTAGATCGTCAACACTTGTAGCATCGGCAGGAATGATTTCAGACCCTGTTTGTTCTGCTAATCCGTTCAATTCGCCCATGCGCATAGCAATAGGAGCATTGGTTAATACAAAGGTTGCACCTTCTTCATGTGCTTTTTCAGCAACTTTCCATGCAATGGAGCTGGAGTTTAAGGCACCAGATATAATTCCTCTTTTCCCTTTTAGTAGGTTATAAGCCATATCAATTGTTTTATAATGTACTTCTTTTAAGTCTGTAAAATTACGATTTTTAGCCGAGTTTTAATAACTCGCTTGCATGCTGAATAGCGGCCTCCCCAGGGTTGCTACCGCTGAGCATCTGCGCAATTTCTATAATACGTTCCTCATCGCTTAATTTACGCATATTGGTGCGGGTAAGTCCCTGTTCATCGGCTTTGTAAACTTGGTAATGCGTTTGCCCTTTGGAAGCAATTTGGGGTAAATGCGTAATAGCGATTACCTGCAGGTGTTGTGCCATATCTTCCATTACATCGCCCACTTTTAATGCCACTTCGCCCGAGATACCGGTATCGATCTCATCAAAAATAATAGTCGGCAAAGCCGAAGTTTTCGCAATAAGGGATTTAATAGCCAGCATCAGGCGCGATAATTCCCCTCCCGAAGCCACCTTGTTCAGCGGTTGTGGCGCCTGCCCTTTGTTAGCACTGAAAAGAAAACGAACAGTATCCACACCGGAACTGCGAAGATGCTCGGCAGGAGCCAATTCAATCTTTAATATACTGTTGGGCATCCCCACTTCGCCTAGCACACGGATAACTTCTTGCTGAACGGTTGGGATAGCTTCCTGCCTTGCGGCATGTAATTGATTGGCCAATGCCTCACTTTCTTTTTTTAACGACACATTTTCAGCTTGAAGCTTGCTTAGCTCTTCATCATTGGAAGAGAGTTTTGCCAGCTGTTGTTCAAGCCCAACTTGTATATCGAGCAACTCGGCTACTGTGCTTACATGATGCTTTTGCTGAAGTTGATAGATGAGGCTTAAGCGCTCGTTAACTTCTGCTAAGCGCTCCTCATCGAAGAGGATGCCTTGCTCCGCACGCTCGATTTCTTCGGTTAAATCCTTTACCTCGATGAAAGTACTCTGGAGTCTTTCTGCCAATTCATGCAAGTTCGCAGCGTAACGCTCGGCTTGTTGTATAAGCTGTATCGCTTCTTTTAGAGAGCTGATAACGGGTTGCTCATGCTCGTTTAATAAGAAAGTGGCGCCCAATAGCGCACGCTTAATTTCTTCGGCATGGCTAAGCTGGTTTTGTTCTTGCTCTAGCAGTTCCTGTTCGTCTGAAGATAGTTTAGCACCTGCAAGTTCATCGAACAAAAACTGATGATAATCAGCTTCGGTTTGTGCCTGTTTAACCTCTTCCTGCAGGATTTTTAACGCTTTACTGTTATTCCGGTAGCGTTTAAATGTGTCTTGGTACTTCGCTAATAATGTTGTATTCCCGCTTACACTGTCTAAGGTCATTAATTGGAAATCTTCCGTATTAATTTCTAAAGTGGCGTGCTGGGAATGTATATCGATCAATTGCTCGCCTAATGCTTTTAATACGTTTAAAGTTACAGGCGTATCGTTTATGAAGGCTCTTGATTTGCCATCGGCACTTATCTCTCTGCGTAAGATAGTTTCCTCATCATAATCCAGATCTTGTTCATCAAAAAAGGACTTTAAGTGGTAATCGGCAATATGAAAGAAACCTTCGATAATGCATTTTTGCTCTTGATTATAAAAGTATTTACTTTCTGCACGCTGCCCTAAAATAAGTGAAAGCGCACCTAATATAATCGATTTTCCGGCACCTGTTTCTCCCGTTAGGATATTAAGACCTTTTGCGGGCCTAATGTCAAGCTGGTCAATTAATGCATAATTTTTAATAGATAAACGGCTAAGCATATTTTTTCCGCGGGGTTAAAGGCTCTTTAAAGAATCGTATTTGTTAATATTTGCCGGATCGGCCTCACTTAATAAGTTGATGGCCTTTATCCGATCCGGACTGGGTAAAGCGCTCAAAATACCTACCAATTCATCTGCTTTTGCTGTGAAAAATACCTGGTTATACATAGCTCCTTGAACCATGCGATCTACTTGACTTAACAATGGAAGTAAATCGAGTAGTACCCTCCGTGCCGCGCTTTGGCTATCGGCCATTTTATCGAGCACCTGTAAATGATATTTATAGGAAAAATCCCGCATTGGCTGGTAATTCTTGTCAAGTAGGTTATTAACAAGCCAAAAGCGGTTATTCATGCTTTCGATGGATTTCCATCCAGTAAAATTTGAGGTCTGGGCATTATTAACCACATTCTGTGCAGCAACAAAAGAAGCAGTTCCGCCACTTGGACTGAAGGTATCGGCATCTAATCCAACAATGAGGTAGGCATAATAGGCAAGAAGAGAGGGTAAGTTGTTTAAATACTGTTGGTTGGAAAAATCTAAGGGTTCTCCTTCGGTATAGGTAAAATCGAAATTGCGATCATTTAGACTAAGCACCGTACTATTATAGGCGCTGTTATAAGCAGGCCTGGAAGATATAACTTGCGCTTCGGCCTTATAGTTGTTGCTTCCATCCCATTCTTTAACGGTAATGACTAAACTGCAATCTATCCGCTCTTCGGGAAGTAGCGTGCTTTCACTCCATTTTTTGTTATTAAGGAAGTCCGTTATTGCCTGTTGTAATATATCAAAAGCACGCTTGTTGGTAGATTGTACCTGCGGCGATAAAATCTGTACGCGGACATTGAGGTCTTGCGCTTTTGTAAGAGATGAAATCGATAATAATAAAAGGAAAAAAAAGATGATTCTTTTTGCCATAGCTTGTTACTATTCCGTGATTTTTAAAACCAAAGGTACGTAATAAGGTAAAATTAAAAATTAAAAATTGAAAAAGCCTGTTATCTACGGAATGTTTGAAATTTAGGCTATACTATCTTTATTTAACGAATGGTGTAAGAAAAGTTTTAAGAGTGTTATCTTTGTTAAGATGAATTGGAAAAATACAGTATTGCAGCAGAATAAATGGCGTGTTGTCGTGTTGGTTGTATGTGCATTATTTTTACAGGCTTGTACAGGGAGCCAACAGGAAGAAACCTTAGGCGCCAAAGACTTTCAATCAAAATTTGAAGAAATGTCTGACCAAGCACAGCTCCTTGATGTACGTACACCGGAAGAATTCGCCGGGGGTCATTTGGATCGTGCGTTGAATATGGATATCAAAGGTGCGGATTTTGAAGATGGACTGAAAAATCTCCATAAAAATCAACCTGTATTTGTTTATTGTTTGAGCGGAGGGAGAAGTGCTGCTGCCGCTGAAATTTTAAAAAAGCAGGGTTTTACACAGGTGTACAACCTGAAAGGGGGTATTATGGCTTGGAAAAGTGAAGGCTTGCCCATTACCGAAGCTACAGCAACAAAGCCGGATATTTTTACAAAAGTGGATTTCGATCGCGTTTTGCAGGAAAACCCCGTGGTATTGGTTGACTTCTACGCCGATTGGTGTGCTCCTTGTAAAAAAATGGAGCCCACATTAAGCAAGCTAAGTCAGCAATACAAAGATAAAGTGTTGATTTATCGCATTAATGTTGAAGAAGCTAAGGCATTGTCAAGCGAGTTAAAAATCGATGGTATTCCCTTATTCCACCTGTATAAAAACGGTAAGCTTACCAAAGTGTTAACAGGTTACCAGGAAGAAAAACAGTTAAATACGGCGCTGAGTTCAATATAATTTAAAACACTATTCGTCTAAATGCGCATCTACTGTAATTGTGGTATTTAAGAGCTTAGATATAGGGCAATTCTTTTCCGCATCGCTAACCAATTCGTCTAACTTTGTTTTTTGTATGCCTGGAATTTTGGCATTTACCTTAAGGTAAGAGCTAGTGATGCCCCCGTCCTGTAGTTCTATCGTGCAGGTTGTTTCTAAGTGTTCAGCCTCATAACCTGCTGCATCGATATTAAAAGCTAGTTTCATGGTAAAGCAACCGGCATGTGCAGCAGCAACCAATTCTTCGGGGTTAGTGCCTATGCCATCTTCAAAACGGGTTTTGAAGGAATATTGTGTTTCTTGCAATACGTTGCTCTGGGTAGTGAGGGTTCCTTTGCCTTCTTTGCCAGATCCTTGCCAAACGGCGGTAGCATTCCTTTTCATGTGTATAATATTTATTGTTAATAGTCAGCCGGAGTGTAACAGAAATCAGTGCACTAAACGATATTTAATCGGGGATTTGTTCTGCTAATACTGTTAAATTAGAACAATGGCTTTCGACTTTTTGTTTGCCGCTACAATTGTTTTATCTTGGAGTTATGTATCAAGCATGATATTGAAGTTTTATCTTAAGCACAATTTAGCTAAGTTTGGAATATGAATGGATGGAAAAGAATTTTCCTGTTGACTTTTACGCTGGTATTTGCATATCAGTTGGGCTTCTCACAGAAAATAACAAAGGAATTCAGAACGTTCTATACTGGGTTTCAGCGGAATATTGAAGCTGATCATTTGGCGGCATTAAAAGAAGTATTATACTTTCCCTTTCAAACTAGCTATTGGATTGACGGAATGAATGCGTTTTCGGACGAGGAAAAGGCTGACGGCTTAATCCAAGCTGAAGATTTTGATCAATATGGCAGCAGGATTTTTAATGCTGATGTTAAACGTTTGGTTTCCGAAATGGATGTAACGCGGGTGCAGCAGATAGATTTGGAGGCGAGCGGCGATTATTATAAACGCTTAGGACAGCAAGTCGATCGGGGGACTACTTTATTGGAGTTATATTGCCAATACGGTGAAGAAAGTACAGTTGGGGAACATTATTTTGCTTTTGTTTTTGGTAAGGTAAATAGTGAATATCGGGTGTTGGCTTATTATACGAGTGAGCGGGTGAAACAATAGTTATGAGTTATGAGTGCCCGTATAGTTTACTACTTTTCTGACTAAATACTCATCACTCATCATCACTATATTTTAATGGATAAAAATCAGGGAGCATTAAAACACTCCCCTAATAATACGTTTGGTAGGCTCTGGATTACCCATGGTGTAAAAATGTAAAACCGGTGCTCCCAAGGCAATCAGTTCTTTACATTGATGAATCATCCATTCGATACCTACTTCTTTCACGTCTTTTTCTGATTTACAGGCAAGAATAGCTTCACTTAATTCCAACGGAATATCTAAATGGAATACTTTAGGAAGACTGATCAGCTGCTTACTTGTCGTGATCGGTTTTAAGCCAGGGATAATAGGGATATTAATACCATTTGATCGGCACTTGTCTACAAATTCCTTGTATTTATTTACATCGAAAAACATCTGTGTTACAATAAAGTCGGCCCCTGCGTCGACTTTTTGTTTAAGGTATTTAAAGTCTGTCTCTAGATTAGGCGATTCAAAGTGTTTTTCAGGGTATCCGGCTATTCCGATACAGAAGTCGGTTTTTTCGGTGTTATCCATATAATCGTGTAAATAACGACCGTCGTTCATGTTTACAACATGCGCGAGCAATTCTGAAGCATAGGCGTGTCCGCCCGGCGTTGGAATAAACGAACTATCACTTTTACGGGCATCTCCGCGTAGCACGAGTACATTGTCAATACCTAGAAACTGTAGATCTATCAGTGCATTTTCTGTTTCTTCCTTAGTGAAGCCACCACAAATTAGATGGGGTACGGCGTCTACTTTATATCTATTCATGATAGCCGCACAAGTCGCCACTGTGCTGGGACGTTTCTTATAGGCAATCTTTTCTAAGAGCCCGTTGGGATGCTGCTTATAAATATAGTCTTCCCGCAGATAGGTAACATCGATAAACGGAGGATTAAATTCCATTAACGGATCGATTGTATTAAATATACCCTGTATACTCTGCCCTTTTATTGGTGGTAAAAGTTCGAAAGAAAACAGCGTTTTGCCTTTGGCATTTGTTATGTGATCGGTGATTTTCATACTATTGTTATTCGTTGTTCGTTGTTCGCCTTACGAACGGGTTAGGTTCAAAACTGCTTGTAATATCTAATAAAACCATTAAGTAACTTTTTACATTTTTCAATTAAAGTTAAAATTTGGTCGAATTGCTCTTGATTTACATAGGCTAAATCAAAGGATAATGTCAATTGCGTCTCAAGTTCATAAAGAGATCCTCTTGCAACATAAAAGAATTGTAAACTATCTTTATGGTTGTTTCTCCCACAACCTTCGGCGATATTTGAAGGGATGGATATGGCACTTCTTTGGATCTGACTAATTATGCCATATAATTCCTCCCTCGGAAAATTCTTTGTTATTAAATATACTTCTTTTACCAATATCCTGCTTTCTTTCCATACATCGAGTTCTGTATAAGATTTTTTCTTGTTTTCCATTATAGCTATATTAAACGGCCGACAACTAGCAACCAACAACTAATAACCAAGATTGGGTCCCAACCACTTCTCTGCAATTTCAAACGGTTCATTTTTGCGGCGCGCATAATCTTCTACTTGATCTTTACCGATTTTACCCACACCGAAATAACGGGATTCGGGATGCGAAAAATAGAAGCCGCTTACTGCAGCTGTAGGGTGCATGGCCAAACTTTCTGTCAAATAAATACTGGTATTTTTTTCGGCGTCGAGTATATTGAACAAGGTAATTTTCTCAGAATGTTCCGGACATGCAGGATAGCCTGGTGCCGGTCGGATACCGGCATATTGCTCTTTTATAAGGTCTTCGGTGCTTAACGTTTCTCCTGAAGCATAACCCCAATAGGTTTTTCTTACTTCTTCATGCATTTTTTCAGCGAATGCTTCTGCAAGGCGGTCGGCCAGTGCTTTTACCATAATACTATTATAGTCGTCATACCCTTTTTCGTATTCGGCTACCAGCTCATCGCAACCTATACCGGTTGTAACAGCAAAACCTCCCCAGTAATCGGCCACCCCACTTTCTGCAGGAGCAATAAAGTCGGATAAGGCATAATAGGGCTGATCTTTTGCTTTTTCTGCCTGTTGACGTACCGTATGAATGGTGGCTAATTCTTCTTGTCTTGTTTCATCCTTATAAAGTACGATGTCGTCTCCGACGGTATTGGCAGGCCAGAAACCGATTACGCCCTTCGCTTTTAATAATTTCTTGGAAACAATCTCGTCTAATAATTTTTTTGCATCGTCAAAAAGTTTAGTGGCTTCTACGCCAACGGTTTTGTCAGTCGAAATCCTCGGATAGCTACCGCGAAGTTCCCATGTATGGAAAAAAGGCGTCCAGTCTATATAGGGCACCAAGTCCGCTAATGCAACCTCATCAAATACTTTTGTGCCGATGAATAAAGGCTTTGGCGGCTGATAAGCTGTCCAATCGATTTTGAATTGTTGTGCCCGTGCCGATGCTATAGGAATAAGTTTTTTATCGGCGCGTTTTTTAAAATGGTTTTCTCTAGCTTGTGTATACTCATTCCTGATATTGGTGGTATAGGCGTCGCGGGTTTCGGCATTCATCAAATTGCTGGCCACGGCAACACTTCTCGAAGCGTCTAGTACATGAATAATAGGTCCGGTATAGCAAGGATCTATCTTTACCGCCGCATGAATACGGGAGGTTGTTGCGCCGCCAATCATGATCGGAATTTTGAAGCCTTCGCGCTCTGCTTCCTTCGCTACATGTACCATTTCGTCTAGCGATGGTGTAATTAAACCACTTAAGCCAATGATATCTACCTCTTGCTTACGGGCCTCATCCAATATTTTTTGGCTGGGCACCATAACGCCTAGATCAATCACTTCAAAGTTATTACAGGCCAATACCACGCCTACGATGTTCTTGCCAATATCATGCACATCACCTTTTACCGTAGCCATTAAGATTTTTCCGGCAGTGGTTCGGGAACTCGAATTGGGATTCTTGGCCTTTTCGGCTTCGATGAATGGCAACAGATAGGCAACTGCTTTTTTCATGACCCTAGCCGACTTAACCACTTGAGGCAAGAACATCTTTCCTGCACCAAATAAATCGCCCACAATATTCATCCCGTTCATTAATGGGCCTTCTATAACTTCCAAAGGTTTGGGATATTGAAGTCGTGCTTCTTCTACATCATCATCTAAATATTCGATAATGCCTTTAACCAAAGCGTGCGAAAGCCTTTCTTCTACCGTGCCATTACGCCACTCTTCGCTTTTAACTTCTGCTTTACCCTTGCTTTTTACCGTTTCTGCAAATTCTACCAAACGTTCTGTAGCATCATCTCTCCGGTTAAGGAGCACATCTTCTACGTAGGTTAATAAGGCGGGGTCTATCTCCTCATATACTTCCAGCATTCCGGCATTCACAATGCCCATATCCAGACCGGCTTTTATGGCGTGGTATAAGAAGGCGGAATGCATGGCTTCCCGTACGGTATTGTTGCCTCTAAAGGAAAACGAAATGTTACTTACTCCGCCACTAACTTTAGCCAGTGGTAAATTTTCTTTGATCCATTGGGTAGCTTTAATAAAATCTACCGCATAGTTATTATGTTCTTCCAGTCCCGTAGCAACTGTTAAAATATTAGGGTCAAAAATAATGTCCTGCGCTGAAAAGCCTACATCATTGACCAGAATATCATACGAACGTTTACAGATTTCTATACGACGTTGGTAACTATCCGCCTGTCCGTCTTCGTCAAAGGCCATTACCACGACAGCGGCGCCATAACACATAATAGTTTTAGCGCGCTCTTTAAAAGGTTCTTCGCCTTCCTTTAGGGAAATGGAGTTAACAATCCCTTTTCCCTGCAAACATTTTAAACCTGCTTCTATAACCGACCATTTGGACGAATCTACCATGATTGGTAGTTTGGCAATATCAGGTTCTGAAGCTATGAGATTTAAAAATCGGGTCATAGCTGCTTCGGAATCGAGCATACCTTCGTCCATATTAACGTCAATAACTTGTGCGCCACCTTCTACCTGTTGGCGTGCAATTGCTAAGGCAGCTTCAAAGTCTCCATTTAAAATAAGCTTGGAAAATTTTGGTGAACCGGTAATATTAGTTCGTTCGCCGATATTCATGAATACACTATCGGGGGTATAGGTAACCGGTTCTAATCCGCTTAAGCGTAAATAGGGCTCGGGTGAAGGAATTTTTCTGGGGCTGGCTTTGGCTGCTTTTTCTGCTATACAATGGATATGGTTTGGTGTAGTGCCGCAGCATCCACCAACGATGTTTACGAAACCACTGGCAATGAAGTCTTCTACAAGATGCGCCGTTTCATGCGGCTGTTCGTCGTAGGCACCAAACTCGTTTGGTAAACCTGCATTGGGATAAGCAGATACATAGCAGCCTGCTTTCTTGGCCAGCTCTTCAATATGTGGACGCATTTCTTTGGCACCTAAGGCACAATTTAAGCCGATACTTAATATATTGCCATGGTTAATGGAGTTTAAAAAGGCTTCTACTGTTTGGCCAGAGAGCGTTCTTCCACTCGCATCGGTAATAGTGCCCGAAATCATAATGTCAATAGGCTCTTGTCGTTTCCCCGCCGCTTTTAATTCATTTTCGTATTTAATAATTGCGAAGATGGCTGCTTTCGCGTTAAGGGTATCAAAAATAGTTTCGATGAGCAATACATCTGCTCCTCCGTCAATCAAGCCTCTTACTTGCTCATAATAAGCGTCAACCAGATTGTCGAAGGTAACGGCGCGGAAACCAGGGTCGTTCACATCAGGAGATAAGGATGCGGTTCGGTTCGTGGGTCCGATTGCTCCCGCAACGAAGCGTGGTTTTTCCGGATAATGTAAGGTATACTCGCTTGCTGCTTCCTTTGCGATTTTCGCTCCTTTATAGTTTAGTTCATAGACCAACGATTCCATTTGGTAGTCGGCCATAGAAATTACCTGTGAACTAAACGTGTTTGTCTCAATGATATCGGCCCCCGCTTCTAGGTAAGCATTATGGATTGCTTTTATAATATTGGGCTTGGTGATGTTCAATAAGTCATTGTTTCCCTTAACATCACATGGGTGATGGAGAAAGCGCTCCCCGCGGAAATCAGCTTCACTCAATTCATAGGGTTGAATCATGGTACCCATGGCACCATCTATAATTAAAATACGTTTGTTTAATTCTTCTCTAATCTTCATACGGCACATGGAACCTAAAAAGGTCATGTCTATCTCCCAATAGACGTTTTATTGTTGAAATTATGCTTGCATTGAGAAAAGTCCAGAAAAATGACTTTCGCTTATCTTTCCCAAAAAATGGGTAGAATGTAGCACCTTGTAAGCACAGGTTGCCAAGACATCGCAGGGTCTAATCCCTCCGTCTTTCTCAATAAGCACTGCAAATGTCGGGAATAATTTGGTGATTGTCAAATGGAATTTATTGTTGTTGCTGAAAGCGTTAACGGAAACTGAAAGGCTGAAGCAAACAGTTAAGCTCATTAGGTGCAGGGACTAACGAAAAGAAAGGGAAGTAAATGTAAAATTTTCGGAGGATTTTTAAAAAAGAATTATCTTTAGGGAAATACTTAAATTATGGTTGACCTCACTACTTCTTGGAGCTTGGTTCAAAAAATATCTTTCCGATTCTTTTTTTGTTTTTTTCTATTTTATATACTAAACAGGTTTACCTTTGGGGTGCTGCATGTTGTTGTTCCTTGGTTTGCGCAGCATGTGTTAATGTTGGAAAAACCGATTACAGTTTTTACCAATGGAAGTGGTGATACGACTTATGATTATGTCGTCGTATTGCTTTACCTAATAATAGCCTTCCTCATAACATTGGTTTGGTCTCTTCTAAGTAAAAGGGCCGAAAACTATAATGTACTAAATTATTGGCTCATTGTTTTTTTGCGGTATTATTTGGCTATGTTTATGTTTACTTATGGCTTTATTAAAATATATCATCTGCAAATGCCATCGCCATCATTTACTCAACTTATTCAGGAATTTGGTGACAAATCGCCGATGGGCCTGGCTTGGTCTTATGTAGGGTATTCAAAAGGCTTTAGTTTTTTTACGGGCTTTGCTGAGGTAATGGCAGGCTCTTTTTTGTTGTTTCGAAAAACGGTCACGTTGGGGGCATTGCTTACGACAATCGTTACTATTAATATTTTGGCGATTAATTTATTTTTTGACGTGCCCGTTAAGTTATTCTCTTCCGTTTTATTGCTCATGGCGCTTTTTATAGTGGCATGGGAGGTGAAGAAGCTGCTGAATTTTTTTATTCTCAATAAACCAACAGTAAGTGCGCAATATCCCGTTCTGTTTAAGAAGAGGTGGATGAAAATTGCGAAATTGACTTTAAAAGGACTGATTATTGGTTGGTTTCTATTTACTGGTGTAGCAGGCGGTATTCGGGGACAAAAAGCTTACGGTGATAAACGGGAAAAACCGGCGCTACATGGTTTATATAATGCCGAATTATTTGTTAGAAATAACGATACCATCCCACCGTTAATAACGGATCGTGTCCGTTGGAAAAATTTGGTTATTGAATGGGAAAAAATGGCAACTGTAAAAATGATGAATGATTCGCTGCGTTACTACAGCTTTATCGTGGATACTGTGAATAAAAAAGTATTATTCCACAGTTATGCAGATACGAGGGATAAAAGCAATCTTTCTTATGAGAAGGCTAATGGTTATTTAACGCTGCATGGTATGCTAAAGGAGGATAGTATCTTTGTGCGGTTAAAAGAGCGGGACGTGCAATCTTTCCGTTTAATGAACCGGGGTTTTCGTTGGGTAAATGAATATCCCTATAATAGGTAGTTAAAACATGCGAAAAGATCGGTACGATGCGGTTGTTGTTGGTTCGGGGCCTAATGGTTTAGCGGCGGCCATCACTTTGCAAAGAGAAGGCCTCGATGTGTTGCTGATAGAAGCAAAAGAATCCATAGGTGGCGGTTTGAGATCGGCAGAACTACTGCTGCCGGGGCATTTGCATGATATCTGCTCTGCTGTGCATCCTATGGCTATACAATCGCCTTTTTTTCAATCGTTACCCCTAGCAGCCCATGGCCTAAGCTATACCTACCCTGAAGTACTGGCGGCCCACCCTTTAAACGGGCAGGAGGCAGTTGGACTGTACCAATCGCTTACTGCAACGGCTGGTCAGCTAGGTTCGGATAAGGAAAAGTATCTCAATTTGTTTGAACCTTTAACAGCGATGTGGCCAACTATAGTGGATGATGTATTGGCTCCCTTGCATCTGCCCAAGCATCCTTTAAACCTCATGCGTTTTGGACTGAAAGCCTTGCAACCCGCTGCCCGTATCGCTCGGAATTTTCAATCTACAGCGCTTAGGGCATTATGGGGAGGAATGGCAGCACACTCGATGCTACCTTTAACGAAGGCCACTACCGCTGCAGTTGCATTGGTGTTGTCTATAGCGGGACATCGGGGGGGCTGGCCCATCGCAGTAGGTGGATCTCAGCGTATCGCTGACGCACTATCCTCTTATTTCGAATCGATAGGCGGTGAGATATTAACTGATTATTATGTAGACTCTTTGGACAAGTTGCCGGGCAGCAAAGCAGTGTTGTTTGACGTAGGACCAAAACAGTTATTGCAAATTGCAGGGCATCAGTTTTCGAAAAATTATCGCCGTCAGTTGAAGCACTACCGTTATGGGATGGGTGTATTTAAAATGGACTGGATCTTGAATGGACCTATTCCTTTTGCGTCTGAAATATGTCGACATGCAGGTACTGTCCATTTGGGAAACACTTTTGAGGAAATAGCGATGGCGGAGGCAATGGTATGGAAGGGGAGGCATCCTGAGAAACCTTTTGTGCTATTGGCACAGCAGAGTTTATTTGATGAAAGTCGTACACGGGGTGGAAATCAAGTGGTGTGGGCGTATTGTCACGTGCCAAACGGATCGACTGTAGATATGACGGCGGCGATGGAAGGGCAAATAGAACGGTTTGCACCTGGATTTAAGGATTGCATTATTGCAAAGCACATCACAAATGCAATGGATTATGAAGCGTATAATCCAAATTATGTTGGTGGAGATATCAATGGGGGGGCTATGGATATTCGACAGCTGTTTACCCGCCCTGCACTAAAATGGTCGCCTTACGGCACTTCTGCTAAGGGGCTGTATATTTGTTCTTCTTCTACTCCCCCTGGGGGTGGTGTGCATGGCATGTGTGGATATCATGCTGCAAAACGAGCGTTAACTGATATTTTTTAACTTAGTAGGTAACGAGTTAGTGTGGGTATAGAAATAGGTATAATTTATACCTTTATATGTAGTTTTTTTACTATTAAAACAATTTACAAATCGGTTATATTTGTCGTTTGGAGATCGTTAAACATCGGCTTTTAATTTTTAATACTTTTAATTCTTCACTATTTATAATAGATTTGGCCTTTTACTAATCAGATACTAAATCATGAATGAACACCTTGACGAAGCAGCTGTTGCAGAAGAAGATTTGTCTCCCGAATTACAAAATCTACCTAAAAAGAACTATTTAACAGAAGATTGGACCGTAGTTCTGCTGGGGTTTGCTATTATCTTTTCGATAATTTTTGGATTACACGTTACAGCACCGCATTATAAGTGGTCAGATGCGGGGAGTTTATCGGGGGTACTGTCATTGGAGAATCTGGGACGATTAATCGCACAACTTATTTATGCCCTGATAATTTTGGTGCTCGGAGCCTTATTAACAGGACGGAAGGTTAAGCCTTATTTATTCGGATTTCCAGTGATTTTCTTTTTGACTGCATTGGGATTGTTATTTGCGGGTAATGCGACAATGGAGGAGCTTGGTTTAGAAGCGGTAATTTTTAGTTTATGTATTGGGTTGCTAATTGGCAATACCGTAAAGCTACCGGTTTGGTTAAAGGAAGCATTATCGGCTGAGTTATTGGTGAAAATAGGATTGGTATTGTTGGGTACAAATATTATTTTCGGCGACATTTTAAAGGCAGGGTCATTAGGTTTAATCCAGTCGTTGGTCGTTGTACTTTCGGTTTGGTACTTTGCTTTTTGGCTAAGCAAAAAATTCAAGATTGATGAGGAGCTGGGTTTGATGTTATCGAGTGCAGTATCTATTTGTGGTGTTTCTGCTGCTATTGCCACTTCAGGAGCCATACAGGGAAATTCTAAAAAATTATCTTATGTGGTGTCTATGGTGCTGATTACAGCAATTCCTATGATGATTGCCATGCCGTATATCGCACGTTACTTTGGTTTTTCTGAAGAGGTAACCGGGGCGTGGATCGGGGGGTCGATAGATACTTCAGGTGCCGTAGTAGCTTCGGGTTCTTTGGTGGGAGAAACGGCCCTAAAGATTAGCACAATAGTGAAATTCTCACAGAATGTACTTTTGGGAGTAGCTGCATTGGCCATTTCCGTATATTGGACGTATACCAATAACCCTGCAGGGCAGCAAGCGGGAGTGAAACCTAGTGTTGGCGTTATTTGGGAACGTTTTCCTAAATTTGTTTTAGGCTTCATCGCAGCGTCTTTACTATTCTCTTTTGCTTTAAGTGCCGAAACTATAGCGGCAGTGAAGGGCGATATTAAAAGTATACAAGGTTTGTGGTTTGCCCTTGCATTTACGAGTATAGGCTTGGAAACTAATTTTAAAGATTTAATAAAAGAAAATAGTCAAAGGCCTTTTTGGGTATTCCTTATTGCACAATTTTTCAATATCTTGGTTACCTTAGTGATGGCATTTTTATTATTTGGTTAACATAAAATTTACTACGCATCATATGAAGTTACATAATAGCAAGTTAGTTGGTTTAGGAATTATGGGCATAGGATGTGTAGCGTTCTTAGCTTGCCATACAACGGATAAAAAAAGCACAAAGCAGGGGGATTCTGTAGCGATGTGTGTTTCAGATGGTATGCCCTCGCGTGCCGCCGCTGCCCAAAAAGCACAACAGGAAATCCTTCCGGGTTCTGATGATGCCAAAATGGTTTTGATTAAGGGCGGTACTTTTCAGATGGGATCGAAAGAATTTGCCGATGCGCAGCCCATTCATGAAGCATTTGTCAATGACTTCTGGATGGATGAACATGAAGTTACGAATGCACAGTTTGCCCGTTTTGTAGAGGCGACAGGGTATATCACCGTAGCCGAACGTGCGTTGAATCCAGAGGATTTTCCTGGTGTATCAAAAGATTTGCTCGTACCTGGTTCAGCGGTCTTTACACCTCCAGAAGAGCATGTCGATTTGGGAAATCACTTGCAGTGGTGGAAATATGTACCAGAAGCCTCATGGAGACGTCCTAAAGGCCCCAGTAGTACTATTAAAGGGAAAGAGAATGAACCAGTGGTGCAAGTGAGTTATGAGGATGCTGAAGCTTTTGCAAAATGGGCAGGAAAGCGACTGCCCACGGAAGCTGAATGGGAATATGCTGCGAGAGGAGGTATGAAAGGGAAGAAGTACTATTGGGGAGATGAACTAAAGCCGGGAGGAAAATGGGTGGCTAATACTTATCAGGGCGATTTCCCTGCTAAAAACAGTGTCGAAGATGGATTTGTTGATGCGGCGCCGGTAAAAACCTTTCCTGCAAATCCTTATGGATTATATGATATGGAAGGCAATGTATGGGAATGGTGTTCTGATTTTTATCGCCCGGATGCTTATGAACATGCTGAAAAAAATAATCCTAAAGGCCCTGCGGACAGCTTTGATCCGACCGAACCTGGACTGGTGAAACGTGTGCAAAGAGGAGGATCGTTCTTATGTAATGATCAGTATTGTGAGCGCTATAAGGCGGGTAGTAGAGGAAAGGGAGAAGTTAGTAGTGCCAGTAATAATTTGGGGTTTAGATGTGTAAGCAATACGGCTCCGTAAGGTAGTATTAGTCCATTGAAATCGTACGTTTTAATAACTGTCCAGATTTACTGTCTCTACAGGTAAGCTCTATATAATCTATATGTGGTTTAAATAGACTGCCACCATTGATTCGTACAAATATCCTTTCGACAATAGCCTGTTTATTATTGATGGACGTAAAAGCTTCGTACTGTTTACTTTCTGGGCAATAGGCTAGACGTAGAAGGATCTCTTTACATGAAGTTAAATTGACTTCATATTCGCCTTTTGCCAATTTCTTATGATTGATGCCGTATGCGAACTTTCGCTGTATAAACGATAGGTCTTTGCGTTCACCACCTTCTTCATATAAAATCCAATAGGCGTTTATCGGCTTGTTTTCATCAATCTTACCGTCTTTTTTGTTAAGTGTGTAAACTACCGTATTCTTGTTTGGATCTCGTTGCAGGTAGAATAACTGTTCCTTTTCATTTGGGACGGGTAATTTGGCGGTATCTACTTGTTTGCT
>Ga0182736_1001783_pt1 | contig 18950 bp, 16 predicted proteins | sample eDN5th30CKraftBY_FD_128882 | JGI IMG/M metagenome (GOLD analysis project Ga0182736, IMG submission 128882) | Enriched backyard soil microbial communities from Emeryville, California, USA - eDNA 5th pass 30_C Kraft BY (version 2) (version 2) | ecosystem: Environmental > Terrestrial > Soil >... | reverse complement strand
GTGGCGATGCGGGTTGCGGTGCGGCGCTGGGCCCATCGCTCCCGGCGGGAGCGAACGCAGGGTGATCATCGTGGAGCCTTCGGGGTTCGGTGGCGGCCCGCTCGATCGAGGGGGCCGGGTGCGCCGAACGGGGGGACTCAGCGACTGACGATGTTATCAGTCATCGGACGAACGTCCAGGTCCTCAAGGGTTTCGCGTCAGGCAGGACGCAGGAGGGTGGCCTGGCTGAACCAGAGGCGGAGGCCGTCGGGGCCGTGCTCGAAGACGCCGTTGGTTCCGTGGTCGACCGGGGCGGACACCCGGTAGCGGCCAGGACCACCCTCGGGGACGAGCCACATCGGCCCGTCGGAGCCGGGGTTGCCGTCGACCCGCAGGAGGCCCCGGGACTCGTGGACGAGCTGGACCTTGGTGGTGAAGCGGGCGAGCGTGCCGACGAACCCGGGCGGGGCGGCTCCGTCCACCTGGAAGCGCCCCTCGACCCGCCGGCCGAAGGCCTCGCGCTGGCGCACCTCGGCCGGGCTCGGCTCGTCCGGCGCCGCGCGCTCGATGGCATCGGGACCGAGGAGCTCGTCGATCGCGAGCAGGGCGACCTCGTGGGGGATGCCGAGCGCGAAGCCGTTGGCGAGCGCCACCACCCCGACGCCGTCGTCGGGTGCGAGCCAGACCATGGAGGCGACGCCAGGCATGTTGCCGTCGTGGCCGACCAGCCGCCGCCCCCGCCACCGCCGGACCTTGAAGCCGAGGCCGTACCCCTGCTCCAGGTCGGGGTGGTTGGTCATCTCGAGCGTGGTGGCCGCGGCCACCAGGTCCGCGTCGAGGATCCGCTCGCCCTCGAGGACGCCGCCCCCGAGGACCATCCGGCCGAACCGGGCCAGGTCGTGGGCGGTCGAGGTCAGCCCTCCCATCGGCGTGGCGACCAGCTGCATCGCCGCCGCCGACCTCGAGCTCACCCCAGGCGGCGCGATCGACCCGTAGGGCGTGGCCACGCCGGGCCCCTCGCGGTGGGTGCTGAACTCGGAGCGCTCCATGCCGAGCGGGCCGAGCACCTCGTCTCGGGCCGCGTCCTCGAACGGGGCGTCGAAGGCCAGGCCCGCCAGGTACCCGGCCAGGTTGAGGCCGGAGTTGGCGTAGACGATGCGCTCGCCTGGCCCGCGCTCGACCCGCAGGCCGGTCACCGCCTCGGTCAGCGAGGCGGGCGCGCCGCCGTTGACCAGCCGGGTGAGCACCGGGTTGCCGAGGTCGGCGCCCCGGATGCTGGGCGGCAGGCCGGAGGAGTGGGAGAGGAGGGTGCGGAGCGGGACGGTGGCCGGGCTACCTTCGGCATCGGTGAGGCGCTGGGCGGGGGCCAGTCGGTCGTTGACCGGCTGGTCGAGGTCGAGCAGCCCGGCGCCGACGGCCCGCAGGACCACCGAGGTCGTCAGCTGCTTGGAGACCGACGCCACCCGGAACACGGTGTCGGTGGTGACCAGCTCGACCCGGCCGAGGTCGGCGAAGCCGACGCCGCCGCCGAACCGGGGGCCGTCGAGGTCGAACGCGAGGAGGGCCAGGCCGTGCACCCGCCGCTGTCGGAGCCGCCGCTCGATCTGCTCGACGAGGCGCTGGGGGATCGGAAGCATCCGGTGACGGTACCGAGCGGCCGACCGGCCCCGGCGCGTCAGCCGGTGGCGTCCGCATGGAAGGCGGCCTGGTCACCCGTACCCGCCGCGGGTGCGCCGGTCAGGGCGCCTCGACCACGGGGCTGTCGGGCGCAGGGGCCACGGCGGGGTCGTCGTCGCCCTCGCCGGCCCGCACCAGCACCACCCCAGCCACGATCAGCGCACCGCCGAACGCCTGGATCACGGTGGGCACCTCGTCGAGCAGCACCCAGCTCACGAGGACGGCGAACACCACCTCGACCAGGCCCACGAACGACGCCAGACGGGCGCCCAGGAGCCCGGCCGCCCGCACGCCCGAGGCGTACGCGAAGGCGGTGGACACCACGGCGACGAACCCCATCGGCGCCCACCACGGGACGGTCGAGTCGAACAGCTCGACGTCGGCCGCCTCGGCGGTCAGCGGGACCAGGCCGGTCAGGCCGACGAGGGTGATGGTGACGGCGCCCACGAGCAGGCCGACGGCGGTGAACGCGAGGGCGGGGAGGCCGTCGCCGCCGCCGTGGGCCGAGAACGCGAAGTAGCAGGCCAGGCACACCGCGGCCCCGAGCGCCCACGCGATGCCCACCGGGTCCAGGTCCGACGCGCCGGTCAGGTCGAGCACGAGGAACAGGCCGCCGGTGGCGACGGCCGCGCCCACCAGGGTCACCGCGGGCGGGCGTCGCCGGGTGGTGGACCACATCCAGCCCACGAGCAGCACCGGCCCGAGGTACTCGATCAGCAGGGCGACGCCGACCGGCAGGCGCTCGACGGCCGAGAAGTAGCAGAGCTGCATGGCGGCGACGGCCACCACGCCGAACGCCACGGCCAGCCGCCACGCCCGTCGGCGCTCGGCGGTCGACGCCGCGACCACCGTCGACCTGGACCGGCCGCGGAAGGCGGCGAGCGCCACCGGCAGCAGCACCAGCCCGCCGGTCCCGGCCCGGACGGCGACGGCCGCGGCCGGCGACCAGCCCGCTTCGAGCAGCGGCTTCACGAACGGCCCGCTCAACCCGAACGCGGCTGCGGACGCCAGCGCGATGACCAGCCCGGCGGCGCGGTGGTCGGTGCTCGCGCTGCGGGGAGGGGCCGTGGACACGCCCGCCAGCATCGCCGCCCGCCCCCAGCCAGAGCCAAGGCGATTCCCCCACCCCCGCGCGAATCAGGTCACCTGAGCCGCCCTGTGCGGCACGAACGACCTGATTCGGGTGTCGGTGTCACGCGGGGCGGCACGAACGACCTGATTCGGCGCCTTGGATGCGGATCTCTCGGCCGCTCATCGCGGCCGTGCGGATCCGGACGTAGGCGGTGCCGGCGCCGATCCACGGGCGGAGCGGGAGCGCGGCGGCGGCGGCGAGCTCGACGGGATCGGTGATCACCTCGGCCCGGCCCGTGACCAGCACGCTCCAACCGGTGTGGAGCACCGGGTCGTGCTCGTCGATCTCGAAGCACAGGACCGCGCCGGCGCTCGCCGCCATCAGCTTCGTGCCGGGGTCGGTGCGGAACACGGGGTCGCCGTCCAGCAGGGCGAAGTGCACCGGCAGGATCACCGGCAGCGCGCCCGACGAGAGGGCGACGCGACCGAACGCGGCGTGCTGGAGCCGCTCGGCGCACTGGTGCTGGGTCAGCTCGATGAGGGCGAGCGCGGACGTGCTCGGATCGGACATGAGGATCCGCTGGTCCTCGAGGGGTCGGGCCGGGACCCGGTGCACCGTCGGCGTCGCGCGCGCTTCCACGCGTCCATGGTCCGCCCCGCCGCTCGAGCGGTCCAGGGCCGAAGGTCCTCGGCCGATCGGGTGACCGGGCGGGGTCAGGCGAAGCGGATGTCGAGGGTGCCGAGGTGGGTGTGGAGCCCGGCGTCCTGGATCGGCAGGAGGTGGGCGGGCTGGTCGGACTCGTTGTGGTGGGCGTGCCAGAGGCCGGGCGGCGTGATGAACGCGCCGGCGGACTCCCAGTCGACGCGGACGGGGTCGACGATCTCGCCGTCGGCGTCGAGCGTGCGGCCGACGAGCGTGTAGCAGCCCTCGGGGGCGTCGATGATGAGGTCGAGGGCGACGGACTGGTGGCGGTGCGGGCGCTGGACGGCCCCGGCGGGGACCACCCCGTACATGGCCCAGAGCACGTGGGTGATGGTGAGGGTGCGGGTCTGCTCGGCCGTGGCCAGCAGCACGCTGATGCGGTTGCGGTCCTCGGCGTGCGGCGCGGCCTCGACGAGGGCCAGTTCGGCGTCGAGCCATGCGGCGGGGAAGTGGGTGGCCGGGAACCGGGGCTCGGTGGGCGTCGCGCCGAGGTGGCGGAGGAGGGGCTCGTCGGTCACCCGGTACCAGGTGGCGTCGGTGTCGGCCCGGTGGGTGGCGGCGAGCCCGGCGGGCAGGACGAACACGTCGCCCCGGCCCCAGTGGATCTCGACCGAGCCGTCGTCGGCGGTGGTGGTGCCGGACCCGGCGATCACGTGCACCAGCTCCGACGTGGCTTCGGGTGCGGTGATGAGCGGCGTGCCCGGGACGATCCGGACGAACGCCGCGCACAGGGCCGGGCTGGTGGCGGGGCCGGCGACGCCGAGCTCGGCGGACACGTCGAGGGGGAGGACGGCCGTCTCGTCGACGGTGGTGTGGATCGAGGCCGGGAACGTCTGCAGCGGGATGCGGGGCGTGATGCCGGCACCGATCGGGTTGGCGGCCCGGGAGTACTCGTGGACCCGGGCGGACCGGAGGAGCGGATCGTGGGCGGCGCCGGTCAGGCGGCGGGGGCGGGCGGGCTCGCCGGGCACGGCCTCACCGGCGAGGAGGCGTTCGGGTGCGTCGGTCACGCTGCCAGTGTCGCGCCGGAGGCCCGGTCGCCCAACCTCCTGGCGCGGGGCCGGGGCGTTCGGGCGCCTCACCCGATGGGACCTTGGACCCTTGCCAACGCGCCGCGTCGGGAGTCTGATCGAGGGGACGGGAGGAGGCCCTCCATGAACGCCACGCGAGACGAGCGGCTGCACTGGGCGCATCCGCTCTCGATCCTGATGACGTGTCCGGTCGACACCTGCGACGGGCAGATCCGATTGCGTTCGGTGGGTGGTCACCGACCTCGGGGCGTCGGCTGGTGCCCGGTCTGCGGCGTGCCGGTGGTGCTGCGCGCCGGCGTGCTGGAAGCCGCCGACGACCAGCGGCCGCGCTCGCTCCACCCCGAGGTGGAGCGGTGACCCGGTTCGACGCCCGGACCGGGGTCGAGGTCATCGACCTCGCGGAGTGCCTGGAGCTCCTCGCGGACGGCGTCGCCGGCCGGGTGGCGATCGTCGAGGGGACGGGTCCCCTGGTGCTGCCGGTGAACTACGCGCTCCACCGGGACCAGGTGGTCTTCCGCACCGGGCCCGGCTCCAAGCTCGACGCGAGCCGGGGCCGCACGGTCTGCTTCGAGGTCGATGCGTTCGACCGGGAGACGCGGTCGGGGTGGAGCGTGGTCGTGCGGGGCCGGCTGGAGGAGGTGACCGGGCTCGACCGGGACTTCGCCGAGCTGGAGCACCTGGCTGAGCCGTGGATCGGTCCCGAGCCGCCGCACGTGGTGCGGGTGGTGCCCGACATCATCACCGGCCGCCGGGTCCGCCCCGGCTGAGGCGCCTGCTGCGCACCGGGGGGGACCCGCCTGGAACTTGTCGACGCGTTGTCGCTATGTTGGCGACACCACGTCGACAACCTGCGTCCCGGGAGGCGCTCGTGTTCCTCGCCCTTCGAGACCTGCGCTTCGGCCGAGCCCGCTTCGTGCTGGTCGGCACCGTGATCGGCCTCGTCGCGCTGCTCACCACCCTCTTGTCCGGACTGGCCACCGGGCTCGTCGACGACGGGATCTCCGGACTGCGGGGCCTGCCGCTGACGCACCTCGCCCTCCAGCCCGGCGCCGAATCGAGCTTCAGCCGCTCCACCCTCCGCCCGGCGAACCTCGAGCCGTGGACCGAGGCCGACGGCGTCGAGGCGGCGCCGCTCGGCGTGTCGTTCTTCAACGCCAAGACCGAGGACGGCGAGACGCTGGACCTCGCCGTCTTCGGGACGACGCCCGACAGCTTCCTGGCCCCGAACGCCACCGCACGCGGCGCGCTGGCGGGCGAGCCCGGCATCGTCGTCAGCGAGGAGCTGCGCGGCCAAGGGGTCGAGGTCGGCGACGAGCTGACCATCGTGGGGCCAGACCAGACCCTGCCGGTGCTCGGGTTCACCTACACCGGCTCGTACGGCCACGTGGACATCGCCTTCACGTCGCTCGAGGAGTGGCAGCACCTGGTCTACGGCGACGACGCCGACGGCCGGTTCTCCGCCGTCGCCCTGCGCGGCGGCGACGCCGAGGTCCGTGCGGCTGCCGACCGCGCGGCGGGCACCGCAACCGAGACCAAGGCCCACGCCTACGCCGGGTCGCCCGGCTACTCGGCCGAGACCGCCACCATGACGCTCATCCGGGTGTTCCTGCTCGCCATCTCCGCCCTCGTGGTGGGTGCGTTCTTCACCGTGTGGACCATCCAGCGGACCCGCCAGATCGGGCTCCTGAAGGCGCTCGGCGCCTCGAACGGCTACGTGCTCCGCGACTCGCTCGGCCAGCTCGCCATCGTCTTGGTCGCAGCCACCGCGGCGGGTGCCGGTGCGGCGGTCGCGGTCGGCCAGCTCGTGGGCGACGAGGTGCCGTTCAGCCTGCAGGCGGGGCCGGTCGCCACGTCGGCCGTGGTCCTCGTCGTCCTCGGCCTCGCAGGGAGCCTCGTGGCCGTCCGCAAGGTCACATCGGTCGACCCCGTCATCGCCCTCGGCGCCGAGCACTGAACCAGGAGCAGGAACCGCCGTGACCCTCGTCCTCGACCACATCGCCGTCTCCGTCCCGGACGGCCCCGACACGCTCACGATCCTCCGGGACGCCGACCTCGCGGTGGGTGCCGGCGAGGTCGTGGGGCTGACCGGGGCATCGGGTTCGGGGAAGTCCACCCTCCTTGCGGTGGCCGGGCTGCTGCGCCGACCGGACGAGGGCCGGGTGGTCATCGACGGGACCGACGCCTCGAGCCTGGGCCGGCGGGCCCGCACCGCGCTGCGCGGATCCGCCGTCGGCCTCGTGTTCCAGTCGGCGACCCTCTTCCCGGCGCTGACCGCGATCGAGCAGCTCGAGCTCGTCGCTCACGTCAACGGGCGCCTCGACGCCGGCGCCCGCGCGCGGGCCGCCGAGCTGCTCGATGCCGTGGGTCTGGGCCACCGCCGCCGCGCCCGGCCGGCCCAGCTGTCGGGCGGGGAGCGCCAGCGCGTCGGCATCGCCCGGGCGCTCATGAACGAGCCGGCCGTCGTCCTCGCCGACGAGCCCACCGCCGCGCTCGACGACGAGCGGGGCCGGGAGGCGATGGCGATCCTGGCGTCCGAAGCGGCCCGACGGGACGTGGCCACCCTGATCGTCACGCACAACCCCGACCAGCTGCCTGCGGGCACGCGGCGCGTGCACCTGCACGACGGCCAGGTGGTCGACGCGGCCGCCGTCCTCGGGTGACCGGCATGGGATGATGGCGTCGTGCCCCGCATCACCGCTGGCAGCGTCCCCGAGCACGTCGCCCGCCAGGAGCGGGCGGTGTTCGATGCCGCGATCGCCCTCTTCAGCGAGCGCGGGTACGGCGCCGTCACGCTGGCCGACATCGCCAAGGAGGTCGGCCTGGCGCGCAACTCGCTGTACCGCTACTTCCCGACCAAGGCCTCGATCCTGCTGCGGTGGTACGCGGGGGAGCTGCCGGTCCAGGTCCAGCGGTCCCACGACCTGCTGACGGGGCCGGGGACGCCGGCGGACCGCATCGACCGGTGGGCCATCGAGCAGATCGAGTACGCCCAGCAGCCCGAGCACCGCCTGATCGCCGCACTCGGCGAGGCCGCGCCCGACCTCGATCCCGAGGAGCGGGCGCTGCTCGCCGCGAGCCACGAGCAGCTGATGGCTCCGCTGCACGCCGCCCTCGCCGAGGCCGGCCTCACCGGCGCCCGCCGGGCAGCCACGGGCGACCTGCTGTGGGGTGCGGTGCTGGTGCAGGCCCGGCGCGAGCTCGGCTCGGCCTCCGATCCCGAAGGCCGAGCCGTGCTGGCCCGCTGCATCCGGGCGCTCGTCCCCTAGCGCCCGGCGCGGGTCAGGGCCGGCGTGCCTCGTGGATCGCCCGGACCGCGAGGTGGGGTTCGGGCACCGAGACGGTGACCGTGCGGCCGTTGACCAGGGTCAGGCGGACCGTGGGGCCGGAGCGGACGGTGCAGCTGGTGCCACGGGGCGACCACCAGAGGCCCCAGGTCACCCGGTACCAGGGGAGGTCGATGACCTCGGCGTGCTGGATCTCGTCGAGCCGGTAGACGCAGCGGGGCCAGCCCACGACGCCCCACCGCACGTCGAACCCGTTGGGCCCGGCCGAGGCTCGGACGCTGGACGCCGTGAGGATGTTGGCGGCGATGCCGATGGCCAGGAGGGCGACGATCACGGCGAAGTCGCCCGAGCCGCCCCGTCCGCCCTCGCCGGTGGAGCCCATGGCGACGAGCAGCACGGCGAGCACGACGGTGGGGACGATCACCGGCCAGTTGGTCGTGCGGCCGGTGTAGATGGTGCGGGGACCGGTTGCGGTGTGGGTGGTCATGGCAGCTCCTTCAGGATGCGGAAGACGGCGGGGCGGTCGAGGCCGTGGTCACGGGCGAGGGCGAGCAGGTCGGCGGCGGCGTCGATGACCGGCTGGGTGGCCTGTTCGGTGGCGGCGATGCGGACGCCGCGGCCGCGGCGGAACTCGAGCAGGCCCTCGTCGCGCAGCTGGCGGTAGGCGGCGAGGACGGTGTTGCGGTTGACCGACAGGGCCTCGCCCAGCTCGGCGGCGGGGGGCAGCTGGTCGTTCAGGGCGAGCTCGCCGCCGGCGATGCCCCGGCGCACGCAGCCCGCGATCTGGTCCTGCAGCCGTTCCGGCGAGGCATGGTCGATCGTCCAGCGCATGGTGCTATTGGTACTAGCACCATGTACTGCTCGTCAAGGGTGTCGCGGGATCCGGGCTACTCGTCGGGGTCCGCGGTGCGGTTCGCCTCGGCGGCTCGGTCCAGCTCGGGGAGGTCGGCATCAGTGACGACGCCGCTGGCCAGGCAGTACTCCACGAGGCGGGCACGGCGGTTGGCGGCGATGTCGCCGGGCCCGCCGTGGAGCCCCCGGACGCCGGCCTTGGCGAGCTTCTGGCACACCTGGTCGAGCTTCTTGTTGAACTTCTTCTCCGACCACCCGACCCGGCGGGCGGCCTCGGCGCTGGCGGGGAGCGTGCTCGGACCGGACCCGGTCCGGCCCAGGGCGTGCTCGGCCAGGGCGAGCACCACGACGCGCTGGTCTGCGGTGAGGCGGGCAGGGGAGCGGGTGGTGGCGGCGAGGTCGTCGTCCTCCTCGTCACCGCCGGGGCCCGCGGCGGCGAACGGCGGATCGGACAGGACGAGCTGCACCTCGTAGGTGGTGGGCCCGGCGCCGAAGCGCACGTAGCAGCGGTCGAACGCCAGGGGCAGCACCCCGCCGGGCGCGAGGTGGGCGACGAGGTGGTTGCGCTCGTCGCCCACGGTGGCCGACAGCTGCTTGCCGACGTTGGCCACGAGCCACACGCCGTGCTGGTGGCGGATCTCCAGGAAGGTCCGGTGGAGGTACGGGTTGTCGTCGACGGACAGGTCGGCCGCCCGCCCGATGGTGAAGGTGGCGTCCTCCTCGACGGTCCACCACTCGTCGCAGTACTCGACCTCGATCGTGCTCATCGGCTGCACACCTCCGTGCTGTCCTCGGAGACCCGGCCGTCCCGGATCGCCTGCACCACCACACAGACCCGCTCGTCCGTGTCGACGTCGAGCGCCCGCTCCTCCACGATCGACGCCTCGCCCCGCACCTCGCTCGGGCCGTCGGTGAACAGCACCTGGTAGGTGTCGCCGTCGGCGGCCGAGGGCGCCCGCCAGGTGATGCGCTGGCCGCCGCCGTCCACCGCGGTGACCCGCACCTGCTCCGGGCGGCTCAGCCCCTTGCCGAGCACGATCGGCTCGGTGCCCGGGACCGTCGTGGTGGTCGAGCCGCCGCCGCCCTCGCCGCCCGCCCGGGCGAGGAGCAGGACGATCGCGGCCAGGATCACCAGGCCACCGGCCACCGCGACCACCAGCCGGCGTCGGTCGGGCGCGGGGTCGGCGGCGGGCGCCGGCTCGGGCTCGGCCGGCGCGGCTGCGCCGCCGCGGTGGATGGTGCGGTCGCCGAGCCCCAGGTCGCCAGGTGCGGCGGCCGGCGTGACGTCGGCGGTCCAGCCCGACGACGGCGTGGAGCCGGGCGGCGGGGGACCGGGCGGGAGGTCGGGCGGCGGGGGCGGGCCGTCGGGCTCGACCCGCTGGATCGACCGGAAGCGGGTGCTGTCGTCGTCGTCCGCCGGGCGGGTCGGCGGGGCGGCGGGCCCGCTGTCGGCGATGCGCAGGGGCGTCTGGGCCAGGCCGAGCTCGGCCTCGACGCCCTGGAGCGCCCGGCCCAGCTCGGCGGCGGACTGGAAGCGGTTGCCCGGCTCCCGCTGGAGGGCGGTGGCCAGGACCCGTTCGAGCGAGGCCGGCAGGTCGCTCCGGCCGGTGGGCGGCAGCGGCGCGTGGAGGATGCGCTGGACCAGTGCGGCGTCGGTGGTGGGCGCGCCGGTGCTGAACGGCGACCGGCCCGCGAGCAGGGCGTAGATCGTGGCGCCGAGGGAGTAGACGTCGGATCGCTGGTCGCCGGTGGTGGACCCGTTGAGCACCTCGGGGGCGGCGAACGGGATGGACACGCCCTGGCTCGGCGCGTCGGCATCGGCGGCGTCGCCGTCGCCGCCCGCGATGCCGAAGTCGGTGAGCGCCGGCTCGCCGTAGGCGGTCAGGAGGATGTTGGCCGGCTTGATGTCGCGGTGGAGGATCGATGCCCGGTGGGCGGTCTCGACGGCGGCCGCCACCTTGATGCCGACGTCGAGGGCTCGGGCCACGGTGAGCGGGTGGGCCCGGGCGATGCTGCCGAAGTGGTCGTTCGGGCAGAACTCCATGGTGAGGAACGGCCGGCCGTCGGGGGCCACGCCGACCTCGTAGATGGTGACGATGCCGGGGTGCGACGACAGCATCGCCATCCGGTTGGTCTCGTTCTCGAACTGCTCGCGGTCCTCGGTGGTGCGGGCCGGGCCGCGCAGGACCTTGACCGCGACCTCGCGGGACGGGAGGTGCTGGCGGTAGAGGTAGACATCGGCGAACCCGCCGTGGCCCAGCGCTCTGAGGTGGTCGTAGCCGGGGAGCTCCGGCGGCGTGGCCTCGGGCATGCCCTACTCGGGGGCCTGGATGGTGAACCGGACGGTGCCGGCGAGGGTGACCTGGGTGTCGACGACGGCGAGCACCGGCTCGTGCTCCCGCAACCGCACGGGATCGGCACCGGGGAGGCGCACCTCGGTGCCGTTGGTGGAGCCGAGGTCCTCGACGAGCACGTCCCACCCCTCCAGCCGGATGCCGGTGTGCGCCCGCGAGATGTCGCCGTCGGGGCTCGGGATGGTCACCAGGTTCGGGAGGTCGTCGGCGTCGGCGGGAGCCATGGGCCGGCGGCCCAGGAGCTGGGGCCGGTCGACGTCGACCACGAGCCCGGACTCGAACACGAGCCGGGCCACCACCGGGCGGGGGACGGCGACGACGGTCGGGTCGGTGATCGCCTCGCCGCACCGCCGGCAGGTGCCGAGGGTCGGCGGGTTCGGGTGACCGGCCGGGCAGCGCACGGCCCGCACCTCGCGGGCGCGGGCGGTGGGGGCGTCGGCGGGGTCGGGAGGAGGAGGGGGCGCGGGTGCGGTCTGCATGAGCCGCAGGTCGTCGAGGGTGATGGTGCGGCCGTCGTGCTCGCCCAACCCGGTCCCGGTGTCCGGAGGTGGAGGCGGAGGCGGGGCGGCGACGAGCTCGGTGACCGCCGTCGGGGGGTCGACCGGAGGCGGAGGCGGCGGCGGTGGCGGGGGAGGCGGGGGCCGGTGACTGGTGTCGTCGAGGAGCTGCGAGAAGTCGAGCGCGTCGGCCGGAGGCGCGGACGGGGCCGGGGCCGCGGCCGGCGGTGGGGTCGGTTCCGGCTCCGTGGGCGGGGCGACGTGGGCGTCGCGCAGCTCCAAGAAGGCGTCCTCGTCGAGGGTGAGCGGATCGGCGGGCTCCGACGGGGGCGGAGGGAGCAGCAGCTCCGGCTCGGGCACCAGCTCCGGTGGCGCTGCCTTCGGCGGTGCGGCCGCCGGCCTCGGTGCGGCCCGAGGCACGTCGTCGGGGACCGGCCCGGTGGACGCCAACCACTCGACCCGCCCGGCGTCGCCGAGGTCGAGCGAGATGCTGGCGATGTCGGCGATCACGTCGTCGTTCCAGGTGGCCGAGCGACCCGATCCGAGCGGGAGCGACGAGCCGTCGCGGCCGTGGGCCACCGCCTCGAGGTCGCCGCGGATCACGACGCGGGTCCCGTCGGCGACGTCGGCCGCGCACGCGAACGACGGGGTGGCGGCGAGGCCGCCGGCAGCCAGCAGCTCGAGGACGGCATCGACCGACGGGGTCTGCGCGAGCAGGTCCCGCAGCGCGCCGAGGGTGCCGGCGGGCAGGTCGGCGGGGACGCACACCAGCAGGTGGCGGGCGGTCCAGATGCGGAGGGGAGGGCTCATGGGTGGGGGAGCGCGCGGTGTGGACGTTCGTCCACGGTCACGCGGGCCTCAGGGTAGACGGGGCGGCCGCGTGCGCAGCGGGAGCGGTGTGGCGCACGGCGGGGCGCGAGGGCGAGGTGTCGACGTCGAGCCCGTCGCCGCCGCTCGTCCCGGCCGTGGCGACCACGATCACCGAGACGTTGTCGCGGCCGCCGGCGGCCAGCGCGGCGTCGAGCAGCGTGCGTGCCCGCTGCTCGACCGTGCCCGGGGACGCGAGCACCTCGGCGATGCGGTCGGCGGGCACCTCGTTGAACAGGCCGTCAGAGGCGATGAGGAAGCAGTCGCCGACCGCGACCTCGAGCGTGGTCACGACCGGCTCGATCACGGGCCCGACCCCCAGGGCCCGGGTCACGACGCTGCGATGCGGGTGGCGCCGGGCCTCGTCCTCGGTGATCGTCCCGGCCCGCAGCAGCTCGCCGACCACCGAGTGGTCCTCGGTGAGCTGGCGCAGCTCGCCCTTGCGCTGTCGGTACACGCGGGTGTCGCCGAGGTGGAACAGGACCACGGCCCGCCAGCTGGTGCGGGCGATGCCGGCCACGGTGGTGCCCATCCCCGCCAGGCGGCCATCGGCCCGGGCCCGGCGCAGGATCGCCTCGTTCGCGTCGGCCAGCGCGCCGGTGACGGCGGCCTCGGGGTCGGCGGTGCCGAGCAGGCCGTCGAGGGCCGCGAGGCGCGACACCGCCAGCGCGCTCGCCACCTCGCCACCGGCGTGTCCGCCCATGCCGTCGGCCACCGCGAACACGTCCGGTCCGGCCAGGAGCGCGTCCTCGTTGTGGTCGCGCACCCGTCCCTGGTGGGACGCGGAGCCCCAGCGCACGTCGATCGCCATCCGGTGTCCTCGGGTCGGCCGTCAGGATCGGAGCCTAGGGGTGGTCACCAGGGTTCGGACTCGCCCCTCAGGGGTAGTTGTCCCCCCTAGACACGGCGCCAGCGACGCAGGACCCTGCGATCGGCGTACCCGATCGATCAGGAGGTGTGGAACGGGTGGAACGTGGTTTCCGGTCCCTGGGCGCACCCGGAATCGGCGCAGAGCAGGCGACGAACACCGTCCTCGCGGTCCTCGGCCAACGGCCCGGGCTCACCGTGCACGTGGTCGCACCCGGGCGCATCAGCGCGTCGGTCAGCCGTCGGCCCCGGTGGGCGGTGGCCGCGTGCGTCGCCACGATCTGGATCGCCGGGCTCGGCCTCTTCTTCCTCCTGGTGCGCCGCACCGACGCCGGCGAGATCACCGTCACCGACGGCCCCCGGGGATGCGTCGTGACCCTGCCCCCGTTCCTCGACGCGGCCACGGCGGCCGCCGTGGCCGATGCGCTGGCGCCCGGCGATCCCGGGGTGCCCGCCCCGCCCGCTTCGGCCGATCGAGCCGGCGACGACCTCGACGAGCGCACCATCGCCCGGAGCGAAGCCCTCCTCCCGCCGCCGCCCACGGCCGCCGCGGTCCCGCTCGGTGACGACGGCGCGGCCCGGTCCGTCGTCGAGCTCCGGTTCGACGCGGGCACGGTCCTCGTCGAGGCCGGCCGGCCGGTGATCCTCGGGCGGGATCCGTCCCCGGTCGCCCACGCCACCGTGCGGACCGTGCCCGGCGACGCCGCCAGCATCTCGAAGTCGCACCTCCGGGTCGCGTTCGACGGCGAGCGGCTGGTGGTGGAGGACCTCGGCTCGACCAACGGGTCCCGGCGCCGGCGCGACGGCGTCGAGGAGGCGCTCGAGCCGGGCACGCCCGTGGCCGTCGAGCCCGGCGACGTGGTGCTCATCGGGGCCCGCTCGTTCACCGCCGGGCCGGTCGCCACCAGCGGCGGACCGCTCCCGCCGGCCCTGGCCCGGGTGCAGGTGAGCGCGTGACGATCAGCCGCACCACCCGCACCCGCCTCTCGCTCGCCACGGTCCTCCTGTTGGTGGCCGGGCTGGTCGTGGTGGCGTCGCGCTCGCCCGGGTTCGTCGAGCCCGAGCCCGACCTGCACGACAGCGGCATCTGGGTGACCAACGAGGGCCGGCGCCTGGTCGGGCGCACCAACGCCGAGATCGCCGAGGTCGACACCAAGCTCAGCTCCGGGTCGAGCGACTTCGACGTCCTGCAGGCCGACGACGTGGTCCTCGTCCACCAGGAGGACCCCGCCGCGCTGTCCGCCATCGACCCGGCCACCTCGGCGCTGATCCCGGGGCCCGAGCTGTCGGGCGGCTCGCAGGTCGCGCTGGCCGCCGGCACCGCCGCCCTGCTCGACGGCTCCGGCTCCCTGTTCGTCCTGCCGGCCCGCACCTCGGCTGCCGCCCTCGGGCTGGACCCGTCGAGCGAGCTCGAACCGGTCCACACCGTCGACGGCGCGGCCGCGCTCGCCGTCGGCGTCGACGGGCTCGTGCACCTCTACGACGCCAAGGCCGGGGAGATCACCACGTGGACCGCCGACGGCGACGAGGTGGCCGCCGATGCCGTGCCGAAGGGCCTCGACGGCGCGGTGCTCACCGCGGTGGGCGAGCGCCCGGTGCTGCTCGACGGCGACCGGCTGATCGTCCCCGGCCACGATGCGGTGCCCGTCGACCTGGGCGGCGGCGAGGTCGTGCAGGAGCCCGGGCCCAGCGCCGACGGCGTCCTCGTGGCCGGCGCCGACGAGCTCGCCGTCGTGGGCTTCGGGGGCACCGTGGAGGCGGTGGCCTCCGTCGGTACCGGGAGCCCGGCCCGCCCGGTCCGCGTCGGCGGCTGCACGTTCGGTGCCTGGGGGGCCGACCCCACCTACGTGCAGGCGTGCGACGGCAGCGACCCGGTGAGCGACGCCATCCCCGAGATGGACTCGACGGAGGGGCTCCGCTTCCGGACCAACCGGCAGCGGGTCACCCTGAACGACCTGGCAGACGGCTCGCAGCTCCTGTTCGGCGACGACGACCCCGTCTACATCGACAACGAGTGGGCCGAGGCGCTGTCCGACGAGATCGAGATCGACCCGGACGCCACCGAGGAGATCGACGAGCAGAGCGAGCCGACGTGCGAGTCGCCGGAGAACGGCAAGCCGGTCGCCGAACCCGACCTCGGCACGTTCGGCACCCGGCGCGACCGCCCGGTCGTCGTCTACCCGCTCCGCAACGACCAGGACCCCGACTGCGACGTCCTGCTCATCTCCGACGTCGAGCTCGAGGACGAGGACGCCGGCGTGCTCGGCATCATCGACGGCGGCCGCGCCGTCCAGGTCGAGGTGGCGAGCGACGTCGACGAGCTGCGGTTCGGCTACACGGTCACCGACGGACGGGGCGGGCGGGCGAAGTCCGAGGTGTCGGTCGACGTCGTGCCCGAGGCGCAGAACGACCGGCCGGTGCTGGGCGAGGAGCAGACCTCGGTGGTCACCGGCGGCACGGTCACCCACAACGTCCTCGCCACCGCGTTCGACCCCGATGGCGACGTGCTCCGCCTGCTGCGCGCCGAGGAGACCGGCGCGGCCACCGGCACGGTGAAGGCGAACAGCCGAGGCGACATCACCTACACGGCGGGCAACGGCACCGGCGACGTCGAGATCTCCTACGTGGTGGGCGACGGCCGCGGCGCGGAGCAGACCGGCGTGCTGCGGGTCGACGTCGTGGACCGGCGCGAGAACCAGCCGCCCGACGCCCGCAACGACGCCACCTCCACGTTCACGGGCCGCGAGGTCGTGTTCGACGTGCTCGACAACGACACCGACCCCAACGGCGACGAGCTCTCGATCGTGCGGGCCACCTCGGACGCCGACGCCAACGTGCGCTGGGACCCGACCTCGTCGGAGATCCGGGTCGAGGCCGACGAGCCGGGGACGGTCAACGTCGTCTACCGGGTGACCGACGGCCAGTCGAACGACGAGGCCGTCCTGCGCGTCGACGTGCGCGACCGCGGGGAGAAGGAGCCGCCGGTCGCGGTGCGCGACGACGTGTTCGTCACCGGCGGCGAGCCCGCCTACGTCCCCGTGCTGGACAACGACGTGGACCCCGACGGCGAGGTGCTGGTGGTCCTCGGCGTGTCCGACCTGCCCGACCCGTCGCCGATCTCGGTCACGGTGATCCAGCGCAGCGTGCTGAAGATCACCGCGCCCACCACGCTCACCGAGCCGGTCGAGCTCAGCTACCGGATCAGCGACGGCACCGAGACGGCCGACGGCCGCGTGCTGGTGGAGCCGGCGCCCACCGCGCAGCAGAACCGTCCTCCGGTGGTCGCGGCCGACGAGTACACGGTCCGCGCCGGCGGCATCGTCACGTTCCCGGTGCTGAGCAACGACAGCGACCCCGACGGCGACGGGCTCTCGGTCGAGCCGCCGCCGGCCGAGCAGCGGCAGGTCGCCCGCGACGGGCGGCTGTACCTCGACGACGGCGGGCTGCTCCGCTACGAGGCGCCCGACCGCCCGCGGGGCTCGGTGCGGCTGATCTACAGCGCCCGGGACACGGCCGACAACGTGGCCTCGGCCGAGATCGTGGTGCACGTCCTGCCCGCGAACCCCGACCGCAACCAGCCGCCCGTCGCCCCGGAGCTCATCGGCCGCACCATCGCCGGCCAGCGGGTCACCATCCCCGTGCCCATCACGACGATGGACCCCGACGGCGACACCGTGACGCTCCTCGGCATCGACGACCCGCCGACGTCGGGCACGGTCACCGACGTGCGCCCCGACGCCCTCGTCTACATCCCCGACGAGGACGCAGCCGGCACCGACGAGTTCACGTACCGGGTCGTCGACCAGTACGGCGACGAGGCCACGGCCACGGTGCTGGTCGGCATCGCCCGCCGGCCGGCCGAGAACAACGCGCCGATCCCCACCGACGACCAGGCGGTGGTGCGCGCCGGTGCCACGGTGTCGATCCCGGTCCTGGCCAACGACTTCGACCCCGACGCCGACCCGCTCGTCATCGCCACCGAGCCGGAGCGGGCGCCGACGCCCACGCTCGGCACCGCCGAGATCGACGGCGCGGCGATCCGCTACACCGCTCCCGAAGCCCCGACCGCCGAGCAGACCTCGTTCCGCTACACCGCCGACGACGGCCGCGGTGGCACCCGCAGCGCCACCGTCACGCTCACGTTCCGCGACGACGCCGACAACCGTCCGCCCGTCGCGGCCGACGACGCCGCCGAGCCCCAGGAGGCCGAGGCCGAGGTGGTCCTCCCGCTGCTCGACAACGACCGCGACCCCGACCAGGACGAGCTCCGCATCACCGAGGTCACCCAGGACGGCGCCGAGATCAGCGCCGACGGGAAGACGGTGTCGCTCGTCATGCCCGACGAGCCCGTCCAGTTCACCTACGTCGTGTCCGACGGCATCGACGAGGCCCGTGCCGCCGTGTCGATCCCGCTCGTGGACGCCGACGAGGATCGGCCGCCGGTCGGCCGGCTCGACGACGACGTCGAGGTGGACATCGGCGAGTCGGTCGACATCGACGTGCTGGCCAACGACGAGGACCCCGAGGGCGGCGACCTGCACCTGCTGAAGGTGGTGGGCGTGCGCCACGGGTCGGCCAAGATCGAGGGCGACCGCGTGCAGTTCACGGCATCGGAGGACGGCTACGTCGGCGACGCCGGCTTCTCCTACGTGGTGGGCGACGACGCCGACCCGTCGGTCGCCAACACCACGGTCGCGTCGGTGCGGGTCCGCATCGAAGGCGACGTGAACACGCCGCCGGCGTTCACCGAGCTGTCCGTCGAGCTGCCCCAGGGCGGCGAGCGCGAGCTCGACCTCGCCAGCGCCGTGGTCGACCCGGACCCCGACGACGAGCACGAGTTCTCCGACGTCGAGGTCACCGGCGACGGCTTCGACGCCGACCTCGACGACGGGGTCCTCACGGTCTCGGCCGACGACGATGCCCGTCCGGGCGCATCGGGGCAGGTCGAGGTGCGGGTGTCCGACGGCGACGACGAGGTCACCGGCACCGTCCAGGTCGAGGTGGTCGGCTCCGACGAGCCGCTCGCCACGGTGGGCGCCGACGCCGCCGAGACGTTCCAGGGCGAGCCGGTCACCATCGACGTGCTCGCCAACGACGCCAACCCGTTCCCGGACCGGCCGCTGGCGATCACCCAGGTCGGCGAGCCCAGCAGTGGCGGCGGCACCGCCCGGGCCGGCGACGGCGGCATCGTCTTCACGCCGTCCGACGACTTCTTCGGCGAGACGTCGTTCCCCTACACGGTCGCCGACGCAACCGGCGACGCCGAGCGCGAGGTGTCCGGCACGGTCACGGTGACCGTGGTGGGCCGGCCGTCGGCGCCGCCCGCACCGACGTGCATCGGCGGCGAGAGCCGGAGCGTGCGGGTCCAGTGGTCCGCCCCGAGCGCCAACGGCGCACCCATCACCGGGTACGTCGTCCGGGTCTCGGGCTCGGGCAGCGGCACCGGCGAGCGGACGCTCGGCAACGGTTCGACCCAGGACATCACCGGGCTCACCAACGGCGCCGAGTACACGTTCCAGGTCGCGGCGGTGAACGCCGCGGTCACCGAGACCGGCGCCGAGCCCACGTTCTCGCCGCCCAGCCCCCCGTGCACCCCGGACCAGGTCCCCGGCCAGCCCGCCCCTCCCGTCACGGCGTTCGGCGACCAGGAGCTGCGGGTCCGCTGGTCCCTTCCCGAGAACGAGGGCAGCCGGATCGAGAAGCTGATCCTCACCAACACGACGTCCGGTGCGAGCCGGGAGTTCGGTCCGACCGTCACCGAGACGACC
>Ga0182736_1001781_pt1 | contig 18958 bp, 20 predicted proteins | sample eDN5th30CKraftBY_FD_128882 | JGI IMG/M metagenome (GOLD analysis project Ga0182736, IMG submission 128882) | Enriched backyard soil microbial communities from Emeryville, California, USA - eDNA 5th pass 30_C Kraft BY (version 2) (version 2) | ecosystem: Environmental > Terrestrial > Soil >... | reverse complement strand
TGGACGTGCAAGGCTTCGTGTCGCAGAAATACGGCCTCGCGCGGCTCAAGGAAGCGCTCGGCCGCGTGCCCGGCGTGAAGACGACGAACTTCGGCGTGCAGCAGGTCGCCGACGACAAATGCGATCTGCTCAAGGTGTACGGCCCGTTCTGGACGGCCAACCGCCAGTCGGGGCGACCGGCATCGGTGCACACGCGCTCGCGCGCGACGAGCCTTACCGAAGGCGACCCGCTCATCGTCGATCTGATGACGCCCGCGTTCGAGTCCTACGTCAACGTCGACTATTTCATGCTCGATGGCAGCGTCGTGCATCTGTTGCCGAACGCGCGCTCGCGCGACAACCAGGCGCCCGCGAACTACACGGCGACCATCGGCACAATGGGCGATTGGGTCGTCGGCAAGCCGTTCGGTTCGGAGATGATCGTGCTGACAGTCACGCCCGCGCCGCTCTTCGACTCGCCGCGCCCCGACAGCGAAGCGAAGTCCGAATATCTGCGCGCCGTCGACAAGCGGCTCTCGGCGCTCGCGGGCAAATACGGCCGCGAGCGCGTCGCCGTCGATATCTTCCAGATCACGACGCAAGCCAAAAAGTAGCGCCGGCTCAGGGTTTCGTGGCGGACGCCAGCACACAGGGCATCGGCACGAGCAGCTCGCCGTGCCGCGCGTACGCCGTCACGCGGGCGTGCACTTCCTGCGCGATTGCGGCAAGCGCGCTTTTCGATTGCGCGCGCAGCAGCGCCGCCATTCGCACGCCGCCGTGCATCAAGGCGTCGAGCGGCGTTTCGGGCAGCACGAGATGCCACGTTTGCTCGACTTCGACGGCGCGCGCGTCCGCAAAGCCGGCTTCGGTGAGCACGCGCACACATTCGTCGGGATCGCTGAAGCGAAAGAAGGGCGGCGAGGGCGGCAGTCCGACATCGAGCGTCCCATGCAGCCGGACCGCGTCGAGCACCATGCCGAAGCCGACCGCGCGTTCGGGTGCAGCCCACGCGGTGAACGCAATGCGTCCGCCCTGGCGGAGCACGCGCGCCGCTTCGTCGAGCGCGCGCTCGGGCTCGGGAAAATGCAGCATGCCGAAGTTGATGCCGACGGCGTCGAAGCTTTCGTCGCCGAACGGCAACTGCTCCGCGCCCGCGAGATGAAACTCGATCTCGGGATGAAACTGCCGCGCGTGCGCGATCATCGACGCGGAAAAATCGACGGCCGCCGCAGTCGCGCCACGCTCGATCGCCGCCGCGGCGAGATTGCCCGGCCCGGCGGCGACATCGAGCATGCGGATGCCCGGCGCGACCGAAAGCGCATCGAGCAGCGCGGGATGCGCCTGAACGGTCAGCCTTCCAAAATAGTCCTCGTACGACGGGACCACATGCTCCCAGCCGTCCTTCTCGAACGCTGCGAATTCGTCGAATTGCATGACGCACCTCCGCTCGCCGCACGCGCGGCTCGTCGTTGCCGGAGGCCGGGCCTCGTCAGGACCGCGCGAGGCTAGGTCTTGGGCTTCTCGATAGAAGCTTTGAGTTCGTTCAGGGCGTCTTCCATGCGTTTGCTGACGAGCGCATAGGCTTCGGCCTGAGTCTGCTGGGTCGTGCGCGCGATGTCCTGCATGTCCGCGAGCGCGTTGTGCAGCGCGCGTTGCACGACTTCGTTGGCGTTGAACGGCGGTTGCGTCGAGGTCGTGGCGAATTGTTTTGCGATGCCTTCGAGATCGCTCAAGGTCCGGCGCAGGATTTCGAGTTGTTTGTCGCGCAGCGCCTCCATGCCGCCGAACGCGACGCGATTGGTCGCCGCGAGCGCTTCGACGTCCTTGCGGCGCGATTCCATGATCGCGGTGACGTCAAACCCAGGAAGCTGGTACTGCTGGAACATGGCTGCAAACTGGCTGAACGGATCGCTGAAATTTTGGTTCATCGTGCCTCCCCAGGGTTTTGTCGGTCGAATGCGAGCCATTCTTGCGGGCAAAGGCGAGGATGGCCCGGGCAGCATGCGCCGTGTGCGCGAAGCCATGCCAACGCGCAGCCAGCACCTGATACTACCAATATAAGCCGTGGAAATGGGGCAAGGGAAAACACCAGAACGAGCGGTCGCCTCCCGAGCGCGCGCGGCGTTCGGTTGAGGTTGATGCAGGTCAATTCGTGCCGCGCCGAGCAAGCGACCATTGAATTATCGCGGCGCGGTATCGGTGCGCCCGACGGTCGGGAGAACATCATGATCAGGGGTGAAGGGCGCATCGTGGCGGCTTTGGGCGCGGTGTTCGTGACGCTGGGCGGCATCAATGCGGCGCTGCGCGGCCTGCTCTTCGACGAGACGTCGGTGATGTACTACGGCGTGCTCGCGATACTCATCGGGGCTGCGTCGTTCGTCGTGATGCTGACACCGTTCCCGAGCGACGAGCCCTGACGATTGAGCGCGTGCCGATCAGATTCTCTCCTCGTCGGCGAATACGCCGTGCTCCGCCTTGATCTGCTCGCGATCGATGCACTGGACGTGCCAGCGTCCGGTGCTCTTCATGCCCGCGCCGTCGGCATACCAGAGGACGCGTCCCGCGAGACCCTCGCATGGGCCATCCGGCGCGTCGACATCGAGGCGCTCCAGAACGCAGATGGGATCGCCCACTTGCTGGCCGCAAATCATCGTGCCGTTCGAACCTGTGCGCAAGCCGCCCCAGTCCGGCACATCGACGGACTGATGACCCTCGCGCGACCATCGGCGGGTTTCCTTGTCGAGCCACAGGATGGCGTAGGCCGCCGATTGAGCGCCTTCGAAGCCATCCAGCTTGACCGTGATACGCATGTCATCCTCCATGAAGCAAATTCGATGGACGAAGACGCTCGGCGCTTTCGCCGGCCATGAGCGTCCTCGGTTGAATGGCGGCTTGCGCCGCGCGTATTGTTGAGGCGTTGCGACGCGATCTTCTCAGACCGCGATGAGAGGTTCGAACTGGACGCCGCAGATAAGTTTAATCGCGCCGCATGTAATGGGTTCCATCGCCGATGCGTTCGTATGGCACGCTTCGGATCGCGAACTTGCCGCGCCGCAACAGCGATGATGTCCGAACCAAACAAGCAAGTCCGATGCCGAAATGTGTCGCCGACACATGTTCGCTTCGTGACTGCATGAGTCAAGTTTAGTACGACAATCTGACCGTTCAGCGACAGTCATCGGAGGCAAATCGCCGCACGCGCGAGCAACCGATGCGCGATGCGTGCGCCGCATCATCGCGTGATGTGGTGTAACCAGAATGCCCGTCGAGCGTGCATCGGTGCACCAAGGCGGCTTCGCGCGCCCCAGCGCATCGCGCGTGCGTGCCGTTCGTTTGCTGCTGCGACGGACAACACGCTGCGCTGCAATATCGATGGAGATGAATTCATGCGCGCAATGGTCTTCGACGGCAACGGTCCTTTCCTGCAGTTGCGCGATCTGCCCGATCCGGTGCCGCGCGCAGGTGAACTGCTCATCGACGTCCATGCGTGCGGCGTGTGCCGCACCGATCTCCATGTAGTCGATGGCGAGCTCGCGCATCCGAAGCGGCCCGTGATACCGGGCCACGAGATCGTGGGAACGGTCGCGCGGCTCGGCGCGGGCGTGACGAACTTCGCGCCCGGCGATCGCGTGGGCGTGCCGTGGCTGGGCCATACCTGCGGCCGTTGCCGCTACTGCATCGCCGGCCGCGAGAATCTCTGCGATGCGCCGGGTTTCACCGGCTATACGATCGACGGCGGTTACGCGCAACGCGTCGTCGCCGATGCGCGCTACTGCCTGCATCTGCCGCAACGGTATTCGGACGTGGAAGCCGCGCCGCTGCTTTGCGCGGGACTGATCGGCTATCGCACGCTCGCGGTGGCCGGCGACGCGCAGCGCATCGGCATCTATGGCTTCGGGGCGGCCGCGCATATCGTCGCGCAGGTGGCGAAGCATCAGGGGCGCGCGGTCTATGCGTTCACGCGTCCGGGCGATATCGCGGCGCAACGTCTCGCGCTCGCCCTGAAGGCGCATTGGGCGGGCGGCAGCGACGAGACGCCGCCCGATGAACTCGACGCCGCGCTGATCTTCGCGCCCGCCGGCGCGCTCGTGCCCGCGGCGCTCAAGGCGGTCGCGAAGGGCGGCGCCGTGGTGTGCGGCGGCATCCACATGAGCGACATTCCTTCGTTTCCGTATGCGCTGCTCTGGGGCGAGCGGCGCGTCATGTCGGTGGCGAATCTCACGCGCGAGGACGGCCGCGCGTTCATGGGGATCGCCGCGCAGTTTCATTTGGATCTGCACACGACGCCTTATCCGCTCGACGAAGCGAACCGCGCGCTCGCCGATCTGCGCGACGGCAAGCTGACGGGCGCGGCGGTGCTGACGGTCCGCGCGTGAATCAGTGATGTTCGAGCATCGCGCGATCGACGATGCGGACCTGACGCCCGTTGAGCCCGATCGCGCCTTCGCGCTGCAGCTTCGAGAGCGTGCGGCTCACGGTTTCGAGTTCGAGCCCGAGATAGCTGCCGATATCCGCGCGCGTCATCGGCAAGAGAAGATCGACCGGATGTCCGCCGGATGACGTTGCGCCCGCGTCGAGGCGTTCGGCGAAATCGAGCAGGAACGCCGCGACGCGTTCGCGCGCGGGCATGGTGCCGAGCATCAGCGCGAGACGCGATGCGCGCACGATCTCCGCGCTCATGATCGCGAGCAGTTCGTGCTGCATCCCCGCGTATTCGCGACACAGCGGTTCGAGAATGCCGACCGGCATGATCCGCACGACGCTCGCTTCGAGCGCGACGGCGTCGCTTTCGTGCCGGTTCGTGCATATGCCGTCGAGACCGAGCGTTTCGTTTTCGAAGTGAAAGCCCGTGACCTGCGTGTGCGGCGCGCTGTCATCGTCGCTGCTGGGGAATGTCGCAACGGTCTTGAAGCAACCGCTTTGCACCGTATACAGGCTGCGCAACGGCTCCCCCGCGCAATACAACGCATCGCCACGCTCGACGGTGCGCGTCGGAAACGGGATCGCGTCGGTGTCCGAAAAGCGGACGTGCAACGTCGGCGCGCGCCGGGTCGAAGCGCCTGCATCGATTGAAGGTTCCATTGCGACTTCCTCCTTCAAGACCAGTATGGTTCACGAATGGAGGAAAAGAAAATCGGCCTGACTCGCGCGACCGTTTCAGAACTCGATATCGAGTTCGTCGATTTCCTCGGCTTCCTGTTGCGCATCGGCGATCCAGCGGCGCATCTCCGGCATCGCGAGAATGCGCTCGCCGTACGCGACGATATCGGCGTCGAGCTTGACATCGTAGGTCACGAAGCGCGTGACGACCGGCGCGAACATCGCGTCCGCGCACGTCCGTTCGCCGAACAGATACGGACCACCATACTGCGCGAGACATTCATGCCAGATCGTCACGATCCGCTCGATGTCGGTCTGCGCGCGCGCCCATACCTTGAAGCCCGGAAAGTGCGCCTTCAGGTTCATCGGCAGGGCGGAGCGCAGTGCGGCAAAACCCGAGTGCATCTCGCCGCAAATCGCGCGGCAATGCGCGCGTTCGGCGCGCTCCTTCGGCAACAGGCCGGCATCGGGGCATACTTCATTCAGATATTCCGCGATGGCGAGCGTGTCCCAGACCTTGATGCCATCGTGAAAGAGACACGGCACGAGTATCGATGGCGACAGCAAAAGCAGTTCGGCGCGCGCGCCGGGATCGTCGGCGGGCATCACGACTTCCTCGAACGGCAGTCCGCTGAACTTCGTGAGCAGCCAGCCGCGCAGCGACCAGGACGAATAGTTCTTGCTGCTGATGGTGAGCGTGGCGTTCGCCATGAGTCGTTCCTCGCGCGTCGTGCACCAAGACGGATCGAGCGCGGTGCGCCCAAGCACCGAAGCGCGGCAAAACGCGCTCGTGAATGGCATCTGTGCAAAGCCTATGCCAATCGCGTGACATATGAAGGCCCATGTAGCCATCGATTGGCATGGCTATTGCCTCCTTTCGTCGCCATGAATCCGTTCACCTATGCGGGCTATCAGGCCTGGTCCGATTCGATGCTGCCGATCCGCCACGCCGCCACGCTCGTCGAAGGCGCGCTGCGTGTCTGGAAGGATATCGGCGAGACGCCGCAGGCCCGCGGTATGGCGGCGCTCTGCGAACAGGTCGCGCTCACGGGCCTGACGCACGCGCGGCCGCCATTCGATATCGCGCCGGTGCAAGCCGAAGGCAAAACGATGCGCGTCGTGGAAGAAGTCGCGGCATCGACGCCGTTCTGCGATCTGCTGCATTTTTGCAAGGACGATGCGTCCATCGTGCAGCCGCGCGTGCTCGTTATCGCGCCGATGTCGGGCCACTTCGCGACCCTCTTGCGCGGCACCGTGCAGACGATGCTCGCCGATCACGACGTCTATATCACCGACTGGCGCAATCCGCGCGACGTCTCGCTGATGCACGGCCGCTTCGGCTTCGACGAATACGTGCAGCACATCATCGATTTCATCGAGACGATCGGGCCGGGCGCGCATCTGCTCGCCGTCTGCCAGCCGACCGTCGCGGCGCTCTCGGCGGTTGCGCTGATGGCCGAGGACCGGCATCCCGCCGAGCCGGCGAGCATGACGCTGATGGCCGGTCCCATCGATACGCGCGTGAACCCGACGCGCGTGAACGAACTCGCGAAAAGCAAGCCGATCGACTGGTTCGAGCGCAATCTCATCAGCATGGTGCCGTTCGGTTTCGCGGGCGCGATGCGGCGCGTTTATCCGGGCTTCGTACAGCTGGGCGCGTTCATGTCGATGAATCTCGCGCGTCACATCGAATCGTTCGAGGAGATGCATCATCAACGCGCGAAGGGCGACGTCGCGAAGGCCGATGCGATCCGCGTTTTCTACGAGGAATACTTCGCGACGATGGACCTCACCGCGGAGTTCTATCTGGAAACCGTCGACACCGTGTTTCAGCGGCACGCACTGCCGCTGAAGCAGCTCGAAGTGCGCGGCCGCAAGGTCGATCCGTCGGCGATCCGGCGCACCGCGCTTTTCACCGTCGAGGGCGAGCGCGACGATATCTGCGCCGTCGGCCAAACGCTCGCGGCGCAGGATCTGTGCGACAAGCTGCGGCCGTATCTGAAGGCGCATCATGTTCAGACGGGCGTCGGCCACTACGGCGTGTTCAACGGCAAGCGCTGGGAGCAGCAGATTTATCCGCGCATTCGCGCATTGATCCACGACAACGAGCCCAGTCCCGCCGGTGTGAATGCGCGCACGCAGCCGATGGTGCCCTTGCACGCAATCGCGCCGCTCGCACGCGAATCCACGGTCGCAGAGGATCAGGCGCAGACGGCGAACGCGGGCGATGACAAACAGGCGATCGCCGATCCCGAATAACGCTAGCTCGAGAGCGGCAGAACGATGCGCGACTCCGCGCCGCCGCCGTCGCGCGCGCGCAGTTCGAGCGTTCCGCCGTGCAGCCGCGCGATGCGCTCGACGATTGCAAGTCCGAGGCCCGTGCCCTTCGGCTGGCCTTCGCCGCCGCCGCGCTTGAACGGCTGCTTCAGCGCTTCCGGATCCTGACCGCCGAGGCCTTTTCCGCGATCCGCGATCACGACGCAGGCCGTGTTCGCCTCGCGATCTGTCCACGTCCGCACTTCCAGGCCGACTACGCCGTAGAGCACTGCGTTCTGCATCAGGTTCATGAGCATCCGCATCATGCTGATCGGCCTGAACGGGAACGGTTCGATCTCGCCGAGATCGAGCGCGAACTCGTGCCCCAGTCCGGCGAAATCGGCGGCCAGATTGGCGATCAGCGCGTTGAGATCGCCGACGACGGGCGTTTCCTTCGCGCCGCTGCCCGCGTAGTCCATGAACTGCTGAAGAATCGTATCGATGGTGTCGAGATAGCCTTCCGCCGATGCCGCGAAAGCCGCGTCCGTCGATGGCACGGCGGACATCGCCATGGCGAGGCGCAGCTTGGTCATCGGCGTGCGAATGTCGTGCGAGATGCCCGCGAGCATCAGCGCGCGCGTGGCGTCGGCTTCCTTCAGCGCGGCCGTCATGCGATTGAAGGCGCCGCTGACCTGGGCGATTTCCGTCGGACCGTCGGTCGGCAGGACGCCCGGCTCGCCGCCCGCGGACACGAGCCGCGCGGCATCGGCGAGATGCGCGAGCGGACGGTTCAGATGGCGCTGGATCAAGTACGCCGTCGCGAACGCGAGCGCGCCGAGTCCGAGCGAAAGGAAAAGGGCGGTCGCGAGGCCGTCGTCGTGCGCGGCTTCGGGCACCGGCAGCGCCAGCCAGCGCGGCTCGCCCGCCAGATGCGCGCGGATCCACAAGCGCTGCTGACCGTCGTCGGACGCTTCTGCGCCTTGCCAGCGCACGAGCATGTCGGCGGGCAGATGCGCGCGCAGGCTCTCGATGAACGTCCGGCGCTGATACGTTTGATAGAAGCGCAAGCGCGATCCCGGCGCCATGTCGCGCGCGCCGGCGGGCAGTTCGGCGCGAAGGTCGAGGTTCACGGCAACGCCTTGCGCGGCTTCGGGCGGCGAAGTTTTCAGGAGCGTATCGAGCGTGACGATATAGCTCGCGAAGGTCGCCGCCGCGCGCTCGATGCGCGGCGTCTGGATGAAATGGAGCAGCACGGCGATCGCGCACACCTGGCTCACCGCGACGAGCGCGACCAGCAGCAGGATGTTGCGCGCGAAGAGCGAGCGCGGCGCCCACTTCACGATTCGATTTCCGCGAGCAGCATGTAGCCGACGCCCCACACGGTCTTGATGAACCGAGGCTTGCCCGGATCTTCCTCGACGATCTGACGCAGCCGCAACACCTGCACGTCGATGCTGCGATCGAGCGCGTCGTGATCGCGGCCGCGCGTGCGGGCGATGAGGTTGTCGCGGCTGACCGCGCGGTTCGGCGACGAGCCGAGCGCCGTGAGCAACTGCATCTGCGCGGAATGAATCTCGAACGGCTCGCCGCCGCGATACAGCTTTTGCTTCGCGAGATCGAGGCGGAAATCGCCGAAACGGATGCGCTGCTGCGTATGCGTCGGGTCGCCCGCCGCAATCTTCTGGCGGCGCAGCAACGCACGCACGCGAGCGACGAGTTCCTGCGGCAGAAAGGGCTTGGCAAGGTAATCGTCGGCGCCGGTTTCGAGGCCGACGACCTTGTCGACCGGATCGCCTTTCGCGGTGAGCATCAGGATCGGCAGCGTCTGGCCTTCGGCGCGCAGGCGCTTGCAGACCGAGAGGCCGTCTTCGGGCTCCATCATCCAGTCGAGCACCAGCAGGTCGTAAGGCTCGCGCTGCAAATAGCGGTCGAGCCGCTTGCCATTTTCGACGACGCGTACCTCGAAACCCTGCGAACTCAGAAATCGCTGCAGCATGTTGCGCAACTCGGCTTCGTCGTCAAGCACGATGATCTTCGGCAGGGTTTCCATGGAGGCTCCGGGTCAGCGTTGCGCGGCGTGCTCGTGCATGAAGGCTTCGATTTGCGGCAGCGTGACGTAGCCGTTCTTCTGCGTGTCGATTTCGTCGAAGTGCTTGGCGACCATCGGCATGCCCGTGGATGCCTGCTCGCGCGTGAGCTTGCCGTCGTGCGTGGTGTTGGCGCTCGAAAAGCGCGTCTGCAACTGGCCGAGCACGTGTTCGAGGCGCGGGCTCGCGCCCATCGGCTGCGTAGCGGTCTGCGCGAACGCCGCGCCCGACGTGGCGCACGCCGCGCATGCCGCAAGGATGACAAGAATCTTTCGCATGGCTCTCTCCCCTGATTCGCTACGGATGAACGTCGACGGTGATGCCATTCTATTGAGCCGCGCCGCGAACGCAATCTTGGGGATGCTACGAATCATGTCGCCGTATTTCGCGTTCGATGCCGCGCATTCGCGCCGACATCCCGCGACATAAGTTACGACTCACGCATCGGGCAGGGCTTCGCTATCGTTCTCATCGCCGGCAGTTGCATTTCTTTGTTGCTGCCGTATTCAACGTCTCACGATGCATGAGGACTTCAACATGAATTGCCGTTTGCTCAGCGTTTCCGCCGTTGCCGCCATCAGCCTGACCTGCGCGAAGACCGCATCGGCTGGAACGAGCGTGCAGGTTTCCTACGTCGCGCCCGCCGTCGTTTACGCGCCGCCGCCGCGTCCCGTGTACTACTACGCGCCGCCGCCGAGGCCGCCGTATTACTACGTGCCCGCGCGCACGATCGTCGTCGAGCCGGCGTTCGCGCCGGTGGTGGTCGCCGCGCCGCCGCCTCCGCCGCCGCAGCCTGCCGTCATCGTGACGCCGTATGGAGTTGCGCCTGCCGTCAGAGTGACTTACGCGCAGCCGGTGCTCGCGACGCCCGTCGTCGTCATGCATTGATCAATGCGATCCACGGCCGCCTCCTATACTGGATGAACCGCATCGGCGCAACTGCCGATGCGGCGGCGAGCCCGGCGCGTCGCGCCGTTTCATGGCGTTCCAACAGGAGGATCGAGCCATGCTATTCATCGTCAACTGGACTGCGCAACCCGAGGCCGAACGACTCGCGGCCGAGCGATTCCTGCAAACTCGCGGCGCGCCGCCCGACGGCATTCATCTGCTGGGCCGCTGGCATGCGATCGGTTCGATCTGGGGTATCGCCGTGTGCGAATGCGACAACGTCGAGCCGCTCGCGCAATGGGCGCACGAATGGGCCGATTTGTTCATGTTCGACATCAAGCCGGCGATCACGGACGAGCAGGTCGGAAAAATGCTCGCCGAGTATGCGCAGCGACAGTAGCGGGGCAAGCGGCCCGATTCGTCGTACGAACGCGCGTCGAGAGCTTAGGGTTTGCGTGGCTTGCAGCGGCACGGAGAATGCCTCAACATCACAAATGTACTAGTTAGTTCAAATTTGAGCGCCATATTCGATCTCCGCGAAGTTGTTTCAAGCATGGCGCCGTCAAGGAGCGAAGCGTGACCCAATCCCCTACGAAAGAACCTTGCGTCATATCGGTTGCGATCACCGGCTCGGTGCCGCGCAAGAAAGACAATCCCGCCGTGCCGATCACGATTGCCGAGCAGATCGAAAGCACGCACGAGGCGTATGAGGCGGGCGCGACGCTCGTGCATCTGCATGTGCGCGACGAGGATGAACGATCGAGCTCGGACCGGCACAGGTTCGCGGAATTGCAGGAAGGCATCCGCAAGCATTGCCCTGACATCATCATCCAGTTCTCGACGGGCGGGCGCGGGCGTTCGTTCGAGCAGCGCGGCGCGATGCTGGACTTGAAGCCTGACATGGCGTCGCTCGCGACGGGATCGGTCAACTTTCCGACGATCGTCTACGAAAATCCGCCCGATTTCGTGCGCTCGCTCGCGCAGACGATGCTCGATCACAACGTGAAGCCCGAGATCGAGATCTTCGATCTGGCGATGCTCTATAGCACCGTCGATCTCGTGAATCAGGGTTTGTTGAAATCGCCTGTACACGTTCAGTTCGTGCTCGGCGTGAAGAACGCATTGCCCGCGCGACGCGAGATTCTCGAGTTCGAGGTCGAGCAGTTGAAGAAGAATCTGCCGGATGCCACGTGGACGGCTGCGGGCATCGGGCGCCATCAGCTCGAAGTGAATCATTGGACGTTGCAATTGGGCGGACATTGCCGAACGGGACTCGAAGACAACGTGCGCTGGGACAAGGACACGCTCGCGAAGAGCAATGCGCAACTCGTGAGCCGGGTGGCGTCGTTATGCGCGGAGTACGGTCGGCCGGTGGCGACGGCGAAGGAAGCGAGGAAGCTGTTGTCGATCTGAATTTCGATGGCGATGGCCGAAGCGCGCTTGCGGGAGACCGCGGGCGCGTTTTTGTTTACGCTGCGCAATATCGCTTCGCATGCCGAAATGTCATTCACGGCTCGCACTTCGCGTGCGGTGAAATACTGAGCATGGGACAGGCGGCTTGCGGTGCCTCGCGCGAAAATCTGCCTGACAAAATCTGCCTTACAATCGGTCTCCACCCTGACAAGCACGTCACGCGCGAACATGAACGAGCGTAAGTCATCCGGCCTCGCCGACCGGATTTATAGCGACATCCTCAACAGCATCATCGAAGGCGAGTTCAAGGAGGGCGACCGGCTCCTCACCGAACACGCGCTCGCGGAACGATTCGCCACCTCGCGTCCGACCGTGCGCGAGGCGCTCGCGCGGTTGCGCGCAGACGGCATCATCGTGACGCGGCGCGGATCGGGAACGATCGTGGGTCGCCGCCCCGATCCCGACGTGCGCCGCTTCGCTCCGCTGGAAACGCTATCCGACATTCGTCGCTGCTACGAATTTCGCGTGGTGACGGAGTCGGGCGCGGCGGAACTGGCCGCCGTCAAGGCCGAGGAGCAAGACATCCGCGCGATTCAGGACGCGTGGGACCAGCTCGAACGCGTCGTCGAAACGCAGGAGGGCATCGGCGCGAAAGACGATTTCGCGTTTCATCTCGCGGTCGCGCGAGCGTCTAAAAATCAGTTCTTCATCACCGTGCTGTCGTTCATCGAAGAACAGGTCGAAGTCAGCATGAACCTGTCACGCAACCTGTCGTACGTGAAGACGCTCGAACGCCAGCGTCTCGTTCAGAGAGAGCATCGCGAAATCCTTGAAGCGATCCGCGCGCGCGATTCCGCCCGAGCCGGGCAAGCGATGAAGGCGCACCTCGAGAACGCGGTCGAGCGCATGTTCGGTGAATAATTTCGACCCGACAGTTGTCACACAACCTTAGCCAACTTGCGATAAACCGGCTCCCTCCCGGCAAAGTTGTTTGACAACTTTAACCCGCCTTGCTACCTTCTGCGGACCTTTTCCGTCGATTCAGCGAGGCGTCATGAATACCGATCCCATCGTCGTCAGCGAGTTTTCCGCATCCGTCATGGCGGTGCCGCCCCTGGCGCGTCGCCCGGATTATTCGCTCGATCCCAAAGCCAACCGCAGGCTGATCGCTCATATCGAGGCCGGCGGCGTCTCCACGCTGCTTTACGGCGGCAACGCGAATCTGTACCACGTCGCCGTCAGCGAGTTCCGGGAGTTGCTTGACATGCTGGCCGAGTCGGCTGGTCCGCGGACTCGCGTCATTCCGGCCATCGGCCCTGACTACGGGAAGATGCTCGATCAGGCGCGCATCCTCGCGCAGACGGGCTACCGCACCGCGATGATCCTGCCGCTCGCGGGTTTCACCACGCCGGAGGGCGTCGCGCACGGCCTCAGACGTCTTGCCGATGTGGCCGGCATGCCGTTCACGCTCTATATCAAGAGCGAGAGTTACATCGACGTGGACGGGCTTGCCGGCCTCGTCGATGACGGCACGCTGCTCGCGGTGAAATACGCGATTCAGCGGGCCAATCCAGCGGACGACGGCTATCTGCGGCGCTTGCTCGAAAGCGTGCCGGCGTCGAAGGTCGTGTCGGGCATGGGCGAGCGCCCCGCGCTGGTTCACACGCGCGACTTCGGTCTCGCGTCATGGACGACCGGCTCGGGATGCATCGCGCCGCACGCAGTGATGGCGCTGCTGCGCGCCGCAAAAGCAGGCGGCACCGGGGCCGATTCCATCCACGAGCACTTTATGCCGCTCGAAACCCTTCGCGACGAAGTCTCGCTGATCCGCGTTCTGCACGACGCCGTGACCTTATCGGGCATCGCCGACATGGGCCCGATACTGCCGTTGCTGAGCGCGTCGCCTGAAGCTGCCTTGCCGGCCATCGAACGTGAAGCGCGCGCGCTGCTCGCATTCGATGAAACCCTCCGCGTCTCCGGGAAACGTGCAGGAAACCCCAGTTAAATACAGGTTAAAGCGGGAGGTAACAAGCGCTCGGGGTATATCCCGAGTCGGCTTGCAAAGCGCTATCGGCAGAGGAAAAAAGGCGGTTCGGCTGTTTCGGTAACAGCATCGGCGGGTTGCGATTTGCTTGACATCCTATAACCTCGTTAGCTATTTTTCAGCATCCAAGCCGCAACGAGGACGCACGCGCACGATAGACACGCAAGAATCAGAACGAAGTACAAACAGGCCGGCGATCAACACAATCGACAACATCGACGATCCGACCGGACCTCTTCCCGACCAGCGGTTGCGAGAGAAGTGAGGAGACAACATGGCTTTCAAGGCAGGACTGTCAGTGAAACTGGCGGCGATTTGCGTCGCCGTGAGCGCGGCTTTCGGCACGAGCGCGGCCCACGCGGCCGATCCCGTGTCGATCAACATCGTCGACGTTGCAGGCAATCTGCAACTGACGCAAAAGGGCTTCGAGGCGTTCAAGGCCAAGTATCCGGACCTCGTGTCCAGCATCACGTTCACGAATGCGCCGGCGCCGCAACTGCCGGGCAAGATCAAGGCGATGCAGGCGGCGGGGCGCTCGGACATCGACCTCGTCGTGACGGGCACCGACGCGCTCGCGGCCGGCATTCAGCAAGGTCTGTGGGAGAAGCTTCTGCCCGACAACGCCAAGGCATTCCCCGGCGTGCTCGACAAGTACGCGCCCGGTCCGCGCAAGATGCAGGACATCGCGCAGGGCTACGGTCTGGAAGTGACGTACATGCCAGCGGGTCCGCTGCTCGAATACAACCCGGCCAAAGTCACCGATGTCCCCAAGACGCCGGATCAACTGCTCGCGTGGTGCAAGGCGCATCCGAACAAGCTGATCTACGCGCGTCCGGCCAACTCCGGTCCGGGCCGCACCTTCCTGATGGGCCTGCCGTACGTGCTCGGCGACAAGGACCCGATGGACCCGATCAACGGCTGGGACAAGACCTGGGCGTTCCTCAAGCAACTGAACGACTGCATTCCGTACTACCCGGGCGGCACGTCGGCCGTGATGAAGGAGCTGGGTGAAGGCACGCGCGACATGACCGTCACCGTGACGGGCTGGGACATCAATCCGCGCGCGCTCGGCATCGTGCCGGCGGAATTCAAGGTCGGCGCATTCGACAACATGACGTGGGTCAACGACGCCCATTACATGGTGATTCCGAAAGGCGTGCCGAAGGAAAAGCTCGACGTGCTCTACAAGCTGATGAACTTCATGCTCGAGCCGGCGCAGCAGGCGCTGACATATGACGATGGCTATTTCTATCCTGGCCCGGCGGTGAAGGACGTGCCGCTCTCGATGGCGCCCGCGAAGAGCCAGGAAGTCATCCAGAAGTTCGGCCGTCCGGAATACGCGAAGCTCCTCGCCGACCGTCCGCACGTACTGCCGCTGAACGCGCAGGCGATGGTCGCCGCGTTCCAAAAATGGGACCGCGAAATCGGCGCGGCGAAGACGAAGTAAGTCGACGTATCGGTGTGATGAGACGGCGACGTTCCTCGCGAGGAGCGTCGCCGCTTGTACAAAAAAGCGCAGGAAATGTCATGAAGCACACTTTTGAGCAGTTGCGCCTCGACTCGGTCTCGCGCAGCTTCACCAACGCCGAAGGTCAGCAACTCGCGGCGTTGAAGGGACTCGATCTGAACATCCAGCGCGGCGAGTTCATCGCGCTGCTCGGACCGTCGGGCTGCGGCAAGTCGACCGCGCTGAACTGCATCGCCGGATTGCAGCCGTTGACCGGCGGCGGCATCTGGCTCGACGACAAACGTATCGACGTGCTGCCGCCCGAAAAGCGCGGCTTCGGCATGGTCTTTCAGAACTACGCGCTCTTTCCGCACATGTCGGTGCTGGACAACGTCGGTTTCGGATTGAAGATGCGCGGGGTATCCAAGGCCGAAGCGACGAAGCGGGCGAAAGCCGCGTTGCAACTCGTGCAACTGATCGGCCACGACGCCAAGCTGCCCGGTCAGCTTTCCGGCGGCCAGCAACAGCGCGTGGCGATCGCGCGCGCGATCGTCATCGAACCGCCGCTCGTTTTGATGGACGAGCCGCTCTCTAACCTCGACACCAAGTTGCGCATCGAAATGCGCGCCGAGATTCGCCGCATCCACGGCAAGCTGGAGCGCGCGACGATCTACGTCACGCACGATCAGGACGAAGCGCTCTCGATGGCCGATCGCATCGTCGTGATGAAAGAGGGCGTCGTGCAGCAGGTCGCGTCGCCGAAGGAAGTCTATTCGCGTCCGAAGAACCTGCACGTCGCGCGGTTCATGGGCTTTCGCAATGTCGTGCAGGCGACGCTCGAAGGCACGCAGGGCGATTGCGTCGCGGTGAACGCGAACGGCGTCAGGCTGCTCGGCACGCCGATGGAAGGCTTCGACAGCAAGCGCGTTGCGGTCGCGCTGCGTCCGGAAGACATGGAGCGCGTCGCGCCCGGCACGGAAAACGCGTTCGACGCGCACGTCGAAGTCGTCGAGTACGGCGGACGCGATTCGCTCATCATCATCGATACGGCGTTCGGCAAGCTCTGGGCGCGCATCGCGGGCGAATGCAGCGAAGGCGAGCGCATCACGCTGCGCGTCGCGCCTTCGAAGACGCTCGTGTACGGAGAAGAAAAATGATCGCGCTTCCCGCGCAGCGCGATCCGAAGGGCTGGCTCGTAGCGCCCGCGCTCATCTTCATTCTCGCGCTGTTCATCTATCCGTTCGCCTATGGGCTGATGCTGTCGTTCAATCCGATGAACGGCGGCGGCATGTGGGCGAACTACGTCACGTTCTTCACCGATTCGTCGATGTGGCCGACGATCATCGTCACGCTCAAGCTCGCCGTGCCCGCGACGATCATCAACGTCGGCGTATCGGTGCCCGTCGCGTTCGCGCTGCGCCGCACGTCGCCGTGGCAGAAGTTCGCGACGACGCTGCTCGTCGTGCCGGTGACGCTCGGCACCGTGCTGATCGCCGACGGCATGCTCACGTACTTCAGTCCGAACGGCTGGTTCCCGCAGGCGTTGCAGGCGCTGCATCTCTACGGCGATGAAGTGCGTCTCACGCACAACTACTGGGGCGTGCTGATTTCGCTGATCGTGTCGGGATTTCCGTTCGCGTTTCTGCTGACGCTTTCGTACGTGACCGGCATCGATCCGACGCTCGCGCGCGCGGCGGCCACGCTCGGCGCGAATCCGTGGCAGCAGTTCCGTCAGATCTATCTGCCCTTGCTGTTGCCCGGCCTCACGATGACCGCGTGTCTCTCGTTCGTGCAGGCGTTCTCGGTGTTTCCGTCGGCGGTGCTGCTCGGCGCGCCGGCCGGCCCGACGCGCGTGATCTCGATCGCCGCATCGGAGGCTGCGTTCGAAAACTACGACTACGCGCTCGCATCGACCATCGCGATCGTGATGGGCTTCGTGCAGTTGCTCGTGGTCGGCGGCATGCTCGGCGCGCGCCGCTTCTTCTATACGGGTCCGGTGACGGGAGGCAAGGGATAATGACGACCGATAACCGCGCGGCGTCCGGCTGGCAGGCCGGCGCCCCGACTCGAAGCACGGGCAAACAGATGAAACAGCAAGCGAGCCTGCGCGCCAGGCTATGGAAGTTCTTCGTCTGGACGACGATGGCCTTCTTCCTCGTCAACGTGCTGCTGCTGATCGCGACGGTCGCCGTGAATTCGGTGGCGACGCGCTGGTTCGGCACGCTGCTGCCGCAAGGCTTCACGCTGCACTGGTACGCGCAGGCGTGGAGCGACTTCCAGCTTTCGAGCGTGCTGCTCGTGACGCTCGAAGTGGTCGGCGCGGTCGTGCTGCTGTCGATCGCGCTCGGCGTGCCCGCCGCGTATGCGCTCGCCCGCGTGCAATTTCCCGGCAAGCGTTTCGCGATGCTCGTCTTCCTGCTGCCGCTGATGGTGCCGCCCGTGACCTACGGCATCCCGATGGCGACGGTCATGTACAAGTTCCATCTCGCGGGCACGCTGACCGGCGTGATCCTCGCGAACCTGGTGCCTGCGCTGCCGTTCGTCATTCTCGTGATGACACCGTTCATCGAGCAGATCGATCCGAATCTGGAATCGGCCGCGCGCATCTTCGGCGCGAACACGGCGAAGTATTTCCGCTACGTGCTGCTGCCGCTGCTCGTGCCGGGCATGCTGGCTGCCGGCTTGCTGGTGCTGGTGCGGACCATCGGCATGTTCGAGCTGACGTTCTTCACCGCCGGTCCGACGACGCAGACGCTCGTCGTCGCGCTGTACTACGCGGTGTTCTCGACGGGCGTGCGCGCGCCGCAGTCCATCGACGCGATGGCGATGATCTACATGGCCATCACGATGATCTGGGTGCTGATCGCGTTGCAGTTCGTGAGCCCGACGCAGCTCGTGTCGCGCGTGAAGGAACAGAAGCAGTGACGAAATTTCGTGCAGTTGGAGAGCTGAACGCGGAACCGCGCCTGAGTATCGCGAGCGGGCCGCATGTGCTCGAAATTGCGCCGATGGCGGGCGGGCGCATCACGCGCTTCGCCACGCGGGATGCGCGCGGATTGCATGACTGGCTCGCGCCGGTGACAGTCGCGAGCTGGTCTTGCGATGCGTGGCCCAAGGGCGGCAGCTATCCGCTCGCGCCGTTTTCGAATCGCGTGCGCGATGCGCGTTTTCCCGCGCCGGACGGTTCCGTCGTCGAACTGGCGACGTTTCCAGGCATGACGCACGCATTGCATGGATTCGGCCAGTACGCGGCGTGGAGCGTCGAGTTGCACGAGGCGGATTGCGTCGTGATGCGTTACACGCACGGCGAGGGCGAGCACGGCTGGCCGTGGGCGTTCGAGGCCGTGCAACTGATCGAGGCCAATGCGGATGGCGCGCGGCTGTCGATGCGTGTCGCGAACCGGTCGTCGAGCCCGATGCCGGTCGGCCTCGGTTTTCATCCGTATTTCGTCGCGCTGGAAGCCGAACTCCATACGACGACGCATTGGCGTCACGAAGCCGAAATCGCGATCGAGCCGACGGACGAACGTCCCGCGCTTCTCCACCAACGCGAGACGGAAGGGTACACGCGCTATCTGAGCGGCTGGGACGGCCGTGCGACGCTGCATTACGCCGACGGCCGCACGCTCGGATTGATCGCCGACGACGCGCTCGGTCACGTCGTCGTGCATTGTCCGGCCGGGGCGGGTTATCTGTGCGTCGAACCGGTGTCGCACGTGAGCGACGGCTTCAATCTCGCGGCGC
>Ga0182736_1001780_pt1 | contig 18961 bp, 9 predicted proteins | sample eDN5th30CKraftBY_FD_128882 | JGI IMG/M metagenome (GOLD analysis project Ga0182736, IMG submission 128882) | Enriched backyard soil microbial communities from Emeryville, California, USA - eDNA 5th pass 30_C Kraft BY (version 2) (version 2) | ecosystem: Environmental > Terrestrial > Soil >... | reverse complement strand
CATGCCCGTGTGGATCAGGCAAAAAGTTCAAGAAATGCTGCGGGATTGCCTTCTGAACAACCCATTGGCGAAACCGCGAGTAGGACGAGATGCGTTGTAGGCCCAGCCTGCACCAAATATGCGAAAGAACCCTAGATTGTCGCTGTGCAGACAAGGAGCCGGACACGCCTCCCAATGCGCGTCTGTCCCGACGATATCGTGGGTGTGGTACAGCGCTTACGTACGACTGTCTTCCAGCGACCACACGTCAGACTGCGTCAGGCTGGAGTTCCCGCGGCTGACGGTTTGCATCGATCCCCATGCTTTCGTGTTAACCGTCGGCGGTGAGCGCCATGAGAAGCGTACAGGGACGGATGGTGGTAAGAAATCTGCGGCCCCGAGGAAACTCCTTGAGGAAGGTGGTTGCTTCGGCGAAGTTTAGGCGTGCCGTCGCGAGCGATCTCTCCAGAGCCGCCACCTGACCCTGCCATAATTCGACCGGCCCCGATTCTGGGGACACTTGCCTGCGACGTTCCAAAGCCAGCTCCCGATTTCTTATCTCATCGTGAAAATAAGCCTCCATTTGATTTGTGAAGTCAGTAAGCTCATCCCGAATACCAGATAAGGCCGAAGCCACATACTGATCTACCTGTGTGGCTATCCTTGCGATTTGTTGGGAACGAATAGCATTCGCAACTTCACTCCTCTCGACAGGCCTGGGTGGGGTGCGCCCCTTAGCCAACGCATTGTTAGTTGAAGGTGTTACTGGCTGGAGACAAATGTCCACTTCTTCTTCTGTCAGTTGTCGCCAGCCATCTGTTGTCTTCCCCGACCCAACACGGATGAGTTTTGCTGGAGCGGCGATCCTGACTCTGCGCTGAAAAGCGCGAAAGAGGCTCTGAAGCGCGAGGCGGTCTGCAGTAATTGCTCTCCTCTGGGCATCGGTCGGGGCGTCTGCGAGCATGCGCTTTGCTGCGGGCGTCCACAGCGGCGGCAGAAATTCATCCGGACATGGGTCCAACTGTGCTACCGAAACAACCACCCGGCCAATCCCTGCTGCTGGGTGGCCGTCGGGCAGCCTCACGATCGTCTGTACGACTGGATTTGCGGCCCCAAAAGTCTTCTGGGCTTCGATGGTGTATCCGGCGACGAGAGCATCATGCAGCTCTGCACCGTGATCAAGAAAACGTAGTGGACGTCCCGATCTTTCGCGGTCAACAGATCGTTCTCCATCGTCAGTGAAGACACTCTTCCGAGGCGGTGCAGAAATCTTAGAACGCTTGTAAATGAACGGGACGTGACCCGACATCCAGCGATCCCGGGACGCACCGGGCAGAGCGAAAGGGCTCTCACCGGCCACCCCTCTCTCACCGACGGCATGATACCAGATCGTGTGGAACCAGTAATCAGAGACCCTGTCGCATCGGCTACCGGTGTCGAAATCGCCGGAAGCCGCAATGACTTTCAGCCATGCGCCCAGTGCCCTCTCCTCCCTCCGGATCGGCGTCTCCTTTGGATGGGCAAGTTCAGACATCATGGCCGGTGCCGGGCAGGACCTGTCACGCCACAGTTCGAATTCGGCAGCGGCCCGTTGCTGTCTGAGGGTATCGGCCTCTGAAAACCGGGAAGGCAGGCCAGCGCCGTTTCCTGTAAGGGGCGTGAGTGCTGAAGCTACCCTTCGCCTGATTGCAGCCTGCCCCAGCGTTATCTGCAGTTCGGCCAGTTCTCTCGTAGAAAGTGGAGGCAGAGGTGCTTCGAAAACGCCGAGTGCCGCCACCATGTCTGCAATCGCAGTTTCCTGAGATCCTTCGATCAGAATACGCCAGATATCGACGACACGCCTCGTGCGCCTGCCATCACCTGTTGAGCCAAGACGGTCCACGCGACCGATCAGCTGATCGATACTGTCAATTTCCCATGGCACGGAGAAGAAGATGATCCCCTGAGCAACGTGATGAAGGTTGAGGCCTGCCTGCACCCAGTCTCCCACCAGCAGGAGGCGGTTGTTGCCAGCCAGTAAAGGTGCGAGCGTTTCCTGAATTTCGCGAAGGTTGGTGACGCCTTCCACATCCGATGATGCGGGGCGCCGCAGAACAGAGATGCTGTCCGCCAGAAACGGGAAATATCTTGGAAGCGCTGCACGCAACATATCGATGGTCGGGTTGTCTCCACAGACGATGATGAACGTGCGATCCTCATCCTGACACCATTGTTCTGAAAGGATGTCGAGCAAGGCTTCCAGGCGGCTGTCACCGGGATCCTCGAGCGATTTGATGCGAGCGGCTTCTGCCAGCGTACCAAGGGGCCCTTCCTGCGACGCCAGTTCTGAGAGCGCGGTTCTGGCAGCCCGTGCGCTGCGCTGCAGGGCACGCCCAACTGTCCAGGCTGGTCCCTGGATGCCATGGGCTGGGTCCGTTTCCTCGAGCAGCATGGCAGTGATCTCGTGCCGCATTCGCTCGGAGGTCAGGGGTTGCAGACGAACCTCATGATTGCGACGCTGCGGCAGGTATGCCCCCCAATGGGAGCGGCTGTTGCGGATGATACGTCTAGTTGTCCCCGACTGCAGGAAGCATCGCGCCCATTCCTCCGGATTACCGGATCCATCGAGAGCAGCAATCGCCTTCTCTTCCCGCTCAGCCAGCACGCCGGCGACGTCCCGCCCTTCCATCCGCGCAAGTGCAGCAGCCTCTGGCTCGATCATCCGCAGGATTAATTCGCGCCAGGCAGGATCACTTAGTCGCGGCGTCGCAGACAGAACCAGAACCTGGCGAAATTCATCCGAAGCCTGAGCGATCAACTGCATCGTGTCACGCGGCATTGTCTGCGGTTCGTCAACGATCAGCAGATCGAAGACTTCAGGGTCTGCTGTCAGGGTCCGCGTCCCCTGTCCGGGGCGGATCATCAGATCCCGTGGGCGTGCGAGCGTAACGGGCGAAAGTTCCTCCTGTGTACCAGCTGCGATCGTGCCAGCGATCGCTGGCATTACGTGCCCCCTGATCCAGCACTCCTCCTGCCATTGCGATAGCAGGTTGTCTGGCGCAATGACGAGCGTTCTGTGTCCGGGGTGCTGCCACCGCAGGGCATTGACGATCATCAGCGCCTGTACGGTCTTGCCCAGCCCCACCTCGTCCGAAATCAGGTGGCGAATATGCGAGTCACCAAGTACCCGGCGCACAGTGGCAATCTGGTGGGGCAAAGGATCGGCGGCTACACCAAGTGCGCCACCCAGGCTGACATCAAGGGCGGAGACCCGTCGCCGCAGCGCCTGAACGCCATTCACGAACCGCAGGTAATGGTCCATCAGCTCGCACTCCCATTCGGCAGGTCACCAAGAGCAAGTTTCCGTCGAAGCGCGACGTAACGAACCGCTCTGCTCGTTCGGATGTCAGAAAGTCCTTTTTCAAGGAGCGCTCGCCAGTCTTCTGTTTCCACCATAGTTTTAGGGGAGAGCCAGAGCTGCAGCATGGTCCTGAGTTCGGGGCGTCCGAGCCAGCGGAACCCCGGTCGTCGGAATGCGTCGATGTGCGTTGCGTCAAGCAGATCGACCAGATCATCTTCGGTCAGATCGCTATACACCGGTCTCATCAGTGCTGACCACCTCGCCTCGGGTAGAATGAAGGGGCGGAACATTTGCAGAAGCGGCATTGCCAGCGAGCGCGTCAGTGCCTGATGCCATCGTTCGGCTGGCCGGGACATGTCCACCTCTTCGAAGGCTTCGGTTCCATTCATTTCCAGATGCTGACGCAGGTCTTCATATGCTTCGATAACCGCAAGATCGAGCCCTCCGGCCAGGTCGTCATTCCACTGAAGCAGCGCTTCGGGGATATCTGGCACAGCTTCGCGAAGGCGGAACATCAGGCGATCTCTCAGAAATTCTCTGTCCAGAGCTGTCTCGATGTCTGGCAGGTCCCTTCCTGACACCAGACCAAGCATTTCAGCGGACCTGAGGAGTGCGCCATGTGGGGAGAGCACCGATAGATCGATACCTTTTTCCAGCTTTCGCCATTTCGCTCCGCATAGCTGCTCGACCAATGCGGCTTCGAGTTCGTTGACCACCGCCCATCGCTGCCAGTTGCTCAGCAGATCATTCGTCTCCGCAAGTTGCCATGCTACACTCGCACGGGCTACTTCGATCAGCCCAACACCGTTTCTGCTCGAGGTCGGCTCCCGAAGCAGTTTAGGCAGCGAGAACAAACTGCGATTCCCGAGGCCTGGAAGAGTGGATTTCTGTCCCGTAAGGATCAAGCCCGCTGGCAACGCCTCGTGATCCGGCGCATCTGGCAAAATCAGCCGGGTTCCTTCCATTTCACCACTGCCTTCGTGCAAGAGAGGAGCTGCGATGGTGGCGGTGATTGAAGGGATCACCCGCTCTTCTTCTCCGCTCCTCTTCCACACGTCCGCATCCCCATCATAGCGGATCTCGCGACGGACTGGTGGAAGCGGGAAAACCTTCTCAAGAAGACCTTCGACTTCCACGGTTACCCGTAACCCGAAATCATCTGGCCGGAGCCCTGCCAGTTTATCCTGTATTTCGCACAGAAGCTGAGAACGGCCAGTTATCGTTGTGGGTAATCTCTCGATCACACCACTGGCAACGAGAGCTGTTTCGCCGGGCGCAACCACCCGAATGCGGATTGGGACAGCCTCGAGGGGCAACGGTGCCGTTATCCTGATCTGGAGATTTCCTGCCTCAAGATCGGAGACATTTGCGTTGACGGGCAGTATCTGCACCCTCGCAGGTTCAACATCAGGTGGTTCAATGACTTCGAACTCCAGGCCGTCAGATTCTTGGCCACCTGCTGGTTCGATCAGGTGTCGACCTACGACGGTTGGAAGGGTTTTCCATCTGACACCGCGGATGCTTAGAATTTCACCTGACACAGGCGAGCCATCAAGGAGAAGTTCGTCAACCGCGGCGCCGCGCTGAGTGACCAGCACGGGAAAACCACTGAGAAACCTGTCTGAAGATGCGGGTGCAGGCATTCCGGTAAGCTGAAGAACAGATGCGCGGTCTGGTATCACATACCCACGGCGCCGCAGAAACCCGACGTCCGATGTAACCGAGGTTTCCAGTGTTCGGAACTGGGGTGTTCCATCGTCATCTGTACCGATGCACTGGATGATGCGTGACCCGGGCTGAAGCCTGTCCTCGGGAAAAACAGCGTGAGCTGTGAGACCATCTGGCTCCACGAGAAAGAATTCTGGTTCAAGCGGCTGCAACCGCGCCAGGGTGGCTTCTGCAGTTCCTTCATCGCCGGTGAGGGAGTCATCCCGACGTAAAGGTGATGAAGGGAAAGGGAAGATGTTCTTCAGGGTTATCTCGCCGCCTGCAAGAAACGAGCCGAGAGCGCGCGCCTGGACTCCATCAATAGCCCGTATGCGGTCACCATGTATACGCAGGGCGGCGATCACCTCGTCGCGTTGCTGGGACGGCAGCACTGGTCCACGAATGATCAGCTGTTCCGGTGCCCCATCCTTCAGTGCAAAAACATAACGCGCTGGTGCAATCTGTACGAAGCGGGCATTTCGTCTTACCGCTGCTTTCCGTGCTTCAGTGAGCGCTCGAAATGCACCCCAGTCCCGTCGGATATCCTGGTCGATACGTGTCAGAAAGCTCTCTGAAAGCCAGCCTGCTGACGCCGTGTCAAGCAGCCGGCGCATCACCTCAAGGGCGACATCTTTCTGAAGGAGCCAGTGTTCGAAGCGACGACTTGCATGTCCCGCCGCCAGCGTTCTCAGGTAATCAAGCAGCCTGTCCGTGTCGTCGGCTGAAACGCCAGCCCGGAGAGCTCGCCGGAGTGCATCGGTGAGCTGTGGCTGGATCTCGAGAGGCACCACAGAGTTACCTATCGGCCACGAAATATGAGGGAAGTGACGTTCCCACTGGCTATTGCCGGGTCTGACCAAGCGAAACACCTGATGTCCAAGCTCGAACAGCCGGGACAGACCGGTCCGAAACGCGTGCCCCGTCTCCGAGCGGATCTCCTGAGAGAGTACTGGCCAGAAATCAGTACCGGTTCCCCGATATCGGTAACCGACCTCTGTCGCGACAACGATCAATGGCAGGTAGCTCCACGACCACACCGCTCCCGACAGGTGCGGGTCTTCCTCAAGTGCTCGTGAAACCGCCGGTTTCAGTTCTTCCAGCGCCTGATCGTTGAGCCCGTGCTCAATGGCAAACACCGGCAGTTCTCCCCGATCCCGCCGCAGTCCTTCAAAATGCTCTGCGAGGGCACGATGCCGCTCAGTCAGCACATTTGCATTCATTTGATAGCCCCCCATGCCACCAGCAGGACCTTTGCAAACAGTCCGAAGCAGTCATCACAATGGTTGACTACTATGTAACTGGACGTCAATCATAATTACCGGATGTACCGGAGGGGGGCTATTTGACGGTTGATTCTGCGCTTAACGTGCCAGATTTGTGCCGTGCCGACAGCGCACGAGCAATTGCGGATCTGGTCCGAAGCATCGTTCATGCACGTCGTGGTCTCAGCCGGGCAGAGGTTGTGGCCTGGGTGTCGCAGTTCGTGGAAGATGAGGATCGCGCGCTAACGGTATACCGCGTCGAAAAGATCATCGACACGTTGTGCGAACTGAAGGATGTCGGCTACGGTACTATTCGTGGCGAGCCTGCCCTGGTCGCTCTGCCAGAACGACGGATCGCACTGCCGGATGGTACAGTTGTCGCTCTGGGTGATCATGGAATTTTGGCCCGAACTGTTTCAGAGAGACTCTTTCCGGAAGTCGCGGGAGACGCGACTCAAAGCCTGGTTGAAGTCCTTGCGTCATTCGGTGAACCAACCTCGCTGGCTGGTCACTGCGCCCTTACGCCGACCGGTCGCTGGAGTGGTGACGACCCGATGCCTGTTACGCTGCGTCGGGCACTTGCGCTTACTGGAGCCTTCGATCCGGTTCAGCAGAAATGGTCCGTCAGTCCTGTAAACGCCTCTTTTCTGAATGAATGGTTCGGCCTCACAATGTATAATGCGCCGAGTGCAGTCGTGACGCCCGATGAGATGCAGCAGCGGGTAGCTCAGGCTCCCGCCCGTGTCAGGATGGTTGTCGAGGCCGGACCCGGGAGTGGAAAGACCCATGTAGCCTGCGAGCGTGTGATCTCGCTCGTGGAGAGGGAGGATCTGGCTCCTTCGCGCATTCTGCTGCTGAGCTTTACACGCATTGCCGTTGCAGAGCTCCGTGATCGGATCGCCCGCCGCCTGAACGAACTGCCGAATGCCGCGGCGCTGAAGATCAGGACGTTTGACTCTTTCGCTGCGCATCTCCTTGCAGGTGTGGGAGTGGGCTCTTCATCCGGCCATGACGCTACTATTCGGTCCGCAACAAAGTTGATGCGATCGGATAATCCGCTCGTTGCAGATGCGATTGCTCAGCTGGAGCACGTGATTATCGATGAGGCACAGGATCTCGTCGGTGACCGCCGAGACATGTGTGAGGCACTTCTAGGGTTGCTCAGTCCCGCCTGTGGCGTGACCGTCTTCGGAGACTTTGCGCAGTCGATTTACGGCTACCAGCGGAAAAGCTCATCGGATGCTACGTTGCTGGAAGAAGTCGCACGGCGTGCAGACTTTACCTCCCACCAGCTTCGGCATGATTACCGTACCCGGACAGAAGCCCTGAAGGGAATGTTTCGTTCGGTTCGGGACAGACTGCAGGGTGAGCAGATAGAAACAAAGGATGGCTTCTTTGGTGTTCGGGAACAGATCTGCGCCGCTGCCGTTGAAAAAGACATCAAAAGGTTTGAAGTTCATCCGTCGACAACCGACGGCCTGATCCTCACGCGGAGCCGTCGCAGTCTTTTCACGGCTGCTGAGAAGATGCGCGCAGCCGGCAGAAGTTTCCGGCTTCGTTTGCCCGACCGGCCGGCGCGGATCGAGGCCTGGATCGGCGCGATTCTCGGTGGATTTCCTGGCGCAAGCCGGATCTCGCAGAGCGACTTTCGTTCCCTTTTTGAGGCGTTACGCCCGGTGCCACTGCGCAATGTCGGGGAGTGCTGGGAAATCCTTCGCGACCTTGATGCTTCCGGTCGGGAACACATTTCAGTTGGCAACATCGCCGAAGGTCTTGTCGATCCACCGCTCGAACTTCTCCGCGACTATGAGGGAAGTTCGGGGCCATTACTTTCGACGATCCATGCGATCAAGGGGCGCGAGTCCGAACGGGTTATGCTGCTGCTGACGCCCGCACCGTATGGAGACAATATTGACTGGGCCGAGGAAGCCCGCACCCTTTACGTTGGAGCAACCCGGGCAAGCACCGAACTTCGAACGGGGTGGATCAGCTCGCAAAAACTATACACGAAAGGCGCACCGGAACGTCACTGGGCTGCGCGTGCGGACCATCGGCTGGTTGAGATCGGCCTCGAGGGAGATCTCGCGGACTGGGCCGCATTCGTTCGCTCGGGCCACGCAGGTGATGAGGCGGAAGTGATTTCACGCATCTGGCGCGCCTCCAGCGAGGAAGCGAGTGCGGGAGCATACCCTGACGCGGAAGGACGGATGATTCTGAGGATCGGAGATCATCACGGCCCTGCAATCGGGTGCCTCTCTGATGGTCTTCTCGGGTTGATCCAGTCGCTGCGTCAGAGCCCCCCCGGGTCCCCTCCTCCGGATGCCGTGACTGGCATCTCTGTCGTTGGCGCGACCACAATCACTGTTCCAGGACGCTCTGGAGAGGCTCCGACCCTTGCACTGATGCCGCTGCTTGGTGGCTTTGCCCGCATTCCCCGATAAGTGAGATCAGGTTCTGGAGGACGCAGAATGATTGACGCGCGCGACACGCTTCTTGAACGGATGAAGATCGATCTCATTGGGCCGGCGACACCAGACGAGCTGATTTCGGACAGACCAACCGATCGGTATCTGACCGGAATTCTGTTTCCTCCCCGCGTTGCGATTTCGCCAGAGGATGATGACGAAGCAAGCGATGCAGATGACTCAGATGAAGTTGGCACTGCTCTTGATGGGGTGAAAGCAGCCTCCGCATTCAGGCCGAGCTCGGCCGGCCTCTCCTTTGCCGTCCAGCCGGAAGGGCCCGCACCTGTCATAAGGGTCCGGATTGACGGGGCCCGCTATCGGCCAGAAGGAGCCGCAGATGGCGCGGGATCTCCCGGCACGAGGCGGGTGCATAGCTGGCGGCGGGAACCTCACTACGCCGAGGTGTCACTTGATCTTGTGGAACTGGTTGGGCAGGCAGCCCCGGTAATCGACCTTGCCAGCAGCGGACTTGCGGGAACCTCCCTTCACTGCCGCATCGCAACCTGGGGTAAGATCCTCCTCGTCACACTGGCGGTGACCAACGATGCGAAGCCGAAGGATAGTGGAAGTCGCTCGGCTATCGAGGAGTCGACGCTCTTCCAGTTCTCGATGAATGTGGAGTGTCAGACCGACTGTCAGTTCGTTCCGAAACCTGACAGGTCCGGTTCGGCGAGTGACGAAGAGGACGCTCGGGCGTCAGCCCTTCTCTATCGTAACGTGCAGCAGTTTGCGGTGGGCCACACCTGTTCAGCGATGTGGGATGAGCCTGTGGATGGCTACGTCCGTCAGATCCGAACTGGCTGGTTTCCAGAGGCCACTGTCCATGTCGTCAGCGCGGCCGGGGATGTCGAATTCCGCGAGCGCAAGGCTACGTCAGCACTTGCTGCGTCCAGGCTCGCGTCGGAGGACGCCGTCAGCCTCTTCGCTGGGCTGACGTCGTTTGTTGATGCCTATGCGCTCTGGATTTCGAGGATGGAAAGTAAAGTGCCCGGCATGCCGGAGCACCATGTTGCGCAGGCAGAATTGCATATGCAACGCTGTCGATCCGCTGAGCAGCGGATGCGTGCGGGTATCGCGCTGCTGGAGGCGTCACCGGAGGTGCTGACCGCCTTCAGGCTGGCGAACGCTGCCCTCGCGCTGCAGTATACATGGCGGCAAAATCCCGAGCCTCCCGAACTGGTCTGGCGGCCGTTTCAGCTCGGGTTTGCGCTCCTGTGTCTTGAGTCGATTGCCAAACCCGACTCCCCTGATCGCGAAATCATGGACCTGCTGTGGTTTCCCACCGGCGGCGGAAAGACTGAAGCCTATCTCTTGCTGACCGCGTTCACGATTTTTCTCCGCCGTCTCCGGGCAGCTGGAGATCCGCGCGGGGCAGGGGTAACAACTTTCATGCGGTACACACTCCGCTTGCTGACTATCCAGCAGTTTGAGCGCGCCGCAGCACTGATCAGCGCCTGCGAGATGGTGAGACGTGGCAGGGCAGGTCTGAAGAACATCAATCTGCCCCGGCACTTCGCAACGGATATTCCGATCTCACTTGGCCTCTGGGTGGGAGAAGGTGCTACGCCGAACACTGTTGCGCAGGCAGAACAGGCACTGACCACGGAAGCGGAGAGCTCTCCAGCTCAGCTGCGCAATTGCCCGCGCTGTGGCCAGATCCTCGAGTGGAAGATTGCGTCAGACAGGAAATGTGTAGAAGTTCGCTGTCATAACAGATCATGTGACGTGGGGCAGGAACTTTCGCCGCTGCCGGTATGGACCGTGGACGAAGATGTCTATCGAGAGCAGCCGACGTTACTGATCGCTACGGTCGACAAATACGCACAGATCACCAGAAATCAGAAAACCGGTCGCCTTTTCGGTATCGGGACTGAGGCGGATGCCCCTGAACTGGTAATTCAGGATGAACTGCACCTTATCTCGGGTCCATTGGGAAGTCTTACGGGCCTCTATGAAACTGCGATCGACGAGATGTGCCGATCAAGTTCCGGCATACGGGCAAAGGTCATAGGATCAACGGCGACCATCCGCAGGGCTAAAGATCAGATCAACGCCCTGTTTGACCGCAGTTCATTCCAGTTTCCGCCGCCGGGTCTCGACCATACAAACTCCGGCTTCGCGATCGAGGACCGCAGTGTGGCTGGTCGGCGTTATGTAGGAGTCTCGACCGTCGGCCGTTCTGCAAAGTTCACGCAGCAGGCAGTTGCAGCCTCCCTGCTCCAGGCGGCTACCGACCAGACCATTCCCGAAGACAGACGAGATGGATACTGGACCCTTGTGAATTACTTCAATTCACTGAGGGAGCTCGGCGGAGCGGTCGTGCTCATGCGGGACGACGTTGCCCGCAGCATCCGCGACTATGCGGCGCGCAGAGCAGGTGAGGCCGAGCGCGACGCCGGGATGCAGATCGAACTCACCAGCCGTGTCCGGTCCAGCGACATCCCGAGGTACCTGAAAGATCTTGGACGGAGCTGGAACGATCCCGACCATATCGACATCGTGCTGGCGAGCAACATGATTTCCGTGGGCATGGATGTCTCCCGGCTTGGACTTATGGTCGTCAATGGCCAGCCCAAGACGATTGCCGAGTATATCCAGGCTACGAGCCGTGTCGGCAGAAGCCAGAGCGCGCCAGGTCTTGTCGTTACGTTGTTCAATGCGGCCAAATCACGGGATCGGAGCAGATACGAGACTTTCCCCAGCTGGCATCGCAGTCTTTACAGGGATGTTGAGGCAACGAGCGTGACCCCCTTTGCCCCGCGTGCGCGCGACCGGGCACTTCATGCCCCGTATGTCGCCATGGTTCGCCATCTGGTAGAGGGGATGGAAAACCCGGCCGCGATCGAACAGCATCAAAAGGAGGCTGAGGCACTCCTGGAGAAGATTGTAGCCCGGATCGAGCGGATTGATCCGGCCGAAGCAGATGCTGCACGTGCGCAACTCAGCTCATTTCTCGACAAGTGGTGGGATTACCAGGGGCTGACCGATTACTGGCATGACTATGGAGAAGCTCTGCTGATTTCAGCGGAGGCGGCAGCCGAGCGTGGCAACAAGGCACGCTTCACGGGGCAAATGCCGACTCCCAATTCGATGCGTTCGGTGGAAGCTCCCGCAGCGTACGTACTGCTGGGGGGCGGATCTGAAGGGGGGACAGTGCAGTGAAACCGATTGGTAAAATTCGCCGTAGTCAGGTTCTTACCGGCAACGGTCCCGGTGCCATCATTGATTTCAGAGGCGAGAACGGGGCCCCGGTCTCTGTCGTGGCGGCGGGTCTTGAGGCATGGGACCAGCTTACCATCAAGAAAGGCCTTTTCAACGACCAGTGCATTTATCACAAGCCACTTCAGGCCCGGCTACAGGTAAATGGATTCAGGTTACCGCCTGTCGGAGAGGAGAAAGCCGGCGGCCAGAAGCGGGCCCGCCTTCTGCCAGCATATCGTTTTCCGGACTGGCATGTTTGTCCTAAATGTAACCTGTTGCAGCGCACTCGCTTCTGGAATTCAGAGATTGGGAAGCCGGAGCTGTGGTGCCCCGCCTGCAGCTCGGGGCGCGGCCGTCGCATCAGTAAGGTATATGCGGTACCTGTCCGCTTCATCGTGACATGCCCGGCAGGCCATCTTCAGGATTTCCCCTGGACGAGCTGGCCCAAGCACGCCGAGCACTGCTCCGGTAAAAAGCCGCTGAAGCTGACGGGAGACGGAGCTGGCCTGAAGGGGCTCAGGGTCCATTGCACGGAATGTAAAGGAGAGCGCGACCTGGATGGTGCCCTGTCACGAGACGCATTGAGCAGGTTTTCCTGCAAGGGCGTTTCTCCGTGGCTGAGAAAGAACGAAGAACCGTGTTCCCATCAGCCGGTTGCGATTCAACGCGGTGCGTCGAACGCCTATTTCCCGGTGATCGACTCTGCACTTGACGTACCGCCGTTTGGTGGATCCCTGCAGACCATGCTTGAAGATCACTGGCCTGACATCATTGCACTGGATGATCGGGAACAACTTCCCGACTTTGTGCGCAAACGTATTCACCCTTTGTGGCCTGACCCGGATGTCACGTCGGAAGACCTGACCGAACAGATTTTGACCATGCTGACGATTCTGGACGATCCTGCTGGTGACCTGCGCCCCAATGAGCACCTCATGCTTTGCTCAGGCAGCTCGGGCGGAGAGCAGTTCCCTCAGTTTCAGATTTCGCCTCAGGCGATACCGAAGGACCTGACTGGAGCCCTCAGCCACCTGGTCGCGGTCGAAAGGCTACGCGAAGTCCGGGCTCTCAGGGGATTTACCCGGCTCAGTCCGGTGGAAGCTGCCGACAACACCGCGTTTGTCGCTCCGCTTTCCCAGAAGAGACAGAACTGGCTGCCTGCGATAGAGGTCTACGGGGAAGGTATCTTTATCAACTTCGATGAAGCTGCTGTTTCTTCCTGGGAGAGCCGTCCGGAAGTAATTGAAAGGGCGGCAAAAGCACACAAGGCCGCCGAGCAGTCTTGGCTTGACCACAACGGCGGAGATCGTCCCTTTCCCATGACGATTTCAGCACGGTTCTTACTCATACACACCACAGCTCATATTCTTTCGGAGCGCCTGTCGCTGGATAGTGGGTACTCCACAGCGTCGATCCGGGAGAGGCTGTACGTGTCGCCGGGGCCAAGCGGAATGTGTGGATTCCTTCTGTACACTTCAGCTCCAGATTCCGATGGAACGCTGGGTGGGTTGTCCCGGAAGGGACGCACCAGCGAAATTGGACCGGTCCTGCTCGCCGCGCTGCGGGATCTGGAATGGTGCTCTTCGGATCCGCTCTGCAGCAGTGGCATTCTCTCGCTTTCTGAAGGATCGGGCTCAGCAGCATGTCACTGCTGTACGTTCCTTCCGGAACCTTCCTGCGAGCATTTCAACCGCCATCTTGATCGCGGGATGCTGGTCGGTACGCCGGAAAGCCCGGGACTGGGCTTCTTCCGCAGGCTGATAGACGAAAGGTCCTGACCATGGCTCGCATGTACCCGAGGGAGCTCCCACGCCATGTACTTGATAATCCAAAGCTGTCTTCGGAGATCCGTGTCTATGAGCACATAAGGGACAGGTTGCCGCGGGACTACAACTGCTATTATTCACGTTCCTGGCACGAAGCAGATGACCATGGTGTCGAGTTCGATGGAGAAGCGGATTTCATCATCGCCCATGTGGAACACGGGTTGCTGTTCCTCGAAGTGAAGGGGGGAAGAGTGAGCTGTCGGGAAAATGACGGCCAGTGGCTCACCGAGGATCGTGACGGGTTCAAATTCAAGATCAAGAATCCGCTGTCTCAGGCCCGCAGCAGCAAACATCATTTTCTGAAGCGCCTCAATGCGAGCCGGGCACTGAGTGGCCGTTTCATCAGGGCACGCCATGGCGCAGTTCTGCCTGGCAGCGCCCGGCCCGGGAGGCCCCTTGCTCCGGACGCGCCGCTGGACATCATCGCATTCGGCGATGACATCAAATCGCTCGACCGCTGGATCATCCAGCGGATGACGGAAGGTGGTGACCAGCAGGAAAGCCCTTTGGGACTGGATGGCATGAGAGCGCTGGAAGAGCTGCTCGCCAGTCATTTTGAACTGAAGGCACACATTGGCATCAGTCTCGCCGACGATGCCAGAACCATTGAACGACTGACGGCAGAACAGGCCTGGATCCTCGATTCGCTGACCGATAACAGGGAAATGGCGATCTCAGGGGGGGCTGGCAGTGGCAAGACGGTGCTGGCTGTTGAAAAGGCCATCAGATCGGCTGCCGAGGGCCGCCGTACACTTCTGACATGCTTCAATGCGCCGCTCGCTGCCCATCTTCGCACCGTCTGCCAGGATCACGATGGTCTGGTGGTGACCAGCTTCCATGCGCTGTGCCGAACCCTGGCACAAAAGGCCGGCATCAAACTGCCATCTCATGGTGAGCAGTCAATGTACGACAGCGTCCTTCCCGAAGCACTTGTCGAGGCTGTCAGCAATTTTCCCGATCTGGGGTTCGATACCGTCATCGTCGATGAGGGTCAGGACTTTCGTGATTCATGGTTGAATGCCCTGCGTCTGGCTGTCCGGGACGCTGAAAGCGGAAACTTCTACGTCTTCTACGACGATAACCAGCGCCTGTTTTCTCCTGAAACCGGGTTCATCGATGCTCTGCCAGCCTCGTCCATTTCTCTGACGAGAAACCTTCGAAACACGCGACGAATTCACGAGCTGATGGCAAAGTGGTACAAGGGTAAACGCAGCGTCCCTGCGGGACCGGAGGGGGAACCCATAGGAAGTCTGGTCTGCCGCAGCAGCGAAATGGCTCTTTCGCAGGTAAATGAACGGATCGCTCATCTGCTGCGCTCTGGTCAGGTCGTGCCGGGGGAGATCGCAGTGCTATCCGGGACAGGTGGTAGGTCAGTGGCTCTTCCCGAGAAGATTGCCGGCAGGATGACCTGCCGCGCCGACGATATTCGACCTGATCACATCGTAGTGGACACCGTGCGGCGGTTCAAGGGCCTGTCGCGCCCCTGCGTTTTCCTGACAGGGATCGAGGGCCTGACTGAGCCTGATCTGATTTATGTCGCAACAAGCCGCGCGAATGTCCTGCTGGTACTCGCAGGGACAGCGGAGGATATTGCCCGTCTCAGGCGGGAGGTTGTAGCAGCACAATAGCGTGAGGGCGGTCCGTGCATTAATCGTTCAGCCGGGCCGCGCCTTCGCTGCACCTTGGCCGCTCGTGATGGCAGCGGGTGTTCAGCAATGTGTCCTGGGCACCACTTCAGCGTCGTTCTTAAGTGAAAGCCGCAAACAGTGTGCAGTCGATGTCGTGCAAAGGGTATAAATCAGTTATTCCTCTTCAACTGCGCACCTCATCCAGGAAGCGCCTGATATCTATCAGCCAGCCTCGCTGATCCTCATGGTAGGTGTCATGCATCGACCGGGGAAGTACCAGCTGCAGCAAACTCGCCTGCATTTCGGCAGTCTGCGTTCTCGAGATTGACGGCTCCAGTGTGAGCAGGTGTTTGACCTTGATCCGGCTGGCCTCAGCCAGAACCTGACGCCAGCGATCCTTACAGGTCGTTTTTACCGCGAGCATCCGCAGGTCAGATGCCGGGAAGTCCGGATCTGCATACGCCGCCTCTCCTGGAAACAGGAAATCGGCAGCGTTGCGCTTCTCTGTCGTGGCTTCACGCGTGTAGGGAATTTTCCATGCCATCAGCAGCGCTTCCACGTGATGCGCAAAGGCATAGCCTGCGCGGGATTTCCTTCTGTTCTGCACGCTTAGTGAAAATGAAAGGAAACCATCGACGTCAGCGTCTGTCCCATCGATAAAGCCGGTCTTAAGTCTCTCGGCCACCACTATGCGTTCCAGATGCCGGAACAGAGCTTCCTCATGTTCCATCCATGCGACAAGCGCAGCATCGGGGTCAGCGAGAGGATCAACCCCTTTGAGGGTTTTCCGCGCAAAAGCTGAGAATGCAGCGGTTCCCGGAAACCTTTTGCCAAATTTTTCAACCACCCGGCCTAAGGTATCGGGCTCCGGCTCTTCCTGCTGGATGCCGAGCTCATCGAGGATATACCTCGCGGCAATGTCAATATCGCGACCGCCATCGCCGGCGATATCACGCTGCGTGAGATCAAAATTATCAGTCAGCTGCAGTCCGAAGAGCCAGAGCAATTTCTGTTCTGCGGAACTGCCTGACGGACACAGTATTGCCAGGACCTTCCGCTCAGCGGTCATGCACAGGAAAAGCGTATCTCCAGCTTTGGCCCGATGGACGACACTTCTCGCGGCGGCCGGGTAATAGAGTCGGTATTCGGGCGTGCGATTCTCATTTTTCTTCCTGCTGTTGTACCAGGTCCCGGTCAGGTCTAAACGCAGCGGTGCTTCCTGCTCGTCATCCAGCCAGATATAGGTGACAGGGATCTTCTCGCGTTCGGCTGGTGTACCTACGAAGGCCCGAAAGATATCGACGCCCTGGAACTCATGTCCGTTGGATACCTTGGGATCGACCTCGGTCCCCCGCAGGATTTTCGCGCCAGCGCCAATGAAGTAGCCTGATAGATAACCCCTTCCCGCCACGTCAGCCATTCTCCTTGTCAGACACCGCGTCCTGCTCACTTAACACAAGAACCTGCCGGTCTGACAAAAGCCATCCGCTCAGAGCGTCAATTACCTCGTCGCTCCCCCTGCGAAGCTTCCCCCTCAAAGCGCACTCCCACACGATAGCCACGCGCCAGCCGGCAGCACAAAGCTCTGTAAGATTTGCATTGTCCCGCGCGACGTTGCCGCCAATTTTTTCGCGCCAGAATTCTTCACGCGTTTCTGGCCAACGGAATAGGGAACACTCATGGCCGTGCCAGAAACAGCCATTTGCAAAAATGACTGCACGATACTTTGTCAAAACCAGATCGGGTCGGCCGCGCAGTTTTTTTTCATGAAGGCGGAAACGAAAGCCACGGGCATGCAGGCCTTTGCGCAGAATCATTTCCGGCTTTGTGTTTCTTCCCCGGATCGCAGCCATATTGCGGCTGCGGGCTTCCGTGCAATGAACGTCAGCCAATTTTCCGGATGTCCGCCTGTGTTCCAACTATACTAATGATATGCGGTGCCATCAGGCGCGCGACCTCTGCAAATACAGGTACTACGACCGAATTTCCGAACTGCTTATAGGCCTGTGTATCTGAGACCGCGATTTTGAAAGTATCATCGTAGCCCATGAGACGCGCGCATTCGCGAGGGGTCAGACGTCGGGGATTCCGTCCTTTGCCCCGGCTGATGAGAATTTCGGAGCCATCCTTATAATAGCGTGCCGAGAGTGTACGGGCGATGTCCTCCGGGCCAAACAGACCGAAACCGAACCCGTTGCCTTTTGCTCGGTGCTTTGCTGCATAATCCTGCAGATACCGCCAGAGCTTGTCGGAAAGGGTGTATTTCCTGCTGACTTCTGCGTGTCGTCCGTCAGTGAAGTGGGCCTCGGGGCTCTCGGTGCCATCTTCCGGATGAAGAATGGTGCTCAGACGCTTGGAGCCGTAAGTTGGAAGCTCCAGATCATCAAAACTGAAGGCTACAGGATCGCGGAACCCCACAATGACAATCCGCTCCCGATGCTGTGGGACGAAATGCGCTGCATCAATGATCCGCGTGTGAACGGAATAGCCGAGCTCTTCGAGCTTGCGTCGTATGACAGAGAATGTCCGACCCCGATCGTGGCTTTTCAGATTCTTCACGTTTTCCAGCATGAAGGCTGCTGGCCGATGATACTTCAGGATACGCAGAACATCGAAAAACAGCGTACCCTGGGTCTCGTCCTGAAATCCGTGCAGACGGCCAAGAGCGTTCTTTTTGGAAACGCCAGCGATCGAGAACGGCTGACAGGGGAAGCCCGCTACCAGAACATCATGCTCTGGAACGTCTTCAGCCCTGACCTCACGAATATCGCCGGCGATTGGACGATTGTCAGCGAAGTTCGCGGCGTAGGTTTTCTGAGCATACCTGTCCCATTCCGAAGTGAAGACGCAGCGTCCGCCAGCGCTTTCCATAGCACGCCGCAATCCACCAATTCCGGCGAACAGATCGATGAAGGTAAACGCGTTGCTGCCCCCGCAGGTGGCCCGTCGCTCCGCTTCCATCTGAAGGACTGTCAATACTGCATCGCGCGGGGTTTCCTCACCCCTCTTCCACCGATAGATGTGCCCTTCGGAATACCCCAGCTTCGCTGACGCCTCCGCAACTGACCAGCCTGTTCGCTGCAGGAGACTGTCAAATTCTGTATGCATGTAGAAACCCCACTAGCGGCGATACATCTGGGAAGATTTCTGACATTATGTCTATAAGTTACCCTTCACGCAAGAACAAAGAGAAAACGGACCTACTTTGGCTGGGGAAAACCCGGCACCTGCCAGCGCCGCAGACGTAAGCCAAGAATGCGCAGAACTGCGGCACTGGCGCTAAATCTCCCCGCGTCCCCCTGAACCGCCCCGCCGATGGCCGCAGCCCCCCCCTAAACATAGCTAACCAAGGGTTTTCAGCCTTTTAATCAATTCATATAGATTTTAAATTGGGTTACATAGGACTTCTATTTTGTATTCTAACACTTCTGATAAGTACCTCTTATCGGAAGTTACGGATTCCAGGGGCGAGAGCGCGGGTGTCAGTCATCCTAGTTTGTTGGAAAAGCGCGGGACCGTACGGTTTTGGCCGTCTTGCTCATCCTGGTTGGCT
>Ga0182736_1001779_pt1 | contig 18982 bp, 20 predicted proteins | sample eDN5th30CKraftBY_FD_128882 | JGI IMG/M metagenome (GOLD analysis project Ga0182736, IMG submission 128882) | Enriched backyard soil microbial communities from Emeryville, California, USA - eDNA 5th pass 30_C Kraft BY (version 2) (version 2) | ecosystem: Environmental > Terrestrial > Soil >... | reverse complement strand
GTCGTCGAAGATCATCAGGCAGGGCAGGTGGGCCATCACCCGTGCCACCTGACCTAGATTGTCGGCAAACCCCTGAATCAGCGGCAGCTCATGCCGGTATCGGGCTTGATGCTCGTCGCTGAGCCCGCTGGGGATGCCCAGGTCCACCAGTTGCCAAGGCACCGGCGACCACACCAACAGGTACATGGCCATGACTTCGGCCAAGGTCACCAGATGGTTGTCGGCGTTGCTTGACGAGAAGATCGGCTTGCGCTTGCCGCGGAAAAAGCGCTCGCGCAGGGTGTCGTTGCGCTCCAGCGCCGGCAGCAGGTCGGCGCGGTGGTAGTAGCTGGCCGGGTGCTGGTACAGCGCCTGGCTGTCGGCTACCACCGCACCCTCCAGTTGCTCGTCGAACAAGCCCAGGCGCGAGATCAGGCTATGGATGGCGCGCAGCATGGGACCCGCGACATCGTCGGCGTAAACCTGGTCGCCCGTCATCACTAGCACGGCGGGGCGGTCTTCGGGCTTCTTGCACCCCTGCAGCAGCCGGTCGGCGCACAGCAGGCCGTCGGCAGCAGGGTGGTGCGGCTTGCGGCAGGAGCCGTGCAGCAAATGGTCGAGGCGCTCACGCAGCACCAGGCTCGGGCGTGGGTTGCCGGGGTAGAGCAGGTGTGGGGCCCAGTCGGCGATACCCTGGCCGTTGATCAGCAGGTCGTAGTCGAGCAGCTGGTTGCAGGGCAGGGGGCTGGCGAATTGGATGTCCAGCAGGTGTACGTAGGCGTGCCGGCCTATCGGCACCACCTGGCAATCGACTTGGACCTCGCTTGCCGGGCAGACGAATTCGGGCTGCAGCGGTTGGGTAGTGACCAGCCAGATGGCCAGACGCTGGGGTTCCAGGCGGCGCAGTACCGGGCCGGCGAGTACGAGGGGCAACGGGTTAGGGGAGGTCATCGACAGCTCGGGTGGCTATGGCGGCCTGTTCGCGGGCAAGCCCGCCCTCACCTCGATCGGTGTAGGAGCGGGCTTGCCCGCGAACAGGCCCGAGAATTCAATACACAACTAAGGCGTGGCAAACAAAACGGGCGGAAAATACTGAGCACTTCCCGCCCGTCGGGCAAACCCGAACTGTATCAGGCCTTTTCAGCCATCAACTTCTCCAGCTTTTCCTGGTCCCGCGCAAACTGGCGGATACCTTCGGCCAGTTTCTCGGTGCCCATGGCGTCTTCGTTCATCGCCCAGCGGAACTGGCTTTCGTTCAGGTGCTGCTTGGCTTCACCGGCGTTGCCCGGTTTCAGCACCTGCGGCAACTCACCTTGGTCATCACTGAGCTGCTGCAGCAGCTCGGGGCTGATGGTCAGGCGGTCGCAGCCGGCCAGTTGTTCGATCTGGCCGATATTGCGGAAGCTGGCACCCATGACCACGGTGTTGTAACCATTGGCCTTGTAGTAGTTGTAGATGCGCGTGACCGACTGCACGCCCGGGTCCTCGGCGCCCACGTATTCCTGGCCGGTGCTCTTCTTGTACCAGTCGTAGATACGGCCCACGAACGGCGAAATCAAAAACACCCCGGCATCGGCGCAAGCCTGGGCCTGGGCGAAGGAGAACAGCAGGGTCAGGTTGGTCTGGATGCCTTCTTTCTCCAGCTTCTCGGCGGCGCGAATGCCTTCCCAGGTGGAGGCCAGCTTGATCAGCACACGCTCTTTTGGCACTCCGGCCGCCTCGTACAGCGCAATCAGCTGACGAGCCTTGTTCAGCAGCGCTGGCTCATCGAACGACAGGCGTGCATCCACCTCGGTGGAGATACGCCCCGGGATGACCTTGAGAATGCCCGAGCCTACCGCCACCGCAAACTTGTCGCAGGCCAGGTCGACATTACCCTTGGCGTCGGCCTTCACCTGTTTCAGCAGGTCGGCGTAGCCCGGGATGGCAGCAGCCTTTAACAGCAGCGACGGGTTGGTGGTGGCATCGACCGGCTTCAGGCGGGTGATGGCGTCCAGGTCCCCGGTGTCGGCGACCACGGTGGTGAACTGCTTGAGTTGTTCCAGCTTGGAGGTCATGGGCGTGCTCTGTCCTGTGCATTTACTCGACATTACCCGAGCCCCGGCAGCCGCTCAAGGGCCGCCGAAACCCTGCGGACCCGCTGGCCCGCGCGGGGCTGTAGGAAAGGTGAAGATTCGAGTCGCAAGCAAGCCCGAGGTTCCCTCCCTTTGAGGTCACCGCCCCTGCAACAACTCCACGGCCTGGTCAAACACCGCCAAGGGTTCAGCCGCCTTGTGAATGTCAGCCGACAGCAGCTGGCGGAAGCGCCGCGCCCCTTTGAATCCTTGGGCCAGCCCCAGAATATGCCGGGTAACGTGGTGCATCGCACCGCCGCTTTCCATATGCGCCACGATGTAAGGCCGCAGTTGCGCCAATGCCTCGCTACGGCTGGCCACCGGCGCATCGCTGCCAAACAGTTGCTGGTCCACCTCGGCCAGCAGATAAGGGTTGTGATACGCCTCGCGCCCCAGCATCACGCCATCGAAGGTTTCAAGGTGTGCCTGGCATTCGTCCAGGGTCTTGATCCCGCCGTTGAGCACGATCTCCAGGTCCGGGAAGTCCCTCTTCAACTGCGCTGCGATGTCATAGCGCAGCGGCGGGATCTCGCGGTTCTCTTTCGGCGACAGCCCTTCCAGAATCGCGATGCGTGCATGCACGGTAAAACTCCGGCAGCCGGCCTCACGCACCTGGCCGACGAAGTCGCTCAGTTCGGCGTAGCTGTCACGGCCGTTGATACCAATGCGGTGCTTCACCGTCACAGGCGTCGATACGGCATCACGCATGGCCTTCACGCAGTCGGCCACCAGCGCCGGGTGAGCCATCAGGCACGCGCCGATCATGTTGTTCTGCACCCGGTCGCTCGGGCAGCCAACGTTGAGGTTGACCTCATCGTAGCCCGCCTCTTCAGCCAGGCGCGCACAAGCGGCCAGGTCGGCCGGCACACTGCCGCCCAGTTGCAGGGCCAACGGGTGCTCAGAAGCATCGTGGCGCAGGAAACGGTGGGCGTCGTTGTGCAGCAGGGCGCCGGTGGTGACCATTTCGGTGTAGAGCAGGGTTTGCCGGGAGAGCAGGCGCAGGAAGAACCGGCAATGTCTGTCTGTCCAGTCCATCATCGGTGCAACGCTGAAGCGGCGGGACGGCTCAGGGCGCGTGGTTTGTGGCTTTGAAGCTAATTCTAGGGGCATTCTGGTCTACGCATTTATGTACCACTTTTCGGGTTTTTTGGTGAGACAGTGGTGCGATGTAGCACCGCCATTCACGCTTGTACCCCCGGAAATCATGGTAACAATCAGAGCAAGGAAAAAGGCCGATGGAACGGTCAGCTATACCGTCCAGATCCGCCTCAAGAAAAAGGTGTCCTAGTCTACCAAGAAGCCCAGACGTTCGCCCGTAAGCAGGCAGCGCAGGCTTGGGCGAAGCGACGAGAGACAGAGTTGGCAGGGCATGGTGCCATCGAGCGGGCCAACCGTGGAGGGCACGCAATCAAGGACATGATTGATCGCTACCTGGTGGGAGCCGAGAAAGCCCGGCCGCTGGGTAAGACGAAGCGGCAGACCCGCCTGGTTTGTACGACGCGATACCCAGCCATGCGCCAAGACGTTCGCGCGCAAAATCCTCAGGAACAATTGGCCCGAAAAAAACGTAGGAGCGAGCGCCAGCTCGCGATGCGCCGCGCGGGCGGCGCTCGGTCTGATAACCACCAAAAACCTCATGACGAACACCTTAAGGCCCCCACCGAACCCAATGCCATGACCGTCCGCTCCGGGTCGGTTAGCAGCCCCTTGGCAAGGGCAACAATCGGCCATCATCGGACCGTCTTGCTGCCATGATCCAGTTTGTTCAGATATTCAGCGACCTCATGTGTCAGCCAACTTGAGAACACCTGCTGCTTTGTTTCTGAACGCTCGCGGTTGGGTAATACCAGCCAATACGGGTAGGGATAGGGAGCGATCACGGGGGAGAGTTGCACCAACTCCCCTCGTTGGATCGCGTCGTGCACAAGGCTGCGGCGCTCCAGGGCGATCCCCTGGCCTAAGCGCACGGCTTGAAGCACCAGGTTGGAGTCGTTGCTGCACAGGCCGATGCGTGGGACTTCCCTATCCAGCCCGGCCGCTTGACACCACGGTTGCCATGATTCCATGTTGAAAACAATGTTGCTGCTGATGATCTCTTCAGGGGTCTGTGGTAGCACCCCGCCGTTGAAGTGCGGAGCGGCAACCACCAACGTCTCGTCATGAAAGAGCAGATGCTGCTCCACCCCGTCCCAGTCGCCCTTGCCCATGCGGATCCCTACGTCGACAGATTCCCGCGTCAGGTCCGATAGCGCCAGATTGGCCTGTAGCCGGACGCTGATATGCGGCTGTAATTGCTGGAAACGTGGCAAGCGGGGCAACAACCAGCTGAATCCGAACGAAGGGAGAACGGCGACCACCAGTTCCGTTGACTTGGGTTGCGTCTTGATCAGTCGCGTGGCTTCGGCGATTCCGCCCAAGCATTCGCGGATCTGCAAGGCATACAGTCGTCCGTCCTCACTGACCCGCAGACCCCGTCCCTCACGGACGAACAGGGTGACGCCGATCATCTCTTCCAACACCTTGATCTGCTGGCTGATGGCCGAATGGGTGACATGCAGTTCCTTGGCGGCTGCGGTGACGCTCCCCAGCCTTGCAACCGATTCGAAGCAGCGTAGGCAGGTGATTGGAGGAATATTCGACATGTAAGTATTTCTTACAAATAGTGGAAAAAAAAACTGATTTATAAGTGGCAAGGCTCTCATTAATGTAAGTGACGGTAAAGTCTTCGACTGGCAAGAGGACTGGAGCCATAGACGGTGCGTGGGGAGCACGGCAAATGACAACGGGTAATCCTGACTGTGAAGACCACCAGTGGTTGCAGATTTCATTGACCAGCGCGCAATGGGTTTCGGTGCGGTTTACTCACGACATCTACACGCGTGCGGTGAGCGGCAAGCATTGGATCAGCGCGGACGGTGTCGACTTCGCGATTGGCCCCGGCGAGCGCGTGAAATTGTCTGTCGGGCTAGCGCTGATTGATGGGGAAGGTCTTCTGCAACTGGAGCCAGTCAGGGCACAGAAGCAGCACCCGGCGTATCCGTTCCCCTGCTGTTCAAACGCCAGACAACGGCATTAGAGATCAACATCAATCAAGGAAACTATCGATGAAACTCATTGGGATGCTGGATTCACCTTACGTTCGCCGGGTAGCTATATCCCTGGACCTTCTAGGCATCGAGTTCGAACATGCCCCACTGTCGGTGTTCAGCACATTCGAAGAGTTTTCGAGGATCAATCCGGTGGTCAAAGCGCCGACTCTGCTGCTCGATGACGGCTCCGTACTGATGGACTCGACGCTGATCATCGATTATTTCGAGACCCTCAGCTCACCCGGGAGCAAGCTATTGCCAAGTCAACCGCAGGCGCTGGCCAGAGCTTTGAGTACATTGGGGCTGGCGCTGGCGGCATGCGAGAAGACCGTCCAGATCGTCTATGAACACAATCTTCGACCGGCGGAAAAGCTTCATCAGCCCTGGGTCGAACGCGTCACCCGGCAGTTGCTGGCGGCGTGCGCGGAGTTGGACAAACAATTGGCGGCACAAGCGTCGCACGGGGTGCGCCCAGACCAGGTTGAGGTCACTTGTGCGGTAGCCTGGTCGTTCATGCAGTTGATGCTGCCCGATGTAGTCAAGGCCAGCGATTTCCCGGCCATCAATGCCCATGCGGCCCGCCTGGAACAGACCGATCTGTTCAAGCGTTATCCGATTGCCTGAGCCCTGGCGGAACGGGCCGGGCTCAACCGCGCCGATTGCCCCTCCCGCCACTGATTGGTTTTTGCGAGCCGTATCCATGTACACACTTTATTTCGCGCCGACGGCCAATGGTCACAAGATCCTGATCATGCTAGAGGCGCTTGGCGTGCCTTACCGGATCCGTCGGATAAACCTGGCGCAGGGTGAACAACACCAGCCGGACTTCGCCCGCCTGACAATCCACCGAAAGATCCCGTTGTTGGTCGATCACGATCAGGCGCTGATCCTGCCCGAGTCCGGAGCTATCCTTCAATATCTGGCGGAAAAGCACTTGCGATTCCTACCGTGCGTAGGGCCTGAGCGCTATGCGGTGCTCCACTGGCTGGCCTGGCAAATCAGCAGCCTGGGGCCGATGGCCGGGCAGAACTATCACTTCATTCATCAAGAGGCCGAAGGCAACGAGTACGCAAGATCGCGCTATCAGGAACAAACCGTCCATTTGTTCAACACAGTGGAAAAGGCTTTGGCCGGACGCGATTTCATTGCTCGGATGTACTCGATTGCCGACATGGCCATCTATCCCTGGCTGCGCATCCACGCTCAATTGCAGGTGGATATCCAGACATTGCCCAATGTGGCCGGTTATCTGAAGCGAATGGCGGCCCGTGAAGAAGTGCTGACCGCCTATGCCAAGGGGGCAAGGTCAACATCGACGCTCCCGGGATGATGCACCGGGAGTCTCCCTGAAATAGCCCAGACCGGACAAATAGCCGGAATGGCCTCCGCCAATCATGCTCGTACCACCGGGAATCATGGCAACGATCAGAGCAAGGAAAAAGGCCGATTGGACGTTTATCTATCCCGTCCAGATCCACCTCAAGAAAAAGGATGTCCTGGTCTACCAAGAGCCCCAAACCTTCGCCCGCCAGCAGGCTGCTTGAGCCTGTGCGAAAGATGGTTCGTGTGGAGGATCTGCATTTTCGCGATCTGCGCCACGCAGGCGTGAGCTGGTTATTCGAAATGGATTGGGATATCCCTGCGGCGTTACACCCTCTGAGGCGCGTTAAGCAGACCTGGCATAGCAGCTACACTGCACGACCCGATCACCCACGACAGCCTGCTTCAATCCAGCGCAGGCTCATGAAAAGGAAGTCAAGCAAATGGATGTACCTTGCACCTCTCTGGACGAAGTCCGTCAACGGATTGATGAAATCGACCGCAGCCTCGTTTCGCTTCTCGCCAAACGTGGAAGGCTCGTAACGCAAGCAGCAGGCTTCAAGAAAACCACCGATGATGTGCGTGCGCCTGCCCGGGTCGAGCAAGTGATCAAGAAGGTTCGTGAGATGGCTGACGAAACCGGTGCCTCGGCTGAGGTGGTGGAGCAGGTCTACAGGGCGATGATTTCGGCCTTCATCGCTGAGGAACTGAACACCCATGCGAAGCTGGCCGACGAGGCTTCTGCATCGTGATGAAGTGCGGGGCTCATATGCAGCCCCGCCGCCTTTTCCTGCTTGCTATCTCTGGCTCAACGCCGCAATCGAAACGCCAGACGCGACGAAGGTGAGGCCTGCGCCCACGTTCAGCCCATTCACCAGCCGTGGCCGCCGGTACAGGTAGCGAGACAGCCCCGTGGCGAAAATGCCCATCAAGGCAAACCCCAATGCAGTGAGTGCAGCGAACCACAGGCCGTAAACCATCATCTGCACACTGACCGACCCGCGTGCGGGGTCGACGAATTGGGGAATGAACGCCAGCACGAACAAACCTGGCTTGGGGTTGAGCGCAGCCGAAAGCAGACCGGTCATAGGCGAACCACACGTTCATGGGAAACACGGCTCTCTCCTTAAGCCTGATGAAGCATCCCTCCTGACGGTGGAATCAGCCCCGGCGCTGCCAAAAATGCCGAAGGCCTAGTTTTTACTGCTGCAGTCTATGTCGTAGCGGCCATGCTTCAGGTCGTATCTGGATGCACCTGAATCTTACCGGTCAGTATAGTCAACTCCGTGCCTTTGCCGGAGTGCCTTGAATTGGACAATACCCGTGAGCGCTTGATTGATGCCGCGATGAAGCTGTTTCTCTCGCAAGGTTTATACGTGACGGGGGTAACGGCCATTGCCGCGATGGCGGGCGTTACCAAAATGACGCTCTACAGCCATTTCCCCTCCAAGGATGCGCTGATAGTGGCGTGCCTTGAGGAGCGTGACCGACGCTGGCGTGAAGAGGTAGCGCGCACCCTGGCTGGGCATCCTGAGCCGGTCAGTGGCATGCTCGCTTTTTTCGATTTGTATGAACGCTTTCTTTTGAAAGATAGCGAGCGGGGGTGCCTGTTCGTTAACAGTGCGGCTGAATTCCCCCAGTTCAGCCACCCCGTGCATTTGGCAGTGAGCCGGCATAAGCAAGGGATACGCGAAAACCTTGCTGCCTTGGCCATGAGCGCCGGTATAAACGACCCTGACGCAGTTGCCCAAGGGTTGTTTATCTTGCTGGAGGGCAGTTTTGTCAGCGGTGCGATGGGCCAGGACATGCGGGTTTTCGACACTGCCCGGCAAATAGCTCATTGCTGGATCCAACGGCAGGGGCACAGCGTATGACCCTGGGCTTGTTAGCGGCCATTGCCGCCACTTTTTCCTGGTCGCTGCTCTATATCTTTCCGGGGCTGGTCGGCGACTACAGCCTTTTTGACCTGGCGGTGGTGAGCTATGCCTTTGCCGGGTTAGGTAGCCTGCTGGTGCTGTTCGCTTACCGCAGCGAAGTGCGGCAATTGCGACTGAATGACTGGGCCTGTGCCGCACTGCTGGGCTTCTTGGGATACATTGGCTACTTCTTCCTGATCACCACTGCGGTTTTGGCAGCCGGGCCGGTGATCCCCCCGGTGATGATGGGGTCAGTACCGATCGTGCTCGCGATTGCCGGCAACATGCGCAGCGCCAGCGTGCCTTGGCGCGCCATTGCCGGGCCACTGCTGGTGGCGGCCCTGGGCATCAGCCTGGTCAATCTGAGCGTGTTTGATGCTAGCCGTGCGGCGGTAGTGCTCCCGACCGCGTCGTTACTGCTTGGGCTGTTTGCATCGTTGCTGGCAATCGCATTCTGGACCGGTTTTGGCCTGTTGAATGAAAGTGCGTTGGCTCGGCGCCCAAGCATGTCTCCCATGTTGTGGTCAGCCATGTTGATCTTCATGTGCAGCGTCGAAATGCTGGCGTTCATCCCGGTTGGGCTGCACTTGAAACTGTCTCATTTCGCTAGCCATCCGAGCGGTTTGGCAGGTACTCAGGCGCTGATCGTCTGTGGGCTGATTCAGGGGTTGGGGGCCACCCTTGCAGGTGCCTGGGCATGGTCAATCGCAACGCGGCGTCTTCCGCTGGCGCTGAGCGGGCAATTGATCGCCAGCGGGACCATTTATGCAACTACGATGGGCCTGCTCATCAACCAACGCTGGCCGTCTCCTATGGAAGCGCTTGGTACAGCCTTGTTGTTCGTAGGGGTGGTGTGGGCTATCCACGCCTTTTATCGCAAGCAAACACGCCTCCAGACGCATGGCGAGGCATCCAGGGTACGTATCTGATCCCCGGCCCGGTTGCCCGGCCATGCGCCTGGGCCGGCCAAGTTGGCTACGCCCGCTACCCATGGCCCAGCCGTCTACTTCAGCGGCACGTAGATGTCCGTTTGCCATTGCTCCAGTGGTGTTTCCGGATAGACGCTCAGGTAATGAAAGAACAACGGATGATCACGCAGTTCTTCGTTGCTCGATGGCAGCCAGTCACGATAAAGCGGGTAGATGGTTTCGCCAATGTAGTCAGGCGAGCCGGTATGTCGAATCACGGCACAACGCCCTGCCGGTATAACCCGTTCATGCACGCCGAAATCGTTGGGCTGCACCGCCTCGTCTATCTCGCCGCACACGGCAAAGCGAAAGGCGTGGGCCGGGGTGGTGTCGGGGTTGTCGTAGGGGATACCGAAAGTACGGCTGCTGGTCACAGGCGACTGGCCGCTTTGCATGCGCCATTGGCGAAAACGCACGACGCTTTCGCTGACCAGACCGGGCGGCCCCTGGTGTTCGAGCGCGGCCACGCGGGTTTGGGCGAAATGCACGATACGGATCTGCATGGTGATACTCCTGGAACGGTGAGGAACATTGAATACCGCACTCCAGGCCTGCCAGTTCGGCGCCTTGGCGAACGCGCTCGGCGCCATGCCGAAGGCGCGCCTGAACGCTCTGGCAAAGGCTTCGGGGCTTTCGAACCCGGCGCCGAATGCGGCCTCCAGTATGGGCGTCGCGGGCGAGGCGACCAGTTGATGTGCTGCGCGTCGAAGTCTCATCAGTTGCACATACCGTGAAACCGGAACGCCCATGTAGGCCGTGAACTGCCGATGGAAGTGAAACGTCGAGAAGTTGGCGATGCGGCTCAAGGCATTCACCGACAGGTCACCTTCGAGGTGGCTGTCGATGTAGGCAAGCACGGTTTCGAACCGTTTCATGTAGCTCGGGTTGTGCTGTGAGTCAGTCAACGAACGGAATCTCTGGAAGGTGCGGTAAGCGCTAGCATCCGTTGTTCAGGCACTGAGGTGCCTAGCCGTGATTGCTCTATTGGTCCTGCGCTGGGTGATCAGTCAGGGTTGCAGGGAGAGTACCAAGGGGCAGCGGCGTCGACGTGAACATGTTTCTGCTTCCTGGGCAGGAACGGCGTATCAAGCGTTCCCAGCGCTATCGAAATCCAGTCGGCAAACTCACCCTGGGCGCGTGACCAGAACAAGGTCGAGCCGCACTCCGTGCAGAACTCGCGCGTAACCGTCGGTGATGAAGAGAAGGCCTTGATGCTGGCAGCGCCGCGCAGTATTCGCAGCATACCGCGCGGAATGCTGCCGTACGAAGCGAATGCGGCGCCGTGACTTTTGCGGCACCGGCTGCAGTGGCAGTGGCTCACTGCCTTGGGTGGGGTGAGTAGCAGGTAAGAGACTGCTGCGCACAAGCAGCTTCCTTGGTATGTCTCTGTCATTGGCGCTTCCGTGCAGGTGGGAAAGCGCCAGCGTAAACGCCTTGGCCTGCTCAGTCGACTGGTCTGCGGGCCGACAGACAATCAAACGCTATGTGTCACGCCGCCATCGACCTTGATGTTCTGCCCGGTGATGTAGGCAGCGCCTTCGCTGGCGAGAAACGCGATGGTGGCGGCAATTTCTTCGCGGGTGCCATAGCGTTTGAGCGGCACGCTGTCGCGGCGCTGTTCGGTGGCTGGCAGGCTGTCGATCCAGCCGGGGAGGACGTTGTTGATCCTCACGTTGTCCCCCGCGAATTGGTCGGCGAAGATTTTGGTGAATGCGGCCAGGCCCGAGCGGAACACTGCAGACGTCGGGAACAGCTCAATCGGCTCGAACGCCCAGGCGGTGGAAATGTTGATGATCACGCCCCCTTTCTGGCGCTGCATGTAGGGCGTTACCAGGCGCGTCGGGCGGATGACGTTGAGCAGATAGGTGTCCATGCCCTTGTGCCAGTCTTCGTCGCTGATTTCCAGGATTGGCGCGCGCGGACCATGGCCGGCGCTATTGACTAGCACGTCGATGCGCCCCCACTTTTCCACCACGGCATCGACCAGGCGTTTTAGGTCCTCAACCGACTGGTTGCTACCTGTTACACCCACACCGCCAAGCTCGGCAGCCAGTGCTTCGCCCTTGCCCGAGGAGGAAAGGATGCCAACCTTGAACCCGTCAGCGGCCAGGCGCTGTGCCGCTGCCGCGCCCATGCCACTGCCACCTGCTGTGATGATCGCAACTTTTTCTACTGACATGCTGCCTCCGTAACGCGAATGGATGATTGCCTGGAAGCACTAAAATTAGCAGTAGAAGTGGCGGCGAGGGAGACAGTTAAACTTTACTGATGCAGTAGATTAACTATTGCCGGTTTGTTGCTTGAACCAGCGCCGGACAATGCCTAGCGACTCCGGCTGCTGCATCTTTCGTGGCCACACAAGATAGAACGCCTTATCGAGCCTGAGCTGCTGAGCGAAGACCTGGGTCAACCTGCCCGTGACGATGTCATCACTGACGAACGCCAGGCTTGCCAAAGCAATACCCTGACCACTGATGGCCGCATCGATGGCCAATGAGGTCTGATTGAACCGCAGGTTTTTGGCAGTCGCTTGCCCGTGCTGCGGGAACAGTTGTGCGAGGTACCGAGGCCAGAAATCATGGGCATCGTGAAGCAGGGTGAACGCTTGAAGCTGCTCGAAGCTGGCGGGGGCTTTGCCGGCTTCGAACAACGTTGGGCTGCCCACGGCGACGATACGCTCGTCCATCAACAGTTCGCTGTTCAAACCCGCACCGAAGTCGGGCTTGCCATAGCGGACTGCGATATCCACGCCGTCAGTATTGAAGTGGGACAGCCGATCGGTGGCCAGTACACGTAAATCGATGTCCGGATGGCTTTGCGCAAAGTTGCCCAGCCGGGGAATGAGCCATTTGGAGGCAAAGGTCGGTGTCACGCTGACCGTCAGGTGAGACGCTTGTGGCCGCAGCAGGCGGGTTGCCTCATCGATCATCGCCAAGGCACTGCGAATGCTGCCGCTGTAGCCCAGGCCCGCATCGGTCAGTGTCAGGCCCCGGGGCAGGCGCTCGAACAAACGAAGGTCCAGGCTCGCTTCCAGCCCGCGTATCTGTTGTGCCACTGCCGCCTGGGTCACCCCCAGTTCTTCGGCGGCCAGGCGGAAGTTGAGGTGGCGGGCAACCACTTCGAACACACGTAGCGCATTGAGCGAGGGCAAATCAGGGAAACCGTTTGGCATGGCGATGGACGTGGTCGGGCTGGAGGATTAAACCACGAGGCTACTCGCCGAGCGCCTGTAAAGAAACCCGCGCCACCGCAGCCAATCCGCCACGCTGCGCAGCAATCCCTCTGTTGGCGGCTGCACATCTCCATCGTTTGGCTTGACGCGTGAAAATTTTCATGTAAATTTTCATGAAAAATAAGTCTAAAAATTTCACGGCAGTCCGAAACGATGAAGATGCACGAAGAGGTTGAAGCCCTCGCGATCCTTATTCACGACCTGCGCAAATTCAAGAACCTGACCTTGGGTGAACTGGCCGGGCGCATCAACCGTTCGGTGGGTTTTCTCTCCCAGGTCGAGCGCGGCGTTTCGCGCCCGACCGTGGCAGACCTCACCGCTATCAGCGAAGCGCTCGGCGTATCAACCGCGTACTTCTACAACCTGAGCAAGCCCCGCAGCATTGGCTGGGTCACGCGCCCTAACGAGCGGCGCACGCTGTACCTGGAATCGGGCATCACCGACGTGCTGGCTTCGCCGACCATCACAGGCGCCTTCGCCATGCTCGACAGCCATCTCGAGCCGGGCGCCACCAGTGGGGAAGCGTACTTGAGCGACCGTTCCGAGCAGGGCTGTTTCGTGCTCGAGGGCGAACTCACGGTGTGGCTGGACCAGGGCGATGCCGTGACCCTGCAGGCCAACGACTGCTTCCAGCTGCAACCCCATGCGCCGTTCCGTTACGCCAACCTGACGGACAAAGCCACCCGTGTGCTCTGGGTCTTCAATTGAATTCGTTCACCTCACAAGGATAAGAAGATGAGTGTCATCTTTCCGGATCTGCTGGCTGAAGTGCGCTCGTTCCGAGCAGAACACCCGGCAATTCGCTATGTCGACCTGATTGCGCTGGACATTCCCGGGCACTTCTACGGCAAGCGCTACCCCATGGACATGCTGGAAAAAGTCGCAGCCGGTGCGCCACTGAAGCTGCCGCAGAACTGCGTGCTGCTGGGTACCCAGGGCGGCCTTTACCCGATTGGGGACTATTGCTTCGCCGATGGCGACCCGGATGCCGCCCGGCGCCTGGTGCCGGGTACGCTGAAGCCGGTGCGCTGGGAAAAGGAAGTGATCGCCCAGATGCTGATCACGTCCGACGGCACCGCAAAGCCGATCGAGTTCGAGCCCCGTGAAGTGCTGGCGCGTGTGCTTCAGCGTCTGGCCAAACGTGGCATCCGCCCGGTGGTGGCATTCGAACTGGAGTTCTACCTGTTCGACCGCAAGCTTGATAACGGCCTGCCACAGTATCCACGCGACACGGCAACCGGGGATGAAGACGATCAGCCGAACATGCACATCGAGCGGCTGTCGCGCTTCTCGTCGGTCCTGCACGAGATGGTCGACGGCGCCAACGAGCAGGGCGTGCCGGCGAACGTCATCACCGCAGAGCTGGGCCCAGGCCAGTTCGAGATCAACTTCTCGCACAGCGACGATGCCCTCAGTGCGGCGGACTGGTCGGCACTGTTCTGCCGCAGTACCCGCGGTATCGCGATGAAGCACGGTTACCGTGCCAGCTTCATGAGCAAGCCCTACCTGGACGCGCCAGGCAGCGGCATGCATGTGCACGTCAGCCTGTACGACGCTGCCGGCAATAACCTCCTGGCGGGAAGTGAACAGCGCAAGCTGCGCCATGCGGTGGCAGGCTGCCTGGAACTGCTGCCGCACTGCATGCCGATCTTTGCCCCCAACCACAATGCATACCGACGTTATGGCGCCATGGTCAACGCGGCGAGCAAGGCCAGCTGGGGGTTCGAAGACCGTGACGCGTGCATCCGCATCCCCGAGTCCGACCCGCGCAACCTGCGCATCGAGCACCGTCTAGCTGGCGCCGACGCCAACCCGTATCTGGTACTGGCGGCCATTTTGACCGGGATGGAGCATGGCCTGGACCGCGGCGTGGAGCCCATCGCCCCGCTGAACGACAACCGCCAGAGCGGCATCGACTTCCCCAAGGATGCCCTCAGCGCCTTGGCCGCCATGCGTCACCACCCAGTGGTCAACGAAGGCCTGGGCAGCGAGTTCGTGATGGTCTATTGCGAAAACAAATACCAGGAGCAACTGGACTTCATGCACCACATCGATGCCCGCGAATACCGCTGGTTCCTGTAGGTGCAGCGACGCTGCACGCTCCCTTTCTACCGTTTCAATACAACGCGCAATATGGATTTGCCGGAGGAAGATATGCCACGTGTGCCCGTGATTGGCATTACCGCATGCACCAGCATGATTGGGCTGCATGCAACCCAGACCATCAGCGAAAAGTACGCGCGCGCGGCAGCCAAGGCAGCGTGTGGGCTGCCCATCGTCATTCCCAGCCTCGGTGAGCTGATGGACAGCGCCGATATTCTCGATGTGGTGGATGGGCTGATCTTCACCGGTTCGCCGTCCAACATCGAGCCGCACCACTACAACGGCCCGGCCAGTGCTGCGGGCACCCATCACGACCCTCTGCGCGATGCCACCACGTTGCCGCTGATGCGCGCGGCCATCGCCGCCGGCGTACCGATACTCGGCATTTGCCGTGGCTTCCAGGAAATGAACGTGGCGCTGGGTGGCACCCTGCACCAGAAGGTCCACGAGACCGGCATGTTCATGGACCACCGCGAAGGCAAGGATGAGCCCCTCGACAAGCAATATGGGCCGCGCCACACGCTTCATGTAGAGCCTGGCGGCATGCTCGACCGCATGGGCTTGCCGGCGATATTCGACGTCAATTCCATCCACGGCCAAGGCATCGACGTATTGGCCCCCGGGCTGAGGGTGGAAGCGCTGGCGCCCGATGGCCTGGTGGAAGCGGTTTCGGTCGAAAACAGCAAGGGTTTTGCCCTGGCCGTGCAATGGCACCCCGAGTTCCAGGTCATGGATAACCCACATTACCTGGCCATCTTCCAGTCCTTTGGCAAGGCCTGCCGGCATCGCTCGGTCCTGCGTCAGAGGCTGTTGCTGTCTGCCTGAGCAGCGACCTTTCCCACCTGTAAAAAGTACCCTCGCAGCATGGCTGCGAAACTTGATGGAGTGAAGTCAATGAGTGAACAGAATTCGCAGACCCTTGCCTGGCAAACCATGAGCCGCGACCATCACCTGGCCCCGTTCAGTGATGTCAGGCAACTGGCCGAGAAAGGCCCGCGCATCATCACCTCGGCCAAGGGCGTGTACCTGTGGGACAGCGAGGGCAACAAGATTCTCGATGGCATGGCCGGCCTGTGGTGCGTGGCAGTCGGGTATGGCCGCGATGAGCTGGCCGAGGTCGCCAGCCAGCAGATGAAGCAGTTGCCTTACTACAACCTGTTCTTCCAGACCGCGCACCCGCCCGCGCTGGAGCTGGCCAAGGCCATCGCCGAGGTGGCCCCGCAAGGCATGAACCACGTGTTCTTCACCGGCTCCGGCTCCGAAGGCAACGACACCGTGCTGCGCATGGTCCGCCATTACTGGGCACTGAAGGGCCAGAACAACAAGAAGGTTATCATTGGCCGTATCAACGGCTACCACGGCTCTACCGTGGCGGGCGCGGCCTTGGGCGGCATGAGTGGCATGCACCAGCAGGGCGGGGTGATCCCGGATGTCGTGCACATCCCGCAGCCATACTGGTTTGGCGAAGGCGGCGATATGGCCGAGGCTGACTTCGGCGTGTGGGCGGCCGAGCAACTGGAGAAGAAGATTCTCGAAGTTGGCGTGGACAACGTTGCCGCCTTCATTGCCGAGCCGATCCAGGGCGCCGGTGGCGTGATCATTCCGCCGCAGACGTACTGGCCGAAGATCAAGGAAATCCTGGCCAGGTACGACATCCTCTTCGTCGCCGACGAAGTGATCTGCGGGTTCGGCCGTACCGGTGAGTGGTTCGGCACCGATTACTACGACCTCAAGCCTGACCTGATGACCATCGCCAAGGGCCTGACCTCCGGCTACATCCCCATGGGTGGGGTGATCGTGCGTGACGAGGTGGCCAAGGTCATCAGCGAAGGCGGCGACTTCAACCACGGTTTTACCTATTCCGGCCACCCGGTGGCGGCAGCGGTGGGCCTGGAGAACCTGCGGATCCTGCGCGACGAGCAGATCATCCAGCAGGTGCACGATAAAACCGCGCCTTATCTGCAGCAACGCCTGCGCGAACTGGCCGACCACCCGCTGGTAGGCGAAGTGCGCGGCCTGGGTATGCTCGGGGCGATCGAGTTGGTGAAAGACAAGGCCACCCGGGCCCGTCATGAAGGCAAAGGTGTCGGCATGATCTGTCGCCAGCACTGCTTCGACAACGGCCTGATCATGCGCGCGGTGGGCGACACCATGATCATCGCGCCACCGCTGGTGATCAGTGTCGAAGAGATCGACGAGCTGGTGGAGAAAGCCCGCAAGTGCCTGGGCCTGACCTATGAGGCTGTTCGGTAAGGGCAGAACGCTTGGTTAGCTGTTCTCAGCACCTGTGAGATCGAGCGCCGCCCGCGCGGTGCTCGATCGGTGCCTCAATCGTACATCTCGCCTCCGGCACCTCCCGCAAAGCATTTTGCTTTGTGAAATGAATCCTGTACTTTTCCGGGCATCCATTTCCCGTCTGAAAGTCGCGATTCAACCATGAAAGTGCACGAAGAAATCGAAGGCCTGGCAGTACTGATTCGCGACCTGCGCAAGTTCAAGGGCCTGACACTGGGCGAGCTTGCACAGCGCATCGGCCGTTCGGTGGGCTTTCTGTCCCAGGTCGAACGCGGCGTATCACGCCCGACCGTGGCCGACCTCACAGCCATCAGCGAAGAGCTCGGTGTTTCGACAGCCTACTTCTACAAGCTGGACAAACCCCGCGAGCTCGACTGGGTCACCCGCCCGCACGAGCGTCGCACGCTGCACCTGGCGGGAGGCATCACCGATGTGCTGGCATCGCCCTCGATAACGGGCGCGTTCTCCATGCTCGATAGCCATTTGCAGCCGGGGGCCAGCAGTGGCGAGGAGTACCTGGACGACAGCTCGGAGCAGGGCTGCTTTGTGCTCGAGGGCGAACTGACCGTGTGGGTGGGCGATGCTGAGCCGGTCACGCTGCACGCCAATGACAGTTTTCAGCTGCAACCCCACGCCCGTTTTCGTTACGCCAACCTGACCGACAAGCCCACACGCGTGCTTTGGGTGTTCAGCTGAGGGCCTTCGCACTGGCATGTACGTTGTGCCTCGGCTAGCCGGGAAAGTTGGCCTGCAAGCAATGTGCAGGCTGCATGGGGTATCCTTGCACCACGCAATCAACTTCGAAGCAGTGAATGAACAATGGGTTTTGAACAACTAGCTGAGCTACGAGACCGCCTGCGGGCGGAAAAAGGGCAGGTAAAGGCCGATAGCGCGAAACCGCCCAAGCGCAAGTCGCCCCCGCAGGCGAAGCCGCGTGAGATGGACCCGGCGGTGGCAGCGATCTGGCCCCTGCAGAAGCATTTTCCCTTGGCTTTCCCGGTCAACCCGACCCCCAAGGTGCCGCTCAAGGAGGGCATCTTCAAGGATGCCGAGCAACACCTGGAGCTGCTTGGGTTGACCCGCGAACAGCTCAAGCTGGGCATTTCCACGTGGTGCCGGGGCGCTCGATACTGGGCGAGCATGGTGGAGAATGCACCGCGCCTTGACCTCAACGGTCAGGCTGCAGGTACCGTGACCGCCGCTCAGGCGCTGCATGCCAAGCAGCAAGCTGCGCGGCAACGCAGCCAGGACCGACGCAATCGTGCGAAGTCAAAGGCCCAGGCCCAGGCCCAGGCTCCGGCCCCCGCCGCCGACACCGAGGCGGTGCAGTCTACCGACTGAATTCAGTCGCGCTTTGCCCCCTGGCCATGCCGGATGGCAGCCCATTGCCGGGGCTGCCGTCTGGCTGGCCCGGCAGTGGGCCAGGTCCGGTTTCGAGGGCCTAGTGCATGCAACGATGGTTTCAAGACCCACCTGATCGGCAAGCCGCGGCAGATGATGCCGGGGCGCAAACACGTGCGTCGGTTTCAGAATGCGCCTGGTCGCTCGTATGCAACCCCTCGGCGCTACAAGTGCCATGCTAGCAGGATGCCCAAGGGTCAGTGCGCGCAGACGTGCGGCCGTGGGCGAGGAGGCCACCCGTACCATGCAACTGTGACGTGGACGGTGCGCCGCAGCAGAACACGCCGGAAACCTGCCCTTTAAAAACAATCAGGCAGGGTCCGTGATGCCGAGGTCCGCTGTATGCCTGATGAATTGCTCCACCTGCCTGTAATCCAGCGCATTCTGGCCCGCGACAAGGACACCCCCGGTGCCCTGTTGCCGATCCTGCATGCCGTCCAGCACGAGATAGGTTACATCCCCGATGCCTCGGTCCCCGAAATCGCCCATGCCCTGAACCTCAGCCTGGCTGAAGTGCGTGGGGTAATCAGCTTTTATCACGACTTCCGCACCACGCCGCCCGCGC
>Ga0182736_1001776_pt1 | contig 19001 bp, 17 predicted proteins | sample eDN5th30CKraftBY_FD_128882 | JGI IMG/M metagenome (GOLD analysis project Ga0182736, IMG submission 128882) | Enriched backyard soil microbial communities from Emeryville, California, USA - eDNA 5th pass 30_C Kraft BY (version 2) (version 2) | ecosystem: Environmental > Terrestrial > Soil >... | reverse complement strand
GCGCCGCTACCGCACTCAGAGCTAATGCCATACCCCGACGCTAAAAACCAACCCCGACAACACAGCCCAACACCACACCGCAAGACACCACGACTGTGGACGAAACCCCAACTGTGGACAACGCCCCTCAGGCGTCTTCCAGCAGCTCCGGGGTCACGGCGGACTCGGTGTCGGGGATACCGTCCTGCTTGGCCTTGCGGTCGGCCATCGACAGCAGCCGCCGAATACGTCCCGCCACCGCGTCTTTGGTCATCGGCGGATCGGCCAGCCGGCCCAGCTCCTCCAGCGACGCCTGCCGGTGCTCCACCCGCAGCTTGCCGGCCGAGGCCAGATGATCGGGCACGGTGTCGCCGAGAATGTCCAACGCACGTTCCACCCGGGCGGCCGCCGCCACCGCGGCCCGAGCCGAGCGCCGCAGGTTGGCGTCGTCGAAGTTGGCCAGCCGGTTGGCGGTCGCGCGTACCTCGCGGCGGATCCGGCGCTCCTCCCAGACCAGCCGGGTGTCCTGGGCGCCCATCCTGGTCAGCAACGCGCCGATCGCCTCGCCGTCGCGCACCACCACACGGTCCGCCCCGCGCACCTCGCGGGCCTTCGCGCTGACCCCGAGCCGCCGTGCCGCGCCGACCAGCGCCAGAGCCGCCTCCGGGCCGGGACAGCCTACTTCCAGCGCCGAGGACCGGCCGGGTTCGGTCAGTGATCCGTGCGCCAAAAACGCGCCCCGCCAAGCGGCTTCGGCGTCGGCGACGCTGCCGCCGACGACCTGGGCGGGCAGCCCGCGCACCGGCCGGCCACGCAAGTCCAGCAAACCGGTCTGGCGGGCCAGCGCTTCGCCGTCCTTGGTGACCCGCAGCACGTAGCGGGTGTTCTTGCGCATACCGCTCGCCGACAGCACATGCACGATCGCGTTGTAGCCGTACAGGTCGAAGATGTCCTTGCGCAGTCTGCGCGCGATGACACCCAGATCCACCTCGGCTTCGACCACCACCCGGCCCGCCACGATGTGCAGCCCGCCGGCGAAGCGCAGCAACGCCGCGACCTCGGCGCGCCGCGCCGAGACCGAGCTCACCACGAGACGGCTCAGCTCGTCCTTGACTTCAGCCGTCATCGCCACGACTTGTCACCTCCCGGCCCGAGCCCGCTCGGTCCACTCACGCCGGATTGCCGGCCCCCGCCCTCGGTCGGTGTCGCGACCGGTGTCGGGATCGTCAGCGGCGACGAACCGCCGTCCCGAACCCCGTCCAGCGCCGCCGCCAACTTTCCTGGGTCATGTAAAGGTGTACCAGGTCGGGCCACGTCGACGAACCGAACCTCGGCAGCGAACAACGTCGCGGCCCGGCGCAACTGCTCGCGTTCCCGCTCACTGGGCACCCGTTCGGCGTCGATGATGATGTGGTCGACGGTGAAATCGGGGGCATGCTGGGCCAATACGTGCAGGTGCCGCTCCACCGAGAACCCGGCGGTCTCCCCCGGTTCGGCGACCAGGTTGAGCACCAGGGCGCGCCGGGCGGAGGTGGTCTGCAGCGCCGATGCCAGCCCCGGCACCAGCAGGTGCGGGATCACGCTGGTGAACCACGAGCCCGGACCGAGTACCACTAGGTCCGCGGACATGATGGCGTCGACGGCTTGCCGCGTGGCCGGCGGATTGCCGGGCAGCAGCCGCACCCGGCGCACCTTGCCCGGTGTGGTCGCGATCGCCACCTGGCCCCGGATCACCCCGAACAGGCGTGGGTCGGCGTCCAGGCCGGACACGTCGGCTTCGATCTGCAGCGCGATCGGGCACATCGGCAGCACCCGCCCCTTGACACCGAGCATCCGGCCGAGTTCGTCGAGGGCCGCCACCGGGTCGGCCAGCACCTCGTTGAGGCCGGCCAGCAACAGGTTGCCGATCGGGTGGCCGGCCAGTGCGCCGGTGCCACCGAACCGGTGCTGCAGGATGGTCGCCCACAGCTGCCCGGTGGGGGTGTCGGAGGCCAGCGCCGCCAGCGCCATCCGCAAGTCCCCCGGCGGTACCACGTCCAGCTCACTGCGCAACCGGCCCGAGGAGCCGCCGTCATCGGCGACGGTGACCACCGCGGTGACGTGCGGGGTCAGCCTGCGGGCGGCCGACAGTGTCGCGTACAGGCCGTGCCCGCCGCCGAGCGCCACGATGCTCGGGTTGCCGTGGGCGGGCTCCACACTCATTGGCGCCGCTCCTCCTCATCGCTCCGCAAGCCCCGTCCCCCGCAAGCGGGTGGGGAAACCCCCAGCCGCACAGCGGCGAGGGGGCGTGCCCCCACTGCATCGTCGCCGGCGCAACTCATTCGCGGCCCAGATCCCGGTGCAGCACCCGCACCGACAGCTCGTGCTTGTCATCCTCGGTGTCCAGCAGCGTCGCCAGCGCCTCGGCGATGGCGACACTGCGGTGTTTGCCGCCGGTACACCCGATGGCCACGGTCATGTATCGCTTTCCCTCTCGTCGATAGCCGCCCACCACCAGAGACAGCAGCCGATGGTAGGCCTCGAGGAATTCGTCCGCGCCCGGCTGGCTCAGCACGTAGTCGCGCACCGCCGGATGCTGACCGGTGTGCGGGCGCAGTTCGTCGACCCAGTGCGGGTTGGGCAAAAACCGCACGTCCATCACCATGTCGGCGTCCATCGGCAGGCCGTACTTGAAGCCGAATGACTCGACCGTTATGGACGTGGGAGCCGTGACGGCGTCCCCGCCGAACATCTCCTCGATGCTCTCCCGCAGCTCGCGCACGCTGAGCACCGAGGTGTCGATGACCAGGTCGGCCACCGCGCGGACCGGTGCCAGCATGACCCGCTCGGCGGCGATCCCCTCGGCCAGCGTCTGTTGACCCTGCAACGGATGACTGCGGCGGTTGTGTTCGTAGCGGCGGATCAGCACGTCGTCGCCGGCCTCCATGAACAGCACCCGGGGGTTGATCCCCCGCGTGGCCAGCTCGTTGCGCACCGAGTCGAGGTCTCCGGTGAAACCGGCCGAGCGCACATCCATCACCACCGCCAACTGTGTGATCCGGGAGCCCGCGGCCAGACCCAGGTCCACCATCCGGGTGATCAGGTCCGGCGGCAGGTTGTCGGCGACGTACCAGCCCAGATCCTCGAGCACCTTGGCCGCGGTGCCGCGCCCCGCGCCGGACAGCCCGGTGACCAGCACCACGTCGATGCCGGCGCCGTCTCCGGGCCCGGCGACATCGCGTTCCCGCACGCCCTTCGGTGCTTCCCTGGTCATCCCGACATCCGTTGCTGTTCAGCGGCACCCGCCGCGCCGTCGGCTCCCAACGCCTCGAGAACAGCCGCCGCGGTCGCCGCGCCTATTCCCGGGATCGAGGTGAGTTCCTCGACGGTAGCCCTTTTCAGTCGTGCCACCGAGCCGAAATGCGAGATCAGCACCTTCCGCCGGTGCTCGCCCAGGCCCGGCACCGCGTCCAGCACCGACGCGGTCATCCGCTTGGACCGTTTGCTGCGGTGGTAAGTGATGGCGAACCGGTGCGCTTCGTCGCGGATCCGCTGCAACAGATACAGGCCCTCGCTCTGCCTGGGGAGGATGATCGGGTCGGGCTCCGAGGGCACCCACACCTCCTCCAGTCGCTTGGCCAGGCCGATGGTAGCGACGTCGGTGATGCCGAGCTCGGCGAGCACCGCCGCCGCGGCATTGACCTGCGGAGCGCCGCCGTCCACCACGTAGAGGTTCGGCGGGTAGGCGAATTTCCGCGATTTTCCTTCCGGGGCAAGCACTTCGGGGTCCAGGTGCCGACGGAACCGGCGGCGGGTCACCTCGGCGATCGAGGCTACGTCGTCGGAACGGCCTTCGCCGGCGGCCTCCCGGATCGCGAAGTGCCGATAGTCCGACTTCCGGGGCAATCCGTCCTCGAATACCACCAGGGATCCGACCACGTCGGTGCCCTGCACGTGACTGATGTCCACGCATTCGATCCGCAGCGGCGCGTCGGCGAGGCCCAGGGATTCCTGAATGTTCTGCAGCGCAGCGGATCTGGCAGTGAAATCTCCGGCCCGCTTCAACTTGTGTTGTTGCAGCGCATCTTTGGCGTTTCTCTCGACGGTCTCGGCCAGTGCACGTTTGTCGCCGCGCAACGGCACCCGCAGCGACACGCGTGAACCCCGCAGGTCCGACAGCCAGCTGATCAACTCGTCGGCGTTGGCCGGAAGACACGGCACCAGCACCTCGCGGGGCACCGGATTGGCCGGCTCGTCGGCGGAGCCCTCCAGTTCGGCCTGGTCGCCGTAGAACTGGGTGACGAACTGCTCGACAAGGCGCCCCCGGGAATTCTCCGCATCGCCGGGGTCGCCGGGCTTTTCGACAATCCAGCCGCGCTGGCCGCGCACCCGCCCGCCGCGCACGTGGAACACCTGGACCGCCGCCTCCAGCTCGTCGTCGGCGAACGCCACCACGTCGGCGTCGGTGCCGTCGCCGAGCACCACGGCCTGCTTCTCCAGGGCCCGTTTCAGCGCCGACACGTCGTCGCGCAACCGCGCGGCCCGCTCGAAATCGAGCTGATCGGAGGCGGTCAGCATCTCCTGTTCGAGGCTGCGGACCAGCCGGTCGGTCTTGCCGGCCAGAAAGTCGCAGAAGTCGTCCACGATCCGCCGATTCTCCTCGGCGCTGACCCGCCCGATACACGGTGCCGCGCATTTGCCGATGTAGCCCAGCAGGCAGGGCCGGCCGATCTGCTGGTGGCGCTTGAACACCCCGGCCGAGCAGGTGCGGGCCGGAAACACCCGCAGCAGCAGGTCCAGGGTTTCGCGGATCGCCCAGGCGTGCGAGTACGGGCCGAAGTAGCGCACACCCTTGCGTCGCGGTCCGCGGTAGACCATCAGCCGCGGGTACTCCTCGTTGAGGGTGACCGCCAGCACCGGATAGGTCTTGTCGTCGCGGTAGCGGACGTTGAACCGCGGGTCGAACTCCTTGATCCAGTTGTATTCCAGCTGCAGGGCCTCGACTTCGGTGTTGACCACCGTCCACTCGACCTTGGCTGCGGTGGTCACCATCTGGCGGGTGCGCGGATGCAGGCCGGCGATGTCGGCGAAGTACGACGTCAGCCGTGACCGCAGGCTTTTCGCCTTGCCCACGTAAATGACCCGCCCGTGCGGGTCGACGAACCGGTAGACACCGGGCTCGACGGGAATGGAGCCGGGCGCCGGGCGATAGGTCGCGGGGTCTGGCACGGCTACCAGGCTAGCGACGAACGCAAGCGCGGCGGAGCCGGGCGAAGCGGATCGTCGCCATCAGGCCGCGACGATCGCAAGCGCGACGGAGCCGGGTGAAGCGGATCGTCGCCATTACACCCCGTCGGGCGGTGTATCAGATGGCCGGTAGCGCGCGACCAGGGCCCGCAACTCCCGCATGGCCTGCACCGCCCGCTCCTTGTCGGCGGACTGGATGGCGACCAGCGGAATGTATTCGTCGTCGGGCAGCTCCAGCCGGGCCCAGCGCTTGCCCAGTGGGAAGGACACCCCGAGGACCTGCTCCCAGGGGATCAGCCGGTCCCCGAGCGCATTACGCACCGACACTCCGGATGCGCCCGCCCGCACCCGGGCGCGCGCGAACAGCAGCAGCGAGCCGGCCACGATGATGCCCAGCACCACGACGGCCACCCGGTCGTAGGTACGAAAGATCACCCCGCTGGAGCGGATCGTCAGCAGAAAGCTCACCACGACGTGGATTGCGACGATCAGGACCGCGGCGCTCCACAAGCCGATCCGCATCAGCCGCGGACGCACCTGCAGATCCCACTGCGGGGACCCCGACGGGGGCGTCACAGTGCGGCGCGAAGGTCGCGCAGGGTCAGCGCCGTACTCAGCGCGGCGGCCGCCGCTTGGGCGCCCTTGTCCTCTGATGAACCGGGCAGCCCGGCGCGATCCAGCGCCTGCTGCTCGTCGTTGACGGTGAGCACCCCGTTGGCCACCGGTGTCGCCGCGTCCAGCGACACCCGGGTCAGGCCCTGTGTCACCGCGTCGCAAACATAGTCGAAATGCGGTGTGCCACCTCGGATCACCACTCCCAACGCGACAACCGCGTCGTGGTTGCGGGCCACCTCCTGGGCCACCACCGGGATCTCGATCGCCCCGAGCACCCGCACCACCGTGGGTTCGGCGACACCGGCGTCGGCGGCCACCTTGCGGGCGCCGGCCAGCAGGGCGTCACAGATCCGGGCATGCCAGGTGCTGGCCACGATCGCCAGGCGCACACCGGAGGCATCGAGCGCCGGCATGTCCGGCACGCCGGTACCGCTCACTGGCGCTGCTCCTCAGCCTCGCTGCGCTCGGCATCGTCGACAGCGCGGCTCACAGTGCTCCACCGAATTCGCCCGGCAGGTTCGCGGACTCGTCGAAGTCCTCCAGCCCGGTCAGATCGTGACCCATCCGGTCACGCTTGGTCATCAGGTAGCGGATGTTCTCGGCATTGGCCCGCACCGGCAGCGGCACCCGCTCGATGATGTGCAGCCCGTAGCCGTCGAGCCCGACCCGCTTGGCCGGGTTGTTGGTGAGCAGGCGCATCGAACGGACCCCGAGATCCACCAGGATCTGCGCTCCGATCCCGTAGTCGCGCGCGTCGGCCGGCAGTCCCAGCTTGAGGTTGGCGTCGACGGTGTCGTCGCCGGCGTCCTGCAGCTGGTAGGCCTGCAGCTTGTGCAGCAGCCCGATGCCGCGGCCCTCGTGACCCCGCATGTAGAGCACCACCCCGCGGCCCTCATGGGCCACCATCGCCAGCGCGGCGTCGAGCTGCGGCCCGCAGTCGCAGCGCCGCGACCCGAAGACGTCGCCGGTCAGGCACTCCGAGTGCACCCGGACCAGCACGTCGTCACCGTCGTGGTGCGGACCGGCGATCTCCCCGCGGACCAGCGCCACGTGCTCGACGTCCTCATAGATGCTGGTGTAACCGACCGCCCGGAACTCGCCGTGGCGGGTCGGGATGCGAGCTTCGGCGACGCGCTCGATGTGTTTCTCGTGCTTGCGGCGCCACTCGATCATGTCGGCGATCGAGATCAGTGCCAGGCCGTGCTCGTCGGCGAAGATCCGCAGCTCGTCGGTCTGGGCCATCGCGCCCTCGTCTTTTTGGCTGACGATCTCGCAGATGGCACCGGCCGGCTGCAGACCCGCCATCCGGGCCAGGTCGACGGCGGCCTCGGTGTGACCCGGCCGACGCAGCACCCCGCCGTCCTTGGCGCGCAACGGCACCACGTGACCGGGCCGGGTGAATTCGTCGGCGGCACTGCCGGGATCGGCCAGCAGCCGCATCGTCGTCGCCCGGTCCGAAGCCGAAATCCCGGTCCCCACATTGTTCTTGGCGTCCACGGTGACGGTGTAGGCGGTGCCGTGCTTGTCCTGGTTCACCGCGTACATCGGCAGCAGGCCCAGCCGGTCGCAGATGGCGCCATCCAGCGGCACGCACAGATATCCGGAGGTGTAGCGCACCATGAACGCCACCAGTTCCGGGGTGGCCTTCTCGGCGGCGAAGATCAGGTCGCCTTCGTTCTCCCGGTCCTCGTCGTCGATGACGACGACGGCTTTACCGGCCGCGATGTCGGCAACCGCCCGCTCGACGGTGTCCAACTTCGTCATCTATGCCACCTTGCGTTCGCCATCAGGGGCCAGCCGGTCGGCGTAACCCGCCCATTCAGTATGAACCACCCCGGGCCCGGGGTTTGCCGCGTGACTCATCCAGCGGGATTCGTCACCAGCCGCTCGACGTATTTGGCGATGACGTCCACCTCGAGATTGACCAGCGTACCGACCGGGGCCCGGCCCAGCGTGGTCAGCTCCAGCGTGGTGGGGATCAACGAAACCTCGAAATAGTGATCTGGATCACATCCCAGACCGGCGACGGTCAGCGAGACGCCGTCGACGGTGATCGACCCCTTCTCCACCACGTAGCGGGCCAGCGCCGCGGGCAGCGCGACGCGCACCACCTCCCAGTGCTGTGCGGGTGTCCGGGCCACTACCCGCCCGGTGCCGTCGACATGGCCCTGCACGATGTGCCCGCCCAGGCGGCTGCCCAGTGCGGCCGCACGCTCCAGGTTCACCGCACCCCCGACCTGCAATGACCCCAGGCTGGAGCGCTCCAGCGTCTCGCGCATCACGTCGGCGGAGAACCTGCCGCCGGGCAGCACCTCGACCACGGTCAGGCACACCCCGTTGACGGCGATCGAATCGCCGTGTCGGGCGTCGGAGGCCACCGTGGGCCCCTGGATGACCAGTCGCGCAGCATCGGTCAGCTCGTCTCGGCTGACCAGCTCCCCGAGTTCCTCGACGATTCCGGTGAACATCACCTCAGGCTAGCGGTGATCGCAGGCGCGCCCAAAGGCGCCGAGGCGGCCTGTCCGGTGGGGTTCGGTTCACCGGAAGCCATTCGATCCACGGCCGGTTTCACCGCGCTGCGCCGAGTTCGATCGGCTCACCCCGACGCGGCACCACCTCAATACTGTTGGCGGCCAGAGTTGTTGAGCATTGATCGCAGGCCAGCAGCGGGACGAACTCGTGCCCGCATCGGAGGTGGGTCTGCCGCAGGGCGGGGCCCTCCGCGCCGGTGTAGTTGGCCTGGGCCCAATGAATGGCGGTGGCGATCACCGGGTAGAACGCCAGCCCTTTCGGGGTCAGATGGTATTCAGACCAGTCCGACCGTTTCGGGTGCGCCGCCGCCTGCAGGACACCGATCTCGCAGAACACCTTGAGCCGGTCGGCGATCAGCGCGGCGGGGGCATCGAGTCGGGTCTGGAAATCACCGAATCGGCGGGTGCCCATGAACGCGGCCCCGATGATCGCCGCGGACCACCGGCTACCGAAGATTGCCATGGTCTGCGGGAACAAGCCCGCTTCGTCGGCGGCGCCGGACCGCAGTCGCCGGCGGGTGGTGGCCCGGGGCACCGAGCGCTGCCAGGTGCCGCTCGGGCCCCACCGGGCCTCGATGTCGGTGACCTCGGCCACGCCCCGGCAGTGTCGGCAGGTCAGTGCGGGCGCGAAATCCTGGTCACAGGCGCGGTGATGCATGGCGGGCAGGGCGTCGACCTGATCGTCGACCCAGGTCCGTTCCCAGTGCCAGATAGACACCAGAACCGCCCACAGCTGTCGACATTGCGCGGTGGCGAGATAACCGGCCCGCAGCGGCTGCTGCTGGTAGATCTGCCGCTGCAGCAGGCCGTCGCGCACCATGGCCTGCAGCCGGGCGGTCAACACCGCATTGGAGATCGGAAGGTGCGCAAAATCACTGAAACGGGTTGCCCCGAGCAGCGATTCACGGACAAGCAACAAGGTCCATTCGTCGCCGAGCAGCGCGAGCATGCGCCCGATGGCGTTGGTCTGACCCGGTTCCAGCTCAAACGGCGGGCCCGGGTCGTCGATGCTGCGGCTGGGCGGGTCGCCGGCAGGCGGGCGCCGGCTCATCGCGGGCTACGCGACTGCCGGAGTTCGGAACCGGGCACCCAGGTGGAATGGGTGCCACTGCAGATGCGTTCGGGCAACCGCAGCTTGCAGACCGGCCCGTCGCTGATCCGGGCCGCGTCGAACACCACGCAGTAGGAGGCGTCTTCGTTCATGTCGGTTGTCAGGGTAACCAGGTAGCCGTCGTCCTCACCGGTCGACCCGACCCGGGGCGCCATCGGTGTCTCGCTGCCGAAAACCCCGTCGCCGAAGGAGATCCGCTCCTCAGAGCCGGTCTGCAGATCGTGCTTGACCAGACCGTTGAACAGGAACCAGCCCGGCTCGCCGGTCGCGGCGTAGACGTAGCGGTAGTCGCGGGTCTGCCGGTCGGCGTTGATCATGCCGAATTCGGTGAAGTGGTCGCTGAGTCGCTGCTCGGTGGCCTTGCCGGTTGCGAGGTTGAACCGCCAGCGATGCAGCCGCGATTCGAACCCGTCCAGCGCCAGCCACCGAAACGCCGCCTCCTCCAACGAGCGAGCCCCCTTCGGTGAGGGCGACGGGTTGCCCTGGAAGAACCCGTCGAGCACGATCTCGTCACCGTCCTCGTAGGCGTTGGTGAAATGCAGGGCATACGTCGGTTCGGTCTCGAACCACACGACCTTGGACAGGTCTCCGCGGCGCGGCACCACCGCGAAACGTGACGGGATGTCGCGGTGGAACCGCGGAACGTGAAAATCGTTCTTGAGCAGCTCGGCATCCCAGAACAACGGGAAGTCGTTGAGGATCACGTAGTTTTCGGTGAAGGCCATGTCGTGAGGCAACCGGGGCCCGGGCAGCTCGACGTCGGTCAGGTGCATCAGGTTGCCGTCTTTGTCGACCGCCCCATAGCGCAGGTGGGGCGCGTCCTTGCTGTAGCTGAAGAACAGCAGCTCGCCGGTGACCGGGTCGACCTTGGGATGCGCCGAAACCCCCCAGTCCGGGATCTGTCCATGCCAGGTCTCCTTGCCCAGCGTCTCCGCGGTGTAGGGATCCACCCGATACAGGTCGCCGCACATGTAGAAACTGGTCAGCGCCATCCCCCGATGTACGACCACGTCGGTGCTCGACGCATCCTTCATCCGCCGCCGGGCACCCCAACCGTCGGTGCGGGTGGCGTCCGCCGGTGATTCGATGAACCCCGCCCACAGCGAAGCGCCGGCTTCGTTGTCGGCGCGAAACCCGTCGGTGCGCACGAACCGGTTGCGGTAGTTGGCTTTCCCGTTGCAGAACTCGACGCTGTGGATCATTCCGTCACCGTCGAAGGGGTGATAGTGCTGCGCGGGCGGGTGCAGCGGATTCTCGGTGTTGCGCAGATACACCCCGTCGAGGTCGTCGGGCACCCGGCCCTGCACGACCTCCAGATCGTCGGCCCGCCACTCATTGTGCTGGGGACGCCATGGCCCGGTGCGATAGGGATGGTCGTCGTCGGCCGGCAACGTCGAGGCGAAGGTCGTGATCAGCTCGGATTTCATGCTGCCTCCAAGAATCGGGCGTCCCGGGGGAACGAGTTCCGCGTCCCGCCAGGTGAAAGTACAGTTGTCAGAGTTACTCTGTCAATTGTAGGATGCCGGTGATCTCGACCTCAGCCTGCGAAGGGGAAGCACGGATGGACCCAGCCGTCTCGATCATCGGCGCGTATCAAAGCGACTTCGGCCGCAATCTCTCCCGCGAGGGCCGCGACTACGCCGACCTGGCCGATGAGGTCGTCGCGGCCACCCTCGGCACTGCCGGACTGGCCGGCGCCGATGTCGATGTCGTTCACGTCGGCAACGCGTTCGGTGAACTCTTCGCCGGCCAGGGACATCTCGGGGCGATGCCGGCCACCGTCGACCCGGCACTGTGGGGCACCCCGGCGTCCCGGCACGAGGCCGCCTGCGCCTCGGGAAGTGTGGCCACCCGCGCGGCGATCGCCGACCTCGCCGCGGGTTTCCACGACGTGGCGCTGGTCATCGGACTGGAGCTGGAACGCACGGTTCCCAGCGACGTCGGGGCAGCCCATCTGGGCGCGGCGGCCTGGGCCGGGCACGAAGGAGCCGATGCCAACAACGTGTGGGCAAGCGTGTTCTCGCAGGTCGCCGACGAATACGACCGTCGCTACGGCCTCGACGAGGCCCACCTGCGCGCCATCGCCACCACCAACCTGGGTAATGCCCGCCGAAACCCGAACGCCCAGACCCGTGCCTGGACGTTGCCCGACCTCACCGCCGAGGGAGACGACGACACGGTCAATCCGATCGTCGAGGGGCGGCTACGGCGTTACGACTGCAGCCAACTCACCGACGGCGGCGCGGGCCTTGTCCTCGTCAGCGACCGATACCTGCGGGACCACCCGCGGATTCGACCGCTGGCCCGCATCGAAGGGTGGGGGCTGCGCACGGTCGGTTTGGGCCTGCAGCAGAAACTTCAACGCGACCACGAATCGCCGTACGTCATGCCGCATGTGCACCAGGCCGTTCAGGAGGCGTTCAACCGCGCCCGGGTGACGCTCGACGACGTGGACGGCTTCGAGGTCCACGACTGCTTCACCCCCAGCGAGTACCTGGCGATCGACCACATCGGCCTCACCGAGCCCGGGCAATCGTGGAAGGCCATCGAAAACGGCGACATCGCCATCGGGGGAAGCCTGCCGATCAACCCCAGCGGCGGGCTGATCGGCGGCGGACATCCGGTCGGGGCCACCGGCATCCGGATGCTCGTCGACGCGGCGAAACAGGTCAGCGACAACGCCGGTGACTATCAGGTGCCCGGTGCGCGCAGATTCGGAACGCTCAACATCGGCGGCAGCACCGCCACCACGGTGAGCTTCATCGTCGGTGCGCCGGCGGAGCGAGCTTGACCACGCTGCCCTGCCCGCACCCCGCGGCCTCTATACGATGTCCCCCATGCGCAGACTTCTGATTGCTCTGGCCACCGCCACCACCGCCGCCGCGCTGTTCGCCGGCTGCTCCAGCAAGGACGCCGGCGGCCCGCTGCCGGACGCGACGACCCTGGTCAAGGAGTCCGCCTCCACCACCGCCGACCTCAAGAGCGCGCACCTGGCATTGTCGGTGACCGGCCAGATCAAGAACCTGCCGGTCAAGACCCTCGAAGGTGACCTGACCAACGAGCCGACCACCGCCGCCAAGGGCAGCACGACGATCACCATGCTCGGCAGCGACGTCGACGCCAAGTTCATCGTGATCGACGGCGACCTGTACGCGGCGATCACCGGCGACGACTACGACAACTACGGCGCCGCCGAGAAGATCTACGACGTGGCCGCGATCCTGAGCCCGGACAAGGGGCTGGCCAACATGCTGGCCCACCTGAACGACCCGAAATCGCAGGGCCGCGACACCATCGACGGCCACAAGACGATCCGGGTCACCGGTGAGGCACCCGCCGACGAGGTGAACAAGCTCGCACCGCAGCTGAAGGCCACCGCCCCGACGCCGTGCACCGTCTGGATCACCGAGGACGGCGACCACCAGCTGGTTCAGGCCAAGCTCGACCCCAGCGCGGGCAATTCGATCCAGATGACGCTGTCGAACTGGAACGCCCCGGTCACCGTTGAGAAGCCGGCCGGAGCGTGATGCGGGTCAATCGCCGACTCGCGATCAGCGCAGGCAGCCTGGCTGTCCTGCTCGGTGCCCTCGACACCTATGTCGTGGTCACGATCATGCGCGACATCATGGCGCCGCAGCCCGCCGGTGTCGGCATCCCCATCAACAAGATCCAGCAGCTCACCCCGATCATCACCTGCTATCTGCTCGGCTACATCGCCGCGATGCCGCTGCTGGGCCGGGCCTCCGACCGCTTCGGACGCAAGCTGCTGTTGCAGGTCAGCCTGAGCACCTTCGCCGTCGGCTCGGTGGTGACCGCGCTGGCGACAGACCTGTCGATGCTGGTGGTGGGCCGCACCATCCAGGGTGTCGCCAGCGGCGCCCTGCTGCCGGTGACCCTGGCCTTGGGCGCCGACCTGTGGTCGCAACGCAATCGGGCCGGGGTGCTCGGCGGGATCGGCGCGGCCCAAGAGCTGGGCAGCGTGCTCGGTCCGCTGTACGGCATCTTCATCGTCTGGCTGCTGCGGGACTGGCGCGACGTGTTCTGGATCAACGTGCCGCTGACCGCGATCGCCATGCTGATGATCCACTTCAGCCTGCCGTCGCGGGCCGACGCCGCAGCGGACGGGGCGCCGCCGGAACGCGTCGACGTCGTCGGCGGACTGCTGTTGGCGGTCGCGCTGGGCCTGGCCGTCGTCGGCCTCTACAACCCCGAACCCAACGCCAAGCAGGCGTTGCCCGACTGGGGGCTGCCGGTGTTGGGCGCCGCTCTGGTCGCCACGGTGGCCTTCGCCGTCTGGGAGCGGTTCGCCCGCACCAAGCTGATCGACCCGACCGGCGCCCGGTTCGGGCCGTTCCTGGCCGCGCTGGGGGCCTCGGTGTGCGCCGGCGCGGCACTGATGGTGACGCTGGTCGACGTCGAACTGTTCGGTCAGGGCGTGCTGGGAATGACCCAGAACGAGGCCGCCGGGCTGCTCCTGCGGTTTCTGATCGCGCTGCCGGTGGGCGCCCTGGTGGGCGGCTGGATCGCGACCCGGGTCGGCGACCGGTCGGTGACGTTCGTCGGGTTGTTGATCGCGGCCGGCGGCTACTGGCTGATCTCCAAGTGGCCGGTCGACCTGCTGGCCTACCGGCATGATTTCTTCGGACTGTTCTCACTGCCCGCCCTGGACACCGACCAGATGCTGGCCGGCTTCGGGCTGGGCCTGGTGATCGGTCCCCTGACATCGGCGGTGATGCGGGCCGTGCCGGCGCGCGAGCACGGCATCGCCGCCTCCGGCGTGGTGGTGGCCCGGATGACCGGGATGCTGGTCGGTTTGGCCGCGCTGTCGGCGTGGGGGCTGTATCGGTTCAACCAGATTCTGGCCGGCATCCCCAAGGTCCCCGGCGGCAGCCTGGCCGAGAAGATGGCCGCGACCGCGCACAACTCGAAGCTGGCATTCGCCATGATGTACGGCGAGATCTTCGGGATCACCGCGCTGGTCTGTGTGGTGGGGGCCGTCCTCGGGCTGTTCATCGGCAGCAACAAGGACTCCGTCGAGGACACCGAATTGCCCGAGCCGGAGGCCACCCTGTCCCGCTGAGCAGTACCCCGCCGCGCGGGGGCACTTCGGTGCTGATGCAGGCCGCTAGTGCGGCACGAGGCTGAGCAGCAGATCCGGACCGATCGGCTCTACGGTGTCGAACCGCCAGCGCAGCGCCCGAGCGATGCTGGGCACGCCGACATCGTCGACGGCGGTAATCGGCCCGCCGAGCAGGATCGGCGCCACATAGGCCAGGATCCGATCGATCGCCCCGGCCCGCAGGAACGCCCCTGCCAGTGTGGGGCCACCCTCCAGCAGCACGTCGGTGCGGTCCGACAGCGCCCGCAACACCTCGGCCGGATCGTGGGTGCGGATCACCATGGTGCGCGAGTCGTCGTTGAGCACATGGGCGTCCGCGGAGATCTCCCGCTCCCCCACCACCACCCGCAGCGGTTGCCGGTCGGCCAGCGTGCCGTCGGGCCGCCGGGCGGTCAGCGTCGGATCGTCGACGAGCACGGTGCCGGTACCCACCACGATGGCGTCGGCGGCCGCCCGGCGGCGGTGCAGATCGGCCCGGGCGGCCTCACTGGTGATCCACTGACTGGATCCGTCGGCGGCCGCGCTGCGCCCGTCGATACTGGTGGCGTACTTCCACGTGACGTGCGGTAACCCGGTGCGCTGCTTATGCAGCCATTCCCGCAGCGGCCCGGCGATCACCGCGTCGGCCTGAACCCCGGAGAGCACCTGCACTCCGGCCGCCGCCAGCCGCGCCGCCCCGCCCGCGGCCTCGGGATTGGGGTCCGACACCGCATAGGCCACCCGCGCTACACCGGCGGCCAGCAGCGCATCCACGCAGGGCGGGGTTCGGCCGTGGTGATTACACGGCTCCAGTGTGACCACGGCCGTGCCGCCGGCGGCCAGTTCACCGGCCCGCCGCAGCGCGACCACCTCGGCGTGGGCCTCACCGACCGGCCCGGTTCCGCCTACGCCGACCACCTTCCCGGCACTGTCCAGGATCACCGCGCCGACCGGTGGGTTGGGATAGGTGCTGCCCTTGACCCGCTGGCCCTGCTCGATAGCCAGCAGCATCGCGGCGTCGAGGCCGGCGGCGTCTGTCGCGGCCGGGGCGTTGCTCATGCCTCGGCTCCTTGCTCGTTCGTCCTTCTCTCGCCGTCGCCTTCGGCGCTCATGCCTCGGCTCCTTGCTCGTTCGTCCCTCTCTCGCCGTCGCCTTCGGCGCTCATGCCTCGGCTCCTTGCTCGTTCGTCCCTCTCTCGCCGTCGCCTTCGGGGCTCATGCGCGCAGATGTGGCGACGCGGCGAGCGCCTGGCGACGCAGCGATTCCACCGCGGCGGCCGGGTCCTCGGCGCTGTAGACGGCCGAGCCGGCGACGAAACAGTCGACGCCGGCCTCGGCGGCCTGTTCCACGGTGTCGGCGTTGATGCCTCCGTCGATCTCCACCAGGATGCTCAACTCCCCGGCGTCGACCAGCTTGCGCACCGCCCGCACCTTGCCCAGTACCTCGGGGATGAAGGCCTGTCCGCCGAATCCCGGCTCCACCGACATCACCAGCAGGGTGTCGAAGTCTCGCAGGATCTCCAGGTAGGGCTCCAGCGGTGTCCCCGGCTTGACGCTGAGCCCGGCCTTGGCGCCGGCCGCGCGGATATCGCGGGCCACCGCAACGGGGTTGTCGGTGGCCTCGGCGTGGAAGGTGACGTTGTAGGCGCCCGCTTCGGCGTACGGCGGCGCCCAACGGCCCGGGTTCTCGATCATCAGATGGCAGTCCATCGGGATGTCGGTGGCCGCCAGCAGACTCTGCACCACCGGTAGGCCCAGCGTCAGATTCGGGACGAAGTGGGCGTCCATCACATCGACGTGCAGCCAGTCGGCCCCCTTCACGGCGGCCGCCTCCTCGGCGAGCCGGGCGAAGTCCGCCGACAGGATCGACGGCGCGATCATGGGTCGTGACATGGGCTCAGATTACTTGTAGCGCGGCGGCGAACATGGCGTCGGTGCCGTGCCGGTGCGGCCACAGCTGCACGTGCGGGCCGTCCCCGAGATCCGGTCCGGGCGCGCCCGGGCCTCCCGGGGGCGCGAACAGCGGCCGGGTGTCCAGCGCGGTCACCCGATGCCGCCGCAGCGCGTCGGCCACCACACCGACCGTTTCGGCCAGGTGCGGCGAGCACGTCGCGTAGAGCACCACGCCGCCGGGCCGGGTCTGCGCGATCGCCGCTGCCAGCAGTTCGCGCTGCAGTTTCGCCAGCACCGGGACGTCGGCGGGTTGGCGTCGCCAGCGCGCCTCCGGCCGGCGCCGCAGTGCACCCAGGCCGGTGCACGGCGCGTCGACGAGCACCCGGTCGAAGCCGGGGTGATGGTCACCGAACAGGTCGCGGTCGCGGCCGTCGGCGGTCAGGACCTCCACGTCCAGCCCGCGGGTGTTCTCGGCAACCATGGCGGCGCGCTGGGGCGACGGCTCCACCGCGGTCACCCGGGCCCCGGTCGCGGATCCCAGTGCGGCCAGCAGCGCGGTCTTGCCGCCCGGGCCGGCACACAGGTCCAGCCACCGCCCGGTGTCCCCCTCGACGGGGGCCAGCGCGCACGCGCGGGCCACCAACTGACTGCCCTCGTCCTGGACCAGGGCCTGACCGTCGCGCACCGGCTGCAGCCGTCCGGGGTCGCCGCCGGGCAGATAGACCGCATAGGGCGAATACCGTCCCACGGTGCCGTCCACGGCGGCGGCCAGCTCGGCGGCGGTCAGTACCCCGGGCCGTGCGGCCAGATGCACCTGGGGACGCGCGTCGTCGGCGGCCAGCACCGCGTCGAGTTCACCGGCGGCGGGCCCCAGGGCGTCGGCGAAGGCCTGCGCGATCCAGCGCGGGTGCGCATGGACGAACGCCGTGTGGCCGATCGGGTCGGCGGCCGCGTCGGGCGCGAGTTCCGCGGTCCAGAACGCTTCGTCGCGCGTGCTGATGGTGCGAAGTACACCGTTGACGAAACCTGCTCGCGCCGAATCGAATTCGATCGCCGCCTGCTCAACCGTGGTGGACACCGCGGCGTGCGCGTCGACCCGGGTGCGCAGCAGCTGATAGGCGCTCAGGCGCAGCAAATCCAACAGCACCGGGTTGATCGCGTCGGGCGAACGCTGCGCCGCCGCTCCGATGATCGCGTCGAGCAACCCGCGGACCCGACAGGTTCCGTAGGTCAGTTCGGTGGCGAAAGCGGCGTCGCGGCCGGTGATCCCGCGTTCGGACAGCACCGCCGGCAGCGCCAGATTCGCGTAGGCGTCACGCTGCGAGACCGCCTGCAGCACGTCGAACGCGGCGCGGCGCGCCGGGTCCAGTGGTCTGCGTTCTTTGCGCGGCCGGCCGGCGGGTCGCTGCGGACGACGAGGCGGGCGGGTCATGATGCCCGCACGCACGAGTCGAGCCGGGCGCCGCGCGCCCAGTCGGCGGCGTTCATGGGTTTCCTTCCGGGCGGCTGGACCTGACCCAACCGCACCGGGGCCGATCCGGTGCCGATCCAGACATTGCGCCGATCGACATGAATGTGCCCGGGCGCCAGGCTTTCTGGACCGTCGGCGACAACCGCCACCGGACCGAGCTTGACGCGCAGATCACCGATCAGCGTCCAGGCGCCCGGATGCGGGGTGACCGCACGAATGCGCCGTTCGATCACCGCGGCCGGCAAATCCCAGCGCACCCGCGCATCGTCGACGCTGATCTTCGGGGCGTAGCTGACCCCGTCAGGCGACTGCGGCACCGGGGTCAGCGCGCCGTCGGCGATTCCGTCGAGGGTAGCCGCCAGCAGTTCTGCGCCCGAGACCGCCAATCGGCCCAGCAGTTCGCCGGCGGTGTCATCGGGTCGGATCGTCTCGGTGACGACCCCGTATACCGGCCCGGAGTCCAGGTCCGGCTCGATCGCGAACGTGGTCGCGCCGGTCACCTCGTCACCGGCTGCGATCGCTGCCTGCACCGGACCGGCGCCCCGCCAGGCCGGCAGCAGCGAGAAATGCAGGTTGACCCAGCCGTGTTGCGGCACCGCCAACAACCCGTCGCGCAGCAGCGCCCCGTAGGCGACCACCGGACAGCACTCCGGTGCAAGCTCGGCCAGTTCGGCAACGAACTCCGCCGAGTTCGGTTTGTTCGGGCGCAGCACCGGGATGCCGTGGTCGAGGGCGTGTTGCGCCACCGGGGATGGTTGCGGGCGCCCTCGTCGCCCGGACGCAGCGTCGGGTCGGGTGAGGACCGCGACCACCTCGTGGCGGGGAGAGTCGATCAGTCGTTGCAACGACGGCAACGCGGTGTCCGGGGTGCCGGCGAAGACGATGCGCACCGGCACAGTTTAGGGAAGCGGACGGGCACCGCGTCCGGTGCCGATGCGATGCGCGGTGTCGTCGAGCTCTGATATGTAGGTAGCTCGTGTCAAGTGGCATGGCGAGGCGCCCGTCCCTGGGTTTGGGGCGGGCGCCTCTGCTTCGCCTTTGGTTGGGTGTCGGTGAACGTGTCGTTGGCGACGCGCGG
>Ga0182736_1001775_pt1 | contig 19007 bp, 20 predicted proteins | sample eDN5th30CKraftBY_FD_128882 | JGI IMG/M metagenome (GOLD analysis project Ga0182736, IMG submission 128882) | Enriched backyard soil microbial communities from Emeryville, California, USA - eDNA 5th pass 30_C Kraft BY (version 2) (version 2) | ecosystem: Environmental > Terrestrial > Soil >... | reverse complement strand
CCGCTCGCCCGCGTCGGCCGCGTCGCTCGCGACGTCTCGCCGCCCGCCCGCGTCGGCCGCGTCGCTCGCGACGTCTCGCCGCCCGCCCGCGTCGGCCGCGTCGCTCGCGACGTCTCGCCGCCCGCCCGCGTCGCTCGCGACATCGCGCCGGCCGCCCGCGCCGCTCGCGACGTTGCGCCGCCCGCCCGTGTCGTCCGCGCCGCTCGCGACGTCCCGCGGGTCGTCGGCCAGCTCCGGCAGCAGGTCGTCGAGGAACGCGTGCACGTCGCGCAGGCGCACGAGGGGGAACAGCGTGCGCGCGGCGGCCGCCTCCTCGGCGTAGCCGGTCACCTCGATCGTCAGCGCCGCGAGCCCGAACGGGCGCCGGAAGATCCCCTCGACGACGCGCACCGCGCGCACGCGCTGGACCGGCACAGTCGCCTCCCGGCGCTGCAGGAACCCGCGCCGGATCCGCAGCCGGTCGCCGTCGCGCGCGACGCTGAAGCCGCCGAACGCGAGCAGCGCGCCGACCGTCGACAGCAGCCAGGCGAGCACCAGCACGCCGGCGACGGCGAGCGCGATCGCGACGCCGCTGTGCGGGAGCGCGCGGATCGCGTCCTCGCCGCGCCGCTCGTCGAACAGCTGCTGCACGACCTGGAACGCGCCCGCGAGGACCGGGACGACGATCCCGAGCTGCCCGGCGGTGAGCGCCGCGATCGCCAGGTCGCGCCCGGTGATGCGCCGCGCAGCACCGTCCTCGACGGCCGTCACCGGCCGGTGGTCCCCACGCGCCGCGCGCAGCTCGGCGACCGCGTGGGGAGTCAGCGCCGGCAGCGAGATCTCGCCGCCCTTGCCGCCCGCGCCGGTCTGGACCTCGACCGCGAACACGCCGAACGCACGCTGCAGCAGGCCCTGGTGGACGTCGATCGCCTCGATCCGGTCGAACCGCACGTCGGTCGCCTTCTTGGCCACCGCGCCGGTGAGGTGGTGGATCGCCTCCGCGCCGAGCCAGTACGTCGTCGAGCGGTAGCGGACGGTGCCGACCGTGACCGCGAACGCGAGCCCGATCCCGCCGTAGATCGCCGCGCGCGCCAGCGCCCCCGTGTCCAGCGAGCCGCCGAGCAGCGTCGCCCCGATGATCACGACGAGCGGGAACGCGGCGTTGCGCAGCGCGTCGGCGGAATAGATCGCGACCGCCGACGGGTGCAGCCGCCGGGGCTCAAGCGCCATCGGGCTCCGGCGGGGGAGAGGGCGCGTCGGGCGGCGAATCCGCGGGCGTGTGGGGCTTCGGGGCGTCGCGGCGTGAGGCGGCGGGCGCCGCGGGCGGCGCCGCCGGGAGTGCGTCGGGCGGCGAATCCGCGGGCGTGTGGGGCGGCGACGCGTCGGGGCGTGAGGCGGCGGGCGCCGCGGGCGGCGCCGCCGGGAGTGCGTCGGGCGGCGACTCCGCGGGCGCGTCGGGCGGCGACTCCGCAGGCGCGTCGGCCGGCGGCGACTCCACGGCCACGCCGGGCGGCGCCGTCCGCGCCAGCTCGGCGATCCGCGTCCGCAGCTGCTCCGCGTCCCCCGCCGCCAGCAGCGGGATCGTGTGGCTGCCCGCGGCCGTGTGCACGACCACGGTCGAGAGCCCGAAGGTCTGCTCGAAGATCCCGCGCCGCGTATCCACGTGCTGCACCCGCACCCACGGCACCAGCGTGCGCCGGACCGTCAGCGCGCCGTGCTGGATGTCGATCCCGTCGTCGCCGATGTCCCAGCGCCAGCGCGACCAGAGCAGCGGCGGGACAACCGCCACGCACACGAGCAGCCCGAGCGCCGGCACCAGCCACCACAGCGCCCCGCCCACGTCCAGATTCAGCGACAGGACGACGCCCGCGACCACCAGCGCGCCCCAGATCGCGCCCTGCTGGGCACGCCAGACCGTGCGCGCGACGGGGGACAGCGACCGGCCGGGCGCGTTCATGTCAGCGACGCCGCCAGCCGCTCGTAGTGCTCGAGCTCGAGGTCGGACTCGAAGATGAACGGCAGCTGGCGCACCGGCACGCCGGCGCACGCGGCCGAGAGCCGCCGCACGTGCGCCCGCTGCGCCTTCACCCGCTCGTGCGCCAGCAGCGCCGCGCGCACGGCGCCGAGCGCGGCCGGGTCGTGCCCGTCGCGCGCCACCGCGTGCAGCCGCGTGACGTCGTGCGAGGTGAAGCGGTCCGGCCAGATCCCGTTGACCACGATCTGGTCGAGCCCGGTCCCGACCGCCTCCGGGAGCCGCCGCGCCAGCTCGATCGTCTCGGTCACCGGCATCTCCTCCGGCAGCGCGACCGCCACGTACCCGGTGCGCTCCGGGTCCGACAGCAGCGCCGCCACCTTCGACGCCTGGCGCGCGATCGGCCCCACGCGGGCGATGTCCCCGAACGTCCGCGGCGTGGTCAGCATCGCGACGCCGTGCCCGGACGCGGGCGCGTCGACGACCACCAGGTCGTACGCGCGGTCGGACCGGTTCCAGCGCTGCTCCTGCGCCAGCTCCCAGACCTTCGCGATCGTGATCAGCTCCTTCGCGCCCGGCGCCGCCGCCACGAAGTACTGGAACGCCGAGGACGCCCCGAGCAGCCGCGCCGCTCCCCCGAGCTGCTTGCCCAGCCACTCCTCCAGCGCCCGCTGCGGATCGATCGTGATCGCCCACAGATCCGGCGCCAGCTCGACCTCCTGCTCCGGCCGCACGCCGTGCCGCGCGAACGCGCGCGACATCCGGTCCTGCGCGGCGACCTCGCAGACGATCGTGCGCCGCCCGGCCCGCGCCGCGGCCAGCCCGAGCGCGGCCGCGACCGTGGTCTTGCCGACACCGCCCTTGCCGGTCACGTAAAGCAGCGCGCGGTCGCGGAGCAGGGCGTCCATCGGGTTCCAACCCTAGGACACAATGGAGCGTACGGCGGCCGACAGGACGAGCCGCCTAAACTCCTCCGCTCGCGATGGAGCCTCCCAGTCCCGAGAACCCACGTTTTGACGAACGCGGCCTGGTGCCGTGCGTCATCCAGGATTGGCGATCGGGCGAGGTGCTGACGCTCGCCTACATGAACGCCGAGGCGCTCGAACGGACGCGCGCGACCAAGGAGCTGCACCTCTTCAGCCGCTCGCGCAACGAGCTCTGGCACAAGGGCGCGACGTCCGGCAACACCCAGGCGGTCAAGGCCCTGCGCCTGGACTGCGACCGCGACGCCGTCCTCGCGCTGGTCGAGCCGAAGGGCCCCGCCTGCCACACCGGCGAACGGACGTGCTTTCACGCCGGCGACCTCACGACCACGCCGCACGAGGCGCTGCCCGGCCTCGAGCGGACCCTCGACGACCGCCGGGCGAACCCGCGGCCGGGCTCCTACACCAACCAGCTCCTCACCGACCCGCCGTTCATCGGCGAGAAGGTCCAGGAGGAGGCCGAGGAGGTCGCCCGCGCCGCCCGCGAGGAGTCCGACGAGCGCGTGGCCGAGGAGGCCGCCGACGTCCTCTACCACCTCGCCGTGCTGCTCAAGAGCCGCGGCCTCAGCCTGGCCGACGCCGAGGAGGTGCTCCTTGCCCGCCGTCGCTGAGTACCTCGAGGTCAGCCCCACGCTCGACGAGGCCCGCGCGCTCGAGGGCGATCACAACCTGATCCCGATCACGCACAGCTTCATCGAGGACTGCGAGACCCCGGTGTCCGCGTTCCTGAAGCTGCGCGGCGACGGCCCCGCGTTCCTGCTCGAGTCCGCCGAGCAGGGCCAGCAGGTCGGCCGCTACTCGTTCATCGGCTGGCGCCCGAAGCGCGTCGTGCGCTGGAGCCTGGCCGACGGCGGCGACCCGTACGCGCTCGCGCAGGCGGCCGTCAGCGAGGTCCGCCAGGCCGAGCTCAAGGACCTGCCGCCCTTCGCGGGCGGCGCGGTCGGCTTCTTCGGCTACGACTGCGTGCGCGCCGTCGAGCGCCTGCCGGAGCCGAACCCGGACACGATCGGCCTGCCGGACATGGCGCTGATGCTGTCCGACGTGATCGTGGCGTTCGACCACCTCAAGCACACGGTCACGATCCTGGCCAACGCGTACCTGGACGACGAGACCGACCTCGACACCGCGCACGCCCGCGCGGTCGACGCGATCCGCGAGGTCCGCACCCGGCTCGCCGGCCCGCTGCCCGCGCCGCCGACGCACGCGCCGCGGCCCGAGCCGGGCTTCGAGCCCAACATGAGCCGCGAGGCCTTCGAGGCCAACGTGGCGCGGATCATCGAGTACATCCACGCCGGCGACGCCTACCAGGTCGTCCCGTCGCAGCGCTGGAGCGCGCCGAGCCCGGTCGAGCCGTTCAGCATCTACCGCGGACTGCGGGCGGTGAACCCGAGCCCGTACATGTACTTCCTCGACTTCGAGGACTTCCAGATCGTCGGCGCGAGCCCCGAGCCGCTGCTGACCGTCTCCGGCCGCCACGTCTCGACGCGCCCGATCGCCGGCACCCGCCCGCGCGGCGACGACGACGCGCGGATCGCCGCCGAGCTCCTGGCCGACGAGAAGGAGCGCGCCGAGCACGTGATGCTGGTGGACCTCGGCCGCAACGACCTCGGCCGCGTGTGCGAGGCCGGCAGCGTCCACGTCGAGCGGCTGATGGAGGTCGAGACCTACAGCCACGTGATCCACATCGTGTCCCAGGTCGCGGGCACGCTGCAGCCCGGCGTGGCGGCGATCGACGCGCTCCGCAGCGTCCTGCCCGCCGGCACGCTGAGCGGCGCGCCGAAGATCCGCGCGATGGAGATCATCGACGAGCTCGAGCCGGTCAAGCGCGGCGCGTACGGCGGCGCGGTCGGCTGGCTGTCCTACGGCGGCGAGCTGGATACGTGCATCTGCATCCGCACCGTCGTGGTCAAGGACGGCATCGCGCACGTCCAGGCGGGCGGCGGCACCGTCGCCGACGCCAAGCCGGACTACGAGTACGAGGAGTCGCGCGCGAAGGCGGCCGGCGTCAAGCGCGCGATCGAGCTGGCGGCGAAGCAGGCGGCGTGGCCATGAGGGTCCTGATGGTCGACAACTACGACTCGTTCACCTACAACCTCGTCCAGTACCTGGGCGAGCTGGGGGCGGACCTCGACGTCGTCCGCAACGACGCCGCGACCGTGGACGAGCTGCTCGGCCGCGACTACGAGCGCGTCGTCGTCTCGCCCGGCCCGTGCACGCCCAACGAGGCGGGGATCAGCGTCGACGTCATGCGCCGCTTCCCGGAGGCCGGCGTGAAGACGCTCGGCGTGTGCCTGGGCCACCAGTCGCTCGGCCAGGCGTTCGGCGGCCAGGTCATCCGCCACCGGCCGGTGCACGGCAAGACGACCGAGATCTCCCACGACGGCGAGGGCATCTTCGCGGGCCTGCCGGATCCGCTGCCGGTCGCGCGCTATCACTCGCTCGTCGTGCACGAGGACCTTCCCGCCGAGCTCGTCGCGACCGCCCGCGGCGGCGGCGTGCTGATGGCGATGCGCCACCGCACGCTGCCGGCGATCGGCGTGCAGTTTCACCCCGAGTCGGTGCTCACGCCCGACGGCAAGCGACTGCTGAAGAACTTCCTTGCCTAACCCGGTGCTCACGCAGGCGCTCGACGCCCTGGCGTCGCGCCAGGACCTCAGCAGCGAGCAGACCGCCGCCGTGCTGGCCGAGATCATGGCCGGCAACGCGTCCGAGGTGGAGACCGCGGGCGTGCTGATCGCCCTGCGCACGAAGGGCGAGACGGTCGACGAGCTGGTCGGCCTGGCCACGACGATGCGCGCGTTCGCGACGCCGGTGGCGACCGGCCGCGAGGCCGAGCTGATCGACACCGCCGGCACCGGCGGCGGCCGCCCGACGTTCAACGTGTCCACCACCGCCGCGCTGATCGCCGCCGGCCACGGCTGCGCCGTCGCCAAGCACGGCAACCGCTCCGCGACCGGCCTGTCCGGCTCCGCGGACGTGCTCGAGGCGCTCGGCGTGCGCATCGACCTCAAGCCCGACGCCGTCGCGCGCTGCATCAGCCAGATCGGCTTCGGGTTCATGTTCGCGCCCGCCCACCACGGCGCCACGCGCTTCGTCGTCCCAGTCCGCAAGGAGCTCGCCGTCCGCACGATCTTCAACTTCCTCGGCCCGCTGACCAACCCGGCCGGGGCGACGCGCCAGGTGATCGGCGTCAGCGATCCACGTTTCCTGGAGACGATCGCGGGCGCGCTCGCACGGCTGGGCGCGCGCAAGGCGCTGGTAGTGTCGAGCGCCGACGGTCTGGACGAGATGAGCACCTCGGGCACAACGCGCGTCGTCGAAGTCGACGGCTCCGAGCTCCGCGCCTACGACGTCGCGCCGGAGGACGTGGGCCTTCCGCGGACCGACCCGTCCGTGCTGGTGGGTGGCAAGCCGGACGTCAACGCCCGCACCACGCGCGCGATCTTCGCCGGCGAGCCCGGCCCGGCGCGCGACGTCGCCGTGCTCAACGCGGGCGCCGCGATCTACGTGTCCGGCACCGTGGACTCGCTCGAGGCCGGCGTGCGCGCCGCCGAAGCGGTGGTCGACGACGGCCGCGCGACCGCCGCGCTGGACGCGCTGATCAACCTCACGAACGAATTGGCTCCCGTATGAGCGTGCTCGACCGGATCGTCGACGACACCCGCGACGAGGTCAAACGCCGGCGCAAGGCGGTCCCGCTGCGCGACCTCGAGTCGATGGTCGAGCGCCGCGCCGAGGGGTTCCGGCCGTTCTCGGAGGCGCTCACCCGCCCCGGCGTCTCGCTGATCGCCGAGCACAAGCGGCGCTCGCCGTCGGCCGGTCCGATCCGCGAGGGCCTCGGCGTCGCCGACGTCGTGCGCGCGTACGAGCTGGGCGGCGCCGCGGCGCTGTCGATCCTGACCGAGCCGTTCCACTTCGGCGGCTCACTGGACGACCTCCGCGCCGCGCGCGCGAACGCCACGCTGCCGATCCTGCGCAAGGACTTCATCGTCGACCCGTACCAGCTCTACGAGGCGGCGGCCGCGGGGGCGGACGCGATCCTGCTGATCGTCGCCGCGCTCGACGACGCCAAGCTCGACGAGCTGCTGCACGAGGCGACGGCGCTCGACCTGGACGCGCTGGTCGAGGTCCACGACGAGCGCGAGCTCGAGCGCGCGCTGGAGGTCGAGGCCGACGTGCTCGGCATCAACAACCGCGACCTGACGGACTTCAGCGTCGACCTGCAGCGCACGTACGACCTGCTGGCCGACGTGCCGGCCGGCAAGACCGTGGTGTCGGAGTCCGGCTTCTCGACGCGCGAGCAGCTCGACGACCTCGAGCGCGTCGGCGTCGACGCGGTGCTGATCGGCGAGACGCTGATGCGTGCCGCCGACATCGAGGAGGCCGTGCGCGAGCTGACCGGCGGCCCGGCGTGAGCAAGGTCAAGGTCTGCGGGATCACTCGGCTCGAGGACGCGGAGGTGGCGATCGAGCTCGGCGCCTGGGCGCTCGGCTTCATCCTCTGGCCGCAGTCCAAGCGCTACGCCGACCCGGCGGTCACGGCCGGCATCGCCCGCGCGGTGCGCCGCCGCGTCGAGACCGTGGGCGTGTTCGTCAACCAGCCGCTGGACGAGATCGCCGACCAGGTCGACGTGCTCGGGCTCACGCACGTGCAGCTGCACGGTGACGAGGGCCCGTCGTTCTGTGCCGCGGTCGCCCAGCGCACGGGCGCGCGCGTGATCAAGGCGGTGCGCATCGGCCACGCCGCCGACCTGCGCGACCTCGAGCGCTTCCATACCGACCTGCACCTGCTCGACACGGCGCGCGACGGCGCCTACGGCGGCACGGGGGAGACGTGGGACTGGGCGCTGGTCGGCACCCGCAAGCGCAGCAAGATCCCGCTGATCCTGTCCGGCGGGCTGACCGCCGGGAACGTCGCCGCCGGCATCGAGGCGGTGCGCCCGTACGCGGTCGACGTCTCCAGCGGCGTCGAGGCCGAGCCCGGCGTCAAGGACCCGGCCAAGCTCGAAGCGTTCTTCGCGAGCGTCGAAGCCGCGCACGTCGCATGATCGAGCACCGGTTCGGCCCGTACGGGGGCCAGTACGTCCCCGAGACCCTGATGCCCGCGCTGGTCGAGCTCGAGCAGGCGTGGGAGGCGGCGCGCACCGACCCGGGCTACCGGGCCGAGCTGGACGCGCTGCTGCACGACTACGTCGGGCGTCCCTCGCCGCTGTACCTGGCGCGCCGGCTCTCCGAGCACGCCGGCCATCCCGTGTACCTCAAGCGCGAGGACCTCAACCACACGGGCGCGCACAAGATCAACAACGCGCTCGGCCAGGTGCTGCTGGCCAAGCGCATGGGCAAGACGCGCATCATCGCCGAGACCGGCGCCGGCTCGCACGGCGTCGCCGTCGCGACCGCGTGCGCGCTGCTGGCGCTCGACTGCTTCGTGTACATGGGCAGCGAGGACATGCGCCGGCAGGCGCCCAACGTCCAGCGCATGGAGCTCCTCGGCACCACGGTCGTCCCGGTCGAGGCCGGCGCGCGCACGCTCAAGGAGGCGGTCAGCGCGGCGATCCGCGACTGGGTGAGCAACGTCGCGGACACGCACTACGCGATCGGCTCCTGCGTCGGCCCGGCGCCGTTCCCGGCGCTGGTGCGCGACCTGCAGCGGATCATCGGCGACGAGGCGCGGGCGCAGATCCTGGAGCGCACCGGAGCGCTGCCGGACCGCGTGATCGCGTGCGTCGGCGGCGGCTCGAACGCGATCGGCACGTTCGTGCCGTTCGTGGACGACGCCGCGGTGCAGCTGGTCGGCGTCGAGGCCGGCGGCGAGGGGATCGAGAGCGGCCACCACGGCGCGTCGCTGAGCGTCGGCGGGCGCCCCGGCGTGCTGCACGGCGCCTACTCGGCGATCATGCAGGACGAGGACGGCCAGATCCTCGAGGCGCACTCGGTCAGCGCCGGGCTCGACTACCCGGGCACCGGCCCCGAGCACGCGTTCCTGCGGGATACGGGCCGCGCCCGCTACGCCCCGATCACCGACGCCGAGGCGCTCGACGCGTTTGCGACGCTCGCCCGCCTCGAAGGCATCATCCCCGCGCTCGAGTCCGCGCACGCGATCGCGTGGGTGCTCGGCCCGGGCCGCGAGGACGCGACCGCCGAGACGGTCGACCTCGTCTGCCTGTCCGGCCGCGGCGACAAGGACCTCGCGGAAGCGCTCGACAAGTTGGGGCTGGCATGACGGAGCGCGGAGTCGACCGGATCGCCGCCGCGTTCGCCGCCGCCCGCGGCCGCGCCGCGCTGATGCCGTACCTGATGGCGGGCTTCCCGGACGTCGAGACGTCCGTGCGCGTCGCGTCCGCCTACGCGGACGCCGGCGCCGACCTGGTGGAGCTCGGCGTGCCGTTCAGCGACCCGCTGGCGGACGGCCCGGTGATCCACGCCGCCGCCACCCGCGCGCTCGCCGACGGCGTCACGCTGCACGAGGTGCTGGAGGCGGGCGAGCGCATCGCCGAGCTGCTGCCGGTCGTGCTCATGTGTTACGCGAACCCGCTCTACGCGCGCGGGCCCGAGCGCTTCGCCGCCGAGCTCGCGCAGCGCGGCGTCAGCGGGCTGATCGTGCCCGACCTGCCGCTCGAGGAGGCGGACGCGGTGCTGGAGGCGTGCGACGCCAACGGGATCGCGCTCGTACCCCTCGTCGCACCCACCACGCCCGACGCCCGATTGGCCAGGATCGGCCGCATCGCGCGTGGATTTGTCTACACGGTCTCGGTCACCGGGACGACCGGCGAACGGGCGGCCTCGACCGCCGACGCCGGGGCGCTGCTCGCGCGCGTGAAGGCCCACAGCCCCGTCCCGGTCGCGCTCGGGTTCGGCATCTCAAACGGTGCTCAGGCCGCGGCCGCCGCGGCCGCCGGAGCCGACGGCGTGATCGTCGGCTCGCGCCTCGTGCGGGCGGTCGCCGAGGCGGTCGACGCGGGCGCGGATCCCGCCTGGGCGGCGGGATCTGCCGTCGCGGAGCTGGCGGACGCGCTCGTCCGCTAGCCTTCGGCGTCGCATGGGCATCTTCCTGACGCTGATCGTGGGTCTCACCATCTGGGTGATCCTGACGGCCACCGACCTGATGAAGTCGTTCGACGCCTTCATCATCGGCATGGTCCTCGTCCTGCTCGCGGTGACCGCACGCCTGATGGTCCCGTACCTGCCGGGCAACCGTCGTTAAGCGCGTCCGAACACCCCGTTAAGGGTGCGATGCGGGTGGTTCGATCCGCCCCGGTGAGGACTACGCTGTTGCACGCCTGAACTGGGCGTGCGTAGAATCGCCGCCCGAATACGAGCCTCATGAGGAGGGGTTCTTTGCACTCTAAGTTCCTGGCAGCTTCGAGCTGCCTGCTGGCGGCGCTCGCGCTGGGCGTAACCGCCTGCGGTGGCGATGACGACAACGGTTCGAGCAGCAGCAGCGGCGGCGGCGACAGCGGGCAGGCCGAGGCCGGCAAGAAGCTGACGATCTACTCGTCGGTGCCGCTGCAGGGCGCGTCGCGCGTCCAGACGACGGCCGTCGTCAACGGCGCGAAGCTCGCCCTCGAGCAGGCGGGCGGCAAGGCGGGCCCGCACGAGATCAACTACGTGCCGCTCGACGACTCGACGGCGCAGGCCGGCAACTGGACGCCCGAGCAGGAGTCCGCGAACGCTCGTAAGGCGGCGCAGGACGACTCGACGGCCGTCTACATCGGCACGTTCAACTCGGGCGCGGCCGCGGTCGCCATCCCGATCCTGAACGAGGCCGGCGTCCCGATGATCTCCCCGGCCAACACGGCCGTGGGTCTCACGACCGACCAGCCGGGCTCCAACCCGGGCGAGCCGGACAAGTACTACCCGACCGGCACGCGCAACTACACCCGCATCGTCCCGAAGGACACGATCCAGGCTGCGGCGCTGGTGACGGTCATGAAGGAGGACGGCTGCACCAAGGCGCAGCTGGCCAACGACAAGGAGGTCTACGGGGCCGGCCTGGCGAAGAACATCGAGCTCGCCGCGCAGTCCCAGGGCCTCGAGCTGGTGTCCAACGAGGGCATCGACAAGAACGCCGCCAACTACCGCTCGCTGGCCCAGAAGGCCAAGGCGGCCGGCGCTGACTGCTTCGTCTACGCGGGCATCACCGCCAACAACGCGGTCCAGCTGTACAAGGACTTCGCGGCCGCTCTGCCGGGCGCCGGCCTGTACGGCCCGGACGGCGTCGCCGAGTCCGGCTTCGTCGATCCCAAGGAGGGCGGCATCCCCGCCGACGTCCAGTCTCGCGTGAAGGTCTCCGTCGCGACCCTGAACCCCGACTCCTACCCGCCCGACGGCCAGGAGTTCTTCAAGGCGTACTCGGAGAAGTACGGCGAGAAGCAGCCCGACCCGTACGCGATCTACGGCTACGAGGCCATGCGCCTCGCGCTGGACGCCATCGAGCGCTCCAAGACCGGTGAGAAGGCCGACATCATCAAGGCCCTCTTCTCGACCAAGGACCGCGAGTCGGTGCTCGGCACGTACTCGATCGACGAGAACGGCGACACGACGCTGACCGACTACGGCATCTACTCGGTCAAGGACGGCAACCTGGAGTTCGACAAGACCGTCAAGGCCCAGGTCGGCTAGTACCATCCGCCACAAGGCGTAAGCTCGGCCGGGAGCGGACTCCGATCCGCTCCCGGCCGGTCGCCTTTTCGGATGTAGGCACGACCCAGTACTCAAAAAAATGGAAGCCGCCAGCATTCCCGCAGGGCCGCCCGTATCACAACGGGTACGCGCTCTGGTCGGCACGTACGGGCTCACTCTGGTGCTGCTCGCGTTGCCGCTCTACTACGCGATCAGTGATCTCGTCCACGACGGGAACCTGGTCCGCCTCGGCGAGAACCTGACAGCCGGCATCTCCAACGGCGCCATCTGGGCGCTGGTGGCGATCGGCTACACGCTCGTCTACGGCATTGTCGAGCTGATCAACTTCGCCCACGGCGAAGTCTTCATGATCGGCTCGTTCGTCTCGGCCGCGTTCTTCATGACGCTCGGCCTCACCAAGGGCGCCAGCGCGATCGTCCTGTTCTTCGGACTGCTGCTGACCCTGTGCGTCGCGATGCTCGCATCGGGCATGCTCAACGCGATGATCGAGCGCGTCGGCTACAAGCCGTTGCGCACAGCACCAAAGCTCGCACCGCTGATCACCGCGGTCGGGTTCTCGTTCATCCTGCAGAACGTGGGCCTGCTCTGGAAGGGCGGCTCGCAGCAGGGCATCCCCGACCTCATCAACGCGCAGCACACGGTCGTCACGCTCTTCGGCATCACGATCGAGAACGCGGACGTCCTCTCGATCGCGGTCACCGTGCCGCTGCTGCTCGTGATGACGACCTTCATCTCGCGCTCGCGTCTGGGCAAGGCGATGCGCGCCACCGCGCAGGACCCGGAGGCCGCACGGCTGATGGGCATCAACGTCGACACGACGATCTCGCTGACGTTCCTCATCGGTGGGATGCTGGCCGGCGCGGCCGGCCTGATCTACGCGCTCTACCAGACGACGATCTGGTACTTCCAGGGCTTCACCGGCGGTCTGATCGCCTTCACCGCCGCGGTCATGGGCGGCATCGGCAACCTCCGGGGCGCCGTGCTGGGCGGCCTGATCATCGGCTGCATCCAGCAGATCTCTGACAACCGGATCGGCTCTGCCTGGACGCCCGCCGTGGTGTTCAGCTATCTGGTGCTGATCATGGTCTTCAAGCCGTCGGGCCTGCTCGGCGAGCAGACGAGGGACGCAGGATGAGCGCCGCGACGGAGGCCAAGCGGCCTGGAGAGACCGTCAAGGGCGGGCGGCTGCCGAAGCCGGCGTTGCCGCCGTGGTTCGAGAAGGCGCTGGTGCCGATCCTCCTGATCGCCGCCGCCTTCCTGCCGTTCTTCTTCGAGAGCGGCGACACGTTCGTCCAGACCTGCACGCAGGCGCTGGCGTACGTGGTGATGGCGCTGGGTCTGAACATCGTGGTCGGCTTCGCCGGCCTGCTGGACCTCGGCTACGTCGCGTTCTTCGCGATCGGCGCTTACACCGCCGGCTACTTCGGGTCGGGCTTCTTCTCGAAGGTCGGCGGCGGCGAGGGCTGGCACTTCCTGGTCGGCGGGACCGCGGCCAAGTTGCCGGGCATTCACGTGAACTTCCTGCTGATCCTCGTGCTCGCGGTGATCGCCACGGCGATCGCGGGCATGATCATCGGCCTACCGACGCTGCGTCTGCGCGGCGACTACATCGCGATCGTGACGCTCGCGTTCGGCGAGATCATCGGCCGTATCGCGATCAACGGCGACAGCATCGTGATCGGCGGGCAGCCGCTGACCGCGGGCCGTCAGGGCATCTCGCCGGTCGACAAGATCGACCTGCCGGGCCTGGCGCCGTTCGGCCTGCTGGACCTACGACCGTGGTACTGGTTCGCGTTGGTCCTGGTCGGGTTCGTGCTGTTCGTGAACTTCCGGCTGCGCGACTCGCGGCTCGGCCGCGCGTGGGTCGCCCTGCGCGAGGACGAGATCGCGGCCGTCGCCATGGGCGTCCCCGCGGTCAAGACCAAGCTGCTGGCGTACGCCACCGGCGCCGCCATGGGCGGCATCGCGGGCGCGTTCCTCGGCTCGTTCCTGAACACGGTCAACGCCGACCAGTTCCAGTTCTACTTCTCGATCCTCGTGCTCGCGATGATCATCCTCGGCGGCCTCGGGTCGATCTGGGGCGTGGTGCTGGGCGCGATCGCGCTGTCGTTCATCAACACCTGGTTCATCCCGGACGTGATCAACTCGTGGCCCGGGAAGCTGGGGCTGGACTTCGACGCGACGCAGATCACGTTCGCGATCTACGGCTTCCTGCTCGTGATGATGATGCTCCTGCGGCCGCAGGGCCTGCTGCCCGAGCGGCGGCACAAGATGGAGCTCGCCGAGCACGCCGAGACGTCGGACGAAACTCTCTACACGGCACAGGCATGAGCGCGACTCAGAGCAAGCCGCAGCAGCCGGGTCTGCCGTCGGGCGCGCCCGTGCTCGACGCGGTCAACATCACCAAGCAGTTCGGCGGTCTGACCGCCGTCAACGACGTCTCGTTCACCCTGCCGGAGCGCTCGATCGTCTCGATCATCGGTCCCAACGGCGCGGGCAAGACGACGTTCTTCAACATCCTGACCGGCTTCTACCGGCCGACGCTCGGGACGATCTCGTTCGACGGGCGCTCGATCACCGGTGCCCGGCCGGACGTGGTCATGAAGGCCGGCATGGCGCGGACGTTCCAGAACATCCGCCTGTTCTCGACCATGACCGCGATGGAGAACGTGCTGATCGGCGAGCACTCGCGCATGTCCGGCGGGCTGTTCGGCTCGATCATCCGGACGCCGAAGGTGCGGCGCGAGGAGCGGGAGGTCCGCGAGAAGGCGCACGCCGAGCTGGAGTACGTCGGCATCAAGCGCCGCTGGCACGAACACCTGGCCGTGAACCTCTCCTACGGCGACCAGCGGCGGGTGGAGATCGCGCGCGCGCTGGCGTCGGACCCGAAGGTGCTCCTGCTCGACGAGCCGACGGCGGGCATGAACCCGCAGGAGTCGGCCGCGCTGACGGACTTCATGCACCAGCTGCGCGACGAGCGGGGGATCACGATCCTGCTCATCGAGCACGACATGAAGGTCATCATGCGCGTGTCCGAGCGGGTGACCGTGCTCGACCACGGCGAGAAGATCGCCGAGGGCCTGCCGGCCGACGTGCGGGCGAACCCGCGCGTCGTCGAGGCGTACCTGGGGAAGGCCGCCGCCGAGACGGGGGAGAGGGAGTAATGGCGTTCCTCGAAGTGGAGGACATCCACACCTACTACGGGAACATCCAGGCGCTCAAGGGCGTGTCGCTCTCCGTGGAGGAGGGCGAGTGCGTGACGCTGATCGGCTCCAACGGGGCCGGGAAGTCGACCACACTGCGCTCGATCTCGGGCCTGACGCCGCCGCGCACCGGGTCGATCAAGCTGGCGGGCGAGGAGATCTCCATGCTCCCGCCGCAGGAGATCGTCGGGCTCGGCATCTGCCAGTCGCCTGAGGGCCGCAAGTGCTTCCAGCGCATGTCGGTCCTGGAGAACCTGGAGCTCGGCGCCTACCTGCGCCGGGACACCGATCAGATGGCCAAGGACATCCAGCGGATCTTCGAGCTGTTCCCGCGGCTCGAGGAGCGTCAGTCCCAGAAGGCCGGCACGATGTCCGGCGGCGAGCAGCAGATGCTCGCGATCGGGCGCGCGTACATGGGCAGTCCGAAGGTCCTCCTGCTCGACGAGCCTTCGATGGGGATCTCGCCGGTCCTCACCGAGCGCATCTACGAGACGATCGCGCAGATCAACCAGGAGGGCATGACCATCCTGCTCGTCGAGCAGAACGCGAACTTCGCGCTCGACGTGTCCAAGCGCGCGTACGTGCTGGAGACCGGCGCGGTCGTCATGTCCGACAGCTCGGACGCGCTGCGCACCAACCCCGAAGTCCAGAAGGCGTACCTGGGAACATGACCGTTTTCGCTCTGATGGGCGCGAATGCGCTCTGGCTCATGTATCTGTGGCTGGCGTCCTGCATCGCCTCGGGCTACCTCTCGGTGCGCAAGGGGTACAGCGACAAGGCCGGCCTGGCGACGGGTCTGTGCCTGTCGGTGATCGGCGCGCTCGTGTGGCTCGTGTGGCCCGCGAAGCCCGACTCCAAGTGGAAGCAGCTCGGTCCCTTCGGGACCAGCCGCAAGTAGCAACGCTCGCGTCCCAGGCCGTCCGCGCTCAGCGGGCGGCCTGCGGCGCCGGGTGCTGCGGGATGCACGCGTCCGTGTAGTGGAAGCGCTGGCCGCGCGGCTGGTCGCAGCGCACGGCGGCGCCCGCGGGCTCGATCGCGAGCGCGAAGAAGTTCGGCTGGTCGGCCGGGCCCAGATGGGTCGGCGTGAGCGTCGCGAACACCGCCAGCGCCACGAACGCGCAGGCCACCGTGCGCCGGCGGCGCTGGCGCCGCGCGATCACGCGCGTCGTCGCGAGCGTGAGAGCGTTGCCGAGACGGTCGAGGTCGTCCATGGTGTCTGGACAATGATGGCGTCTCGCTCGTGCGCGTGTCAGCGGATTGCGGCGCGCAGCGCCTCGTCGAGCTCGGGATGGCGGTAGGCGTAGCCGGACGCGAGGGTGCGCTTCGGCAGCGCGCGTTGGCCGGTGGTCACGATCTCCGCCATGTCGCCGTACAGCAGGCGGATCGCCGCCGCCGGGATCGGGGCGACGGCGGGGCGATGCAACGCGCGTCCGAGTGCGCGGCTGAACGCTGCGTTCGTGACCGGGGTGGGGGCGGTGGCGTTGAGCGGGCCCTCGGTGTCGGTGTCGAGCGCGTGCAGGTAGACGCCGGCGACGTCGTCGGCGTGGATCCAGGGCATGTACTGGCGGCCGCCCGCGACCGGGCCGCCGATCCCGAGCTTGAACGGGGTCAGCATCTTCGCCAGCGCCCCGCCGTGCGGGTCCAGCACGACGCCGGTGCGCACGGTCACGACGCGCAGGCCGTGCTCGCGTGCTCGTGTGGCCTCACGCTCCCAGGCGGCGCAGACGTCGGCGAGGAAGCCGGTGCCGGGCGGCGTGTCCTCGTCGACCGGCTCGTCCCCGTGCGGGCCGTAGTAGCCGACGGCGCTGGCGCTGATCAGGCTCCTGGGCCTTGGGTCTGCGTTCTGGATCGCCTCCACGAGGCGTCGCGTGCCCTGCTCGCGGCTGGCGCGGATCTCCGCGCGGGCCCGGTCGGTCCAGCGCTGGGCGACGTTCTCGCCCGCGAGGTGGACGATCGCGTCGCGGCCGCTGAGCGCGCTCGGGTCGGGCGCGCCGGTGCGCAACGAGATCGTCGTGACGTCGTCACCGCGGGCGGTGAGCGCCGCGGCGATGCGGGTGCCGAGCAGGCCGCTGGCGCCGGTGATGGCGACGCGCATCAGGGACGGACCGCCTTGAACTCCTCGGTCTCGCCGCGCGCGTAGCCGACCTCGGAGCCGCTCGCCTCGGCGGTGCCCTGGGCCTTGGCCTGGCCGGCGACGGCGGCCGCGACCGCGTCGGCGACGTCGCGGTTGAAGACGCTCGGGACGATGTAGTCCTCGCGCAGCTCGTCGTCGGTCACGATGCTCGCGATGCCGCGGGCCGCGGCGGTCTTCATCTCCTCGGTGATCTCGCGCGCGCGGACGTCGAGCGCGCCGCGGAAGATGCCCGGGAAGCACAGGACGTTGTTGATCTGGTTCGGGTAGTCGCTGCGGCCGGTGGCGATCACGCGGGCGTAGGGCTCGGCCTCCTCGGGCGTGACCTCGGGGTTCGGGTTGGCCATCGCGAACACGATCGCGTCGTCGTTCATGCGCTCGAGGGCCTTGGGGTCGAGCGCGCGGGCGCCGGAGACGCCGATGAACACGTCCGCCTGGTCGATCACGTCGGCGGGGCTGCCGGTGCGGCGCTCCGGGTTGGTGTGCTCGGCCAGCCAGCGCTTGAGCGGGGGCATCGTGCCGTCCTGGTAGTCGGCGCGCTCGGTGTGCACGGCGCCCTGGCGGTCGCAGCCGATGATGTCGCTGACGCCGGCGCCTTCCAGGATCTTCGCGACCGCGATGCCGGCCGCGCCGAGGCCGACGATCAGGACCTTGAGCTGGGTGAGGTCCTTGCCGATCAGCTTGGTGGCGTTGAGCAGCGCGGCGAGCGTGACCACCGCGGTGCCGTGCTGGTCGTCGTGGAAGACCGGGATGTCGAGGGTCTGCTTGAGCCGCTCCTCGATCGTGAAGCAGCGGGGCGCGCTGATGTCCTCGAGGTTGATGCCGCCGAACGCGGGGGCGATGCGGCGGACGGTCTCGACGATCTCGTCCGGGTCCTTGGTGTCCAGGCAGATCGGGAACGCGTCGACGCCGCCGAACTCCTTGAACAGGACCGCCTTGCCCTCCATGACGGGCATCGCCGCCTCCGGGCCGATGTCGCCGAGGCCCAGCACCGCGCTGCCGTCGCTGACCACCGCGACCGTGTTGCGCTTGATCGTGTACTGGAAGGCCTTGTCGCGGTCGTTGGTGATCGCGGTGCAGACGCGGGCCACGCCGGGCGTGTAGGCCATGCTCAGGTCGTCGCGGTTGCGGATCGGGAGCTTGTTGCGCTGCTCGATCTTGCCGCCGACGTGCATCTGAAACGTGCGGTCGGTGATGTCGACCAGCCGGGCTCCGGCGACCGCGTCGACCGCCGCACCGATCCGCTTCGCGTGCGCCTCGTTCTCGGTCTCGACCGTGATGTCGCGCAGCGTGTGGCCGTGCTCGATGGCTACGAGGTCGATCGATCCGATGCTCCCGCCGGCGTCCCCGATCGCGGTGGCGACGAGGCCGAGCATGCCGGGCTGGTGGTCGATCTCAACGCGGAGGACGATCGAGTACTGCACCGAGACGGAGGCCATCGTCGCAGCATGCCACGTCCGCGTACCGCATCACAGGCGCCTCGCCGGCTGCGCACCTTTCACGCCGCGCGGCGCGTCGCGGCGCCGCCCGCGTGTCATGGCGCCGCCGCGCGTGTGTCGTGGTCGCCGCCGCGCGCGTGTCGTGTCGTCGCCGCACGCCTGTCATGGCGCCGTCGCACGCGTCGTGTCGCTGCGAGTGGTCACTTTCTGGCGCTTACCGCCGAAACGTCGCCTCTCGCAGCTTCATCACCCCGCCGCGCGGGCGCGCGTCGTCGCCACCGCGCGCGTGTCATGGCGCCGCCGCGCGTGTGCCGTGGTCGCCCCCGCGCGCGCGTGATCGCGCGGCGAGTGGTCACTTTCTGGCGCATGCCGCCGGAACGTCGCCCCTCGCGGCTTCATCACCCCGCCACGCGAACGCACGTCGTGGTCGCCGCCGCGCACGTGTCATGGCGCCGTCGCGCGCGTGATGGCGTCGTCGCGCGCGCGTCATGGCGCTGCGAGTGGTCACTTTTTGGCGCCTACCGCCGAAACGTCGCCTCTCGCGGCTCGTCGCCGCGTCGCGCGGGCGCGCGTGGTGTCGCCGCCGCGGGCGTTGCGGCGCCGCGTGGTGCCGGCGGCGCGGTCACGCCGCCGCGCGGCTCGCGCCGCGCGGCGTCAT
>Ga0182736_1001774_pt1 | contig 19028 bp, 15 predicted proteins | sample eDN5th30CKraftBY_FD_128882 | JGI IMG/M metagenome (GOLD analysis project Ga0182736, IMG submission 128882) | Enriched backyard soil microbial communities from Emeryville, California, USA - eDNA 5th pass 30_C Kraft BY (version 2) (version 2) | ecosystem: Environmental > Terrestrial > Soil >... | reverse complement strand
CGATCTGAAGCTCGCGCCGACGGTCAACTACGACGTCGATCTGTTCGGCCGCATCCGTCGCGAAGTGGAGGCCGCGCATGCATCGGCGGATCAGTCGCGCGACGATCTCGCGAATGCGCGTCTCGTGCTGACCACCGATCTCGCCAGCGACTACTTCTCGATGCGCGAGCTCGATGCGGAGATCGACGTGCTGAATCGTTCTGTCGTGCTGCAAAAGAAAGCGCTCGATTACGTGCAGGCGCAACACGATCTCGGCGCGGTGTCAGGCCTCGATGTATTGCAGCAGCAAGCGCAACTCGATCAGACGCGCGTGCAGGCGCAACTGCTGCTCAATCAGCGCGCGCAATTCGAACATGCGATCGCCGCGCTCGTCGGGACGCCCGCGCCGCAATTCTCGATCGCGCCTGAATTGAACGAACGCCCGCTTCCGCCGATTCCACTCGGCGTGCCGAGCGATGTACTGCAACGCCGGCCCGATGTCGCATCCGCCGAGCGTGCGATGGCCGCGGCCAATGCGCAGATCGGCGTCGCGAAAGCGGCGTTCTTTCCGAGCCTCACGTTGAACGGCACGGTCGGCTGGGAAAGCACGGCGTTCTCAAGTCTGATTTCCGCGCCGAGCCTTTTGTGGACCATCGGGACGATGGCAAGCCAGGTCATCTTCGATGGCGGACGGCGCTCGGCAGCCGTCGATTTCGCGAACGAAGGCTATGTCGCGGCCGTCGCGAATTATCGGCAGACGGTGCTCGGCGCGTTTCAGCAAGTGCAGGACGGCATCGTCGGATTGTCGGTGCTGGACGGCGCGGCGAAACAGTCGCACGCCGCGGTCGTCGATGCGCAACGCTTGCTGTCGCTCGCGAACGATCGTTATTCGGGCGGGCTCGTCGCCTATCTCGACGTCATCACCGCACAGCAGCAATTGCTCACGAGCGAACGACAGGACGTGCAGATTCGCGGACAGCAGCGCACCGTATCGGTGGCGCTCGTGAAGGCATTGGGCGGCGGATGGGACACTGCATCGAACGACGATCAGAAGCTTGCGAACGCAACTACTTCGGGCGAGTAGAAAGAAAACGTAAGCACGATGCCCGCGAGGCTCGTATAGTTAGCAGTTGAACAATGCGGTAAACACACACTGAACGCGCACAGGTGCCAGGCATGAAAGTCCTGATAGTCGAAGACGAACACAAAGTGGTGGATTACCTGCGCTCGGGGTTGACCGAGCAAGGCTGGGTCGTCGATGTCGCGATGGACGGCGAGGAAGGCACGCATCTCGCCATCGAATACGACTACGACGTGATCGTGCTCGACGTGATGCTGCCAAGACGCGACGGCTTCGCGGTATTGAAGGCGCTGCGCCTCCAGAAGTCGACGCCGGTCATCATGCTGACCGCGCGCGATCACATCAACGATCGTGTGCGCGGGCTGCGCGAAGGCGCGGACGATTACCTCACGAAGCCGTTCTCGTTTCTCGAACTCGTCGAGCGTCTGCATGCGCTCGCCCGCCGCACGCGCGCGCAGGAATCGACATTGATATCGGTCGGCGATCTGTATGTCGATCTGATCGGCCGCCGCGCAACACGCGACGGCGTGCGGCTCGACCTCACCGCGAAGGAATTTCAGTTGCTCTCGGTGCTCGCGCGCCGTCACGGCGACATTCTCTCGAAGACCGCGATCACCGAGCTCGTCTGGGAAGTCGATTTCGAAAGTCACACGAACGTCGTCGAAACGGCGATCAAGCGGCTGCGCGCGAAACTGGACGGACCGTTCCGCACCAAACTGCTTCATACCGTGCGTGGCATGGGCTATGTGCTCGAAGTGCGCGAAGTTCGCGACACGCGCGAAGCAAGGGAAGACGCGAGACCATCATGAACACGCAGTGGATATCGTCGACGCCACGCGAGGCACGCGACGCGCGCGAGCCGCGCACGCAACGCTCCATTTCGCGGCGGCTCGCCGTCATGTTCGCGCTCGTCGCGCTGTTCGTGTTCGCGCTCGTCGGCTCGGGACTCTTTCTCGTGCTGCGCGTGCAATTGGAGCAGCATTTGCGCGACTCGCTCGACAATCGCGCGGAGATTGCGCGGCTCATCGTCACGCATGTATCGACGCCGGAGAAATGGAAGATCGCGAAGGAGAAGCTCGCCGACATCACCCCGCGCGACGGCTCCACGCTCTTTGCCGTGTCCAGCAACGATCCGCGCTATGAATACGGCTCGCCGCCCGCGGGCCGCGTCGTCAAGCGCGTGATGGGCGGTTACGTTCACTTCCGTCCGGAAGATCGCGCCTACGACATGCTGATGACCACGCTCACGATTCCGCCCAACGGGGATCGTCCGCCGCTGCAGCTCTTCGTCGCGATCGATTGCTCGCCGAACGTTCATACGATGCGCGCGTTCGGTCTCGCGCTCGCCGCGCTGATGGCGCTCGCCACGGTCGCGGTCCTGCTGCTGAGTTATTCGGTCGCGCGGCTCGGCCTCGCACCGCTCACGCGCCTCACGCGCGATGCATCGAAGCTGAGTCCGACCAATCGATCGCAACGCCTGAACACGCGCGCGCTGCCGATGGAACTCGAAGATCTCGCGAAGTCCTTCAATGGCGCGCTCGAACGGCTCGATCACGCATATGGCCGGCTCGAATCCTTCAACGCCGATGTCGCGCACGAATTGCGCACGCCGGTCACGATTCTCATCGGTCAGACGGAAGTCGCCTTGACGCGCGATCGTTCGATCGACGAGCTGCGTCACACGCTGCAATCGAATCTCGAGGAGTTCGAACGCGTGCGCGCGATCATCAACGACATGCTGTTTCTCGCGCGCGCCGATCAAGGCGAACGCGCGACGGGACTCGTCGAAGTGTCGCTCGCGGCGGAGGTCAATCGCACACTGGAGTTTCTCGAGATTCCGCTGGAAGAAGCGCGAGTGCGCGCCGTCGCGAACGGCGATGCGCGCGCGTTCGTCAATACGTCGCTATTCGGCCGTGCGCTGTCCAATCTCGTGATGAACGCAATTCAGCATTGCGCGCCCGGCGCGACGATTTCCGTGGCCATCACGCGGGAACATGGGCGCATTCGCATCGCCGTGGCCAATCCCGGCGAATCGATCCAGCCGCATGTGATGGCGCATCTCTTCGACCGCTTCTATCGCGCGGAAAGTTCGCGCACGAATAGCCGCGAGAATCACGGCCTCGGGCTTGCCATCGTGAAGGCGGTGGCCGAGATGCATCGCGGCACCGTGTCGGCGACGAGCGAGAACGGCGTCAACACGTTCTCGTTCTCGGTCGCGCGTTTCGGCACTGAATCGCGACCCGTCGAAGACGTCGCCTTGCCCGTGCCGCCGGTCGTGGAACGGAAGTCCGCCACGACATGAAGCGCGTGCATCACTGACAGAAGTATTCATCCGATGCGGCCATCGGCGCTTCGGTTGTCGCCGGCCTGAAGTGGCTGTACTTGCGATACGTCTTGCCGTTCACCGTCACCGATTCGGCGGCTTCGGTCTCGCCCGTTGCCGACGCGATCGCGCTGCTATGCGCTTCGACGTTGCCATTGCCCCAACTGCTCGCGCGCGCATACGATCCGCCTTTCGACGTATCCGTCTTGTTCGCTTCCGAGATCGTGCTCGTGACGGGATTGCCGAAGCTCTTCGTATCGATCGACGATTGCGGCGGCACGTAGCCCCACTTCGACGTGACCGTGCTCATGTCGATCTGCTGCGGCTTCCAGCCGATCACCTTCGCGCCGATCGCGAGCGGCGACAACTCCACTGCGACGATCTGCGTTCCGCGCCGCGCGACGAGCAGGCACTTGCCGCCCGACGTCTGCAAGGGCACGTAGCCGCTCGAAGGCAAGAGCGCGAGCGCCTGCGCATCGGGCATCGACTGCACGCCGACCGGGTTCGCGGCCCAGATCACGCCGGCGCTTGCATCGGCGCGCGCGCTCATCGGCATCATCGAGACCGTCGCACTCGCCGCGAGCGCGATGGCCGCCATTTTCTTGTGACTCTTCATCGCATGCCTCAGCGGGAAAACGAGGGTTGACTCTCCGGGACCAGTCTTTCAAAAGCCAACCCTTCAAAGGTAGAGACGGCCCGATTGCTCAGGCGCGTCTCTCTCGCTCCATGGCGTCACCCTGCCATTGGACCTGTTGCTTCCTCACTTCACCAGCGAGACTTCGATCTTTTCGCCGATGGGCGTGCTCGCCACTTCGACGCCATTCGTATCAGCCTGATCGTACACGCGAGCGGCGACCGGCGTCGGCTGCGCGACCTACTTCGCGGGCGCCGGCTGAGCCTGCTTGGCCTCGTTCTGCGTCTTCATGCTGACTTCCGGATTGTTGGCGGCGGTCACCGGCAGGCCGAGGCGCGCGCGCACCAGCGGATCGCGATACTTCTCGTCATCCGACAGCACCGCGTCCTCGCCCGATTTCGCGAGCGGCGTGGTCGTGCCCGGGCACAGATGACCCGTCGCCTCGACGGCGCGGCGGTTCGCTTCGCTCTGGCAGAGGAGCGCGAGCGCGACATCGGTCAGGCCCATTGCGCGGAATTCGCGTGCATCGAGGCGGCGTACGCAAGCCTGATCGACGAGCGTCGTGCCGCCGGTCGCGCCGAAGCCGGTGATCGACAGGCCGAAGCTGGCCGAGCCCATGCAGGTGTCGGAGAGCGTCGTGGTGAGCGAGGGTGCGGCGATCGACGGCGTCGTGCGGACCGAGTACGAGCTCTGGTTGTAGTCGACCGTCGTGCGCGTGTCGAAGGCGCTCGTGCCGGGGCCGCTCGTGGCCGCCTTGCCGGTCGCATCGGCGCCGCTTGCATCCGTGCCGGATGTCGTCAGTTGCGGCATCGTCAGCGAGATGTTCACATTCGATGAGCCGCCCTGCGCGGTCGAACGGCCGCCGCTCGCCGTCGCGACGCCGAGGCCGCCGACCGACGACGAATTGGAACTGGTGTTGGCCGTCGAATTCGCCGACGTGCCGATGTTGTTGAGGCTCGATCCGCCGCCCTGGCCGATGCCCGTCGACGTCGAACCCGAAACCGAGCCCGACGAGGAATTGGCGGTGGTGTCGGCGTGGGCGAGTTGCGCGGCGCAAAACAGCACCGCGCATGCCAATTGCAGAGTGGTCTTGTTCATTTTGGTTCTCCGGAAGAAAAGGGGAACGCCACAGCGCATGACGGTCCCGGACGACTTAGAGTTTTTTTATGAGTTCGGCAAAGGCGGTATCCCGCAAGCGCACGCTCGTCATGACGCCGCCCCTGCCTTGAGTCGCCGACCAGCTTAGCGCCAGCCGCCGCCCAGCTTGCTCCATGCATTGGCCGCTGCGTCCGCGCCCGAGGTGCCGCCCGCTTGTGCGTTGCCGTGGCCGAAGCCGCTCACCGTCGACGTATTCGTGTGGCTCGTCGTTGCGTTGGTGGCGTTGCCCGTCACGCCGAACTTGTTGCCGGCGATCGATTGCGCATTGCCGTTGGCCGTGCCCGAGTTCGTCGCCGTGAAGCGGCCGAAGCCCGAGACCGAAGCGGACGTCGTGCCGCCCGAGGTCGAGGACGAGCTGGAGTTCGTGGTCGTGGCCATCGCGGCGACGGAGACGAGCGAGAGCAGTGCAGCAGCGATCAGAGTGCGTTTCATGATTTGCATTCCTTATCGAATCGGTAAGATTGGATTTCGTTTTTTGTTGTTCGAACCGGGATCACATCGGTTGCGGGAAAGCGAACCCCGTTGCGGCGAAGTTCGCCGTCCGTCGCCGTGTGCTTAGCGCCAGCCGCCGCCCAGCTTGCTCCAGGCATTCGCGGCAGCGTCGGCGCCCGAGACGCCCGTCGCCGTCGAGCCGCCGAAGCCCTTGCCGCCCACCGACGACGTGTTGATGTGGCTCGTCGTCGCGTTCGTCGTGTTGCCCGTCACGCCGTAGCCCTGGCCGGCGATCGACGAAGCGTGGCCGTTGGCGGCGCCCGCGTTGGTTGCGGTGAACGAGCCGAAGCCGAACACGGCTGCGCTGGTCGTGCCGCCCGAGGTCGAGCTCGAGCTGGAGTTCGTGCCCGTTGCGAAGGCAGCGGCGGAAACGAGCGAGAGGACGGCGGCTGCTGCGATCAGTTTGCGTTGCATGGTGAGGTCTCCAAGTGTAGGCGCACAGTCAATTCCAGCTACATCGACGCCGGTATGTAGCGGATACAGCAAATATCGTTTCGTTAGTATTCCTATCTCCGACGTCTGATCGAATCTGGCTTCGATGGATCAGCGAGCGTTTGAGAAAGGACGCCCCTTTGGGGCGGCTTGACGAATCAGACTGGGAATGAGGCTCGCACGTCGATCAGAAGTCGTCGTTCGTGCAACAGGTCGATGCTGGCCTGGGATGAGCGGATCGTGGCGCGCTGGCCTTCCGCTTGTTCGAATAGTTTTGCGTTCTTCATCGCAATCCCCGTATTACCTTTTGGTGTTGTTTTCAGGCATCCGTTTGTTTAGTGCCTGTGTTTTGAGGTGACTGTACGGAAGATGAACCGGCGAATGCGTTGGCAATCCAACACACCATTTCACGTCGTAATAAATCGTAAGGAGTTTGGTTGGCGAGCGCTCATTCGAGCATACCAATAGCCCGGAAACGCCCTGTTTTCGAGGGTTTTTCCGGAGATCTCCGCAGGAATCGGAAGGCTTGAAAACGCGAAACGCGGGCGACATGCGCCCGCGTTCGTTCGTTAGACCACGGACGAATCAGACCGTGGAGAGACGCGCCATTTCCGTCTCAACGATGAGCTTCTTCAACTCCGGCACGCACGATCCGCAGTTGCCGCCCGCCTTCACGCACGAGGTGATTTCGGCGGCTGTCTTCAATCCCTTGTCGCGGATCGCGTTGCAGATCGTATTGCGTCCGACGCCGAAGCACGAGCACACGGTCGGCCCGGTGTCCTCGCCCTTGCCTATCGGCTGACCGAGCAGGAGGCTCGCGCGGTCCTCGTCATCGAGGCGTCCCTTTTCGAACAGCGTCGCGAGCCACGCACGCGCGGGCAGATCGGGCCGCTCGGAGATGAACACGCAACTCTCGATACGCTCATTGACCACATGCGCCGCGCGATACACGCCCGCGCTCTTGTCCTCGTATTCGATCCAGTCAGCGTGCTCATCGTCGATATGAAAGAGCGCACGCGCCCAATCGTGATGATCGCCATGGGATGCATCGAAACGATTACGGCCCGCCATTTCGTAACGGACGAAGCCCGTGCCATGCACGCGCGTCCAGTGCGTGACCATGTCGAGGTGCGGCGCGGCGCGAGAGAGCGAAAAGCCGTGCCATGTCACGTGAAACTTCTCGATTGCGACAGGCGTGTGCTTGAACTCCGGTTCGCCCGAAACCGGATCGACGACGGGATTCACTACCGCACCGACGCGCGCGTCGGAGGCGGTCTGATCGTTCCAGTGGATCGGCACGAACACGCTGCCGCGCGGCATGCCACCGCCATGCTGCACGCGCGCGATCATCGAGCCCCAGCGACTCGACACGCGCGCGATTTCGCCTTCGCGCACGCCGCATGCGAGCGCGTCTTGCGGATGCATGTCGATGAACGATTCGCTGATATGGCCCGCGAGTTTCGAGGAGCGGCCCGTTCGCGTCATTGTGTGCCATTGGTCGCGCACGCGTCCGGTGTTGAGCACGAGCGGATAGTCGTCATCGGGCGCATTCACGGGCGCGCGTGCAACGGTTGCTACGAAGCGCGCACGGCCATCTGCATGACTGAAGCGGTGATCTTCGAAGAGCCGCTCCGTTCCTCCCTCTGCCGATTCGCGCAACGGCCATTGTGTCGGCTGCAGCGCATCGTATTGCGCGCGATCGAGCCCGGCCAGCCCACCGATATGAAACGCGCGATGCACGCCCGCCGACGCATCGTTGCGATACGCGCTCAACCGTGCGTGCTCGTCGAAAATCTCATGCGGACCCGCAAAATCGAAGCCTTCGAAGCCCATGCGCCGCGCGACATCGCAGATGATGCGCCAGTCCGCGCGCGCCTTGCCCGGCGCCGGAATGAACGCGCGTTGACGCGAGATGCGCCGCTCCGAGTTCGTCACGGTGCCATCCTTCTCGCCCCAGCCGAGCGCGGGCAGCAGCACATCGGCGAACGCGTTCGTATCCGTCTTTTCGATGATGTCCGATGCAACCACGAGCTCGCACTTCTCGAGCGCGCGCTTCACGCGATCGCCATCGGGCAGGCTGACGACAGGATTGGTGCCCATCACCCATACGGCTTTCACGCGGCCCGCTTCGATTGCATCGAACAACTCGACGGCCTTCAATCCGGCGCGCTCTGCAATCGCAGGCGAATTCCAGAACGTCCGCACCATCTCGCCATGCAGCGGATCGCCGAACTCGAGATGCGCGGCGAGCGTATTCGCGAGGCCGCCGACTTCGCGTCCGCCCATCGCGTTGGGCTGGCCGGTGAACGAGAACGGTCCCATGCCAGGCTTGCCGATTCGCCCCGTCAGCAGATGGCAATTGATGATGCAGTTGACCTTGTCCGTGCCGGCGCTCGACTGATTCACGCCTTGCGAATAGACCGTCACCACGCGCTCCGTGCGCGCGAAAAGACGATAAAACTCCATCAGATCGTGTTGATCGAGCTTGCAGTCTTTCGCGGTTTGCGCGAGATCCGAAGAACCCGCCGCTGCGAGCGCGTCGTCGGAACCGCTGGTATGTGCATCGACGAAAGCCGCATCGATTGCGCCGTGCTCCGCGAGGAACGCGAGCAGGCCGTTGAACAGCGCCACATCGCTGCCAGGCTTGAGCGGCAGATGCAGATCGGCCATTTCGCAAGTCGCGGTATAGCGCGGATCGATGACGACGATCTTCATCTCCGGCCGCTTCTCCTTCATCTTCACGATGCGCTGAAAGAGAATCGGATGACACCATGCCGTGTTCGATCCCACGAGCACGACGAGGTCCGCGAGTTCGAGGTCCTCATAACTCATCGGCACGAGGTCTTCGCCGAACGCGCGCTTGTGTCCCGCCACCGACGACGACATGCACAGCCGCGAGTTCGTATCGATGTTTGCGCTGCCGATGTAGCCCTTCATCAGCTTGTTGGCGACGTAGTAGTCCTCGGTGAGCAACTGACCCGATACATAGAACGCGACCGCGTCGGGACCATGCTCCGCGATGATGCGCGAAAAGCCGCTCGCAACCGTGCCGATGGCATCGGCCCACGATGCATCGGTAAGCGCGCCGCTGCGGCGGTCGCGCAGTTTCGGATTGAGCAGACGCCCTTCGAGTCCAATCGTTTCGCCGAGCGCCGAGCCCTTCACGCACAGACGGCCGAAGTTCGATGGATGCGTTTCATCGCCGGCGATCGACACTTCGGTCGCGCTCTTCGGCGATGCGTTCACACCGCAGCCGACGCCGCAATACGGGCAAGTCGTTTTAACAGAAGCCGTTTGAATGGGGATGATGGACATGCTCACGTTTCTCTATCCTTGGCCGTATTCAGGCTTCACAAAGCGTCTTGCCGAAAAGAAGCTTGCCGCGCAGATGCGATACGTCCGCGCGGCTCTGAATCAGATCGAAATACCAGCCGCCGTCCTTCACGTCGCCGTACAGCACCGCGCCGATCACGCGTCCCGCCTGCAGCACGACACGCTTGTACACGCCGCGGCGCGGATCGCGCAGCACGAGATCCTCGCTGTCCTCGCCGCCGATGAAATCGCCTGCCGAATACAGATCGACGCCCGTCACCTTGAGCTTCGTCGCCGTCGCGCGCTGCACGTAACGGCGATGCCCCGCGCCCGCGAGATGCGCGCCCGCCACGCGCGCCTGATCCCAGATCGGCGCGACGAGACCGAAGGTCGCCGAGCGATGCTGCACGCATTCGCCCACCGCATACACGCGCGGATCGAAAGTCTGCAAGGTGTCGTCGACGACGATGGCGCGCTCGCAATGCAGCCCCGCCTCTTTCGCGAGCGCGATGTTGGGCCGCACGCCCGCCGTCATCACGACGAGATCAGCGTCGATCTGCGTGCCGTCCGCGAAACGCACGGCGCGCACGCGGTCGTCGCCGACGATCTCCGTCGTCTGCGCGGCCATCGCGAAGTTGAGGCCTTTCGCTTCGAGCGAACGCTTGAGCAACGCGGACGCGGTGGCATCGAGCTGACGATCCATCAGGCTGCCGCTCGCATGCACGACCGTTACCGACATGCCCTGCCGCTGCAAGCCGTTGGCCGCTTCGAGCCCGAGCAGACCGCCGCCGATGATCACCGCGTGCCGATGATCGCGTGCCGCTTCGAGCATCGTTTCGACATCCTGAATGTCGCGAAATGCGATCACACCGGAAAGCTCGCAACCCGGCACCGGAATGATGAATGGCTTCGAGCCGGTCGCGATCAGCAGACGGTCGTAGTGCGCTTCCACGCCCTTCTCCGAACGCACGACGCGCCGCGCACGATCGATTTCGATCACGGCATCGCCCGCATGCAGCGTGATGCCGTTCGCGTCGTACCATTCGCGCGTGTTGAGAATGATGTCGTCGACGCTCTTCTCGCCCGCGAGCACCGGCGACAACAGAATGCGGTTGTAGTTGCCGTACGGCTCGGCGCCGAATACGGTGATGTCGTACAGCTCGGGCGCGATCTTCAGCAGTTCTTCGACCGTACGCATACCGGCCATGCCGTTGCCGATCACCACGAGCCGCTGGCGCGATGCGGCGTGCTTCAACGCCGCCATGCCCGCAACCGCATATTCGGTCTTCATGCCGCGACCCACACCTTGCCGCCCGCGACCTTCACGCGATACGCGCTCACCGAAAGCTCCGGCGCTTCCAGGCATTCGCCCGTGCGCAGATCGAAGTGCTGCTTGTAGATCGGCGATGCAACGACGATACGCTCGCCCAGACTTCCCACGATGCCGCGCGAGAGCACCGCGGCTTGCGAATGCGGGTCGTAGTTGTCGATCGCGTACACGGCTGCCTCTTCGCCCGCGACATGAAACACCGCGACTTGCGTGCCCTTCACGAGCGCGCACACGCCCGTATCCGGCACGATGTCGTCGAGTTCACAAACGGCGGTCCAGTCCTGTTCGATACGGTCGTTCATGATGTTTCTCCTCACGCGTTAAACGGTTTCGGCAAGCTTCGACTTGCGCTCTTCGAGCGTGGCGGGGCGAATCTGGCCGCGCTCTTCCACGAAGGTCACGTTCGCATCGCCCTGTTCGCTGTTGACGAAGTGACGGAAGCGCTTGCGCGTATGCGGATCGGTGACGGCCTTTTTCCATTCGTCCTCGTAGGTATCGACGACGAGTTGCATCTCCGCTTCGAGCTCGGCGGCGATGTCGAGCTTGTCGTTGATGACGACGTCGATCAGATACTCGAGTCCGCCTTCGAGGTTGTCGCGCCATACGCTCGTGCGTTGCAGGCGATCCGCCGTACGCACGTAGAACATCAGGAAGCGGTCGATGTACCGCACGAGCGTGTCGTGATCGAGATCGGACGCGATAAGCTCGGCGTGACGCGGCTTCATGCCGCCGTTACCGCATACGTAGAGATTCCAGCCCTTCTCCGTCGCGATCACGCCGACGTCCTTGCCTTGCGCTTCGGCGCACTCGCGCGTGCAGCCCGACACGCCGAACTTGATCTTGTGCGGCGTGCGCAGACCCTTGTAGCGATTCTCCAGTTCGATCGCGAGTCCGACCGAATCGCCGACGCCATAACGGCACCACGTCGAGCCGACGCACGACTTCACGGTGCGCAGGGCCTTGCCATACGCATGACCCGATTCGAAGCCCGCCGCGATGAGCTCTTCCCAGATGAACGGCAATTGCTCTACGCGCGCGCCGAACATGTCGACACGCTGGCCGCCCGTAATCTTCGTATAGAGGCCGTACTTCTTCGCGACCTGGCCGACCGCGATCAAGCCATCGGGCGTCACTTCGCCGCCCGGCATGCGCGGCACGACGCTGTACGTGCCATCGCGCTGGATGTTCGCGAGGTAGTAATCGTTCGAATCCTGCAGGCTCGCGTGCTCTTTCTTCAGCACGAACTCGTTCCAGCACGAAGCAAGAATGCTCGCGACGGCAGGCTTGCAGACATCGCAGCCGCGTCCCTTGCCGTGCTTCGCGAGCAGCGTGCCGAACGTGCGATGTCCTTCCACGCGCGCGATGTGATAAAGCTCCTGACGCGAATACGGGAAGTGCTCGCACAGATGATTGTTCACCGCGAGACCCTGCCGCTTCATCTCCGACTTCATCACTTGCGTGACGAGCGGCACGCAGCCGCCGCACGATGCGCCCGCCTTGCACGACGACTTGATCGCGCCAATGCTCGTTGCGCCCGCGCAGACAGCCGCGCAGATTTCAGCCTTGCTTACGTTGTTGCACGAACAGATCTGCGCCGCATCGGGCAAGGCTTCGACGCCGAGCGCGGGCTTCGCTTTTCCATCGCTCGACGGCAGGATCAGGAACTCGGGCGCTTCGGGCAACTCGATCTTGTTCAACATCATCTGCAGCAGCGTGCCGTATTCCGCTGCATCGCCGACCATCACGCCGCCGAGAAGAAACTTGCCGCAGTCGGACACGACGATCTTCTTGTAGACCTGCTTGCGCTCGTCGCTGTACTGATACGTCCGGCTGCCGGGCGTCTTGCCGTGTGCATCGCCGATGCTCGCCACATCGACGCCCATCAGCTTGAGTTTGGTGCTCATGTCCGCGCCCGCGAACGCCGCCTCCTCGCCGATGATCTGCTTCGCGACGATGCGCGCCATGTCGTAACCCGGCGCGACGAGGCCGAACAACTGGCCCTTCCACAACGCACATTCGCCGATGGCATAGATCGCTTCGTCGCTCGTGCGGCAGGCGTCGTCGATCACGATGCCGCCGCGCGCGCCGATGTCGAGACCCGCTGCACGCGCGATGTCGTCGCGCGGACGAATGCCTGCCGAGAACACGATCATGTCAGTGTCGAGATGCGTCTCATCGGCGAAATTCATGCGGTTGGCCGCGCCTTCGCCATCGACGATCGCAAGCGTGTTCTTACCCGTATGAACCGTGACGCCGAGCTCCTCGATCTTCGCGCGCAGCACGCGTCCGCCGCCGTCATCGACCTGCACGGCCATCAGGCGCGGCGCGAATTCGATCACATGCGTTTCGAGTCCCATGTCGCGCAGCGCCTTCGCTGCTTCGAGACCGAGCAGACCGCCGCCGACGACCGTGCCCGTCTTCGAGCGCGCGCCGCATGCCTGCATCGCTTCGAGATCTTCGATCGTGCGATACACGAAGCAGCCGTCGCGATCACGGCCTTCGATGGGCGGCACGAACGGATAGGAGCCGGTCGCGAGCACGAGCTTGTCGTACGCGAGCACTTCGCCCGTCGAAGCCGTCACCGTGCGCGCCGCGCGATCGATCGACACCGCGCGCGCATTCAGTTTCAGCGCATAACCCGAACGTTCGAAGAAGCCCTCTTCGACGAGCGAGAGATCATCCGCGCTCTTGCCCGTGAAGAATTCGGTCAGATGCACGCGGTCGTACGCGGCGCGCGGTTCTTCGCACAGGACCGTCACGTCGAGCGCTTCGTTGCCGCTCTCGGCGAGACATTCGAGGAACTTGTGGCCGACCATGCCGTGGCCGATGACGACGATTTTCATGACGGGGCCTTCTCAGTTTGCAATGACGTTATTGGCTGCGAGCGCGCTTTCGCGCAGTGCCGCTTCGCGTGCCTTGTGTTCGGGGGAGAAGCGCACGGCGAGCGCGCAGAGCGCCGTCGTCGCGACGATCACGCCGAGCATCGAGAGCGTGGCTTGCGCGTTGCCGAGGCCTTTCATCAGGAAGCCCGCTGCGACCGCGCCGACGTTGCCGCCGGCGCCGATCACGCCAGCCACGCCGCCGAGCGCCTTGCGATCGATGAACGGCACGAGCGCGTAAGTCGCGCCGCATGCCATGTGCGTGAAGAGGCCGAACGCAAGCATCGCGACGATGGCGAGCACGACGCTCGGCGCATGCGCGAACGCATAGAGGCCGATGCCTTCGCCCGCGATCAGCGCGAACAACAAGGTCGCGCGGATATCGAGGCCTTTCTTCGCGGCGGCTTTATCGGAGAGCCAGCCGCCGAGCGCGCGGGCGAAGAGCGCGAGCAGACCGAAGCTGCCCGCCGCCATGCCGGCTTGCGCGAGCGAGAGGCCGAAGTGATCGACGTAATAGATCGCCGCCATGTTGTGGATGAACACTTCGACGCCGAAGCACGCGCCGTACGTGACGAAGAGCATCCACACGCGATAGTTCGAGCACGCGGTCAGGAAGCTCTGCCAGCCGCCCTTCTTGCCGCCGTCGATCGCGACGCCGGCACGGCGCAGCGCGACGAAGTCGCCTTGCGGGCAATCCTGCGTATAGCGCCAGTAGAAGAAGGCCATCACCGGCATCGCGATGCCCGGCACGATCAAAGCGACGCGCCATGCCGATGCTTCGCCCACGCCGAGCGCGATCGCTGCCGCGACGAGAAGCGGAATGATCGCCTGCGCCGCGCCCGCGCCCGCGTTGCCCCAGCCGGCAGTCGTTGCGTTCGCGGTGCCGACGACGTTCGGCGCGAACATCACCGACGTGTGGTACTGCGTGATGACGAAGCTCGCGCCGATCGCGCCGATCGCGAGACGGCACCACAGGAAGCTGTCGTAGCCCGTAGAGAGCGCCGCGCCGATGACAGGCACCGAACCCGCGAGCAGCAGCGCGCCATACACGCGGCGCGGGCCGAAGCGATCGCACATCGGTCCGACGACGAGGCGCACCAGAATCGTCACGGCGACGGCCGCGATATTGATGTTCGCAACTTGATCCGCCGTGAGTCCGTATTCGCGCTTGATGAGCGGCATCAGCGGCGCGCAGGCGAACCACGCGAAGAAGCATACGAAGAAGGCCATCCACGTGAGATGGAAGGCGCGCATCGGCGCGCTGCGCATGCTGAAGAGATCGATCCGGGTGGCTTTGTCCATCGTCTTTCCGCAAAAAAAGAAAGGCGTCCCGCGCATGGGCCGGGAAGCCGATGCGGGGGACGCCGTTGTCCGATGCCCGCATGTTCTTCACTTGCCGGGCGCTGTATTCAGGACGGATCGCCGTTGATCCGATGGCGAGACATAAGGCAAGGCCTATGCCATGCGCGCCGCATCGACTTCGGACGCTTGTCGCGCAAGGCTTTGCGCGTTATATGCACGGACTGCGCGCATGAGCTTCACGTCATGTTTCGATGCAGGCGGGCACAGGGATGGTGCGACGCAGCACTGATGCCGTGCGAACGTGCAAGCGATCGCTTCGTACGCTCCTCGACTTTGTACTGCACGGTTAACGCACGCATTCACATCGAGCAAGCGCCCATGCGCCCTCGCGGTGCCACCCGCGCACAACGACAGTGCGGATAACGTGCTCGAAGCCCTATTCGACCAATGGCCCGCTTATTGCATTGTCGAAAGCGCTGCGAGCAACGGCGTTCGCGGCGCCCCGATACATGAAAGCAAGGACAAAGGCGTCCCCATCGTGCAGCGACACGAGCGGACGCTATCTGCGTTTGCCGCGCCGATGCCTCACACACGAAGCACGCAGACTCAGGAAGCAACGATGAGCACCATCAAAGGCAAAGTCACTCTGTTGAGCGCGGGCCCCGGCGATCTGGACTTGCTGACCTTGCGCGCCGCGAAGGCGCTCGCCGCCGCCGACGTCCTTCTCGTCGACGATCTCGCCAACGCCGACATCGTCACGCTTGCGCCGAACGCGCGCGTGATTCGCGTCGGCAAGCGCGGCGGATGCAAGTCCACGCCGCAAGCCTTCATTCAGCGCCTCATGCAGCGATACGCGAAGAAAGGACTGCATGTGGTGCGCGTGAAAGGCGGCGACGCGTTGCTCTTCGGACGCGCGGGCGAAGAGATCGCCGCATTGCGCGGGGCGGATATTCCGGTCGATATCGTCAATGGCGTGTCATCGGGATTCGCGGCGGCGGCTGGACTCGGCATCTCGCTCACGCATCGCGATCATTGTCAGGGCGTGACGTTCGTCACCGCGCACATGCAGGATCACAGTCAGCCGGATTGGGCCGCGCTCGCCGCAACGGGCACCACGCTCGCGATCTATATGGGCATGAGCCGCATCGCGAGTCTGACGGCATCGTTGCTCGATGCGTTGCCCGCGAGCACCCCTGCGGCCGTCGTGCAGCACGCGGGATCGTCGCAGGAAAAGCGGCTCGTGACGACGCTCGATCGTCTTGCCGATGATGCCAACGCTGCCGGCCTCGGCAGTCCGGCGGTGATTCTGATCGGCGGTGCGATCGGCGAAGCGGCGGAATTCGCGGCGCATGTGCAAAGCGCCAAAGGCTTCGCTCATGCCGCGTAAAGCGGGTTCTCAAAGCGCGGACGGCGCGTTAAAGTCTCAAGCGTCCCTCGCATGACCGCTTCCGCTTCCCGCATGCTTCGCGTTCTTCTCGTCACCGACACCGACAAGCCCATAGGCGATTTGCGCGAGCAACTCGCGCGCATGGGCTATGACATGCTCGCCGAAGCGGCCGCGCCTTCGGCGCTGCACAAGGCCGTCGAGAGCCAGAAGCCCGATGTCGTCATCATCGATACCGAGTCGCCCTCGCGCGACACGCTCGAACAGCTCGCGGTGATGAACAAGGCCGCGCCGCGTCCCGTGCTGATGTTCAGCAACGACGCGGATCAGCAGTTCATTCGCGCGGCAGTGGGCGCGGGCGTCACCGCGTATTCCGTCGAAGGACTCGCGCCCGAGCGTCTCGCGCCGATCATCGAAGTCGCGCTCGCGCGTTTCGCGCATGAAGCGCAGTTGCGTCAGCGGCTCGCGAAGGTCGAGGACGAACTGGAGCAGCGCAAGGTCATCGACCGCGCGAAACGTCTTCTGATGGACAGGCGCGGCATGTCCGAAAACGAAGCCTATGCGGCGCTTCGCAAGCGCGCGATGGATCAGGGCGTGAAGGTCGCCGAGATCGCGCGCCAATTGCTTTCGATGGCCGATCTGCTCTAGCTTTATCGACATCTCATGAACATCACTTCCTCCCAACCCGAACGCACGCATCTGCGGCTCGGCTTCGTCGCCCTTTCCGATGCCGCGCCGCTCGCCGTCGCCGCGTTGCGCGATCTCGGCGCGCGTCATGGCATCTCGATCGAGCTGTGCCGTCAGCCGTCGTGGGCGGCCGTGCGCGACAAGCTGCTGTCCGGCGAGATCGACGCGGCGCACGCGCTCTATGGCCTCGTGTACGGCGTGCAACTCGGTATCGGCGGGCCGCAGGCGGACATGGCCGTGCTGATGGTCCTCAATCGCAACGGTCAGGCGATCACGCTGTCGCGTCCGTTGGCCGATGCGATCCGGAACGGCGCCAGCGTGAAGGAAGCGTTGCATTCGCTCGGGCGGCCGCCGGTCATCGCGCAGACTTTTCCGACCGGCACGCACGCGATGTGGCTGTATTACTGGCTCGCGGCGCACGGCGTGCATCCGTTGCGCGATGTGCAGAGCATCGTGATTCCGCCGCCGCGCATGGCCGATGCGCTCGTCGAGGGCGCGCTCGACGGCTTCTGCGCGGGCGAGCCGTGGCACGCCGTCGCCGAGGCGCGCGACGCGGGCAGGACGGTCGCGTACACGAGCGAGATCTGGCCGGATCATCCGGAGAAGGTGCTCGCGTGCCGGCGCGATTTCGCGGCGCTCTATCCCGCGACGGCGCGCGCGCTCGTTCGCACGATGCTCGATGCGTGCGCCTGGCTCGATACGCGGGCGCATCGCGAGGAGATCGCCGAGGCGCTGTCGTCGTCCGCGCTGCTCGGCGTGCCGCGCGCGCTGATCGAGCCGCGCCTCGCCACATCCGATGGCGGCGATGCGCGCGCGCTGCCCGTGCGTTTCTTCGATGAAGGCGCGGTGAACTATCCGCGCGTATCGGACGGCGTCTGGTTCATTACGCAATACCGGCGCTGGGGCATGCTCGGCGCCGATATCGACGATGCGGCCATCGCGGCGAGCGTGAATCAGACCGCGCTTTATCGGGAGGCAGCGCAGGCGGCGGGCATTGCGATTCCCGGCGAACGGCGCGCGGCGACGTTCTGCGATGGCCGCGTCTGGGACGGCGGCGATGCGGCGGCGTATCTCGCGGGGTTCGAAATACGCGCGTAGAAAAGCGCCTACCATGGAATTTCCAGCGCGCACCGGAGATCCGCCATGGAACTGCTCGCCATCGCCATCGACAAGCCCGAGGACACCAACTTCATCCTCGGTCAGTCGCATTTCATCAAGACGGTCGAGGATCTGCACGAGGCGCTCGTCGGCGCGGTGCCCGGCATCCGCTTCGGACTCGCGTTCTGCGAGGCGTCGGGCAAGCGGCTCGTACGCACGTCGGGCACGGACGAGCATGGCGTCGAGCTGGCCGCGCGCAACGCGCAGAACATCGGCGCGGGACACAGCTTCATCATCGTGCTCGGCGACGGCTTCTTTCCCGTCAACGTGCTCAATACCGTGAAGGCGGTGCCGGAGGTGTGCCGTATCTTCTGCGCGACCGCCAATCCGACGCAGGTGCTTGTCGCGCAGACGGATCAGGGACGCGGGATCGTCGGCGTGGTGGACGGGTTCCCGCCGCTTGGCGTCGAAAGCGAAGACGACGTGAAGTGGCGCCACGACCTGCTGCGCAAGATCGGCTACAAGGCCTGAAGCGCGCCGCGAAGCCTGCCGCGCCTTGACTTGACGGCGCAAATCGCGAGAATGAGGCCCGCCGCCGCGCGCCCATCCGGAGCGATTTTCCCGGCCGGGGCGCGACATCATGGAAAATATCGGGATACGGTATAAAGGCCGTTGGCGTTTTTCGTGCCTTTTCTGAAAAGCCGCACGGGCAGACATTCCCGGCATCACCCCGCCGATACGGCACCGAACACCGGCCACCCGCGCCGCCCGAGGATAGGGTCGTCCTCGCGCGGCCTACAGGAGCATCACATGACCGACATGAATCCAGGCTTTTTCGGCAGGATAGGCATTGCCTTCGGCGCCTTCTTCGGCATTCTCGGCAATGCATCGTTCGCGGGCCGCGTGCAGCGCCTGCGCGAAGCGCCCGAAGCGCCTG
>Ga0182736_1001772_pt1 | contig 19047 bp, 20 predicted proteins | sample eDN5th30CKraftBY_FD_128882 | JGI IMG/M metagenome (GOLD analysis project Ga0182736, IMG submission 128882) | Enriched backyard soil microbial communities from Emeryville, California, USA - eDNA 5th pass 30_C Kraft BY (version 2) (version 2) | ecosystem: Environmental > Terrestrial > Soil >... | reverse complement strand
CGACGCGGTGCTCGCCGACTGGGCCTGACCCCGCCCGGCGCCGTGCCCCGGTGCCGCGCGCAACCCCACTGCTGCCGATTCCGCGGCCGGGAGCACTCAGGTTGCGGCCGCCCACCCCCGCGCAACCTCACCGTCGAAATCCGGCCGCGGCACGACCGTGAGGTTGCGCTCGACGCGGGCACGGCGTCGCCCCCGCCGCGACGGGGCTCGAACACGGCGACGCCCCCGCCGCGGGAGGCGGCGGGGGCGTCGGCGAGCAGGTTCGCGTCAGGCGCTGGGCGCCTCGTCCACGAGGAGGTTGCGGGTGCGGTTCGGGTCGACCGGGATGCCCGGGCCCGAGGTGGTGGAGACGGTGATCTTCTTGATGTACCGGCCCTTGGCGGCCGACGGCTTGGCGCGCAGGATCTCGTCGAGCGCGGCGCCGTAGTTCTCCACCAGCTTGGCGGCGTCGAACGACGCCTTGCCGATGACCAGGTGCAGGTTGGCCTGCTTGTCGACCCGGAAGTTGATCTTGCCGCCCTTGATGTCGTTGACGGCCTTGGCGACGTCCGGGGTGACGGTGCCGGTCTTCGGGTTGGGCATCAGGCCGCGCGGGCCGAGGATGCGCGCGATGCGGCCGACCTTGGCCATCTGGTCGGGCGCGGCGATGGCGGCGTCGAAGTCGAGCCACCCGCCCTGGATGCGCTCGATCAGGTCCTCGGCGCCGACGACGTCGGCACCCGCGGCCTCGGCCTCGGCGGCCTTGTCGCCGGAGGCGAAGACGATGACCCGGGCGGTCTTGCCCGTACCGTGCGGCAGGTTCACGGTGCCACGGACCATCTGGTCGGCCTTGCGGGGGTCGACGCCCAGGCGCATCGCGACCTCCACGGTGGGGTCCTGCTTGGACTCCGCGGAGGTCTCCTTGGCCAGGTTCGCCGCCTCGAGCGGGCTGTAGAGCCGGTCGCGGTCGATCAGCTCGGCGGCCTTGCGGTAGTTCTTGCTGCGCTTCATGTCTGTCCTTCGGTTCTGGTCAGATCGTGGTGCGAGCCGCGCAGGCTCTCCCACAACTGCGGAGGCGGCCGTCTCAGCCGTTGACGGTGATGCCCATCGAGCGCGCGGTGCCGGCGATGATCTTGGCGGCGGCGTCGATGTCGTTGGCGTTGAGGTCGCGCATCTTGGTCTGCGCGATCTCCCGCACCTGGTCCATGGTCACCGAGGCGACCTTCTTGGTGTGCGGCTCGCCCGAGCCCTTCTCGACGCCCGCGGCCTTGAGCAGCAGCTTCGCCGCCGGCGGGGTCTTCAGCTCGAACGAGAACGACCGGTCCTCGTAGACCGAGATCTCGACGGGCACCACGTTGCCGCGCTGCGACTCGGTGGCGGCGTTGTACGCCTTGCAGAACTCCATGATGTTGACGCCGTGCTGACCCAGCGCGGGGCCGACCGGCGGCGCGGGCGTGGCCGCGCCGGCCTGGATCTGCAACTTGATGATCGCGGAGAGCTTCCGCTTCTTGGGAGGCATTTCTTCTTTTCCTCTTCGATCCCTGCTCGGGGTGCGCCGCGGACCTGCCTGCCGGGGCGCGAGTTCAGTGGGTGCCGGGCCTGCCTCAGATCTTCGAGACCTGGCCGAAGCCCAGCTCGACGGGCGTCTCGCGACCGAAGATCGAAACGAGCACCTTCAGCTTCTGGGCGTCGACGTTGACCTCGTTGATCGTCGCCGGCAGCGTCGCGAACGGCCCGTCCATGACGGTGACCGACTCGCCGACCTCGAAGTCGACCTCGACCGCGGCCTTGCCGGGCGTCGCGGCGGCGCCGGGCTTGGCGGCGTCCTTCTTCGCGGGCTCGGTCTTGGGCAGCAGGAACTTCAGCACGTCGTCGATCGACAGCGGCGAGGGCCGCGACGTCGCGCCGACGAACCCGGTGACGCCCGGCGTGTTGCGCACGGCGCCCCACGACTGGTCGTTGAGCTCCATGCGGACCAGGATGTAGCCGGGCAGCACCTTGCGCTGCACCTGCTTGCGCTGCCCGTTCTTGATCTCGGTGACCTCTTCGGTGGGCACCTCGACCTGGTAGATGAAGTCCTCGACGTCGAGGGTCTGCACCCGCGTCTCGAGGTTCGACTTCACCTTGTTCTCGTAGCCGGCGTAGGAGTGCACGACGTACCAGTCGCCGGGGGCGCGGCGCAGTGCCTCGCGCAGCTCCTCGGCGGGGTCGGTTTCCTCGTCACCGCCCTCGGCCACGACGGCGCCGTCCTCGTCGGGGACCGTCTCGTCCTCGTCGGAGCGGGCTGCGTCGGCGGCGAGCTCGTCGACGTCGGCCTCGTCGGCGACCGACTCGTCGTCGGCGTCGTCAGCGTCGTCGTCGGCATCGGACTCGTCGTCAGCGTCGTCGTCGGACTCGTCGGCGTCGGACTCGTCGGCGTCGGCCTCGTCGGTGTCGGCGAGCTCGGCGTCGACCTCCTGGACGCTCGCCGACTCGGCCTCGACGTCCACGTCGGTCTCGTCGGACACGGCGTCGATCACCGCCTCGTCCGCCGCGATCTCGTCGGCGGTGAGGTCGGTGTCGGCCGCGCCCGGGCTGCCGTCTGGGGAGGTCACGTACGTCTCGCTTCCTTGGTCTGCGTGGCCCGCGGGGATGTGGTGGTCCGCGGGCCGGTGTGGTCGACCGCTGCGGTCACGGTCCGAAGACCGCCCCGATCGCCTGCCCGAACACGAAGTCGAGCCCGGCCACCAGCGCGACCATGAACGACACGAAGACGAGCACGACGATCGTGTAGGTGACCATCTGGTTCCGCGTCGGCCAGATGACCTTGCGGAGCTCCGCGACGACCTCGCGGAGGAACCGGGCGAGCCGGTTCGGGGCGGAGACCTTGGTCTGCCGGCCGTCACGCACCGGGGTGGCGCGCCCCTTGCCCGGCGTCCCGGTGGACCCCGCGGACGACGCGGCGGCACGCCGACCACGACGGTCGGCCGCGGTGCTCGGACGCTCGCGCCCGGACCGCTGCTGCTCCTCGCTCACGCCCGCTTCCTCCACCCGTACCGGGCGGAGCGCCCGGCGCTGTCACAACCGTACGTACTGGACTCCGTGCATGTCGCGATGGCAGGGGTGACAGGACTTGAACCTGCAACCTGCGGTTTTGGAGACCGCTGCTCTGCCAGTTGAGCTACACCCCTAAGCCTGCCCCGGCGGGCGGCGGACCACCACGGGGCTGGCGATGTCGCCACGGCGGACGCACCATGGCAACCACCCGGAGGTGATCTCCACGCACGATCCACCGGCACGACGTACCCGGCCAGACGAGTGTACGGCACCCTCCGGAGCGGCCCGAAACCGCACACCTCCACGGCTCCGAAACCCGGGCGCGGCAGGCCGGGCGACGTGGGGGAGTATGGCGGCATGGCCACCGCTTCGACCACGTCACGCAACCGCATCTCCGCACGGATCGGCGGCATCGCCGAGTCCGCCACGCTTGCCGTCGACGCCAAGGCCAAGGCGCTCAAGGCGGCCGGCCGGCCGGTCATCGGCTTCGGCGCGGGCGAGCCGGACTTCCCGACGCCGCCCGCGATCGTCGCCGCGGCCCAGGCTGCGTGCCTCGACCCGAAGAACCACCGCTACACCCCCGCCGCCGGGCTGCCCGAGCTCCGCGAGGCGATCGCGGTCAAGACCAAGCGCGACAGCGGCTTCGACGTCGCCGCGAGCCAGGTGCTCGTCACCAACGGCGGGAAGCAGGCCGTCTACCAGGCGTTCGCGACGATCATCGACCCGGGCGACGAGGTCATCCTGCCCGCGCCCTACTGGACGACCTACCCCGAGGCGATCGCGCTCGCGGGCGGGGTCCCGGTCGAGGTCGTGACGGGCCCCGATGCCGACTACCTGCCGTCGGTCGAGCAGCTCGAGGCCGCACGCACGCCGAGGACCAAGGCGCTGCTGTGGTGCTCGCCGTCGAACCCGACGGGCGCGGTCGCCTCCCGCGAGCTCACCGAGGCCGTCGGCCGCTGGGCCGCGGAGAACGACGTCTGGGTCATCACCGACGAGATCTACGAGCACCTCGTCTACGACGGCGCCGAGGCCGCGTCGGTGCCGGTCGTGGTGCCCGAGATCGCCGACCGCACGATCGTGCTCAACGGCGTCGCCAAGACCTACGCGATGACCGGCTGGCGGGTCGGCTGGATGATCGGCCCGGCCGACGTCATCAAGGCCGCGGGCAACCTGCAGTCCCACCTGTCGTCCAACGTCGCCAACGTGTCGCAGCGCGCGGCCCTCGAGGCCGTCTCCGGCCCGCTCGACGCGGTCGCCGAGATGCGCGCGGCGTTCGACCGCAGGCGGCGCACCATCGTCGAGCTGCTCTCGGCGATCCCGGGGGTGCAGTGCCCGACCCCGCGCGGCGCCTTCTACGCGTACCCGGCCGTGGGCGAGCTGCTCGGCAAGGAGATCCGCGGGACGGTCGCGCACACCAGCGTCGACCTCGCCGCGGCGATCCTCGAGCACGCGGAGGTCGCCGTCGTCCCGGGCGAGGCGTTCGGCACGCCGGGCTTCTTCCGGCTGTCCTACGCGCTCGGCGACGAGGACCTGCGCACCGGCGTGACCCGGATGGGCGAGCTGCTGGCCGAGGCCAGGTAACCACCGCACACGCGACGAGGGGCGGACGCCGTGCGGCGTCCGCCCTTCGTCGCCGGTGGGGCTACTTGTCGGTGTCGGCCAGCGCGGCGAGTGCCGCAGCGCGCTTCGCGTACTTCCAGTTCGCGAGGTCCTGGATCGTCTTGATGCCGAGGGCGGCGAGCTGTTCGTCGTGCTTCTCGGTGAGGCCCTCGAGTGCCGACGGCGGAGCGGCGAGGATCTCCGCGGCCGACTTCTCCTCCCAGGCCTTGTCCACGAGCTTGCCGAACTTCACGGTCGTGCTCCCTCCGCTGGGGCGGTCACTGCTCGGACACGGATCCGGAGATCCGTTGACCTGCGCAGCATCGACCCACGGGAGGGTCAGGGCAAGCCGACCGGCCGATGTCAACCAGGTAGGGCGACCTCGGCGGCCGCGCGGCCGAGCACGGTGCGGCCGTCGAACTTCGCCGTGACGTCGACCTTCGCGATCCGGGAACCGTCCTCGCCCTCGACGACGTCGCGGACCTTGCCGGAGAGCTCGAGCGTGGCGCCCTCGTCGTCGTCGGGGACGACGACCGGGCGGGTGAACCGCACACCGTACGAGCGCAGCGCCGCGGGATCGCCGACCCAGCCGGTGACGAGCCGGCCGGCGAGCGCCATCGTCAGCATGCCGTGCGCGATGACGCCCGGCAGACCGACCGCGGCGGCCGTGCGGTCGTTCCAGTGGATGGGGTTGAAGTCGCCCGACGCGCCCGCGTACCGGACGAGATCGGCCCGGGTGACCTGCAGGATCAGCGGAGGCAGCTCGTCGCCCTTGGCGACGGCGGAGAAGTCGGTCACGACGCGGCCTGCGTGACGAGCATGGCCTTCGTCGTCGCGACCGCGCCCCCGTCGACGTCGGCGATCTCGCAACGCAACGTCAGCATGTGGCTGCCGGCGCGGGTCGTGAGGTCGTCGACGTGGACGACGGTGACCAGCTCGTCGCCACCCCGGATCGGGCGGTGCAGGACGATCGACTGGTCACCGTGCACCATGCGCGAGTAGTCCCAGCCGAAGGCGGGATCGCGCAGGAAGGACTCCATGAGCGGCATGGTGATCGTCGCGGCGAACGTCGGCGGTGCGACGACGTCGGGGTGGCCCGCGGCGCGCGCGGCGGCCACCTCATGACAGATCCGCGAGTGCTCACCGACAGCGATGGCGAACTCGCGGATCTTCTCGCGGCTGACCTGGTACGGCTCGCTCGGCTCGAGCGACCGGCCGACCCAGCTCTCGTCGGGCACGCTCAGCGGGTCTCGCGGTGCTCCCGGTGCGTCCCGCAGTTCGGGCAGAACTTCTTGATGGCGAGCCGGTCGGGGTCGTTGCGCCGGTTCTTCTTGGTGATGTAGTTCCGGTGCTTGCACTCTTCGCAGGCCAGCGTGATCTTCGGCCGTACGTCCGTGGCCTTGGCCATCGCGGGTGCCTCCTGCTAGTGAATCTGAGATGGTCTGTCTGGTAGCGGTGGCCGGACTTGAACCGGCGACACAGCGATTATGAGCCGCTTGCTCTACCGACTGAGCTACACCGCTTCGCGAGGCTGATCATACTCTCGACGCAGCCTTGCTCGAGCCCCTTTACGGAATCGAACCGTAGACCTTCTCCTTACCATGGAGACGCTCTGCCGACTGAGCTAAAGGGGCGGCACGGTCTCCCGGGGCGGATCGAGCACTGCCCCGGTGGACCTGCAGAACTCTACACAACCCCGCCCCGGCGCCCCGCACGCGGGGTCGGCATGCACACCTAGCTGCGCGGAAGCACCGGGTCGGTGGCGGGGAGCACGTGGTCACCGACGCGGTCGGTGCTCAGGCACAGCGAGCACACGTACGCGTCATGGGTGTGACAGGCCGCGACGTCGGGACGCTCGAAGTCCTGCCGGCACACGTGACAGTGCAGCGTCTCCCCCGACGGGTTGCCGTGCTCGTCGTACATCGGCAGCTCGATCCCGTCGTCGGTGCGCCGGAGGTAGTAGCGCCCACGCGTGGCGACGGCGATGACGGGCGGCAGGACCAGCGCCAGCCCGATGGCCACGAGCGGGGAGAACGGCTGCACCGCGGCGCCGAGGCCGCCGAAGAACGCGACGATCGACACCCCGGCCGAGACGATCATCGACCCGAAGCCGACTGGGTTGACCGCGTAGAGCATGCCGCGGCGGAACTCGGGCTCCTTCGGCGAGAGCTTGAGCAGGTACTTGTTGATCGCGATGTCGGACGCGACGACCACGACCCACGACATCCCGCAGTTGGCGTAGAAGCCGAGGATGGTGTTCAGGAAGTCGAACATGTTCGCTTCCATCAGCACGAGCGCGATCGCCAGGTTGACACCGAGGAACACGAGCCGCCCCGGGTAGCGCCTGGTCACCCGGGTGAACGAGTTCGTCCAGGCCAGCGAGCCCGAGTAGGCGTTCGTCACGTTGATCTTGATCTGGCTGATGACGACGAGGACGACCGCCAGCGTCATGGCCGCCCACGGCGGCATGATGTCGCGGTAGATCTCCAGGAACTGGTGGACGGGCTGGTTCGCGACGGCAGCCCCGCCCGTCACGTTGGCGATGATGTAGACGGCCAGGAACAGCCCGACGACCTGCTTGACCGCGCCGAAGAGCACCCAGCCCGGACCGGCCAGCACCATCGCCGTCCACCAGCGCCGCCGGTTCTCGGGCGTGCGGGGCGGCATGAAGCGCAGGTAGTCGATCTGCTCGGCGATCTGGGCGATCAGCGACAGGCAGACGCCCGCAGCCAGCATCACCGCGCCGAGGCTCGGTGCGCCGTTGCCGTCCTCCCCCTGGTAGGCGAAGAAGGTGGCCACCGAGTCGGGGTGGCTCACGAGCAGGTAGACGAAGGGCGCGACCATCAGGACCAGCCACAGCGGCGTCGTCCACAGCTGGAGCTTGGACAGCAGCGACATCCCGTAGACGACGAGCGGGAAGATGATCAACGTGCTGAGCGCGTAGCCGAGCCAGAGCGGCAGCCCGAGGCCGAGCTGCAGCCCCTGGGCCATGATCGAACCCTCGAGCGCGAAGAAGATGAAGGTGAACGTCGCGAAGATGACGTTCGTGACGACCGAGCCGTAGTAACCGAAGCCGCTGCCCCGGGTGATCAGGTCGAGGTCGAGGTTGTAGCGCGCGGCGTAGTAGGCCAGCGGGAAACCCGTCGCGAAGATCACGACGGCGAACACGAGGATGCCCCACAGGGCGTTGGTCGTGCCGTAGGAGATGCCGATGTTGGCGCCGATCGCGAAGTCCGCCAGGTAGGCGATGCCGCCCAGGGCCGAGACCGCGACGACGCCCGTCGACCACCTGCGGTAGCTGCGCGGGGCGAAGCGGAGCGTGTAGTCCTCGAGCGTCTCGCGTGCGGCGCCGGCGGGTTCGACGGGCTCCGGCCCGGTCCCGGTCGTCTCGGTGATCTCCTGGGTCAACGCGGGCCCCCCGATCGTCGGACTGCCGGATCTTTCCGGCTCGCCGACCGATGCTGCGTTCCCGCACGGTTCACCGGGTTTCCCGGCAATGACGTATTGGTGTCGCATCCGGACATATCGTGACGACCCCGTCACGTCGTGTTCCGGCGCTGCACCCGAACGGGTGTGCTCAGCCACGATCGTGGCGAGCGGCGCCCGGGTAAGGGGGTCGCAGGCCGCGGGTAAGGGCCCCGGACGCCGGTCGTCGACGTCGCTGCCCGATGCCGCGGGCCCCACCTCAGCACGATCGTCGAGACATGTTCGTGAGCCATCACCTCGACGCGGAGATCTTCCTCCACCGTGACCGGCTCCTCGCCGACGCCGAGGAGTTCCGGCTCGCCCGGCTCGCCCGGGCCGCCCGCAGGAGACGGCGGCGGGCGGCGACCACGGACCCCGCCCCTGCCGCCGCGCTCGCCCCGGCCGCGGACATCGGCCCGGCCACCGAGCCCGGCCCGGCTGCCGCTCCGACCGCGGCCGTCGCGGCCCCGGCGACACCGGGTACCCGGGTCGGCCCCGGCCCGCCGCCCGCGCCCGGCACCCGCCCGGCCCCGGCACACGGCGGTGCCCCCGCCGCGCCGCGCGGCGCACCGGACTCGATCGACGCAGGCGCCGTGCACGACGCAGATCGCGCACACGTCACGGATCGGACCGACGGCGCTCGCCCAGCGCGAAACGAGGACGCGGATCGTCGGAGTGCCGTGCGAGCATGACCGGCGTGGCGCGGCTGGGAACGGGGACCCCGCTGGTCGGCCGCCGCGACGAGCTGCGGTCGCTGTCGGCAGCGCTCGACGCGGCCGCGGCCGGCTCGGCCGGTGCCGTGCTGCTCGCCGGTGAGGCGGGCGTGGGCAAGACCCGCCTGATCGCCGAGGCGGTCGGCCGCGCGCAGGCCGCGGGGTTCGTCGTGCTCACCGGCCGCTGCCTGGACACCGGCGAGGCGACGCTGCCGTACCTGCCGTTCACCGAGGCCCTCCGCGGGCTGGCCGCCGACCGGCCCGAGCTCGTCGACGCGCACCCGACGCTGCACCGGCTGCTCCCCGGCTCGCGCCCCCGCGAGGAGGTCACGGCGGGCGAGCGCGACCTCGGCCAGCTGCGGGTGTTCGACGCGGTGCTGTCGGTCCTCTCGGAGCGGTCCGCGCAGGACCCGTTGCTGCTGGTGCTCGAGGACGTGCACTGGGCCGACACGTCCAGCCGCGACCTCCTGTTCTTCCTCGTGTCCCGGCTGGGCGGGCAGCGGGTGCTCGTACTGGCCAGCTACCGCGGCGACGACCTGCATCGCCGGCACCCCCTGCGCCCGCTGCTGGCCGAGCTGGTCCGGCTGCCCGCGGTCACCCGGATCGACCTCGCCGCGCTCGGCACCGCCGACGCCGAGCAGCTCGTCCGGGTGCTCGCCGACGGCACCCTGTCCGACGCGTCCGTCGCCCGCATCGCGCGGCGCAGCGAGGGCAACGCGTTCTTCGCCGAGGAACTGGTCTCGGCATCCGACGAGGGTGTCCCGGACGGGCTGGCCGAGGTCCTGCTCGCCCGGCTCGACCGGCTCACGCCCGGTGCCCGCCGGGTGCTGCGCGCGGCGGCCGTCGCGGGGCGCCGCGTCCGGCACGAGCGGCTCGCGGCGGTCGTCGGCCTCGACGTCGACGAGCTGGAGGCGGCGCTGCGTTCGGCGGTGGCCCACCACATCCTGGTGGCCGACCCGGCCGGCCGGTCCGTCACGGCAGGCGACACGTACGTCTTCCGGCACGCGCTGCTGCACGAGGCGATCTACCAGGACCTGCTGCCCGGTGAGCGCAGCCGGCTGCACGCGGCGTTCGCGGCGCTGCTCTCCCCCGGCGGCGCCGGCGACCTCGGCGAGCCCGGTGCGGTCGCCGAGCTCGCCCACCACGCCCTCGCCGCGCACGACCTGCCGCTCGCGCTGTCGGCGTCGGTGCGCGCGGCCGACGAGGCCGACCGGCGTGGCGGCCCCGCCGAGGTCCTGCTGCACGCCGAACGCGCGCTGAGCCTGTGGCCCGCCGTGCCCGACGCGGAGTCCGTCACCGGGGTCTCCGAGATCAACGTGACGCGCTGGGCGGCCTGGGCCGCCGCGGCGACCGGCGATCCCGACCGCGGGGTGGCGCTGGCCCGGCGCGCCGTCGAGCTGGCCGACCGCGAGCCCGATCCGCTGCAGGCCGCCGACCTGCGCACCCGCTACGCCACCCGGCTTCTGGAGCTGGGCGAGGGCGAGGAGCCGCGGCAGGTCGTCGCCGAGGCGCTGGCGCTGTTCGAGGGCGCCGCCCCGTCGGGCGATCTGGCGTGGGCGCACGCCGTCGCGGCCCGGGCCGCCGCCCGGCTCGACGACGTCACCGACGCCGGTCGCGAGGCCTACCTCGCGCTGCAGGTGGCGCGCACCGTCGTCGAGCAGGGGCTCGACGGCTACGACGACGCGCTGGCCGCTCAGGCCGACGCGCTGGTCACGCTGTCGGTCTGCGAAGAGGCCCTCGGCCGCGACGAGGCGGCCCGCACCCGGCTGGCCGAGGCCAAGGAGCTGGCCCACAAGGCCGGCAACCTGGGCGTCGAGCTGCGGACGTTCTTCAACACCGGCATCTCGCTGCTCGACGCCGGGCGCCTCGACGCGGCCGTCGCCGAGTTCGCCGCGGGCGAGGAGCGCGCCGTCGCGACGGGTACCACGTGGAGCGGGTACGGCCTGGAGCTGCGCGTCGCGCACGTGCTGGCCGCCCACATGCGCGGGGACTGGGACGACGCCGAGTCGTCGGCCCGGATCGGGGCGGCGGCGGTGTCGGAGACGGTCGCGACGCGGGTGGCGGCCGCGGCACTGCTCACCGACGTCGGACGCGGCCGGCTCGACGAGGCCGAGCGCCGCATCGCGGTCCTGACCGCGGCCCGTCCCACCGACGACCAGGTGCTGCTCCTGCTCGGGCAGGCGGGCGCCGAGTCGGCACTGTGGCGTGGCGACCCCGGGCTCGCGCTGCAGCGGATCGCCGCCGCCCGCGAGGGGCTGCTGGCCTGGGACCCGCACCACCTGGCCGGGATCATGTTGTGCGCGATCGGGGTCGCGGCGCACGCCGATCTCGCCGAGACGGGCCGCGTCCCGCGCGCGCAGGCGGTGGCCGCCGCCGAGGAGCTGGCGGCGCAGGGCCGCACGGCCGCCGAGAAGGGCATCCCGCGGGGGGCGCACCTGGGTGTCGAGGGGCTCGCGTGGCTGTCCCGGCTGGAGGCCGAGCTCGCCCGGGCCCGCGGCGACGCCGACGCGCCGCGGATGTGGGCCGACGTCGTCGCCGCCTTCGGCTACGGCGACACCTACCGCCAGGCGCTGGCCCGCCGCCGCCGCGCGGAGGCGCTGTTGCACGAGGCAGAGGCGCTGGCGCGCGACGCGGACGCCGCCGGACCCGCCGCCGGCCGGGCCGGGACCAGGGCCGACAGCAGGGCCGAGACCAGGGGCGAGGCCGCCGCCGAGCTGCGCTGCGCCCTCGCGACGGCGGTCGAGCTCGGTGCCCGCCCGCTCGCCGAAGCCGTCCGCGACCTGGCCGGGCGGGCGGGTCTCGCGCTCGACGACGCGGTCCGCCCGCGGGCCGGCGGCGCCGTCCTCACGCCCCGCGAGCGCTCGGTGCTCGGGCTCGTCGCCGGTGGGCTGACCAACCGGCAGGTCGGCGCCGAGCTGTTCATCAGCGAGAAGACGGTGAGCGTCCACCTGTCGCGGGTGATGGCCAAGCTCGGCGCGGGCAGCCGCACCGAAGCGGTGTCGCTGGCGTGGTCGCGCGGGCTGCTCGACACGACGGGGTCGTGACCCTCCCGTACATACCCGCGGGTAACTATGCTCGGTGAGCGGTCGCTCACACGAGGGCCGCGCAGTGGGGTGCTGCTCGACGAGTACGGGGGGAACGGCGATGGCGCCGACCGACGTGACGAGTTCCGGCCGGGGCGTGACCGGCATCGACCTGTCGGACCTCGACGGGTTCTGGGCCGCGCCGCTCCCCGAACGGGCCGCGGGGTTCGCGGCCCTGCGGGAGCGCGATCCGGTGTCGTACCACCCGGAGCCCGAGTCCCCGTTCCGCGACCCCGACGGCGGGTTCTACGCCGTCACCCGGCTCGACGACATCCACGAGGTCAGCCGGCACCCGCAGGTCTTCTGCTCGGGCAAGGGCTCCACGTCGATCCCCGACATGCCCGCCGAGTTCGTCGAGTTCTTCGGCTCGATGATCGGGATGGACGACCCGCGGCACGCCCGGATGCGCCGCATCGTCTCCCGCGGGTTCACCCCGCGCCGGCTCGCCCAGCTGACCGACGACGTCGCCACGACGGCCCGGCGCATCGTCGACGACGTGATCGACCGCGGCGAGTGCGACGCCGTCACCGAGATCGCCGCCCGGCTGCCGATGACGATCGTCTGCGAGCTGATGGGGGTGCCCGCGAGCCAGCACGACTTCGTGTTCGACGCGTCGAACGTCGTGCTCGGCGCGGGCGACCCGGAGTACGTGCCGGAGGGCACCGACACCGTCACCGCGATCCTGACCGCGGCGGGCGGGCTGGCCGAGCTGATGCGCGACCTCGGCGCGGCGCGGGCCGCGAACCCCACCGACGACGTGACGTCCGCGCTGGTCAACGCGGAGATCGACGGCGAGCGCCTCACCCCCGACGAGCTGGCGAGCTTCTTCATCCTGCTCGTCGTGGCCGGCAACGAGACCACGCGCAACGCGATCTCGTGGGGGCTGCAGCTGCTCACCGAGCACCCCGACCAGCGCGCGGCCTGGCTCGACGACATCGACGGCGTCACCCCCACCGCGGTCGACGAGATCGTGCGCGTCGCGTCGCCGGTGATCTTCATGCGGCGGACGTGCACCCGCGACACCGAGCTGAACGGCACGCCACTGCGCGAGGGCGACAAGCTCGCGCTGTTCTACTGGTCGGCCAACCGCGATCCCGCGCATTTCGTCGACCCCGAGCGGTTCGACGTGCGGCGCGACCCCAATCCCCACGTGGGCTTCGGCGGGCCGGGCCCGCACTTCTGCCTCGGCGCGCACCTGGCCCGCCGGGAGATGTCGGTGATGTTCCGCGAGCTGCTCACGCGCGTGCCGGACATCCACGCGACCGCGCCCCCGCACCGGCTGCGGTCGATGTTCATCAACGGCGTCAAGCACCTCCCGGTCGCGTTCACGGCCGGGGGCAGCCGATGAGCTCGACGTCGCGGGAGCACCTGGAGTACCCGGACGTCGCCGTCGGCGCGATCCTCGCCGGCTCGGCCCGCCGTTTCGGCGACCGGGTCGCGCTGCACTACCAGGGCCGGGAGCTGTCGTACGCCGGGCTGTACGAGCGTGCCTGTGCGTTCGCGCACGCGTTGCGCGCGCACGGGACCGGCCGCGGCGACGTCGTCGCCGTGCACCTGCCCAACTGCGCGCAGTACGCGATCGCCTACTACGGCATCCTGCTGGCCGGGGCGACGTTCACCCCGGCCAACCCGCTGCTGCCGCCCGCCGAGCTCGCCGCCCAGCTCGCCGACTCCGGTGCGACGGTCGCCCTGACCTGGGCATCGGTACTGCCGGCGCTCGCGTCCGTGCAGGACCGGACGGCGGTGCGGCTGGTGCTGGTGACCGACCGCGACCAGGGCGTCGACCCGGCGCGGCGGCTCGCGCTCGACCCCGCGGTCGACTTCGAGGCCTTCCACGCCGACGCCCCGGTCACCCCGCCCGATCCCGTCACCGAGCCCGCCGCCGACCTCGCGCACCTCGCCTACACCGGCGGGACGACCGGCCGGTCGAAGGCGGTCCAGCTGACGCACCGCAACGTCGTCGCGAACGTGCTGCAGTACGCCTGCGGCGGCGCCGGGGCGGTCAGCAGGGTCGACGACGCCGGCGGCCTGTGGATCGAGCAGATCAGCCCACCGGAGGAGCACCCGACGCGGCTGGGCACCGGGGTGTCCATCTGCCTGGCGCCGTGGTTCCACGCGATGGGCACGATCGGTGGCCTCAACGTCCCCGTCCTCTCGGGGACGACGATGGTGCTGCACGAGCGGTTCGAGCCGGCCGCCTACCTCGCCGACGTGGAGCGTTTCGGCGCGACGACGCTCTCGGGCGCCCCGCCGCTCTACGCGGCCCTGCTGCGTCACCCGGACCTCGCGACGCGCGATTTGTCGAGCGTGCGCGGCCTGAGCTCCGGCGCGGCGCCGCTGCCGCTGGAGGTGATCCAGGGCCTGCGCCGCCGGCTCGGCGAGGACGTCGTCATCGCGGAGGGCTACGGCCTCACCGAGGTGACGATGGGCGCGACGATCGGGCCGTCGGCCCGCTCGGCCGTCCGTAAGCCCGGGACCGTCGGCCTGCCCGTCCCGGACACCGAGATCGCGATCCTCGACCCCGACGGCGTGGAGGTGCCCGTCGGTGAGGAGGGCGAGGTCTGCATCCGCGGACCACAGGTCATGGCCGGCTACCGCAACCGGCCGGAGGAGACGGCCGCGACACTCGTCGACGGGTGGCTGCACTCCGGCGACGTCGGCGTCCTCGACGAGGACGGCTACCTGCGGATCGTCGATCGCAAGAAGGACATGTTGATCTACAAGGGGTACAACGTGTATCCCCGCGAGCTCGAGGAGCTGCTGCACGCCGAGCCGGGAGTGGTCGGGGCGGCGGTCGTGGGCAGGCCGCAGTCCGACGTCGGCGAGCTGCCGGTGGCGTTCGTCGTCGCGCCGGGGCTCGACGAGGCCGGGGTCCAGGAGGTGATCGACAGGGTGAACGCCCAGGTCACGCCGTACAAGCGGGTGCGCGAGGTGGTGCTCGTCGACGAGATTCCGGTGTCGGCGGCGGGCAAGGTGCTCAAGCGTGCGCTCCGGGAGCGGCTGCAGGTGTCGTGACGTCCGTCTGACCTGCGCGGGAACGGTGCCGTGCGGGAGGGCCCGGTCCGCCCCGGGACCAACGGCCCCGATAGGGTGATCGTCGCTAACGGTCGCCGGACCGGCGACGACATGCTCCATGTACGGACACCCGAGCTACCCCGCGGGGCCGCACACGGCCGACCGTTCGGCCGAACGTTCCGCTCCCCGATGAAGGGTGGTCCGCCATGACGGCGACGCGCGTCACGCCCGCGGTCCCGATGTCGCGCTCGTTCATGGACCTGCCCACCCAACGCCTCGTGCCGCCTGCCCACCTCGCGGTGGATGCGCGGAACCAGCCGGCTCCGGCTACCCCGACGTCTCTGGGGAGCGGCGTCGAGAGTGTCCACGCGGTCGGGGCCGCGCGGACCCGGAGCCGGCTGGGCACCATCATCGACGTCGCCGGTCGCGTGGGGACGATCGTGACGTTCGCGGCCGTGGTCATCGTCTCGGCCGCGGTCGGGGCCTCGGCGGGCTCCAACGCCGACTCGGGCGACGCCGCGAACGCGGGCATGACGCTCGGCGCGCCGTAACACCCCGGGCACGGCGACCCGGCCGGACGCGCGGTCGGTCGCAACGGGCCTGTCGCAACGGCCCGTCGCACGGTCGGTTCGAGCGGCCCGACCCGCCAGGGCCGGGCGGTGGTCAGGCGGCCGCTTCGCCCGAGGACGTCAGCGGGCTCTGCAGCACGTGGTCGACCAGCCGCATGATCAGCTGGGTCCCGCCCAGCCGGTACCCGAACTCCTCCCAGGTCAGAATCTCCTTGGAGATCAGCTCCCCGACCGGGCCGGGGTACAGTCGCGTGGCACGGAACGCTGCTGCGCGCAGCCGCATCTTCTCGTGGTGGTCCATCGGGCTCACTCGCTCTCCTCGCCGTCAGCCTGACACGTACGGACGAGCGCCTCGACACTGAAACGCACCCTGTTGGGCACATCGTCGCCTACCCGGTTCACGGCGCGACATGACCGATCCCATGGAGTGACGAGTATCTCACCCTGTGCGCACGGAGCGGGGTTGCACCGCCACGACCTGCGCAGATGATCTCCGCCCGCCCCGGGCGTGCATCCCGACGATCTACATTCGTGCCCGTGAGCCTCACCCAGCAGCTGTGGTCAGACGTCGAGGACATCTACGCGCAGGTCCTCGCACACCCCTTCGTCACCGGCCTGACCGACGGGTCGCTGCCCCACGAGTCGTTCCGGCACTACATCGTCCAGGACTCGCACTACCTGCGGGGCTACGCGAAGGCGCTGGCCGCGTGCGCGGCGAAGGCGCCGACCGACGAGGAGACCGTCATGTTCGCGACGAGCGCCACCAGCGCCGTCGCCGCCGAGCAGGGGATGCACGCCGCGCTGGTCGACGCACTGGGTACGACGCCCGAGGCCGCGGCGAAGGAGCCGGTCGCCCCGACGACGCAGGCCTACCTGAGCTACCTGCTGGCCGTCGCGCACGGAGGCTCCTACGCCGAGGCCGTCGCGACGGTCCTGCCCTGCTACTGGATCTACGCGAAGGTCGGTGCCGAGCTCTTCGAGCGCAGCTCGCCCGATCCGCTCTACGCGCGCTGGATCGCGATGTACGGCGACGAGGACTTCCAGACGGTCGTCGACGCCGTGCTCGCCGTCACCGACCGGATCGGCGAGACCGCCGGGCCGGCCGAGATCGAGCGGATGCGCAGGCACTTCCACACGACGTCGCGCTACGAGTGGATGTTCTGGGACGGCGCGTGGCGCCGGGAGGCCTGGCCCGTCTGACCGGTCCGCCGTGCGTCCCGGACCGGGCAGGCGGCGGTCAGCGCTGGTCGAAGCGGTCCGGGATCAGCACGTGGAGCAGGAACGACACGACCGCGACGATGATCGCGCCCCAGAACGCCGCCCAGAACCCGTCGACGGCGAACGGCAGGCCGACCCTCTCGGCGATGTAGCCGGCCAGCCACAGCAGCAGGCCGTTGACGACCAGGCTGATCAGGCCGAGCGTCAGGATGTAGAGCGGGCAGCCGATCACCTTGATGATCGGCTTCAGCACCGCGTTGATGAGGCCGAAGATGACGGCGACGACGAGCAGCGTGCCGATGGTCGAGGCCGTCGTCGAGTTCGGGCTGACCTCGGTGCCGAGCCGGATGCCGCCGACGAGCAACGTCGCGACCCAGAGGGCGATCGCGACGACGATCACCCGGATCGTGATGGCGAGGGCGTTGCTCATCGGTGACTCTTCTCTCTCTCGCGTGAAGTTCCGGGCGCATCCTCCCGGGTCCCCGGTCGGCTCAGTCGACCAGGGCCTGCTTCACGAGCGTGCGCAGCTGCGGCCGGATCGGGTACGTGCTCGAGGGCATCAGCTGCGTCATGAAGACCGCCGTGACCTCCTCGACCGGGTCGACGTAGAACGCCGTGCTGGCCAGGCCGCCCCAGGCGAACTCGCCCGGGCTGGTCAGGCTCTTGCCGACCACCGGATCGATGACGACGGAGAAGCCCAGCCCGAACCCGACGCCCGCGTACGGCGACTCGGCGAAGATCGGGCGGCCGACCGCGTCGAGGTCGGCTCCGCCCGGCAGGTGGTTGCGCGTCGCCAGGTCGACGGTGCGGTTGGACAGCAGCCGCACCCCGTCGAGCTCGCCGCCGCGGGCCAGCATCTGGGTGAAGCGGTGGTAGTCGTGCAGCGTCGACGCGAGCCCGCCACCGCCGGAGAGCAGGGTCGGCGGCTTGGTGATCAGCTCGCCGAGCGGGCTGCGCGCGAGCCCGCCGCCCGGGCGGGGCAGGTACAGCGCCGCGAGCCGGTCGACGGCGGAGTCCGCCACCTGGAACCCGGTGTCGGACATGCCGAGCGGGCCGAGGATGCGCTCGGCGAAGAACTCGTCGAGCGTCCGGCCCGACGCGACCTCGACGACGCGGCCCAGCACGTCGGTCGACACCCCGTAGTTCCACTCGGTGCCCGGCTGGAACAGCAGCGGCAGCGCGGCGAACTCGTCGCAGGCCGCGGCCAGGTCGACGTCGGGCGGCGTGGTCAGCTCGTGGCCGCGCAGCCGGTACATCTCGTCGACCGGGTGGGCGTGGTGGAAGCCGTAGGTCAGTCCGGACATGTGTGTGAGCAGGTGCCACACCCGGATCGGCTCGGACGTCGGCACCGTCGCCGGGGCCAGCGCCGAACCGGACCGGTACACCCGCACGTCGGCGAACGACGGGATGAAGTTCGAGATCGGATCGGTGAGCGCGAACGCGCCCTCCTCGTGGAGCATCAGGGCGGCGACCGAGGTGATCGGCTTGGTCATCGAGTAGATCCGCCACACCGTGTCCGGTTCGACGGGCAGCCCGGCCTCGACGTCGCGCCGCCCGTAGTGGGACACGTGCACGAGCTTCCCGCGTCTGGCCACCGCGACCGACCAGCCGGGGAGCCTCCCGTCGTCGACGTAGCGCCGGAAGTGCGCGTCGATCCGCGCGAGCCTGTCCTCGTCGACACCGACCGCGGCCGGGTCCACCTCCACTGCGAGCTCACCCACGTCGCCGACCCTACCGGCGGGTGATCGCCGCGGCAGTCCCCGTCCGGCCGTCCTCAGTGGCCGCCGGAGAGGTTCAGCAGGACGACGCCGCCGATGATCAGGAGCACGCCGCCCGCCTTGACGAGGCTCAGCCCCTCGCCGAGGAACAGCACCCCGATCAGCACGACCGCCGCCGTCCCGATGCCGGACCACAGCGCGTACGCCGTGCCGACCTCGAACCGCTTGAGCGCCTGTGCGAGCAGCACGAAGGCACCGACGTAGCCAAGGACCACGACGACCGACGGGACGAGCCGGGAGAAGCCGTCGGAGAGCTTGAGGCTCGTCGTCGCGACGACCTCCGTCGCGATCGCGCCGAGCAGCCAGAGCCACGCCATGTCCGCCACGATGCCGGGCGGCCGGGGTCGCGCGGTCCCCGTCGGACCCGCGATCGAGTCACAATCGGGAGCATGCACCCGGCTGTGCCGAACGGGTTCCCCGGCGACGGACCCGTGCTCCCGTCCGTGTCGGCCTCGACGCTGTCGGGCGACGACGAGGTGATCCGCGCGCTGCTGCGTCGCCGGGAGGCGGGCAGCGTGCCCGGCGCCCGCACCGACGGGCACCGGATCGCGTGTGTCATCGGCGGGGGCGGGATGCGCGGCGCCTACGCCGG
>Ga0182736_1001769_pt1 | contig 19063 bp, 15 predicted proteins | sample eDN5th30CKraftBY_FD_128882 | JGI IMG/M metagenome (GOLD analysis project Ga0182736, IMG submission 128882) | Enriched backyard soil microbial communities from Emeryville, California, USA - eDNA 5th pass 30_C Kraft BY (version 2) (version 2) | ecosystem: Environmental > Terrestrial > Soil >... | reverse complement strand
GGCCTTTGTCACGACATCGACGATCAGATGCAGGCTGAAGAGGCGCTGCGAAAGAGCGAACAGCAACTTCAGCAGATGATTGACGCCGTGCCCGCACTGATCTGGCGCACGACCCCTGAAGGAACCCCGTCCTACATCAACAAGCGGCTTCTGGACACGGTCGGTGTCACGCTCGCTGACCTGACTGCACCGGACGCCTCCCGGTCCTTGGCCGACGTCCACCCTGACGACAGGAGCAGTGTGGAGCAGGCGCTCTCCCGATCATTTGCGACGGGAGAGCCATTTGCTATGGCATATCGGCAGCGCCGGACTGATAGCTCTTATCGATGGACCGAAGGACGTGCGGAGCCGCTGCGGGATGAGTCAGGTTCCATTGTCCAATGGTACGGCGTTTGCGTCGACATCGACGACCGGGTCACCGCCCAAGAGGCCCTGCGCCACCGCGAGCGCGAACTCTCTCAACTCGTGGACATGGTCCCAGTCCATATCCGACGGCTGACGCCCGAAGGTGAGCCAACCTTCTTCAACAAGCGGCTGATCGACTTCTTCGGATTGGACCTGACCGATCTGGGACAGCCGGGACCGAGCCGGCTGGCGACAATCATCCGCTCGCTGGTCCACCCTGAGGATGCGGCGGGCTTGCTGGCAGCCGTCCGCCAATCCGTGGCCACGGGCGAGCCCTATGCCATGAAATACCGGATGCGTCGTGCCGATGGCGTTTATCGTTGGGTCGACGGCCGCGCCGAGCCGCTACGGGATCAGCACGGGACGATCGTGCAATGGTACGCGATTTCCATCGATATCGATGACGAGATGCGCGCACAGGAAGCACTGCGCGATCGCGAGCGGGAGTTGTCCAAACTTGTTAATATGGTCCCGAGCTATCTCTGGCGGTTGAGCCCCGACGGGACGCCAGGTTTCTTCAATCAGCGTCTCATCGATTTCCTGGGCCTGGACATCGCCGGAGCGGACAAGCCGGATACGAACAGGTTGGAGGCTTTGATAGAAGCTGCCGTCCATCCTGATGATGCGGCGGGTCTCAACGAAGCGTTCAATCGCTCCTTCGCCACCGGCGAGCGGTTCTCAAGGCGGTATCGGCTACGGCGCGTCGACGGCGCCTATCGCTGGGTGGAAGGCAGCGCGGAGCCACTGCGAGATGACAGCGGGCGTATAATCCAGTGGTACGGCCTCTCGCATGATATTGACGATCAGCTGCGCATTGAGGAGGCGCTGAGGCGGAGCGAGCGGCAACTTCAGCAGCTTATCGATACCGTGCCAGTGCAGATCTGGTGTGTCACACCCGAAGGTGGGCCGGCATATATCAACAAGACCATGATCGACTATATAGGTCTGAAGTTGGAAGATTTTGACGCTACAGGTGGGCTGCCCAGCGCAATAACCGCCATTGTCCATCCGGATGACAGAGCTGCATTGCAACAAGCCTTGGCGCATTCCTTCAGCACAGGTGAGTCGTTCAAGTCGAAGTTCCGTAATCTGCGCTGGGATGGCTCATACCGGTGGCAAGAGGGCCGTGCGGATCCGCTCCGTGACGAGAATGGCCGCATCATCCGATGGTATGGTGCCAACGTCGACATCCACGATTTCATCATTTCGCAGGAAGCGCTTCGTGAGAAAGAGCGCTCGCTCTGGCAGCTCGTTGAAACACTACCAGTCATGATCGACTGCGTCGCACCGAGCGGCGAACCAATATATCGTAGCAAGCAGCTCCGCGAGTTCTTGGGTTATGAGCTTGAAGACCTGGATAACACGGGAAATGGCCGCTTGGCTGGCACACTTGACACCAGTGTACATCCCGACGATCTCGCAGGCGTCAAGGAGAACTATGCGCATTCGCTTTCCACCGGCCAACCGTATGCGCGCAAGCACCGTCTCCGGCGCTTCGACGGCGAATATCGCTGGGTTGATACACGCGCCGCACCGATGCGCAATGCCGAAGGGGAGATTGTGCAGTGGAATGTCACCTGCCTGGACATCGACGGTGAGGTTCGCGCGCAGGAAGAACTAGGTCTGGCGCGAGAAAGACTCGCACGAGCAAGCCAGGAGGCGAGCCTTGCTGAACTTTCCGCATCCATCGCGCACGAAGTCAATCAACCGTTGGCAGCCATCGTTGCGAACTCCAATGCGTGCCAGCGTTGGCTTAATGCTACCCCCCCGAATATCGAGCGCGCGCAGAGAACGGTAGAACGCGTTATACGCGATGCAAATTCCGCCGCAGACGTCGTGAGCCGCATCCGCGCCTTGTTCAAGCAATCCATGGGAACAAGGACGAGAACGACGCTTACAAGTCTCATTGCCGAAGCGCGTAACCTTATGAGTGAGGAGGCGGTACGGAGGCGCGTTCGTATCGAAGTTATCATTGAAGGGGGGCTTCCGCCTGTCGCTTTGGACCGCGTCCAGCTTCAGCAGGTTCTTGTGAACCTTATCCGCAACGGCATGGATGCCATGGACAGCCTCAAGGCTGACAAAGTTCTTACAATTGGAGGCTGCCGAGTGGGCGACATGGTCCAGGTCGAAGTCAGTGATCGCGGCGCGGGGATTGAAAGTCCCGAGAAAATCTTTGAGCCGTTCTTTTCGACGAAAGAGCACGGGATGGGTATGGGGTTGGCGATTTGCCGATCCATTGTTGAATCCCACGGCGGCCGATTGTGGGTGGAGGCAAACGAACCTCAGGGGGCGAGTTTCATCTTTGCCTTACCACTTGATGTGAGGGCAGGGTCATGACGCCCGGACGACAGCGGAGACACCGCCACGATTGTCGGCGCGTATCGATGGCCAGAGAGCCCATTCACGTCATCCCAAGACAATGCATGGATTTCCATAGGGTGCACCCGGACCAGGACGGGATTAACATGGCAGGTGAGTTCAATGGCCAAGATGAGATGAGACTGGCGATCTGCCGGTCCGGCATCGGGTCCCGCAGTGGACGAGTGTGGTCGGAGACGAACGAACCGCAGGGTGCGACGTTCATCTTTGCATCGCCGGCTGGAGTAGAAGCGGCGCTATGACAACGGATGAGCATATTGTCTTTATTGTGGATGACGATGAGCGAGTTCGCGAAGCGCTCGGTGAGTTGCTGGCCTCGCATGGCATGCATGCCGTCGCATTCGGATCGGCGGGCGAGTATGTCAGCGCTGACAGGCCGGATGTCCCCGCCTGCCTCATTCTCGATGTCGAGCTACCCGATATCAACGGCCTAGAACTACAGCGGCAGATTGCCGAGAGAGACCATCCTGCCGTTGTTTTTATAACCGGGCATGGCGACATTCCCTCCTCGGTCCGAGCAATCAAGCACGGCGCTGTAGACTTCCTGACGAAGCCTTTCCGTGAGGCGGATCTCATGGCCGCAGTTCAGGCGGCGCTCGCTCAAGATCGCGAATCCAGATTAGAGCGTGCCGACCTGGATTTGCTGAGACGGCGATACATAAGTCTAACGCCTCGCGAACGCGAGGTACTGCCGCTGGTCGTGAGCGGACTTCTCAACAAGCAGGCGGCTGCAAACCTGGGTATCAGCGAGGTCACGTTGCAGATTCACAGACGGAATGTGATGCAGAAGATGAACGCGGCCTCGCTCGCCGATCTCGTGCGGATCGCCGAGAGACTGGAAATCCCAATCACTCATTCGCGCCGGACTGGAGGAGATTGAGTGTGAGCAAAGAACGGCCTGTAGTGGCGGTCGTCGACGACGATCCGAGGATCCTGGAGTCGTTGGAGGAACTGCTGGAGTCGGCAGGTTACATGACCTGCGGCTTCGCCTCGGCCAAATTGCTGCTCGTCAACGGGTTGGTGGGGCTCGACGTGCTTATCACTGACATTGGGATGCCAGGCATGGACGGCTTCGAACTGCGTGATGTGGTGAAGAAGGCGCGCCCGGAATTGCCGGTGTTCCTGATTACAGGCCGCCACGAGATTGCCGACCAGGGCCGAGCCCAGGGTATCAGCGGCTTTTTCCGCAAGCCTTTCGATTCGCACGCGCTGCTCACGGCGATTGGCAACGCCTTGCCAGAATCGAGAACCGGAGGATGAACATGAGAGTTGATCAGCCGAACCTACGGGGCTCCGCTACATTGTCACCCGAGTGGGTAAGAGATCTAGGACAACCGCTCGTGATTATCGTCGATGATGATAGGTCTGTTCGAGAGGCCCTGTCCGAACTGATCCAATCCGCTGGCTTCCGATCAGTCAGCTTTGCCTCCGCGCACGAACTGCTTGAAGCGCACGTCTTAGACAGCCCAGGCTGTCTGATCCTCGATGTACGCATGCCGGGAGTGAGCGGACTCGATCTGCAGCACTATTTGATCCGAAATGGGAGACCAAAGCCGATCATTTTCCTGACCGGACATGGCGACATTCCCATGTCGGTTCAGGCCATGAAGGCCGGGGCGATCGACTTCCTCACGAAGCCGTTTCGCGACCAGACCCTGCTCGACGCGGTGACCGTGGCCATCGAAAGGGACATTGCGCAGATGGCCGCCGCGCGCCGCGCCAAGGAGCACTATGATCGGTATGTAACCCTGACGCATCGTGAGCGACAGGTTATGCGTGAGGTCGCCAGCGGGCGCCTCAACAAGCAGATTGCCTTCGACCTCGGCATCAAAGAGATCACTGTCAAGCTCCATCGTGGCAATGTCATGCGCAAGATGCAGGCCGCCTCCCTTGGTGAACTCATTCGCGTATGGGAGACGCTACCTGCCGACCTGCGTGAGCAAAACGACCCTTAGACGGTCCTGTGCCGCCTATCCATCCCTCGCGGGTGGCCGTGCCAACTGCCGCGGTTCTACACGTTCGTTATTCGGCTTCCAAGGGCCACAGCCGTACACTGAACACTACGAGGCAGATAGACTGCACTTGTACTCGATTGACACCAAGGTCCACCTGACACGAACTGGAATGCTCTCGATGAGTGACGACGTTCTCTCACCTCGGATTGGTTGCGGAGCAGCGGTTTTGCGTGAAGGTAAGCTCCTGCTTGTGAAACGCCGTAGGCCACCGGAAGCTGGCCACTGGGGGCTGCCTGGCGGCAAGGTCGATTGGCTTGAACCCGTTCCTGCAGCTGTCGCTCGAGAGATTTCTGAAGAACTCGGGATCGTCATTGAGCCTCAGCGGCTTCTGTGCATTGTGGATCAAATCGACATTCAAGGGAACGACCATTGGGTTGCCCCCGTTTACCTGATTGAAGATTTCATCGGAGAACCGCAACTGCGGGAGCCAAAGGCATTGTCAGAGTTCGGGTGGTTCCATCTGGACCAACTGCCAGCCCCCTTGACCCGTGCGACTGAAGTCACGGTCGCTGCTCTCGAGGCGATCCGACCTGTGACAAAACGTAGTTGTGCGTTGTAAATCGTCGGAGCGGATCTGAATTGCTTTCCTTGTTCCTGGCCGCGGTATTGGTGTAAATGCTGTGCCGCCACGCATCGTCATAAACGGCGTTCGTTGTTGGACAACTGAAGGATCATTGTAGCGATGAAGCCTCTGTTGATGGATTAATGACCGTCGCTCGCAGGGTCAACAAGACCATCATAGCGACCTGTGGGTCGACCGCTGACGATAGGTGATACTAACCGAGCATCGACTTGCGACAGGTTTAGCGACCACACTGACGGGTGGAGCGATCATAATCAGCCACTCGCAGCCGCCGGGAAACCGTTCGGTCCGGCAGAGTAACAGGCGACCTCGCACAACAGGCAAGTATCTCTCCAAAGCCTGACATGCTCGCGGCACTTGGTCCGGGAAGTGAGACAAGGCCGCGCTCAACCTACGTACACGTCGGCTCACTGACGCCTATGCCCTGTCAGTCTGTGCCACCGCCGGATCATCCTAAACTTCAGTTCAGTCGTCGTAGACTTATCGAGATATCTGCCGCCCCATGGGGATGGTAGCGCGAAGTTGGCTGAGGCGGCACGATTGAATGGCAATGCACCGACAATGACCGCTAAGGAAGAGTGGGCATGGACACCGCGACATCAGAACACGCTAGGGCGCCTCAAGCCAAGACTGCCGCCCCACGTTTGAACTATGCGGCACAATCACCTGAGCTCTTCAGGAAGCTCTTCGATCTGACAACCTCCATCAGGAAGAGCAGCCTTGATGAATCGATCATAAACCTGGTTGAGATCCGCACATCTCAACTTAATGCCTGCAGCTTCTGTCTCGACATGCATGTGAAGCAAGCCAAGCTTCAAGGTGAGCGCGAGCTACGGCTTTACCATGTTGCAACTTGGCGTGAGTCCCCTCTGTTCGAGCCGCGGGAGCGCGCAGCCCTCGCCTGGGCCGAAAGCCTCACCAAACTGCCCGATGACGGCGTGTCCGACGATCTCTATGAGCGCGTCCGCGGTCAATTCTCCGAGAAGGAGTTGTCCGATCTGACATTCGCGATCATGGCAATCAACGCCTGGAATCGCGCAGGCGTCGCTTTCCGGGCTGTTCCAGGATCCGCCGACAAGGTCTACGGCCTCGATAAGGCCGGCCTGAACTGAGGCTGCCGATCTCGTCACACGACCACTCCATGTCACGAATGATGCAACAGAGGTTCTACAGAAGGAGATTTACCATGAGGATCGTTATCAACGGCGGAACCGGACTCATCGGGTCAAGGACAGTGGCACGGTTGCGCAGCGCTGGGCACGACGTGGTGGCCGCCTCGCCCCAATGTGGCATCAACTCGGTAACCGGAGAAGGGTTGGCCGAAGCGACGAAGGGTGCACAGGTCATCGTCGACCTGTCGAATTCACCTTCGTGGGAGGATGCCGCTGTTCTCGAATTCTTTCAGAAGTCGACAGGCAATCTCCTTGCCGCCGCCAAAGCAAACGATGTCAAGCACTACGTGGCATTGTCGGTCGTTGGAACGGACAGGTTGCAGGCGAGCGGTTATTTCGTCGCCAAACTGGCACAGGAGACTCTGATCAAGAGGTCCGGCATCCCCTATACGATCGTTCATGCGACGCAGTTCTTCGACTTGCTGGACTTCTTGGTCAAGTCCTGGGGGCTTGGCGACAAAGTTGTCGTGCCCGCCGCGCGGATCCAGCCGATCGCTCCCGATGATGTGGCTGACGTCATGGCGGAAGTGGCGCTTGCCGCGCCCCGGCACGGAACGCTTGAGATCGCCGGCCCGGAGCGGTTCCACATTCGCGATCTGATTGCGAAGTACCTGGCCGCGACCGGGAATGGCCGGACTGTCGAGCTCTCGGCGGAGGCTCTCTACTCCGGGGCTAGGCTCGAAGACACCACGCTGGTTTCGGACAACAATCCCCGCCTCGGCAAGATTGATTTCGATCATTGGTTCCAGTCCAGAGCTAAAGCCGTCTGAGACGGCACATTACTACAATCCGACCAAAAGCAATCCCGAAAGGTGTACGTGATGATCAAAGAAATATGCAGTGCAGCCACTATGCTGCTACTGACTGCGACCGCTGTCGGCGCTCACGATAGCCGCTCTGTCGGTGACGCATCCAAGGTTACACTCGTCTACGAACACAAGCTCCCAAACGTGCCTGGAAAAAGCATCAAGGGCGTACTGGTGGAATACGGGCCTGGAGCCTCCAGCGAGGCCCACACGCATCCGTCGTCGGCGTTCATCTATGCGACTGTTCTGGAAGGAGCAGTCCTAAGCCAGGTTAACGACGGACCGATCAAGACGTACCGCGCGGGCGAAAGCTTTTCGGAATACCCAGGCGACCGTCACGGCGTGAGCGAGAATGCCAGCAAAACAGAACCCGCTCGGTTGTTGGCAGTGTTCGTTGTCGACACCAGCGAGACGGAACTGGTTCTCCCAATCAAGTAAGGGATCTGCTCAAAGCTCACACTGCCTCCGTCTGAGGGGGCAATTTTCCAATCGCCGATAGCAGTCGTGAGACATAGGGCGAAGGCCCGATGATCATTGGGCTTTGAGTTTTCAGGGAGCCGAGCCTGTCGCTATCAACCTTCCATCACTGGAACCGCCGATGACCAAACCAACAATGTTCAAGCCAGCCCGTCGAGACGTGCTCGGGTACGGCGTAGGTGCGGCCCTGATCGCCGGCTTGCCCGCTATGCCTGCTGCCGCTCCGCAGAAGTTCCGTGTCAATTCTCTAGACGAAAAGGACAAATCCATGGGTACAGTCACCACAAAGGACGGTGTTGAGATCTTTTACAAGGACTGGGGCCCCAGGAACGCTCAGCCGATTGTCTTCCACCATGGATGGCCGCTGAGTTCCGATGACTGGGATGCTCAGATGCTCTATTTTGTGAGTAAGGGGTATCGTGTCGTTGCCCATGATCGGCGCGGCCACGGCCGTTCGGCTCAAGTCGGCGATGGTCACGACATGGATCATTACGCCGCCGACGTTGCTGCTGTGGTCGAGCATCTCGATCTTAGGAAGACTGTCCATATCGGCCACTCGACCGGGGGTGGAGAAGCGGCGCACTATGTCGCGCGCCATGGACAGGCTCAAGGCCGCGTCGCCAAGCTCGTATTGATCGGTGCCGTGCCGCCGATCATGGTCAAGACCTCGGCTAATCCTGGCGGGCTGCCGCTCGAGGTGTTCGACGGCTTGCGGGCGCAGCTCGCAGGGAACCGCTCGCAGTTCTATGTCGACTTCGCGAGTGGGCCCTTCTACGGCTATAATCGCCCGGGGGCGACACCTTCGCAGGGGATCGTCCAGAACTGGTGGCGCCAGGGCATGGCGGGCAGTGCGAAGGCTCACTACGATGGCATTAAAGCCTTCTCCGAGACCGACTTCACTGAGGACTTGAAGGCCATTGCTGTTCCGACCCTTGTCATGCACGGCGACGACGATCAGATCGTGCCGATTGCGGATTCCGCACTGCTTTCGATCAAGCTGCTGAAGAACGGCACGCTCAAGGTCTATGACAAGTTCCCGCACGGCATGTGTACCACCCACGCTGATGTGGTGAACTCCGACCTTCTCGCCTTCATCCGGGCTTGAAGACTCCAGTCCGCAGGGACTGCCCGGGTCGGCCGGATATTCGGCCGACCTACTATAGTCAGCAGTGACGTTGTGAACAATTGGCTCTGCTGATGCAGGGTCGCTTTGACGTTGAGCGCACTGCCAAGCCGACACGGGGGGTATAATGATAGCTAGGACGGATAGCAGAGCGCTTGCCGGTGTCACGGTTCCAGATACACCGATTGTTGATCGTGCACTCGAATACGCTCGGCAGAGATGCGAACCATACCTGTTCAATCATGTTGTTCGCTCCTGGCTCTTTGCCACCCGGCTCGGACAGTTGCAGGAAATTGCGCACGATGCTGAGGTCATCGCGGTCGGAACTTTATTGCACGACATCACACTCAATGAGCAATTTGCCGGACCACGGCGTTTCGAGGTTGAAGCTGCCGATCTTGCCATTCGCTTCGCAAGGGAAAGCGGATTCGAAGAACGCCGCGCCCGATTGATCTGGGATAGCGTCGCCCTTAACTCGACCCCCTCGATCGGGCTCTACAAGGAGGCCGAGGTCGCTCTATGTACCGCCGGTATTTGCCTCGATGTCGTAGGCTGGCAGTATAACCGCATTCCGCCCGAAGAGGTAAAAAGAATTGTCGCGGAGTTCCCGAGGCTAGGAATGAAGCGGCGAATGACGCGATGCTTCTGCCATATTGCGGAAGTAAAGCCCGAACTGACCTACGATAACTTTGTTCGAGACTTCGGAGAGCGCTTTGTCTCGGGCTACAAAGCTCCTTCATCTGCCGATTTTGTGGCGAATGCGCCGTTTGAAGAGTGACGCAGGTCGAGATGTGACGAGACACAGCGCATCGGACATCGCCGCCCAGATCGTTGTCCTTCCTGGTTACGGGACCTAGGCCGCAATCAGCGCGATGATCGGATTGCCGTTCACGAGCGAAGCATGTCCGAACACCGTCGGATAGATAGTGTAGCCGCAAGACCAGCCAGACCTCCAGCGCCGCAGGCCTTCTGTTCCGGATGACTAACCTCAATATCGCGAGCATTCCAATCCAACTCGGAAGTCACGCGGGCGCCGCACCGAGGACCGGGTGGATCCTGTCATCTGGAACGATTTGGGCCCTGCCGCTGGCTGTCGGAGCCAGCGCTCACCGTCGATGCTCTACCGATCGGGAACTTGGATCAGGGTTCTTTGATGCCGACCAGATTACTTCGCCAGCTTGCTGCTTCGGACCGAGAACGCTTCCTGGAAAGCATGCTCGAGAGCGCCAAGGACTACGCCGTTATCACCCTCGATTCTAGAGGCCTTATCACCGGTTGGACTGGCGGTGCCGAGGAAATCCTGGGCTGGGGCGAGGCTGAGGTGCTTGGACGTCACACCGATCTGCTTTTCACGACGGACGATCAAGCCGCCGGGATCCCGGAAAGGGAGATGGCAAGGGCTCGTCGGACGGGAAAAGTAACCGGCGGGCGCTGGCACATCCGGAGGGACGGCAGCCGTTTCTGGGCCGACGGGTCCCTCAGGCCTTTGGTGGGTGGAGACGGCTATCTCAAGATCCTGCGCGACCGCACCGCGCAGCGTGAGCGGGACGAGGCTACCCGCGACAGCGAGGCCTTCCTGCGGAGCGTGCTGGAAAGCTCGGGCGACTGCATCAAAGTGCTCGACCCCAACGGGCGCCTGGAGTTCATGAGCCCAGGCGGCCAAAGGGTGATGGAGGTCGATGACTTCTGCTCCATTCAGGGCAGCTACTGGCCCGACTTCTGGCAAGGTGAAGGCAGAGCCGCAGCCGAAGCCGCGATGGCGCTGGCTCATAAGGGCGGTGTGGGTCACTTCCTGGGGGTCGCTAGGACGGCCAAGGGATCATCTCGGTGGTGGGACGTGCAGGTCACACACATTCCCGCTCCCGATGGTACATCTGGTAAGCTGCTGTCCATTTCGCGCGACATCACGCAGGATCGCGAACGGCAGCTTGCCATTCGTGCGCAGAATGCACGCCTCACACTCCTGTCGGATATGGCCTCACAGCTCATCGGCGGGCATGACCCCGACACCGTGCTTGAAACCCTCTTTCAGGCGGCCGCGGCTCACCTTGGACTCGACGTTTGCCTCCACCTCACGCGTGATGCACGTGGGGCGCTGCGCCTGCAATCATGTGTCGGAATTGAGCCGGGCGAAGCCGCTCGGCTGGCGCGGCTCGACGCACGCGAAACCATCTGCGGCTGGGTTGCTCGAACCCGGAATCCCTTGTACCTGCAGGACGTCCAAGTGTCCCAGGAGCCCCACGCGCGAGAGGTGCAAGGTCTCGGCGTGCAAGCATATGCCTGCAATCCTCTGATCGCGAATGGTCAGTTGCACGGTACGCTAGCGTTCGGATCGCGCACGCGGCTCACCTTCAGTGAGGAGGATCTCGCATTCTTCCGCACAATCAGCACCTACGTGGCCGTCATCAAAGAGCGGAGGCGGGCCGAGATTGAGCTCAGGGAGACTGAGGCAAGGCTGCGCTTGGCCGTCGAGGCCACCGACATCGGAATCTTCGATCACGATCTGGCGACCGGGGTGCTGCGTTGGGACCCAAGGACAAAGGAGCTGTTCGGCCTGCCAGGGGAGACAGAGGTCAGCTACGACGGCACTTTCCTGGCTGGACTTCATCCCGATGACCGCGCGGCGGCGGACCGGGCGGTTCAGGATGCTATTGATCCCGCGGGGCCCGGGGTGTTCGACATCGAGTTCCGAACCATCGATCCATCCACCGGCAGCACGCGCTGGATTGCGGCCCGTGGTCGGGCTGTTCGGGAACACGGCCACACAATCCGCTTCACCGGGACCGTCCGTGACATCACTGAGAAGCGGCAGGCGGATGAGGTCCTTAAGAGCACAGTCGAACGTTACCGCCTGGTTACGCAGGCCACCAACGACGCAATCTGGGATTGGGACCTCGTGGCCAATCATATACTTTGGAATGAGGCACTCTGTACAGCCTATGGCTACAACCCTGATGACATCGCAGCAACGGGGGAGTGGTGGATCGAGCATATCCACCCCGACGATCGGGAGCAGGTCGAGCAGGACATCCGCGCGGTCATCACCGGCAGCGCCAGCGAGTGGTCACACGAGTACCGCTTCCGGCGTGCCAGTGGTCAATACGCAGACGTGCTCGACCGGGGCTACATGGTGCGCAGCGCGACAGGCACTCCAGTCCGAATGATCGGAGCGATGCTCGACATCACCGAACGCAAGCGCGCTGAGCAGCAGCTCCGTCTCCTGCACCGGGAGCTGGGCCATCGCCTCAAGAACGTGTTGACGATGGCACAGGCCATTGCCACGCAGACGCTGCGCAACGCTGAATCCATGGAGGCGGCACAAGATAAGCTGGCAGCACGTCTGATCACCATGGGCCGAGCGCAGGATGTTCTGATTGCTGGAACCGCGGAAGAGGCCGACATCCTGACGGTGCTGGCCTCAGCGCTCGAACCTCATGATGATCCGCAGGCCGAGCGCTTCCGCCTGCGGGGTCCGAAACTCTGTCTCAACGCCAGGGCAGCGGTTTCGCTGTCCCTCCTGGTGCACGAGTTGGCCACCAACGCTCTCAAGTACGGCGCACTCTCCGCGCCACAGGGCTATGTTGAACTCAACTGGGCCCTTACGGACATTGATCAGGATCCCTGTCTCGTGCTGGGTTGGTCGGAGCACGGCGGTCCACTGGTCGTCGCGCCGAGCCGCAAAGGGTTCGGAACGCGTCTGATCACGCGCGGGCTGGCAGGCGATGTGGGCGGCAACGTCCGGCTCGACTATGCGCCGACAGGTGTGATCTGCACGCTGACGGCTCCGCTGGCTGGGCTCACAGCACCGCATCGCACCGAGCGTTGAGGCACACCGACCGCAGCGATCAAGGATCCTCAACCTCATCAGATCTAGCTTCGTGTAGAGCCAGCTAACCAATCCCAGTGGCTTGGCCGTGGAGAGGGAGCCGATCCCAGGCCCAAGCCCTCCGCGCAAACGAGGGAGAAGGCCTCAAGCCCTGGAGGCTCAACATCCCGACACAACATTGCGGTTGCTGGACCCTCACGGCTATGATGTACGGCTCTGTGTTCACCGATATCCCCATGCCGGGGCCGAGGCGCAAGAAGCATCCCATCAACCGTACGAAATGGCCGATTTGTTTAGCCGGGATCGGTGCCGCAGACGACGTGCATCCGGTGAGATGCGCCGCGAGATAGGATCTGCTCCGGGGCCTTCCGGATCTCCGCTTGTACTACACACCACAAAAGGGGTGATGTCCGTTTCGAAGAGCGAAACGGCAGCCTCGTGACCGATGGCACTGCAGTCGATCGTGACGAAGCGTGACGACCTCAAGCATGCATGTCCGAGTATTGCGGCCGTTCTCGCCCTATCAATGATGCCGCCGGACCTGCGAAGGAGCAGCCCGTGCGGTGAGCGCAGATAGGATCCCTTGCCCGCTGCCTCGACCGCTTTCGAGCTCGTGAGCCCGGCGTCATCACTAACCGCAATCTTCGTGTCGCCCTCACTCGCCTTGAGAGAATTAAGTTGTCGAAATGAGCAGGCTGGTTGGCTCAGCGTTCCGGAGCCTTCACAGCGTCCTCGATCAGCGAAACGACCTCATTGGGATGCGAAACCATCAAGGAATGAGACGCACCTTCGATAACCATGGTCTTCACCGAGCGCGCGCGCTCGGCCATGAAACGCATGACAGCCGGCGGAATGTTGCGGTCTTTCGAGCCGTAGATCACGTAAGACGGAAGACTCTTCCATGAGGCCACTCCCGAAGCCTCAGCGAGAGCGGCCTGCGCCACAGGACGCTGGGTCGCAGCCATCAACCTGGCCTGGTCTTTAGGAAGATCCGCTGCGAACTGTGCGTGGAACATATCGGGTTTGATGTAGAGGTCTTGGCTGCCGTCCGGCAATGTGACGGCAGCAATCGCGCTCGCCAACGTGCTGCCGGGTAACTTGCCGGAGAGCGTGAGGCTGGATTCGCCCGCGTCGGGGACAAACCCTGCCACGTAGACGAGGGCCTTCACATTGGCGTTGCCATTGGCAGCCGCAGTGATGACCGGTCCACCGTACGAATGGCCGACGAGTACGACCGGCCCCGGGATCGAACGGACCATGGCCGAGACCGCTGCCGCATCACCAGCGACGCTGCGAAGCGGGTTGGCCGCAGCGACAGCTGTATAGCCATCCTTGCTTAATTTGGCGATGACTGCGTTCCAGCTCGAGGACTCCGCGAACGCGCCATGCACAAGCACAATCGTCGGCTGGACCTGAGATCCAGCAGGCTGTGCAAGCGCGCCACCCGACGCACCAAGAATCGTAGCAAGCAACAGAACTCTTGTAACCCTTTGCACTGAACTTCTCCTCTGAACCGGGGGCATCCGTCGCTGGCAGACAATGCCGCCGCGCGCCATGTTGAACTACTCTACGGAGGAAGCGGTTGCGCGATACAAAGGTTTAGGATGGGGACTTCAAAAGTTGGGAACCTCTAGTCAGTATGAGGCAAAGAGCCTCATCGCCATCGTTCGCTCAAATTCCGGAAGGCTAAAGCCGGCGGTGTTGCAGCACCTGATTGGGAAACGGCGCGCTGCATGAATGGCACACACCAGCCCTTCTAGCTCGGCCAAGGAGCTGTGTATCTCGACGAGTCACTTTGCCGCCGTTGAGGAGACTTGCTCTATCGACACTGCAACGGGACATAGACCTACGGATAGATGACGCTCTCCGTTGAACCAATCGATCCCGAGTGCCCGTCAATATAGTCTCCTCAAAGGATAAAGGCTGTATGGGATTGATCAACCAAGGAGGGGCGGGAAAAGTGGTATGCCGAAACACAATCGGACTCGGTTCGCGATCGTATCCCCGATCCGTGTGCTGACGGCGTGCTGTCCGGCCGGGCAAGGGAGCGGCTCTAGAGCGACTCGCCTGAAATCTGGGACCCTCATTCGGGCCGGTTCATCGGCGTCGAAACATTCGGGACGAGACCCGAGCATTCTGTCGGCGCCGACTCCCGTGCCCACGTTGACAGGGACGGATACCACACGTGCGAAGATCTGGCGCTCTTCAATGCCAGGCTCCGATCCGCGCTCAAGTTCGCGCTGGTCGCAAGGCGATGAGCGATTTGCACATGGCTCGCGTCGTAATGGTGCGCCACACTCTATATTTCCGATCCGAAGCCAATTGAGGAGAGAGATCAATGTCCGAACGAATCGATCAGGACCGCCGCCACTTCTTGAGCACAGCGGCCATGACCGTTGCGGCAGCCGAACTCGCCGTGATAGGCGCGGCGGAGGCGCAACCCAGCCGAGGCGGCTCGTTTGAGCCGCCTGCGTTCGGGTCAGGGACAAACAGGTCGTTCGGCTCGCTGAAGCAGATCAATGCCGGCGTCCTCAACGTCAGCTACGCGGAGGCCGGCCCTTCGGATGGCCCTGCGATCCTTCTTCTACACGGCTGGCCATACGACATTCACACCTATGTTGATGTGGCCCCACTGCTGGCCTTGGCGGGCTATCGGGTGATTGTACCGTATCTGCGCGGCTATGGACCGACCCGTTTTCTGTCCAGTGAAACGTCCGGAATGGCCAGCCATTGGCACTCGCCGTGGATGTGATCGCGCTGATGGATGCCTTGAAGATCGACAAGGCTACACTCGGCGGATGCGACTGGGGCGCGCGGACGGCCAACATCGTCGCGGCACTCTGGCCGGAGCGATGCAAGGCCATGGTGTCCGTGAGCGGTTATCTGATTGGCAGCCAGGAGGCCGGCAGGATGCCGTTGCCTCCCAAGGCCGAACTTGAATGGTGGTACCAGTTCTACTTCGCCACGGAGCGCGGTCGGATCGGGTATGACAAGAACCGGCACGATTTCGCCAGGCTCATTTGGCGGCTCGCCTCGCCGAAATGGGCATTCGACGATGCCACATTCGCGCGCACGGCAACATCCTTCGACAACCCGGATCACGTGGATGTCGTCATTCACAATTATCGCTGGCGGCTCGGCCTGGCGGCCGGCGATCCAGAGCTTGAGGACCTGGAGAAGCGTCTCGCCGCATTCCCGCCGATCAGCGTTCCGACCATTACGCTGGAAGGAGATGCCAATGGCGCACCACACCCGGACCCGGCGGTTTATGCCCGGAAATTCTCCGGCTGGTATGAGCATCGGCTGATCACCGAGGGCATAGGCCACAATCTGCCGCAGGAGGCCCCTCAGGCCTTCGCCAGGGCGGTGCTGGACGTTGATCGCATTTAAACGATGGCAAGTTGATGTTACCAATGGACGTCTGGAGTTATGCTAGTCGGGTAGCCTTATGGTTTCCTAAGCGGCAGCAGTCGGGGAGGTGGTGTTTTGGCCAGTAGTTATGCGACCGAAGAGGGCGCGGGTCTCCCAGTTAGTCGCCTCTCAAAGAAGTATATGAGGAAGTGTCAGAAATCTCGATAGATCTTGCATCGACGACGGGTCCTTCCTGAGCGGGCAGCCGATGACGAGTATAGTCAATTTGCCAATCTAAACCCGGCCATCAAATGCTCCACCAGTCCTCATGCTGCTTGCGGCGGAGGTCACCCGTTGCGCACCGGGATCTGTCTTGATGGGATTGGTGGGTTGTGTGACCGCGACCGACGAGATGCTTCTGCCATACCGCTGACATAAAACGCGGAGCGGCCTACGGTAACATTGTCAGGGACTTCCGAGAGAACTGTCGATGTGGTGGCGCATCCTTGTTGCCAGAGTAATGCGGCGCTGGTGCTGATGCTCGATCCATGGGAAGTCAGCGCGAGCCGCCTCGTGGCCTGTTTCGAGGACACTGCCGGCGTTCACCTCGAGACCGCTTGTCCGGTCACCAATGCGGTTTTCCTGAGCGTATCGTGGCTTCCTTGCGGAAGCGGTCGGTATACCTAGCCACGTCCTATGCTCCTGATATGTGACACGCCAGAACAACTGAATGGCTCGATGAAGGACTAACGGCATCCTTTAGACAAAGCCAAAATGGGTCTTTCGGGATCGGAGACGAATATGAAAAAGCTCATGAACAAGGTTGCGGTTGTCACTGGCGGAAACAGCGGCATTGGGCTGGCCGCAGCCAAGACATTCGTTGCGGAAGGGGCCAAAGTTATCATCGTTGGACGACGTGCTGATGCCGTTGCAGCGACCGTCGAGACACTCGGCTCCGACGCAACGGGGCTCACTGGTGACGTAGCTGAGCTAACTACCCATAATCGCCTGGTGTCGCTCATTAACAACCGGTTTGGTGGCATCGATATCTATTTCGCAAACGCTGGCACAAACACCATTACGCCGACGGAGGCCGTGAGTGTTGAGGAGTTCGACACGCAATTCGCAACAAACACGCGCGGAGTCTTCTTCGGCGTTCAGAGCGTTCTGCCGCTGATCCGTGAAGGCGGTTCCATCATCCTCACCAGCTCGATCGCCAGTGAAAAGGTTCTTGAAGGCCATGCGGTTTATGCCGGCACCAAGGCCGCAATCGAAGCGTTCGCACGAAGCTGGGCGCTGGAGCTGAAGGATCGCCGTATCCGCGTGAACGTGCTTAGCCCTGGGCCGGTCGATACGCCGATTCTTGCTAAACTGGGCGTGGTTCCCGAGGCGCGGCCAGAATTCGAGGCGCAGACGGCGCAGGCAATTCCACTTGGGCGCCTCGGCCGCCCGGAGGAGCTCGCCAGTGCTGCGCTGTTTCTGGCCTCAGACGACAGCAGCTTCGTGACCGGTGTCAACATCCGCGTCGATGGTGGCATGACGCTGGCCTAACACTTGGCTCCGCAGGCAACCTGCGGACTGTCCTGTGGAATAGCGTCGTGCGCGATTTCGGCCCCGCTGTCGCGAAAGGTGCGACACACCCAAAGGAGACACAATGAAAATTGGAGCATTGAGAGAAATCTCACCAGGCGAGAGCCGGGTTGCGATGACACCTGACTCGGCCATTCAATTGATAAAACTGGGACATGCCTGCCTGATCGAGGCAGGAGCAGGCGCTGCGGCGGGGTTTCCCGACGTTGCCTACGCTGCGATCGGTGTTGAAGTGCTCTCTTCCGCCGAAGCTGTGTTCGCAGCCGCCGATGTGGTCGTCAAGGTCCGCGCTCCCGAGATGACCGAGGCGGAAATGCTCCACCACGGTCAGACCCTGATCTCGTTCTTCTGGCCGGCCCAGAACGCCGACCTTCTGGAGCAGGTGAGGGAACAGGGCGCCACCGTCATCGCCATGGACATGGTACCGAGGATCTCCCGCGCCCAGAAGATGGACGCGCTCTCCTCCATGGCCAACATCGCCGGCTACCGCGCCGTGATCGAGGCCGGCAACCACTTCGGCCGCTTCTTCACCGGCCAGGTCACTGCCGCCGGCAAGGTCCCACCCGCCAAGGTGCTGGTGGTCGGGGCCGGCGTCGCCGGGCTCGCCGCCATCGGCACCGCCACCTCGCTCGGCGCCATCACCTATGCCTTCGACGTGCGGCCTGAGGTGGCCGAGCAGATCGAGTCCATGGGGGCGCAGTTCGTCTTCCTGGAGTTCGAGCAGACCCAGGACGGGGCGGCCACCGGCGGCTATGCCGCGCCCTCCAGCCCGGAGTTCCGCGAGAAGCAGCTCGCCAAGTTCCGCGAGCTCGCGCCGGAGATCGACATCGTCATCACCACCGCCCTGATCCCCGGCCGTCCCGCTCCGAAGCTGTGGACGGCCGACATGGTCGAGGCGATGAAGCCGGGCTCGGTGATCGTCGATCTCGCGGCCGAGCGCGGCGGCAACTGCGACCTGACCGTGCCGGATGAGAAGGTCGTCACCAACAACGGCGTCACCATCGTCGGCTACACCGACTTCCCCAGCCGCATGGCCGCCCAGGCCTCGACGCTGTACGCTAACAACATCCGTCACTTCCTCACCGACCTGACCCCGAACAAGGACGGCGTGATCGTCCACAACATGGACGATGACGTGATCCGCGGCGCCACGGTCACGCACCAGGGCGCGATCACCTATCCACCCCCGCCGCCCAAGGTGCAGGCGATCGCCGCCGCCAAGCCCAAGGAGAAGGTGAGGGAACTCACCCCGGAGGAGAAACGGGCTAAAGAAGCAGAGGCCTTCCGGGCTCAGACGAGGACACAGGTTGGTCTGCTCGTAGCGGGCAGCTTGCTG
>Ga0182736_1001768_pt1 | contig 19070 bp, 13 predicted proteins | sample eDN5th30CKraftBY_FD_128882 | JGI IMG/M metagenome (GOLD analysis project Ga0182736, IMG submission 128882) | Enriched backyard soil microbial communities from Emeryville, California, USA - eDNA 5th pass 30_C Kraft BY (version 2) (version 2) | ecosystem: Environmental > Terrestrial > Soil >... | reverse complement strand
TAGGAGGGCTATCATGGCACGCCATGGCGTATATCCGCGCGACATCGTTCCACCCCGTTCACAATATTCCGATTCCGGCCGGTTTGGCCGCCTGTTCGGCGAGTTGCCGCCTTTTGCGGCGGACACGCCGGATGTTCGCGCCGCGCTGATCGAGATCGGCAAACCCGGCGGCATCATGGATGCCAAGGACAATCTCACCAAATCGCCGCAGGAGCTTATCACCAACCCGGCCTTGTCCGCCAAGAACAGCGACAATCCCAAAATCACCGCCGGCTTCACCTTCCTCGGGCAGTTCATCGATCACGACATCACATCCGATCCGACGTCCAGCCTGGAGAGGCAGGCCGATCCGGAGCAGATCGCCAACTTCCGCACACCCAGCCTGGGGTTGGACAATGTCTATGGCGCCGGCCCCGGAGGCAGCCCGCATCTCTATGATCTGCAAGGCGGCAAGGGCGGCAAGTTCCTGCTGGAACCGTGCGGCACGCCCGGCAAGTTCGATCTTCCCCGCAACAGCCAGAACGTCGCCCTGATCGGCGATCCACGCGATGACGAAAATCTCATCATCTCGCAATTGCAGGTGGGGTTCCTCAAATTCCACAACGCGGTGGTCGATTACGTCAAGACCAAGATCAAGCTGACCGCATCGGATGAGATTTTCGCCGAAGCCCAGCGGATCGTGCGCTGGCATTATCAATGGATGGTCGTGCACGAGTTTCTGCGCCTGACCTGCGGCGAGGATGTGGTGAACGACGTGCTGCAAAATGGCCGGAAATTCTACAAATGGCGTAACGAGCCTTATATTCCGGTCGAGTTCTCGGTCGCGGCCTATCGCTTCGGCCACAGCCAGGTCCGTCCCTCCTATCGCGCCAACTTCACCGGCGACGCGGGGCAGCCCTTCTTCGCGATGATCTTCACGCCGACACCGTCCGATCCGGGCGATCCCAGCGATCTGTCTGGCGGTTGCCGTGCGCCGCGCCGCTTCGTCGACTGGCCGACCTTCTTCGATTTCAGCGACGGCAATGTGAAGTTCAACAAGAAGATCGACACCACCCTCTCAACCGCCTTGTTCCGCCTGCCCGGATCGGTGGTGGCCAACCCGGACCCCAAGAGCAATCCGGCCTCGCTGGCACAGCGCAACCTGCTGCGCCACCTCACCTTCTCGCTACCCTCCGGCCAGCGTGTGGCCAAGGCGATGCAGCTTCCGCAACTGTCGAAAGGCGACCTCTCGGACCTCAAGCCGCATGGTTTTGATGATCGCACGCCGCTGTGGTTCTACATCTTGCGTGAGGCGCAGGTCATGGAGAATGGCGAGCGGCTGGGGCCGGTGGGCGGCCGCATCGTGGCGGAGGTGTTCCTCGGCCTCATGGAAGGCGACAAAGGCTCCTATCTCTCGCAGGACCCCGAATGGCAGCCCTTCCTGCCCACTGTCGACAGCTCGAAAAAGGGTGACGATTTCGCGATGGTCGACCTGCTGACCTTCGCGGGCGTCGCCTGACGGCGTGGCGGAGCGCTCCCTCCACCGGAACGCTCCGCCGCCCTGCCCCCTGCGGACGGGATGCTTGCGCTCCCGATGAGGGCAGCCTAGCCCCGTCCCATGAGCGCCAAGCCTGAACCCAAGGACCCGGAATATCTCTCCACGCTCGAACGGGGCCTCTCGGTCCTGCGCGCGTTCGATCACGATCATCCCGAGATGCAGTTGAGCGAGGTGGCCGCCGTCGCCCGGCTCAGCCCGGCGGTGGCCCGGCGGTGCCTCAACACGCTGGTGCGCCTGGGCTATGTCGCCCAGCACGGGCGGCGCTTCGTGCTGCGGCCCGAGGTGCTGGAGTTCGGCTCGGCCTATCTCTCCTCGATGAACATCGAGCAGATCGTGCTGCCGCAGCTTCAGGCCCTGCGCGACCAGACCGGCGACAGCAGTTCGCTGGCGGTCCGTTCCGGGCAGGATGTGCTCTACCTCGCCCACGTCTCCACCAACCGCCATATCCGGATCGGCGCAGGCGTGGGCACGCGCTTCCCCTGGCACGCCGCCTCGCTCGGCAAGGCACTCGCCGCCTTCCAGCCCGAGGATGCGCTTGCGGCCTTGCTGGCGGCCGCCCCCTTCCAGCGCTTCACCGAGCGGACGATCACCACGGCACCGGCCATGCGCGCGGCGTTGGAGGCGGTCCGCGCGCATGGCTATGCCGCCGCGCAGGACGAGCTGGATTATGGCATCGTCTCCGTCTCCGTGCCGCTGTTCGGGGCGGATCGTCACGCCATCGCGGCGATCAACTGCTCCACCTCCACCACCCGCATCGCGCAGGACGAACTGGTTCGCACGCGCGTGCCGCTGCTCCGCGAAGCCGCGCAGGAACTGGAAGCCGCGCTGCGCCGCTGGCCGGTTCTGGAACGCTCGCTGACCGCGCTCTAGCGTTAGTCCGCCTCAGGCTGAGCCTGTTGCGCTCCTGCGAAGGCAGGAGTCCAGGGCGCATGGGCAGTTCGTAAAGGACGGATTTCACGCCTCCATTGCTCACGGAGCTGTCATTCTCTCCCGGCCCCAAAATCCGCCACCCTCACGCGGACCGTGGCGGCACCACCGGCACCAGCAGATGGCTGTCATACTCGCCGCCGCTATGGATGATATGCGCGCCCGCGTTCCGCAAATCCTCGTGCCGCGCAAAGGGGAGATTGGGCAGGGCATCGCGATAGATGTCCATCCCCTTCACGACCACGCGCAGGCTCTCGCCGGTATGAAACAGCGTCGAGGATGGCCATAGCTCGATCTCCACCGGCACGATCTCGCCCGGTGTGAGGCGCTCCTCCGCCACATGGCTATGCACCGGCTGCGATGGCGTGGACCGCGCCGCATCCAGCGCGCGATGGCTGGCGCGCAGCCAGCCCAGCGCAATCGGGCCGTTGTCGTAAAAGGCATAGAAGATGAAACCGACGACATGGCCGTCCCGGTCCAGCTTCTGCAGGGCGACGAACAGGTCCATATCGTCCGCCCCTTCCGCCTCGACCCACAGCTTGAGCTTCATGGAGCCACTAAGTTCCGTCTCCTCCGCAAAGCGATGGTCGAACACCGCCTCACCCGCCTCGTCCAGCGGATCGTAGCGCACACTGGCGCGCGCTGCCGGCGCCCGCGGGCCGAGCGTACCGGTGGCCGCGTCGAGGAACAGTGGGCGATAATCGGTGCGCGCCAGCGGCCATTCCTGTTCCGCCCGCGTTTCGCGCACATGGGCGCTATCCCGCACCTCGATCAGCACCGGCGGCCAGTTGGCGATCTCCGTCTCCTTCCCCTTCAGGAAATGGTCGAAGAACGCCTTCTGCTTCTCCTTGCTGGAGGGCTGGTAATAATGCGCCCACTTCTTCTGGCCGTGGATCTCCAGCCATTTCTGTGTCGACGCCATCGCCCGCCACGCCTCGATCGTGCCGCGCGTGTGCAGCCCCTGGTCGGACCAGCTTGCCACCACATAGGCCGGCACCTCGATCGCCGCGAGGTCGACCTCCTTGCTCTTCCAGAAGGCGTCATAGAGCGGATGCGCCCGCACATTCGCATCGGTATTTTCCGTGCGGCCGAGCGAGAAGCGCAGATTGTCCGACCCGCGCGGCACGAAGCCGGTCTCGCGGATGCCGCCATGATAAGCGAACTCGCGATACCAGTCGGAAAAGCCCTCCCACGGGTTGATCGCGGCCAGATGCGGCGGCTTGAGCGAGGCCACCAGATATTCGATCGCGGCGAGGTAGGAGACGCCGGTCATCCCTACCTTGCCGTTGGTCCACGGCAGCGCCGCCAGCCACTCGATGCAATCATAGCAATCCTCGCCCTCGCCAATGCCATTGTGGCGCAGGTCGCCTTCGGAGAGCCACGCCCCGCGCGGATCGGCGAACACCACGGCATAGCCATTGGCGCACCAGAAGGCGGGGTCCGGCGCCTCGAACGCGGTGAAGCGCGACATCCAGCCGGGCTGCACGCCCGACGGTGGCCAGAGCGTGTCCGAGAGGCCGTGCTTGCCATAGGGACTCCAGCCGAGCAGGATCGGCAGGTCGGCATCCGGCGCATCGGCCGGGCGGTAGATATCGACGAGGATCTTGATGCCGTCGCGCATCGGCACCGCGACATTGCGCTCGATCAGCAGCCCGTCTTCCTCCCGGCGCGCATAGGCGCGCGGCGGCAGCGGCGGCTTGTTGGGCGCGGTCGACGGGTCGACGCCATCGCGCATGATCAACTCGAAACCCGGCTCGCTCGTCTCGGTCATCCTCATCCTCTCGCTCTGCAAGGCACGGCCTCATGGCCGCTGCCAGCCCTTCCGATTTGAGCCTGCTTTCGCGCGGCGGGCAAGCCATGATCGCAAAACGCAGCGAATGTGCGTGCCACGATGGCCGGCCTTTATGTCAGGGCAGCGCTTCTATCGTTGGCAAATACGCCGCCCGACGCCCCCTTCAAATGACCTCGTCAGCGACCGTGGTCGCCCACCCGAGCAGAACCATAAGGCTGCCCACCAGCAAGAGAGCGCCGTCATTCCGCAGCCGCAGCCGCAGCCGCCGTCTCCGCCATCTGCCAACCGCCGCCCAATGCCTTGAACAGATCGACCCGCGCCGAGGAGAGGCGCTGCAGCGAACTGGCATAGGAGGCCCGCGCCGCCAGCATGTCCGCCTGCGCCACCAGCAGGTCGAGATTGGCGATCGACCCCGCCCGATAGCGCAGATCGGCCAGCTTATAGGCGGCTTCGGAGCGCTCCTGCGCCTCGCGCAGCGCATCGAGCCGTTGCTGCTCGGTGGCGACGAGGGTCAGCGCCTGCTCAACCTCCTTGAGCGCGGTGAGCACATGCCCGTCAAACGCCGCCAGCGCGGCCGCGCCCTGTGCCTCCGCCTGCCGCAGCCGCGCCCGCGCGACCGCCATGTTGGGGAAGCTCCACGAGATGAGCGGCCCGAGCGAGAAGGAGAAGGAATCGCTCCCCTTCACGGCCTCGCTGCGGAAGAAATTACCCGATCCGCCCAGGCTGATGCGTGGATAGAGCGCCGCCGTCGCCACGCCGATCCGCGCCGTGTCCGCCGCCAGTTGCCGCTCCGCCTGCCGCAAATCGGGCCGGCGCCGCAGCAAGGCCGCGCCATCGCCCACCGGCAGCGCCGTCACCGGCGCGGGCGGCACGGCGCAGGATCGCGCCGCCTCCGGCACGTCCGCCGGCGTGCCGCCAAGCAGCGCGGCCAGTTCGAACAGCGCGATCTGCCGCTGCCCTTCCAGCGTGGGGATCGCCGCGCGGGCAGTGGCGGCAGCGGCGGCCGCACGCTCGGCATCCAGCTTCGCCGCCGATCCCGCGCGCTCCTGCGCGGCGACCATGCGCGCGCTGTCGCTGCTCGTCTGGAAGGATTGCCGCGCCACATCGAGCGCGAAGGCAGCGGCGCACGCATCGAGATAGGCCCGCGTCGTCTCCGCCGCGACGGTGACGCGCACGGCGTCCCGCGCCGCCGCAACCGCCTCGGCATCGGCTCGCGCTGCCTGGATCGCGCGGCCGACCCGGCCGAACAGGTCGACCTCCCACGCCACCGACAGGCCCGCATTGCCGGACCACTGCGCTTCGCCCGCGCTGCCGCCCATGCCCTGCACGGCATCGCCATAGCTGGCGCCGCCGGAGAGGTCGGTCGAAGGCAGCCGGCCCGCGCGCGATTCCTGGAGTACCGCACGCGCCTTGGCGAGATTGGCCGAGGCCAGGCGCAGATCGGTATTGGCCGCGAACGCCCGCTCGATCAGGCTATCTAGCACCGGGTCGCGATAGAGCCGCCACCAATCGTCGGGCAGATCCGCCGCCGCATCGGTCCCGGCCGATTGCGTCACGAACGCTCCCGCCGCCACGGCGGGCGGCTCCGGCCGCTCATAAGCCGGACCGGCAGCGCAGGCGGAAGCGAACAGCGGCAGCAAGGCCAGCAGGCCGGTCGCCTTACGCATGGGCCAGCCCTCCTTCCGCTGCATTTTCGTCCGCAGGCGCATCCACCTCCCGGTGGTCGCCGGCCAGCAGCGTGTAGATGGTCGGCAGCACGAACAGCGTGAACAGCGTGCCGATCAGCATCCCCATCACCACCACGATGCCGATGGCGAAGCGGCTGTTGGCTCCCGCTCCCCCGGCGAACAGCAGCGGCACGAGGCCCGCCACCATCGCAGCCGTGGTCATCAGCACCGGCCGCATGCGGACGGCGGCGGCATGGCGGATCGCCTCCACCCGGTCCCACCCCTCATGCCGCTGCATCTCGTTGGCGAAGGAGACCATCAATATGCCATGCTTGGAGATGAGGCCGATCAGCGTGACAAGGCCGATCTGCGTGTAGATGTTGAGCGTGGTGAAGCCGAGGTAGAGCGGCACCAGCGCGCCGCACACGGCGAGCGGCACCGTCACCAGAATCACCAGCGGATCGCGGAAGCTCTCGAACTGCGCCGCCAGCACCAGGAAGATCACCACCAGCGCGAAACCGAAGGAGATGGTCAACCGATTGCCCTCATGCACATATTGCCGGCTGTTGGAGAGCCAGTCGATCGTCGTGCCGGCCGGCAGTTGCTGGGTCTGGAGGAAGTCCACCGCCTGCCCCATCGTCACCCCCGGCGCCAGCACGGCGGAGAGGGTGGCCGAGTTCATCTGGTTGAACTGCGGCAGCATGTTCGGCTGCGGGCGGATTTCCACGCTGGCGACGGTGGAGAGCGACACCAGCTTGCCGGATGCGGCCTTCACATAGAATTGCCCGAGATTGTCCGGCGCCAGCCGCCGGTCCTGCGGCACCTGCGCGATCACGTCGTAGGAGCGGTCGTGCCAGTTGAAGCGGTTGATATAATTCTCGCCCACCATCACCGCGAGCGTATCGGCAATCTCGGCCATGGTGATGCCCAGCTCGCCCGCCTTGGCGCGGTCGATGCTGATGTGCGCCTCCGGGCTGTCGAAGGCGAGGTCGCTGTCCACGAAGGCGAACAGGCCGCTTCCCCACGCCGCGCCCTTGATGCCCTCCAGCGTGCGGAAGATCGCCGGGAAGTCATCGGCCGAGCGGATCACCAGCTGCACCGGCAGGCCGCCGCTGCCCGCCGGCAGCGGGCTATCCTGGAAGCTGGTCGCATAGACGCCGGTGATGGCGGCCGTCCGTCCGGTCAGTTCCGCCTGGATATCGTCGGCACTGCGCGAGCGATCCGCCCAATCGTGGAACACCGCGCCGCCAAAGCCGACATTGGCGCCATCCCCGCCGGTGCTGAACCAGCTATGTTCATATTCCGGCAGGGTGTGGAACATGTCGTCGATCTGTTTGCTGAACCGCGCGGTATAATCGACATTGGCATATTGCGGCGCCTTGGTCTGGACGAAGACGTAGCCCATGTCCTCCTGCGGCGCGAGTTCGCGCTTGGCGCCGAGGAACAGCACCACGATGGCGGCTAGGATCGTCACGCCGACGATCAGCACCGCCCCGCGCGCGGCCAGCGTCTTGTCGAGCAGGCGCGAATAGCGTTGGGTGAGTCGGTGGGTCGCGTCGCCCAGCGTGCGCTCCAACTTGCCCTCGCCCACGCCGCTATGGAGCAGGCGGCTGCTCATCATCGGCGAGAGGGTGAGCGCGATCACGCCGGAGACGATCACCGCCCCCGCCAGCGTGAAAGCGAACTCGCGGAACAGCGCGCCGGTGAGGCCGCCCATCAGGCCGATCGGCGCATAGACGGCCGCCAGCGTGATCGTCATCGCGATCACCGGCGTCACAATCTCCCGTGCGCCGACCAGCGCCGCCTCGATAGGCCGCAGCCCCTCCTCGATGTGGCGGTGGATATTCTCCACCACCACGATGGCGTCATCGACCACCAGGCCGATGGCGAGCACCATCGCCAGCAGGGTCAACAGGTTGAGCGAGAAGCCGAAGGCGAGCATCAGCGCCGCCGTGCCGAGCAGCGAGAGCGGGATCGTCACCACCGGGATGATGACCGCGCGAAAACTGCCGAGGAACAGGAAGATCACGATCACCACGATCACGATCGCCTCGACCAGCGTGTGCTGCACCTCCTCGATGGACGCGTTGACGAAGTGCGCCACGTCGAACACGCTGGTGACTTCCAGCGTTGGCGGGGCGACGCGCTGAATGTCCGGGATCAGGTCCTTGATCGCCTTGACGATTTCCAGCGGGTTGCCGTCGGGCGTGGGCGAGATGGCGATGGAGACCGCCGGCCGGCCGGATGCCAGCGATCCGGCATCGTAATTCTGGCCGCCCAGTTCCACCGTCGCCACGTCGCCCAGCCGCACGATGCTGTCCGCCCCGGTCTTGAGCACCATCTGGCGGAAAGCGTCGACATCGCGCAGGTCTGTCGCGGCGGTGATGTTGATTGCCGTGTTGGCCCCCTTGAGCTGCCCCGGCGCCGCCTGCACATTGTTGGCGCGCAGGGCATTGGCCACGTCGCTCGCGGTCAGCCCGCGCGCGCTCAACTTCACCGGATCGACCCAGATGCGCATCGCCAGCGGCGCGCCGCCCCCGACATCGACCGAGGCCACACCCGGCACGGAGGTGAATAGCGGCCGCGCAACCCTGTTGACGAAATCGACGATCTTGGGCGCCGGCATCGTGTCACTGACAAAGGAGACATATTGGATGGCCGATGCGCCATCGGTGATCTTGGTGATCGCCGGATCGGTCACGCCGGCGGGCAGCTGATATTTGACCTGCTGCACCTTCGAGAGAATCTCGGTCATCGAGCGGTCGGCATCGGCGTTCAGCACCAGCTTGGCGGCGATGTGGCTCTTGCCCTGGCTCGACGTGGAGGTGAGATATTCGATGCCGCTCGCCGTCGCGATCGCCTGCGCGATCGGCGTGGTGACGAAGCCCTGCATCACGTCCTGCGTGGCGCCGGGCAGCGCCGTGTCGATGTTGATCGTGGCGCTTTCCATCTTGGGGTATTGCCGGATCGGCAGGGTGAAGGCCGCGCTGACCCCCACCAGCAGGATGAGCAGGCTGACCACGATGGAGAGGATCGGCCGGCGGATAAACAGGTCGGTAAAGGCCATGGCTCAGCGGCCCTCCGGCTGGATGAGGCGGGAGACGGCCACGTTCGCACCCGGCTGCACGCGCAACTGCCCCTCAGTCACCACCACATCGCCTGCCTTGATCCCGCGCGTTACAATCACCTCGTTGCCGACCCGGCGGCCCAGTTCGACGGGGACGATCTCCGCCTTGCCGCTCTTGCTGGCATCGCGCCCGCGAATGACGACCACACTGTCCCCTTGCGCGGAGGTCTGGATGGCGGTGGCCGGCACGACCAGCGCGCCCTCCTGCGGCGGCAGCCCCAGCGCGGCAGTGACATACATGCCCGGCCGCAGCGCGCGGTCCGGGTTGGGGAGCAGCGCCTGCACCATCACATTGCGGGTATCCTCGCCGATCTGCGGCTCGATGGCATTGACGCGCGCGGTGAAGCGGCGACCGGGAAAGGCGTCGCTGGTGACGGCGACACTGGCGCCCGGCTTGATCCGCGCCAGCTCCTGCTGCGGCAGCGCGAACGCGACATAGAGCGAGTCCAGCGCGGTCAGCGTGGCAATGGCGTCCCCCGGATTGAGATATTGACCGAGATTGACGCGACGGATGCCGATCTCTCCGGCAAAGGGCGCGCGCACCTGCTTCTGGATCAGCCGCGCGTCGATCTGCGCCACGGCGGCGACCGCCTGGTCGTGCTCGGCCCGGCGCTGCTGGAGCAATTCGCGCGATTCCGCGCCGGCCGGCACAAGCTGCTCGGAGCGGGCAAGCTGGGCATTGGCAAAGGCGGCTTTCGCCTGCGCCGCCTGCCGGTCCGCGCGCTCGGGACCATCGTAGAGCTGCACGAGCAACGCCCCGGCCCCCGCCCGCGACCCGGCCTCGAACCGGATGGCGGAGACGCGGCCCGCCACCTCCGGCGAGAGCGTCACCTCGCGCACCGCCGTCAGCGTGCCTACCGCTTCCAGCGCGGCGGGCATCTCACGCGGCGTGACGCGCATCGCCGCCACGGGCACCGCTTGCTGCTGCCAGCCCGGCGCCGACCCGGCCCGCAGGGTCCGCCAGAGGAACAGGCCGCCCAGCACCAGCGCCAGCACCACAACCGTTATGAGGATGGGCCGCCATTGGCGCCCACGGCTTTCTTCCTGCGTGAGAAAATCCGGCGAGGCCTCGGTCATGCCACGGTCCTTCCCGCGCCAGCCATGGCCTGCTCTCGATTGCCCATCCCAATACCCCCTTCTCGTCAGGGAAGCACGCGAGGGCCCGTTCTTGGGAAAACACGCGCGCCAACCCTGGAAACCTACTCAGGTCGACGCCGTGGACGAAGCAGAACTCCCTCAGAAGGAAGCGCAGGAGACACCACCCTGCTACTCTGTTTTCGGCGCCCACCCCCTACGCCCCCTGCGAGCGATTCGCAAGATGGCCATGTGACTGGGGCGCTTGCTCCCCCTGTTCATCGCGGCCCGGGGCGGATAAGGGCGGTGCTCCCATGCGTGTTGACCTTTTCGATTTCGACCTGCCGCCCGAGCGGATCGCGCTGCGCCCGGCAAGCCCGCGTGATGCGGCACGGATGCTGGTGCTCGACGGTGCGGCGATGCACGACTGTCAGGTGAGCGATTTGCCCGCGCAACTGCGCGCGGGCGACTGCCTCGTCTTCAACGATACGCGCGTCATCCCCGCCCAGCTTGAAGGGCAGCGCGGCGCGGCGAAGGTCGGCGTAACACTGCACAAACGGCTGGGGCCGCGCGATTGGCAGGTGTTCGTCCGCAATGCCAAGCGCGTGCGACCGAGGGAGATCATCACCTTTGCGGCCGGCGTGGAGGCACGCGCCGGCGAGCGCGATGCCGACGGCGGCATGGCCCTGAGCTTTCTGGGCGAAGAGCCGGTGGAACTCCTGCTGGAGCGTGCCGGGCAGATGCCCCTACCCCCCTATATCGCGAGCAAGCGGCCCACCGATGCGCGCGACCGGGAGGATTACCAGACGATGTTCGCGCGGGAGCCGGGCGCCGTGGCCGCTCCCACCGCCGCGCTGCATTTCACGCCACAATTGCTGGCCGCGCTCGATGTGGCGGGCATCGGCCATGATACGCTCACCCTGCATGTCGGCGCCGGCACCTTCCTGCCGGTCAAGGCCGACGACACGGTCGACCACCGCATGCACGCCGAATGGGGTCGGATCGACGCGGCCACCGCCGGCCGCCTTAATGCCGTGCGGGCGGCGGGCGGACGCCTGATCGCCGTCGGCACCACCAGCCTGCGCCTTCTCGAAAGCGCGGCGGATGCGGAGGGGATCATCCAACCTTTCGCGGATGAGACGCGCATCTTCATCACGCCCGGTTATCGCTTTCGCGCGATCGACGGGCTGATGACCAACTTCCACCTGCCCCGCTCCACCTTGTTCATGCTGGTCAGCGCGCTGATGGGCACCGATCGGATGCAGGCCGCTTATGCCCACGCCATTGCCGCGGGCTATCGTTTCTACAGCTATGGGGATGCATCGCTGCTGCTACCGGAGCGATAGGGGCAGCGGCGATTTGCGGCACCGGAAAGCCGCCGACCATCAAGGCCGGCGGCTTCATTTCAAGATAATGGACGCTCCCGATAATCAGGCGAACGCCAACCGGCCACGCGCCCTGCGGAGGCTGAGGCCGGCCAGCGCGAACCCGCCGATCATCAGCGCCCAGGTCGCCGGTTCCGGCACCGGCGCACTCGGCGCATAGCCAGTGATGGACGCATGCGATTGGCCGAGAATGACGTCGCCATTGAGCAACTTGCCACCGAACAGATAATCGCTCAGGCTAATATGCACGGCATTGGTCGTCATCGCGATGCTATCGGCCGTCTGGCTTGTCAGTTGCTCGTTGAACGTGATCTTCAGGCCCAGCACGGAAAGGCCCACCGTATTGGGCAGCGGATTGACGAACGCCGCAAGATCGAGGCCGATCCCATCCAGGATCGAGCCGGTGATCGCCAGGTTCGCGAAGGAGGATGCCCCCGTCGCGAACAGGCCGGACGCGTCGATCCCCGCCACTGTCGTCGAGCTGATGGCATCGGCGGAAATGCCGATCGCCGCCAGTGGGATGGCGTTCAGGACGGTCGTGTAAAGCCCCGCTTTGGCATTGGCGATATTGGCCGTGGCCATGACGGAGTCCGGATATGTCGACTCGGCCAGCGTCGTCACAATGCCCGACGTCACGCCAAGATCGGCGGAGGTGAGCAAATTGGTGGAGACATGGGCGCCCACATTGATGGAAGCCAACTGACCATGATCGCTATAATCCGGCGCCGCCGTACCCGAAACGGGAGCAAGCGACGCATGGGCGGCCACGACATTGGCCACCTTCACATCGACTGCCGCCGCTTGTGCCGAACTGGATAAAATCGGCGCAGACAAAGCCATTGAGGATGAGGCGGCCATCGCAACCCCGCATACCAACAGATGCATAGACTTCAACATGACATCTCTCCCACGAAATGAATCGTGTAATTACGAAATATATTCGTAATTACATATATTTACAGGATTTTTCCTGCTCATATATCAGAGCATCATCACACGGGTTCTAACAATCATATTAACCACATTATGGCCTGCCATATGGAGGATCGGCCATGCCTGTCTCAATCCAAGACAGTGTAATGATCCAAATCGGTTATATAATTATCTGCATAATACATATGGACCATCCCATCAGACAGATCGCCCGATTAACAACGCAGAGTTCACGGACGAGCGACCATGTCAGGCATACGCAATTTGCGTATTTGATCCGGAAAAGATGGTGTCCATCACCCTCATATACGCCTGCCCTGATGACCGAAATGACGTGAAGATTCTCGGTCGATCATAGGAGGACATAGCGTCGAAAAACGCACCAAAATCCCGTTTTGGGTCGAGTTTGCCGCGCTCACATTTCCTTCAAGCGCCAAGCGCCTCTCTGTCGGAGCGCCGACTCGTTCGCGGCAGCAGCAACAGCCCTATAGCAAACCGAGCTTGCCCAGTTCTGCCGCCATGGCCCCCGGCAACGCATCGCCCTCCCCATCGTCGCCAAGATCCGGCGGCGCGTCCTGCTCCTTGAGGTAGCGCCATCCCTGATGGGCGCGCTTGGGATAGGGGATCACCGCGATGAGCGTGGGCGCAAGGCGAATCCAGTGGCGGCCATCCGGGCGGTCTGCAAAACCCAGCAACGGACTGCGGCCGACCAGCCGATGCGCGTGAATCCAATAGAGCGAGCCGCCGACCATCTCCTCATGGCGCTTCGGCAGATAGCGCGTGGTCAATCGCGCTTCGCCGGCATCGGCATGGCCCTCCAGCCACGCACGCAGATCGTCGGCGCTCTCCGACTCGAAAGCGATCTTGGTCATATGGAGCGGCATGGAGGCCCTTCTAACGTTGCCAGCCACGCCGGCAAACCGCGCGACTCGAGGGCAATCACGGTCGCCTCCGGCCGGCGCGGGACCAACGCCATAGCCAGCCACGCGGAGATGCGCTTTGATCCGCCGCAATCGCTCCGCCCCCAACCTTCCGCCATTACCTCCGAGGGCTCAAGGCTGACAGGGCGGAGCGCACCCCTAGCCCGATAGCCCCACCATCGTGGCCAGGCCGAGGAAGGCGAGAAAGCCCATCGAGTCGGTAATCATGGTGACGAAGATGGAGGAAGCGACGGCCGGGTCGATATTGAACCGGTCGAACATCAGCGGCACGGCGACGCCGGCAATGCCGGCGGTGACGATATTGGCCATCATCGCCGCCGCGATGACACCGCCAAGCTGGGCATTGCCGAAGAACAGGGCGACGCCCGTGCCGATCACCGCCGCGACCGTCGTGCCGTTGAGCAAAGCCACGCGCAACTCGCGCAGGATGGCGCGCCAGGTGTTGGAGGCGGTGATCTGATTGGTGGCAAGCGCGCGCACCGTCACCGCCATCGTCTGCGTGCCCGCATTGCCGCCCACGCCCGCGACGATCGGCATCAGCGTCGCCAGCGCGACCATGCGCTCGATCGCGCCCTCGAAGGTGGCGATGACACTGGAGGCGACCAGCGCGGTCAGCAGGTTGGAGAGCAGCCAGCGCACGCGCGCCTTGTAGCTTTCCACCACCGGCTCGTTGATGTCGCCATCGCCGGCGCCGGACAGGCGCAATATATCCTCGCCCGCTTCTTCCTGGATGATGTGGACCACGTCATCCACGGTGATCATGCCGACCAGCCGATTGGCCGGATCGACCACGGCGGCGGAAATCAGCGCATATTTCTGGAAGCGCAGCGCCACCTCCTCCTGGTCCATGTCGACCGGGATCAGCGTCTGCTCGCGCTGCATCACATCTGTCATGGCCACGGTGCGGGGGCAACGCATCACCCAGCTCAGCCGGCAGGTGCCGACCGGCCGGTGCGCGGCATCGACAACGAAAATCTCCCAGAAATCCGAGGTGAGATCGACCGTCTCGCGCAGATAATCAATGCTCTGGCCGACGGTCCAATGCTCCGGCACCGCGACAAGATCGCGCTGCATCAGGCGGCCGGCCGTCTCCTCGCCATAAGAGAGCGCACTCTCGATAGCGGCGCGGTCCTCCGGCTCCATCGCCTCCAGGACGGCCTGCTGGTCCTCCTTGTCGAGATCCTCGATGATCGCGACGGCGTCGTCCGTATCCAGCTCGGCGGCAAACTCGGCGAGTTGCTCGGGCGCCAGCGCCTCGACCATCGTTTCGCGCACATGCTCGTTCAGCTCGGAGAGCACCTCGGCGCCGACCAGATCGCCGAGCGCAGCGGCCACGTCCCCGCGCCGCTCCTCGGGTGTGAGTTCGAGCAGGTCCGCAATGTCGGCGGGGTGCAGCGGCTCGACCAGGGCGCGCGCCGCCTCGTCATCCTCCGCTTCGACCGCGGTGAGCACGGCGGAGACGAACTCCGGCTTCAGGCGATCGTCCTCGTCGAGATTGGTCTCGGCCGCCTGCTCCGCTTCGGGCAGGGGGGTATCGTCCTGACGGTCAGGGTTGTCGGGCGCGGCGGTTTCGGTCTCGCTCATGCAGCGCCTGCCTTTCCCCGCGCCGCCCCTATGGCCACGCACTTGCGCTCCCCTTTTGCGCATGCGCTTGCCGATTGCAACCGATGCCGGGCTTTCAATGCGGCCCGCAGCCATTATAGGAGCGCGGGACCGCCGCCATGCCCGTTCCCTTCTCAGGGCGGCGAGACAAGGAGACCCCATCATGGCCGACCAGACCCTTACCCTGTCGCTCGATTCCGGCGGCGATGTCGTCATCCAGCTCCGCCCGGACCTGGCGCCCAACCATGTCGAGCAGATCACCACGCTGGCCAAGCAGGGCTTCTATGATGGGGTGGTGTTCCACCGCGTCATCCCCGGCTTCATGGCGCAGGGCGGCGACCCGACCGGCACCGGCATGGGCGGCTCCGAGCTGCCCGACATCAAGGCCGAGTTCAACGCCGAGCCGCATGTGCGCGGCGTCTGCTCGATGGCCCGCAGCAGCAATCCGAACAGCGCCAACAGCCAGTTCTTCATCTGTTTTGACGACGCGACCTTCCTTGATCGGCAATATACGGTGTGGGGCGTCGTCACCTCCGGCATGGAGCATGTCGATGCGCTGCCGAAGGGTGAACCGCCCGCAACGCCGGGTAAGATCATCAAGGCAACGGTAGCCTGAAAGAATAACACGACGGATTGCATAATCTGCAAGTCACCAGGTTCGTCGTAATAATAAACTGAACCTCAAGTTAATGATCCCGTTGTGTATCCAAAAGGTCACAGCGGGATCATTGCCGTTTTTGCGCCATAATTCATTCGGGAACGGTTCAGGCAGGAAAGGCATTTTAGGCGGGCGATCGACGCAGTTGGTCGCGAATGCAGGGCAATGGCCCGCATCCATTAAAAAGAAGGTTCAGCATCATGAAAGCTCTTTCCCTCACCACCTTGGCGCTCGCGTTCGCGGCCGGCACGGCCATGCCTGCGATGGCGCAGGACGACGCGGGTTCCACCAGCCGCCTCGAGCCCTATGTCGGCGTGTTGGGCGGCCTCCACGATTTCGACAACGATCAGTATAATGGCAGCCCGCCCAGCGGCTATCGCGGCTGGTTGCTCGAGGGCGTTGCCGGCCTCAACTATAACCTCGGCCCGGTCGTGATCGGCGCTGAAGGCAGCGTTGCCAAGGGCATCGACAAGGATATCGACTGGGAATATGGCGCCGCCGGCCGTCTGGGCCTGCGCGCTGGTAAGGACAGCATGTTCTTTGCCAAGGTCGGCTACCAGTGGACCAAGTTCGACAGCTCGGCTTTCCCGCCGGTTTCGGGCGACCGCCACTATAACGGCACCACCTATGGCATCGGCACCGAGCTTTCGCTCGCCGACATGGGCGGCTCGGCCGACCGCAGCAACATCCGCCTGCGTGCGCAGGTCGATACGCGCGGCAACTTCCACTCCTACCGTCCGATGGTGGGTGTGGTCGCCAAGTTCTGATCGGGCGATACGCCTGAGCAATGCGCGGCCGGGGCCTTCGGGCCTCGGCCGTTTGCGTTTATGGGGCGGATGAACGGCGGCGTGGCGAGATGATGGCCGCCGTCACACGATACAGGCGGGGCGAGTCTCTTGACATGGACCGCCCGCGCTATCTGGTTACGGACAACCCCTCCTCCGTTCCTCGCCTCCATGTTCTCCTGCGAAAGCAGGAGTCCAGGGCGGCAAGGGAAGTTGGCTGGGTCCTGGATTCCTGCTTTCGCAGGAGCACTGGCTGATCAAAGACCGGAAGCGGCAGGCCGTTCGGAGACCTATCGCTCCCAACAACGGCTGACCAACGCACGCCCCCAGCACCTCACCCGCTGTTGCGCAAAGCCGTAGCGATGGCGTTGATCGACAGCTCGATCCCCTCGCGGATGCGCGGATCGCTCTCCCCCGCGCGGTGGCGCTTGAGCAATTCCACCTGCAACAGATTGAGCGGCTCGATATAGGGCAGCCGGAGCCGGATCGACGCATCCAGCGCAGGATTGTCGGCGAGCAGATGCGCTTGCCCGGTGGCGACGAGAAGCTGGTCATGGGCCAATTGCCAACCATCGCCGATCCGCCCGAAAATGGCCCGCGCGCTCGCCTGGTCCGCGACCAGCGGCAGATAATGGCTTGCGATGGCGAGGTTCGATTTGGCCAGCACCATCTCCATATTGGCGAGGCCCGCACTGAAGAACGGCCAGACCTGTGCCATATCCCGCAGCAGCACTTTGTCGCCAAATTCCGCCAGCGCCTGCCCCACGCCATACCAGCCGGGCAGCATCACCCGCGCTTGCGACCAGCTGAACACCCAGGGGATCGCGCGCAGGTCCTCGATGCGATTGCCCTTGGTGCGACTTGAGGGCCGCGAGCCGATCTTGAGGCCGCTGATTTCCTGAATGGGCGTCAGTTCACGGAAAAATTCGCGGAAGCCCGGCGTCTCATAGACAAGGTTGCGATAGGCGCGGAAGGCGATGGCGGAAATCCGCTCCATCGCGGTGCGAAAGCGCTCGGCATCTGCTGGGGAGAGCCGTGTCGGCTCCAGGCTGGCGAGCAGGGCCGCGCTCGTCACCGCCTCCAGATTGACGCGTGCGCTCTGTCGGGTGCCATATTTGGCGGCGATGACCTCGCCCTGCTCCGTAATGCGGATACGGCCCTGCACCGTGCCCGGCGGCTGCGCCTGAATCGCCGCGAATGAGGAGCCGCCGCCACGCCCGACCGCGCCGCCACGACCATGGAAAAGCTGCATGGCGATGCCGGCCTGCGCGAACACCGGGGCCAGCGCCGCGCTCGCTTCATGCAGGCTCCAGATCGAGGTGAGATAGCCGCCATCCTTATTGGAATCGGAATAGCCGATCATCACTTCCTGATGACCGCGCGCACGGACCAGCGCGCCAATCTCCGGCAAGGCGAAATAGGCAGCCATGATGCCGGGCGCCTGCTCCAGATCGGCGATCGTCTCGAACAGCGGCACGACCATGATCGGCGCCTGCGGCGGCGTATCCCCCTCTCCCGCGCGCCACAGGCCTGCCTCCTTGAGCAGGATATGCACCTCCAGTATGTCCGAGATGCTCTTGGCCATGGAGATAAGATAATGAGTGATAGCGGCCGGGCCGTAGCGGGCATGCGCCTCGGCCGCCGCCCGCACGATGGCGAGTTCGCTCGTCGTCTCCTCGCTGTAGGAGACGGTGCGGGCGGCGAGTGGGCGATTGCTGGCCAGTTCCTTGCGTAGCAGGACCACTCGCGCATCCTCGTCCAGCGCGAGATAATCCGGCTCGACCCCGGCAACCTTGAGCAATTCGGCAACGACGCGCTCATGCACGGCACTGTTCTGGCGCATATCCAGCGTAGCGAGATGAAAGCCGAACAGATCGACCGCGCGGATCAGCCGGGCGAGGCGGCCGCCGCGCGCCAGCAGGCCGTCTCCCTCCCGCTCCAGACCGTCCGCCAGCGCGGCGAGGTCGGCGCGCAGGTCCGCCGCGCGGGCATAAGGAGCGCCGTGCAAGCGAGAGGGCCGCGGCGGTGGATGACCGACGAGATGCGCATAAGTGGCGGCGAGCCGGGCATAGATGCCGGTGATTGCGCGGCGATAGGGTTCGTCGCGCCGGCTCGGCGCCTCGTCGCCGCTCGCCTCCGCCAGATCGCGCACAGCGGCCGGCACGCTGGTCAGTTCGCTGGAGATGGATAGCTGCGCGCCCAGTTCGTGCAAGCCATCGAGATAGAAATGCAGGGCCGATTCATTGGCGCGTCCCAACGCCAGCCGCAGCTGATCGGCCTGCACGAAGGGGTTGCCGTCACGGTCGCCGCCGATCCAGCTTCCCAGCCGCAGGAAGCCCGGCACGCGCTGGCCCAGAACCCGGTCCCAGCGGGCATAGAGGCCCGGCAGCACCGGCATGAAGATATCGCGCAGATAAGCCAGCGCATTGTCGATCTCATCGGCCACATAGAGCCGCTCGCGGCGCAGCGGCCGCGTCTGCCAGAGCAAGGCGATCTGCCGGGTGATCGCCGTGTCGACCAGTTCGCCATCGACCGTCTCGGTGGCCCCCGTGTCGCGCAGCGCCATCAGGTCGGCAATCACGTTGCGATGGTCGATGATGCTCTTGCGCCGCACTTCCGTGGGGTGGGCGGTGAGCACCGGC